>Ga0228701_1001308_pt1 | contig 17324 bp, 8 predicted proteins | sample McNCre117_Aug_MG_2_FD_178017 | JGI IMG/M metagenome (GOLD analysis project Ga0228701, IMG submission 178017) | Freshwater microbial communities from McNutts Creek, Athens, Georgia, United States - 11-17_Aug_MG | ecosystem: Environmental > Aquatic > Freshwater > Creek | place: USA: Georgia...
GGTAATTTTTGGAAAGCATGTAATGTGTTATGATGCACAAAATCCATTAGAGGAGCTTGTGCTGGCAAAAAGTGTTTCAATTCATGAATCACTTCGTGCAAATCAAATTTGTGTTGCATAAGAATATCGTGGTAATAATTCCACTTGTTTAGGCGAATGAATAAAGGATTCCTCGTTGGGAAATTCCTACAGCCTAATATTCCTAAATTGAATAAACAAGGCAGTTGAATTGTGGGTTACCTTTGAATAGGTAAGATGGGCATTTGCTATGGCAATTGCTCCCACGTGTGGGTAGGTAAATTCGCTAGAAAGTGGAAAAAGGAAGAAACCTAGCTCATGAGAATCATCATCATCTTCGCTATTGTCCGTTTCTTCAAAAATTAAATTAATGAACGAGAGCTCTTTAGGCTCTGTTTTTTTAATTTGTTTTTGGCTGTTTGTTGCGACTACTTCTTGTAAACCGAATACTTGCTTTGCCGACGCCACCGTCGTAAAGAAGCACACAGAAACAAATAATATGAAGAGTTTTAACAAACGCATGGTGCAAATATAAGCAAAAAAATGTGAGTTAGGTGTTGTTAAGGTTTGTTAATCGTTGCTAGTCGCTAGTCACTAGTCGCTAGTCACTAGTCGCTAGCAGTCTTTGGACAGTTGTCAGTTGTCAGTGGTCAGTGGTCAGTTGTCAGTCCGAAGGTAATAGTCCGGAGTCAGTAGTAAGTAGTCAGTGTTCAGTGGCCAGTCCGAAGTCTGAAGGTATTAGTTCGAAGTCATATTACGGATGAAATGGACTCGTCACTAATCAAATTACATCGAAATAAAAATGGGACTCAGAAAACTGAATCCCACCTCTTAACTCTCAACTCTTAATTCTTAACTCTTACCTCTTTGTCTATTTCAACGACGACAAAAACTCCACCACATCACGAATCTCACGCTTACTCATCAAGCTGCCCATCGGTGGCATACTCGATGGATAATTTTCACGCGATTTAATACGAGCCGTGGCAATCCGTAAAGGTTCTGCTTCGCTTGTTTTCAACTGAATCTCCCCTTCTGTCTCTTGAATTACCGTTCCCGTTACTTCCTGGCCATCGGTTAAAACCAATGAAATCATTCCATAACCAGGTGCAATTCTCGCACTAGGTTCAATCAGTGCTTGCAAGATCTGTTCTCTACTTAAACGACTTCCAATGCCTTTCAAAGAAGGTCCTACAACTCCCCCTTCGCCTCCTGCATTGTGACAACGAATACATTCAACAGATTGATTACGATAGAAAATAGCATTTCCTACTTGTAAATTTCCACCATATAAAGCGTCTTTGTACTCATCTGTCAAAGTCCCTTTGGTTTTCAACGCATCCAATTTGGCAACCAACATTTCCGATTTAGTCGCTTCTACTGCTTCCACTAAATCCAATTTAATTCCTGCGGGTAGTTTATTATCAACCATCCGCGCAATTAATTCGGCCAAAACATCTTGCGTATGATCAGCAGGCATTTTGGCAATACTTTGTAACAATTGTTGTTGTTCGGGTACACTCCCTTTCTCAAAAATTGGATTAATGATGCCCGGAAGTTGAGTTTTTGATAAGGCTATTTTATCCAAGGATCCTAATGCCAAAGCGCGCACATTCCGGTCAATATCTTCAATACCTTTAGTAAGCAATAAAGGTAGATTTTGGTCTTTCAATGCGATTAGTGAACTTAATTGGCTTGCACGAACCTTCGGGCTTGGGTGATTTAGGAACAACTGAGTCTGCTCCGATTTAACATCTTGTATCCCTAATTCAGCAATTAATTGGCCCGTAGCTGTCAATACTTCTAAGTTTTTACTCTTCAAAAATCTAGGAATGATCCCTGATACTTTGGCAACAACATCTGCCGACTTCCGATCTAATTGGCCTCTGTAGCGACCATCCACACGATCTAATACGGATGGATTTCCCCAGGTGCCTAATGTCGCAATACCTTCTGCTCGCAATGCATCCGGAATGTCTTGGCGCTGAATATAAGCGACTAATAAATCAATTTCTTTCGCCGTTCCCACGCGTAAACATGCATTGATAGCTCTACGAATTAACGCCTCGTTTGTCCATTTGTTCACTGCCAAAGTCTGTGCTAAAGCTGGCAATGCTTCCACAATCGATTCATCATCGTGAATGGCACGCGCAGCCTCCGTAACAATGTATTCATCTGAATCTTGCAGGAATTGTGCAACGGCCGGATTTTTCAATCGGCGTAATACCAATACAGCCGCAATGCGTAATGAACGATTTGTCGACGTAGCTAATGCTGCAATGGGTTCCACTAGTCCTATCCGACTTAATGCTAATACAGCCGCATGACGTAAATACACATCTTGGTCTTGATTTTGTTTGATTAAATCAAGTAATGGATTCACAGCCTGCTTCGCCCCCATTCGACCTAATGCTTGTGCGGCAAAGAATTGCACACGCGGCGTGCTTGATGCTAATCGAGGAATGATAGACTCAGAAGCTGAGCTATATTTATTGTCGCCCAATACTTTAATTGCTTGCGCTTGTATTTCCTCATCAGTATCTTGAATCAAAGAAACCAAAGATTCATTTAAGGAAGGTTTTATCCGAGCCAGTTGGCCGATCCCCCAAATCCCATGCACACGTGCTAATTGATTGTCTTTTTGCGTGATGGCTTGGTTTAAGATGCTGGACTCGCCTCTTGCAACTAATTCAAATTGTGCCTTTTGTCTAACCCGCATATCGCCGTAAAACAATAATTCACTCAATTGGCTGACTGGCGCTTTGGCATAATCCATCTGAATTAATTCCTTCGTTTTTTGACGCTCTGCTGCCAAATCATTCGATTCCGCGGTTACGTCCAATTTCCAAACGCGACCAAAATTCTTCGCATCCCAACCATTTACCCAATCGGCCGCATACAAAGCGCCTTCTGGACCAAATCGAATTCCTGTAGGTAAAATTCCACTCACGACATCCACCTCCGAATTAAAATCAAACGATGCACCTTTTGGCTTTAAATCAAATGCCCAAATGTGTGAATTGTTCGCATTGCCCACGAATTCAACCAAGAAAAACTTGTTTTGCCATTTCTTGCCCAATGCCGTTCCCGGATTAAAAACCATTCCCGTAGGTCCATTGTGGTAATTGCGGATGGGTGGAATGATGTAGGCTGCTTGGCCCTCCCAACGAGGCAAATACAATTTTTCATCCATCCAAACCTTATATAAGTTGTTTTTCGGATCCGTGTATTTTCCATATTGCCAGTTGGAGCGCCAACCAATATCCGCGCCCTCAACAATGTGAACTAAACGCTCACTTTCACCCGGATGGTCTCCGTCATTATCCGAACTGATGATATTTCCATAGTGATCAAAAGCAAACTCATGCGTGTTTCGAATACCGTATGCGACAATTTCAAAGTCGGTTCCATCAGGATTTGAACGTACTAATACCCCTGAATTGGGATTGGGTAAATTGCGTCCATCGACAGTAGTAATGTTGGCTCCAATGTCACCAATTTGCCAATATATTTTTCCATCGGGTCCTTCAATGACACTCGACATGCCATGACCTCCAAAACCAATATGCACGGCAAAACCAGTGGCTATTGATTTGGCATTTGTCCAAAGTCCTTTTTTATTTGTATTATCCAAACGCCATAAATCAGGTCCCACAGCAACAAATGCATCTTTTTTGCGAACCAATAATCCGCCGGCTACGTCAGTTACTTCTTGATTAAATTGATTTAGAATGCGCGTTCCTTGATCTGCATATCCGTCCCCGTTCTTATCTTCTAACTTCCAGATTTCTTCTTTTTCAATGGTCAAATCATGCCAATCATGAATGCCATCGCCATTTAAATCAGGCAACCAAGCGTTCTTTTCCGAGTTTTCTGGTGCGAATGTTTTATGCAAAAATGCTTTGCGATCTTCGACGGATTTAAACCCAATAGATTCAGTCATCCAATCTCTGTGTCCACGAATATCAAATTCAGATACTTTCCCACGATTGGTACTATTTAAATAAATAGCGCCTTGATCATCGATATCAATCGCAACTGGGTCAGGTGCTAAACTATCAGAAGCCCAACGGGTAATAACCATGCCGGGGGTGATTTTAATCGGTAATTTCTCTTTGGCAGCTTTCGCCCGTTCCGCGATTTGATCTTGGTCCTCAAAAATGACTTGATACGTGCTTTTTTCTTGGGTACTTGTACAAGCCAATGCCAAAAACTGCATCAGACCTGCAGCTAATAAAATCTTTTGTTTCATAGGTTTAAATCTTAATTCTCTTCGTCCATCATGCTCCGACGCTGTTTCGCCGCTTGCTTGGTGGTATTAAATCGGTAGTTAAAAGTAATATTTATTTGTCTTAATCTGCCCTGCATTTCACGGTTTGTGTAAAATGTTCCTCCAATTGTCTCTGTCCGCATAATTCTGGAATTGAATACATCGAGCACATTTAAACTCAACGTTCCTTTACCTTGTATCACATCTTTTGTTGCAGATAAATCCACCCAGGCGATATTTCCTCGGGTTCCTTGTGCCGTTTTTTGGGCTGCTTCATAATTAGCCCGAACCTGTGCATCGATTCCCCCACCCATTTTGATACGTGACGTATGCCGCACAAACCAAGAATAAGTATCCACGAGATAATTGGCGTTAATATTACTCGCATCGATAATCGCTCGAAATCCATTGAAACTCAAATCAGCCTTGTAAGCCTTTGAAACATTGAATGAACTTGTTAATTCAATTCCCATAGATTGTTGGTCCGCAAAGTTTTGAGGTAAACTTTTTGAGAATCCTTGTGCATCTACGGTTCGTATTTGGTCGATTTTTCCCGTCGTGTAGCGATAGTAAACCGATGAACTTAAACTTCCCGCATCGAAATATTTCAAATGTCCTAAATCAAATGAATTGGTGAACTCAGGGTTCAAATTGGGGTTTCCTGAGAAGTAATTACGATTATCTGAAAAGGTCACAAAAGGACTTAGTTCATTGTAGGTAGGTCTACGAACCCGGCGAGAATAACCTAATTGGAATGAACTATTAGTATTTACTGCATAAGTAAAGTGGGCACTTGGAAATAGGTTCGCATAGTTCCGAGGGTTTTTTTCTTGCGTTTGTTTTAATTCCGTTTGAATGTCAGTTAATTCTCCGCGTAAGCCAAACTGGTAAGAAAATTTGTTCTTTTTATTCCCCAAAATCAAATAGGCTGCTGAGATGTTTTCATTGTAAACAAATAAATTTTGTAAACCCGGAATAACCGCGAAACTGCCATTTGCTTGCTGTTGAGTCACCGTATAATCATTCGTCATGTCTCTGAAACTGGTTCGTAAACCCGTTTCCACTTTACCGTCTTTCCCAATAGGGTTTGTGTAATCGGCTTGAAGAATCCACTGATGCTCATATTCATCATTCAAAGCTTTTTGAACCAATGAATTGGCTGGAAAGGGCGTTCCATCGCCAAAACGACTTGTTTGCGTGTAAATTTGGTCCGACTGTTCCCAATAGTCCAAATAACGCAAGTCCGCCGTAAACTCCTTCCCTTTCTTAGCAAAGGATTTCTTAAAGGTTAAAGCATATTCGGCATTCGGTTCTGTTTCCTTTTCGTCTTGTTGGCGATAGGTATTCGAATATAGACTACTCAGCGATTTGCGATAATCTAAATAGTAGAAATCGGTGATTCGACGCACATGCGTACTTCGGAAAATGTAGGATCCCGTTAAAATCGTCTTATCATTAAAAAAGTAATCCGCACCTCCTCGAATGTTATTCACTAAGCCAGTGACATTATTTGAGCTGGATTGTTGGAGGTAATTGGTTTGTTCACCTGTGTAAACTTCTTGATATAAATTTCCTCTTCCGGGTGTTCTGCGATAGAAAAGGCCATAGTTTAAAAAGAAATTCAATTTGTTTTTGCGGTAATTGATGATGGCGGTCCCTCCAAAATTTTCTGGATAACCTAAAGTGGTTTCAATGGCACCATTAAATCCTTGGTTTTGGTTTTTCTTCAAAACAATGTTGATGATACCGGCCATGCCTTCTGCCTCATAACGTGCGGAAGGATTTGTGATGATTTCAACCTTATCGATGAGGTTTCCTTGCAAAGATTGTAAACCCGAAGAACCGTTAATGCCAACCAACGTGGACGGTTTTCCGTCAACCAAAATACGTACATTTTCGCTTCCTCGTAGACTAACACCTCCTTCTCCATTGACTTGGACTGATGGCAAATTGCCTAAAATTTCCGCGGCAGTTGCTCCCTTATTGGCCGCGTCAGTTCCCACATTAAAGATGCGCTTATCCAACGATAGCTCCATGCTGGATTTTTGACCTTTAACGCTTACTTCTGCCAAAGTTTGTGTACTGGCTTTAACTTGAATTTGACCTAAATTCGTGGATTTACTAATTTGAACTTGTTTAAGTGTTTGCACCTCAAAGCCTACACTTTCGATGATCACATCATAAACTCCTTGGTTTACTTCTAAGCTAAATTCCCCTTTTTCGTTGGCAATAGTCCCCGTAATTAATTTAACGGGCTTTTCGGTCTGAATGCGAATACTCGAAAAAGGAATCGGGTTTGTTGTGTTTGTTTCCATGATTTGGCCGCTAAGTTTGCCTTTAGGCGTACCTTGGCTTAGGCCGAGGAAAGAAATTCCGAATAAGAGTAATAGGTAAAAATGTTTCAAAAGGATAGGTTTAAATAGACTTGCAAGTTAAAAAGACATGTATCAAGTTTTTATACCTATTTGTCGGTTTATGTTGGAGAATTTCCGCCTTTTGTCGAATTTGTTGGCTAGAATTTAAATGCTGTTACCAATTTTGAAAAAAAAATAAACCCATGAAAAACAAAAATCTAATTTCGCTAACCGTTGCTTTCGCATTCTTTTTATTAGCTACAACGGGTATTTTACTTTACATCAAACAGAAAGCGCATTTTATTGAGATGACACATACCATTTTTGGTTTGGTGTTTATCAGTTTTGCCATATTTCATATCATCAACAACTGGGATTCCATCAAAGCCTATTCAAAAGATCGTAAAAGTGGTTCAATCAAAAAGGAATTGGTAGTTGCGTCTTTAATTACAGGAATCATTTTAGTTTTATCAGTTACGGAAGTTTTAGAACCGGTTGCTGAATTTGGACGTATTTTCGCAAGTGGTGCTAAACGTCCTCAAACGGTGAATTTTGCTGAAAAGAAAACATTGGATTCGACGAACGGACATGCAGTGGTTTTGTTAGTCCAAAAAGGCAAAGAAAGCGCTTTCGCAGGACTTAGTGTTGAGGTTGCGGACACAACAGGTAAGGTTTTGGAAACTTTATTAGCGGCCGATAAAGAAATGAAGGGGCCTCCCGCGAATCTTTTGTTGGAAACCAAAATTTCTTCGGCGGCTCCTTTCGATTTAATTTTAAGCTTCACCCATGAAGGTAAAACGAACAAAGTAACGCGTCGGATTAACAGCTTAAGTGCCGGAGTTCAGGGGATTGCTAAAGAAAAAGGTGTCATCGAACGTGCGTATTTGGATGTTCAATAAGGTCCATTAGTATCAAGTTAAAGCACGCTTCGGCGTGCTTTTTTTTTGTTCAGGATAGGTAAATTCAGTTAAAATAATACTTTTGAAGGTAACCTTCGTAGTTATGAGAAACCTAATTATTTTATTGCTGATTTCTTTTCAAATAGCTGCCTCTCCTGATTTAACAAGAATGCAGGCCCAAGCTAAACGTGTCACCATTTACCGAGATCATTTTGGCGTTCCGCATATTTATGGGAAATCAGATGCGGATGCTGTTTTTGGTATGTTGTATGCGCAATGTGAGGACGATTTCTCAAGTGTGGAACGTAATTACATTGAAAAATTAGGCCGATTATCTGAGATTGAAGGAGAAAAGCAATTGGCGAATGATTTATACCTCCGTTTAATCATTGATCCCGAAGAGGCCAAAGCGGATTATCTAAAGAGTCCAGCCTGGCTGAAGAAATTGTTGGTTGCATATGCCGACGGTATCAATTATTACCTATTCAAACATCACGAAGTTAAACCTGCTTTGTTGACGCACTTTGAGCCTTGGTATCCCTTATTATGGACGGATGGTTCGATTGGGGCGATATCTACAGGCGATGTTACGGAGAAAGAGGTGGGTGCTTTTTATGGTTTGAATACCGCGATTGCATCGCATCGAGAACATGTTGCCGATGAAGATTTAACGGGTTCGAATGGCTTTGCCATAGGTAAGAATTTATCTAAGTCGGGAAATGCGCTGCTTTATATTAACCCGCATGTGACCTTTTATTTCCGACCGGAGATTCACGTGAATAGTGAAGCGGGGATGAATGTCTATGGCGCGGTAACTTGGGGCCAATTTTTCGTCTATCAAGGTTTTAATCAATATGGCGGTTGGATGCATACCTCGAGTCAAGTAGATGTATCCGATATGTATCAGGAGCAAGTCGAAATGCGTAAGGGTATCCCCTATTATTTGTTAGACGGTACTTGGCGTCCGATGAAAATCAAAAAAATCAGTTTGCAGGTAAAAGGAGAGATTAATCCGCGCGAAATTTCGGCTTACTTTACGCATCGCGGTGCGGTAATGGCCCAACGGGATGGAAAATGGATTTCGGTTCGATCTTATAATCGTTCCTTGCTAAGTCTGGAGCAGAGTTGGCTGAGAACCAAAACCACCGGCTTGAAATCCTACCAACAGGTGATGGACATGCGTGCCAATACGTCTAATAATACGGTTTATGCGGATAATAAAGGAAATATAGCCTATTGGCATGGAAATTTTGTGCCCATTCGGGATTCTAAAAAGGATTGGGGGCTCGTGCAAGATGGAACACGCGCTGCAAATGATTGGAAAGGTTTACATCCGGTGAATGAATTAGTTCATATAGTAAATCCCGTTACCGGTTGGATTCAAAATTGCAATTCGACACCTTTTACCGTTTCGGGTAGCGCAAGTCCTTTACGATCGAATTATCCGACTTACATGGCACCGGATGGAGAAAACTTCCGGGATAAAAATGCGGTTCGCTTATTTTCAAATCATACCGGCTTCGATGTGAATGATTTAATCAAGGTTGGATATGATCGACATTTAGCGGCTTTTGATGTGCTCATTCCAAGTTTAGTAAAGGCTTGCGCGAAAAGTCCTAGACCTGAATTGAAAGAACTGGTGGACAGCCTAGCGGCCTGGGATCGAAATGCGCAGGTAAATTCGATTTCCCAACATATTGCAATCCGTTGGGCTTCATTACTTCTCCCCACCATTCCGAAAATCAGAACATTTGGAGGCGAAACAGATCCGGTAATCAACTTTACTCAATTTGCGAATGAAGCATCAGCAGATGTTTTATTGGATGCCTTATTCAAGGTAAAGTTGAATGTGGAGCAGCAATTTGGAACATGGAAAATTGCTTGGGGGGAGGTCAATCGATTCCAACGTATATCGAATAGCGTTATGTTCGATGATTTGAAGCCAAGTCTTCCTGTGGCGTTTACTTCTTCCGCTTGGGGACAGTTGCCATCCTACACGAGTAAACCCTACTTGGGTTCTAAGAAGTGGTATGGCGTGAATGGAAATAGTTTTGTCGCTGCGGTGGAATTTGGGCCCAAAATTAAAGCCTTCAGTTTATTGGCCGGTGGCCAAAGTGGAGATCCAAACTCCGAACATTTTTTTGATCAAGCAGAAAATTATACCCAAGGGAAATTTAAGTTAGTTTTATTCTACAAAAAGGATGTACTTGAGCATGTCGTAAAGAAATATCGACCGTTTAATAAGTAATTAAGTTGTTTGAGCGTATTTGTCCTTATTTGGATACATTTTTTTTTGCAAATAAGTCAAATTAGACCTATTTTGATTTTGAGATTTGTTGATTACGTTTTTTATTTACTACTCTTAATATAGTGTTCTAATCATATGATATTTTTTGTAACCATACTGGGTATAGTACTATCCATATTAATTTTTCTAAATAGGGCGGAGCGATTTGGCTCCAATTTTTATTTAGCACTGTTTATTTTTTGTCATTCATTCTTTGCAATAACCGCTTTTGCATTTTTATCGTCCGAGTTTCGTTGGTTTATTACAAGAATATACCCATTCTCGGTGCTGATGAATTTGTCGGCGGGCCCTTTTCTCTACCTTTACTTCGCCTCCGTATTCCAGCCCAATTTTAAGTTTAGCAAAAAACATCTGTTGCATTTTGTACCTTCTGTGCTCTTTTTCATTAACGCATCTCCCTATCTTTTCATGGGAGAATCCGAAAAAAATGCCTTTGTCAATGCCTTTTTAAATAATCATTCTATAGCTTTTAATGTCCCCACATTGTTAGTCCCCTACTATATTCATGTCGTCTTTAGAGCGATACAGTCGTTTCTTTATTTGCTAATAAGTTTTCGATTCTTTTTCATTAGTTTTCGATCCAATCATTTTCGTATCCGGAATTCACAGGGTTACCATTATGGATATTATTGTTTGTGCTTCTTATTTGGATTTGGATTTTATGGCATGTTTATCTACGTGGGACTTAATATTAATCCAACCAATAGTACCTACTTTGGTAGTGTAGGCGCCATGAATACCTTAATTGCATCCCCACGATTCTTAAATGCGCTGTTTATCCTGACAGCTTTGTTTTACCCCAAATTAGTTTTTGAAAAATATTTTATCGAAAAGTCAAAGCCGGAATTAAGTTCGTCGAAAAGAAAGAATCCAGCGCTGGATCCTGAGGCTGCGAAATATGATATGATGGAAATTGAACGCTTATTTACCGAGTATATTGAAACAAGACCTTATTTATTACCAGGATTTTCATTGAGTATGATTTCAGATGGAACCAAATTACCCGTTCATCAAATTTCTTATTACATCAAACATCATTATGATTTGACGTTTAACGAGTGGAAAAATGAACAACGTATACATTATGCCGTGGAGCTAATTAACGCGGGTCTTGCAGAACAATTAACACTCGAGTCGATTTCTTTGCAATGTGGCTACCGTTCACGCGCTAATTTTGTTGAGGCCTTCAAAAAGGTTAAGGGAATAACGCCATCTGAGTTTCTTGCCAACTTCAACAAAAAGTAGGAACTTTTCTTCAATCGAGTAAAAATATTAGTGATAACGCATATAACATATCTAATGTTTGAGATTCAAAAAAACTAAACATTCCGCAAAATGTTTAGTTTTCGGTCATTTTACGTGCAAAATGTTCCCAAATAATATTTAAGTACAGCCATTTTGGCTTGATTTCCAATTTAGATACAATTTTTAGTACATCTACAATGCATTGCCTGCGATTAAATGATGAGGTTTGCATTGTAGTTTAAGCGATTGCTTACTCCGTGTTCTAATATATATACGTTTGCATGTTTGAAATTGTTTCCTTTTTCGGTTTGATGGTGTCCGCATTATTAATAATTAACACCAGTTTAGAAAATAAATTAAACATATATTTAAGTTTATTTTTTTTAACAGTAAGTATTTTTTCTCTTACTCGGAATTTCGTATTTTATGTGAATCATCCATTCATATTATATTATTTTATGCCTGGAGCGATCCCATTGTTTAACCTTTCGGCTCCTATCCTCTTTTTATATATTAAGAAATCGATGGTGCCAAACGAGCCCGAGCATTTTAAGCGAGATGAATGGATTCACTTTTTACCATTTCTTATTTCCTTTATTAATATTATACCGCATTTATTATTAAGTGCAGATGTTAAGATTGAATTTATCCGTGCGCTAATTTTGAATCCATTTAAGTTAGTCCAACTTAAGACGCTTTTATTCCCCATTCAATATAATTTACTTTTTAGACCTTTTATTGGTTTTCTCTATTGCTTTGCCGCTTTAAAAATTTACCTCAATCATAAGGATCATTTCATTGCGAATGAAAAATCAAATAACCAATCAAATTTGAATTGGTACTTGCTTTTAATTATTTGTGCCGGTATGAATTTTTTGTCTTCCTTTTTAATTGGCCTCTTTGCGCAGCATGGCGCATACAAAGTTCAGGATGTGAGTGAGGTGAAGTTGTTTATGCTTGTGCCAACCTTGTTTTTGTTGTTCTTAAATTCTTCCATTTTCTTCTTCCCACGAGTAGTTTATGGTGTTATTCGAAAAAAGACTAATAGAAAGGAATATTCACCAGAGAAACTTGTGTTCAATGACTATGCACAAGCGCCCATTAGGAATTTGGTTGCTGAATCTTCAGATGCGGACAGTACCAATGTGATTATATCCAGGAAATTAGCCGAGTATTTTCAGAAAAAGCCTTACCTGCAACCCGGTTTTACGTTATCGATTATAACCCAGGATACCAATTTACCATATCATCAATTAACTGCCTATTATAATAATTACCTCGGGATTAATTTTAATGAGTGGAAAAATAATGCACGGATTGAATATGCTATGGAATTAATAAAGGATGGAAAAGCTAAAAACCTAACCTTAGAATCCATTGCTTATACGTGTGGATTTCTCTCACGCTCTAATTTTGTCAATTCGTTTAGAAAAAAGACGGGTTTGACCCCATCAGAATATTTAAAAAGTGTTCAACAGGACTCTATGGTCATAACACTAGGTTTTAGTTAGTTTAATCAATTAGATTTTATTCGCGAATCCCTTTCGATGTGGTATTGAAAGGGATTTTTCATGTATAGACTATTCCGGAGTCCATAGTCCGAAGTCCAGGAGTCCAGAGACTGTAGTCCGAAGTTTGGAGCTTTCCTTACCTCTTCACTCTTCACCCTTCACTCTTCACTCTTCACTCTTAACTCTTAACTCTTCATTATTCATTATTAATAGACGCGAGGTATCGCGTCTCTACATTAATGGTAATATCCAAGGTCCAAAGACTAATGTCCAAAGTCTAATGTCCAAAGTCTAATGTCCAAAGTCTAATGTCCAATGACTAATGACTAATGTCCAATTTGCTGCCCCAATTTCAGATAAATTCTTTCTTTGACATCAAATACTCGATTCTCAAGCGCTCATATATAACATTTTGCTTCGTGCTGGGCTACTATATAGGTTATTTTACAGGTCAAATTATTGATAAACTAATCTGAAATGTATTTGATCAAGGCTTTTTAGTCACAATAAGGTGCATTTTTTTTCCATGCTAAAAGCATTTTGTCAAATTTTAAGCCAAAAATAGCGCTCTATTAGGCCAAAATTTTAACATAATGTTTCATTTTCGTTGATTTTAGACATGCTTTTGTATTTAAACAAACCATTTTTATCAAAAAATAGGAGTTAATACCCTTTCCAATACCTGACATTTCTCATTTTTTTTCTCGAAACAATGTGATATCACGTTTGCCTGTATAATTTTTTGGACTTGCATTCACTAAAATACAGTACAGTGCCTCTGTTTAAATCTCGTGTACTTATTCTCATGTACTAGATTTTAGTTTAAGTCCAAAACATCCATTTTTAGCGTTTTTTGGTCATTTTTTATTGTTCTAGGTTTGTGTCCTCAGATGAGAAAAAAATGTTCATAATTCTTTTGCTCTCATTCGAAGACTAAACTGTTCTAAAAACAATTAAAATTTTATGTAATGAAAATTTCACTTTTTTACATCAAAGCGATGGTTTTGATGCTAATATTTTTCGCTCTCATGTGCGGGATTATTGGCGACATCAAGGCCCAGAGTTACAATTTGTCTGTAGGGACAAATGTTTCGACTTATCTGTTTAAAAATTCAGATGGTGTTGATGTAGATTTCCTAAAAAGAGGTTCTGGATCCAGATTTCAAATCGGATCAGAACTTCTTTTGTTGGATACTACGAAGGATTACAGTTCCTCTAGTAAAAAGGCCATCTATTTTTCTCAACGACAGAGATTAGCAAAATTTCTGTCCTTAGTTCATTTAGACGTGCAGGTGGAAGCCAATCAATTTAATGCGGTAGGTGATGAGCAAAACATTGCCTTTTCGTATCAAACGAATTATGTAGGCATATCTGGAGGCTTAGGTATCTATACCCCTTCCTTCAAAAAATGGTCCTTCAGTCTTCACAGCAGACTTGCGGGCTTTAAACTAATTCAGGGAAACCAAGCGTTAGCAAACCGATATATTGATTTAACTAAAGATAGTCAATTTGCTGATATTCAGCTATTTGCTGGTTTGTCGGCGCAGGTGCACAAAAAACTAAATGATCGCATCAGCGCATTTTTGGAATACAATCGAATGCAAACTTTTCACCCTAATCAAGTTGGGAAGCCAACTTTAAATTTTCTCAATGATGCCATCAGTTTTGGCATTAAGATTTTAAAGTAATTTACAATACGTTCTAAAAACATGAAAAATTATCTACGATTAATTTGTCTCTTGGCTTTTCCCATTTTGTCCTATGGGCAAACGAAAAGTCTTAATTATCAAGCGGTTATCATGGATCCCAAGCCTATTGAGATTCCAGGTACATCGATTACCGGCCAGCCGTTGAAGAACGGCAAGGTAAACGTTCGCTTTACCCTTTTATCCAAATCGGGTTCAGTCGATTATGAAGAATTTCACCAGGCAACCACGGATGAATATGGTTTAATCAACTTGACGATTGGTAATGGTTTAATTGGTTCTGCTTCCGGTTTGTCCACACAGGCCACAACAGCAAACTATCGGACTTTTGATGCAATCAAATGGGATTCTAATGTCAAGCAATTGCGTGTTGATTTGAGTTTCGATGGTGGGAAGAACTTTTCTACTGCGAGTGTTCAGCCTTTTAATTACACGGCTTATGCTTTGTATGCGGAATCCGTTGAATACAAGAATGTGCGTGATACACCTACTACCCTCTCCTACTTCAATAATGACGTAGGTTATATTGTCAATAAGGATTTAGATCCAATCAAAAACGAAATTGATCAAAACCAAAAAGATGCGATCTCTAAGTTTTTAATTATCAATCAAGCTATTTCAGATAATGAAAAAGTGACAGCTGATAATTCAAAAAAAATAGGCGATATCTCGGTTACAGTTACTAATCAAGGTATAAAGATTGATCAACAAGGAAATCAGATCAACTCGAATCAAACTTATGTTAATAACCAACTAACAATTATTAACAATCAAGTAAATGAAACAAAATCGAAAGTTGATCAAATAGGTAATTCGTATGAAAATGCGGGTAACAAGTCCAATAGTGTTATTGATGATCGTTTAAGTACGAATAAATATCCTTCTGTGAAGGCCGTTAAGGATTATGTCGACCAAGCTACACAAGGCGTCGCTTTACAAGCAACCGTAGATGCCAAAGAGGATCGACAAAATAAATCATCGAATATCAAAACAGATCCTAATCCGAATGTTAATTACCCTTCAGTAAGTGCTGTAAAGCAATTTGTTTTGGAATCTGCCTTGAGTAAAGACACCCAACTGGTTATTGACGGAAAAGAAAATGTTTCCAACAAATCTGCTGATGTAATTACAGATGCGAACTCAGACTCAAAATATCCTACGGTAAAAGCGATCAAAGAATATGTAGATAACAATACCTTAGGAAAAAATTTGACAGCTGTAATTAATGGCAAGGAAGAAGTAAATAATAAAGTAGTTTCTATCTCGAAGGATAATGCGAATGCAGAAAAATATCCTAGTGTATTAGCCGTTAAAAATTATGTTGATGCTGCAACTATTAATGCCTTAACATCCGAGGTACAAACGATTTCTATCAATGATGCCAAAAATGTCATCACATTAAATGGTGGTGCAACGGAGACATCTGTAACCTTGCCGAGTGCAACAAATTTAATTGCAGGTTCCATTCAATTGAAAAACGATTTAGGTGGAACGTTTGATAATCCGACGGTCCCAGGTTTGCTTAACAAAGAAAATCTATCGAATAAGACGTCTGATTTTGTAAATGATGGAGGGTCTAGCGATAAGTATCCAACAATTAAAGCGGTTAAGGATTATGTGGATGCTCAGTCCACGGGTAGCACTGAAGCACTAGCCGCTGAGATATCACGTGCAAAAGCAGAAGAGTCAAAGAAAGAAGAAGTAAGTAATAAAACTTCCGATTTTGTTAATGATGCTACATCGACAGTAAAATATCCTACAATTAAGTCAGTAAAAGACTATGTTGATGCTCAGTCAACAGGAAGTTCTGAAGCGTTGGCACTTGAAGTAACACGGGCAAAAGCCGAAGAAGCAAAGAAAGAAGAGGTAAGTAATAAGACTTCCGATTTTGTGAATGATGCTTTATCGACTGTAAAATATCCTACAATTAAGTCAGTTAAAGACTATGTAGATGCGCAGTCAACAGGAAGTTCTGATGCTTTGGCACTTGAAGTGACACGTGCAAAAGCAGAAGAAGCAAAGAAAGAAGAGGTAAGTAATAAGACTTCTGATTTTGTGAATGATGCGACATCAACTGTAAAATATCCTACGATCAAATCGGTGAAGGATTATGTGGATACCAAATCAACCGATAATTCAGATGCATTGGCACTTGAAGTGACACGGGCAAAAGCAGAAGAGGCAAAGAAAGAAGAAGTAAGTAATAAGACTTCTGATTTTGTGAATGATGCCTTATCGACTGTAAAATATCCTACAATTAAGGCAGTAAAAGACTATGTGGATGCTCAGTCAACAGGAAGTTCAGATGCTTTAGCCAGTGAAATTTCACGAGCAAAAGCGGAAGAGGCAAAGAAAGAAGAAGTAAGTAATAAGACTTCTGATTTTGTAAAATATGCAAATTCTGAAGTGATGTACCCAACTGTTAAATCAGTAAAAGATTATGTAGATGCTCAGTCAACAGGAAGTTCAGATGCTTTAGCAAGTGAAATTTCACGGGCAAAAGCAGAAGAGGCGAAGAAAGAAGAGGTAAGTAATAAGACTTCCGATTTTGTGAATGATGCTTTATCGACTGTAAAATATCCTACAATTAAGTCAGTTAAAGACTATGTGGATACCAAATCAACCGATAATTCAGATGCGTTGGCACTTGAAGTGACACGTGCAAAAGCAGAAGAGGCAAAGAAAGAAGAAGTAAGTAATAAGACTTCTGACTTTGTGAATGATGCGACTTCGACAGTCAAATATCCTACGATCAAATCGGTGAAGGATTATGTAGATACCAAATCAACCGATAATTCAGATGCGTTGGCGCTTGAAGTGACCCGTGCAAAAGCAGAAGAGGCGAAGAAAGAAGAAGTAAGTAATAAGACTTCTGATTTTGTGAATGATGCGACTTCGACAGTCAAATATCCTACGATCAAATCGGTAAAGGATTATGTGGATACCAAATCAACCGATAATTCAGATGCGTTGGCACTTGAAGTGACCCGTGCAAAAGCAGAAGAGGCGAAGA
>Ga0228701_1001309_pt1 | contig 17305 bp, 13 predicted proteins | sample McNCre117_Aug_MG_2_FD_178017 | JGI IMG/M metagenome (GOLD analysis project Ga0228701, IMG submission 178017) | Freshwater microbial communities from McNutts Creek, Athens, Georgia, United States - 11-17_Aug_MG | ecosystem: Environmental > Aquatic > Freshwater > Creek | place: USA: Georgia...
GTCACCGATTTCGCCAAATTCCTTGGCTTGTCCACATCCGTCCCCCGCGCACACGCCGTGTGGTAAGACAACAACTGAAGCGGCACCACATGCAAGATCGGTGACAGCACGCCATAGTGCTCAGGCATGCGGATCACATTGACGCCCTCGCTGCTTTCAATCTTGGTGTCGCCATCGGCCAGCACATAGAGCACGCCACCACGGGCGCGCACTTCCTGCATATTGCTTTTGAGCTTTTCCAGCAGCACGTCATTGGGAGCCACCGTGACCACCGGCATGGCGCTGGTCACCAGGGCCAGCGGGCCGTGTTTGAGCTCGCCTGCGGCATAGGCTTCGGCGTGGATGTAGGTGATCTCTTTGAGCTTGAGCGCGCCTTCGAGGGCGATGGGGTAGTGCGTGCCCCGGCCCAAAAAGAGTGCGTTTTCCTTGCTGGCAAATTCTTCAGACCAGCTGATGATCTGTGGCTCCAGCGCCAGCACGGCCTGCAGCGCGGCGGGCAAGTGGCGCATGGCCTTGATGTGCCCGGCTTCTTCTTCGTCGCTCAGTCGGCCCTTGGTCTGCGCCAGCGCCAGCGTGAGCAAGAACAGGCCGGCCAGCTGGGTGGTGAAGGCTTTGGTGGATGCCACGCCGATCTCGGCCCCGGCGCGGGTCACATAGGCGTGTTTGCATTCGCGCACCATGGCGCTGGTGGAGACGTTGCAAATCGTCAGCGTGTTCGTCATGCCCAGGCTTTGCGCGTGACGCAGCGCGGCCAGGGTGTCGGCGGTTTCGCCACTTTGGGTGATGGTGACAATCAGGGTTTGAGGGTCGGGCACCGATTCGCGGTAGCGGTATTCGCTGGCGATCTCGACCTGGCAGGGCACTTTGGCAATCGCTTCGATCCAGTACTTGGCCACGCAGCCGCTGTAATAGCTGGTGCCGCAGGCCAGGATCAGCACTTTGTCGATGGCCTTGAAGGTGCTGTACGCGCCGTCGCCAAACAGCTCGGGCGTGATGCCTTCCACGCCTTCGAGCGTGTCGGCAATGGCGCGCGGCTGCTCGAAGATTTCCTTTTGCATGTAGTGGCGGTACGGCCCCAGATCGGCCGCGCCGCTGTGGGCATGCACGGTTTTCACGGGGCGGGTCACGGCCTTGTGCTCGCGGTCCACCACCCAGTATTTGCCCAGCTGAATGTCCACCACATCGCCTTCTTCCAGATAGACGATCTGGTCGGTCACACCGGCCAGCGCCATCGCGTCGCTGGCCAGGAATGTTTCGCCCTGGCCCACGCCTAGGATGAGGGGTGAGCCTGCACGCGCACCGATCACGCGCTGCGGCTCGTCTTTGTGGAACACCGCAATCGCATACGCGCCGTGCAGCTGGCGGATGGCGGTTTTGACGGCTTCAAACAGGTCGCCGTCGTACACGCTGTCCACCAAATGGGCGATGACTTCGGTGTCGGTCTGGCTGGCGAACACATAGCCCTTGGCCTGCAGGGCGGCGCGCAGTTCTTCGTGGTTTTCGATGATGCCGTTGTGCACCAGCGCCACGCGCCCTGGCCTGTCCGGGGCGCTTACCAAAGTCTTTCCGGGCTTGGCATCGGCCGGACCGTGGCTGAAGTGCGGGTGCGCGTTGTGCACAGCGGGTGCGCCATGTGTGGCCCAGCGGGTGTGGGCGATGCCAGTGCCGCCTTCGACCTTGTCGGCGCTGACCTGGTCCATCAGCTCGGCCACGCGCGAGGTGCTGCGGGCGCGCTGCAGCCCACCCGCACCGCCCAGACTGGCCGCGTGCACGGCCACACCGCAGGAGTCATAGCCTCGGTATTCGAGCCGTTGCAGACCTTGCACGAGGATAGGAACGATGTTGCGGGAAGAGACTGCGCCGACGATGCCACACATGGATGAACTCCAAAAGAAGAGAGGAATGAGTGCGATGGTAGGCACGTCAACGAAAAATATCACATCAATTTTTATATTTTTATGATTTTTTATTTCATCAAATATTGTCAATGGAATTTAATTTCATTAAAATCAAATTTATGAAATCCAATGAACTAGACGCCATCGACCTGCAACTGCTGGACAGCCTGCAGCACGATGCCAGCCTGAGCAATGTGGCGCTGGCCGAAAGGGTCAATGTGTCGCCGCCCACCTGCCTGCGCCGCGTCAAGCGCCTGGTCGAGGGCGGCTGGGTCGAGCGGCAGGTGGCCGTGCTCAGCGCCGACAAGCTGGCCAGCACCTTGGGCCACGGCCTGACGGCACTGGTCGAGGTATCTCTCGACCGTCAAGGCAGCGAACACCTGGACGCTTTTGAAGCCCGCGCCGAGGCGCACGATGCGGTGCAGCAGTGCTGGCGCGTGTCGCCCGGGCCGGACTTCATGCTGGTGGTGCAGGCACGCGACATGCCGCACTACCTGAGCGTCAGCCAGGCGTTGTTCACGCAAGACGCCAATGTGCGCAATGTGAAGGCCTTCTTTGCGACCAAACGGGCCAAGTTCACCACCACCCTGCCCCTGCCTGTGTAAGCGCGGCCAGAGGTCCATCGCGCACAATGGGCCCCATTTTCAATCTCCAACTTCCAAGGTATTTCCCCATGAAAAAGATCCTGCTTTTGGGCTCCGGTGAACTCGGCAAGGAGTTCGTCATCAGCGCCAAGCGCCTGGGCTGCCATGTCATCGCCTGCGACAGCTACGCGGGTGCGCCCGCCATGCAGGTGGCCGACGAGTCATGTGTGTTCAGCATGCTCGACGAGGCCGCACTGCGCGCTGCGATTGCCCAGCACCAGCCTGATTTGATCGTGCCCGAGATCGAAGCCATCCGCACCGAAGTGCTGCTCGATGTGGAAAAGCAAGGCTTTGAAGTCATCCCCAGCGCCCGCGCCGCCAACCTGACCATGAACCGCGACCGCATCCGCGATGTGGCCGTGGGCCTGGGCGTGCGCACAGCCAAGTTCAGCTACGCCGACTCGGCCGCCGAGCTGCTGGCCAAAGCCACCGAGATCGGCTTCCCGGTCGTCATCAAACCGGTGATGAGTTCATCGGGCAAAGGCCAGAGCGTGGCCAAGACCGCTGCCGATGTGCAGGCCAGCTGGGACTACGCCTGTGCGGGCATGCGCGGCGACCGCCAGAAGGTCATCGTCGAAGAATTCATCCACTTCGAGTTTGAAATCACGCTGCTCACCATCCGCCAGCGCAACGGTCAAACGCTGTACTGCCCGCCGATTGGCCATGTGCAGGAGCGCGGCGACTACCAGTACAGCTGGCAGCCACAAGGCATGAAGCCCGAGCAAGTGAAAGCCGCACAAGACATGGCCGAAAAAGTCACCACCGACTTAGGGGGGGCTGGCCTGTTTGGCGTGGAGTTTTTTGTGACGAAGAACGAGGTGATCTTCAGCGAACTCAGCCCACGCCCGCACGACACGGGCATGGTCACGCTGATCAGCCAGAACCTGAGCGAATTCGACCTGCACGCCCGCGCCATTCTGGGCCTGCCGATTCCAGTCATCGAATGTGTGGAAGGCGCCAGCGCCGTGGTGCTGGCCGACAAGGACGGCACCAACCCGACCTTCACGGGCGTGGAGGCGGCGCTCGGCGAACCCGGCGTGGACGTGCGCATCTTTGGCAAGCCCACCACACGGCCTTACCGTCGCATGGCGGTGGCGCTGGCCAAAGGCCCGGGTGCTCTGCAACGCGCACGCGAGGCGGCTGCAAAGATCAAAGTGGTGGTCTGAACTCGTAGGAGCCAGCCCTGCTGGCGATCAAAGATTCAGGACAGCGAACCCATCGCCAACAGGGCTGACTCCTACAACACGGGGTTTCAGGCCTTGGGCTTTTTCTGAGGCCGCGCCCAGTTGGCGATGCTGATCTGCTTGCCACGGGCCACGCTCAAGGCGCCCGGCTCGGTGCTCTTGGTGATGGTCGAACCGCCCCCCACGGTGCCGCCTGCGCCGATGGTGACCGGGGCCACCAGCACGCAGTTGCTGCCGATGTGCACATCCGCCTCGATCACAGTGCGGTGCTTGTTGGCACCGTCGTAGTTGGCGGTGATGCTGCCCGCGCCATAGTTGACGCGTTCGCCCACGGTGGCGTCGCCCAGATAAGCCAGGTGGTTGGCTTTGGCGCCCTTGGCCAGGGTGGAATTTTTGACCTCGACAAAATTGCCGATGTGCACTTCAGCGCCCAACTGCGCGCCCGGGCGCAGGCGGGCAAACGGGCCGATCAAGGCGCCCTCACCCACCGTGACGCCGAGTTTTTCGCCGTCGATGTGGGTGAAGGGGTGGACCACGGCGCCAGCCGCAAGGGTGCAGTTGGCCAGCACACAGTTGGCCCCAATCTTCACGCCCTGACCCAGCTGCACACGGCCTTCAAAAATGCAGTTCACATCGATCTGCACATCCTGGCCGCAGGTCAATTCGCCACGCACATCAAAGCGTGCCGGGTCGATGATGCGCACCCCGTCGGCCATCAGGGCCTGGGCCCGGCGCTGCTGATAGGCGCGCTCCAGCTCGGCCAGCTGAGCGGGACTGTTCACACCAGCCACCTGGGCGGCATCGTCGATCTTGTGCGCCACCACAGGCACGCCGTCGGCTTCGGCGAACTTGACCACATCGGTCAGATAAAACTCCTGCTGCGCGTTGTGGTTGTCCAGTCGCGTCAGCCAGGGTTTGAGCAGCCGCGCCGGCACGGCCATGATGCCGCTGTAAACCTCGCGGATGGCGCGTTGCGCATCGTTGGCATCCTTGTGCTCCACGATGGCGTGCACTTGCCCGCTGGGGCTGCGCACAATGCGGCCATACCCGGTGGGGTCGGACATGTCGATGGTCAGCAAGGCCAACTGTTGGCCAGCACACACATCGAGCAAGGCTTGCAAGGTGTCCACCTGGGTCAGGGGCACATCGCCCGACAGCACCACCACCACGCCGTCGTCGGCCAGCAAAGGGGCGGCTTGTTGCACGGCATGGCCCGTGCCCAACTGGGGCATCTGGCGGGCAAACTGGAGGCCCTTCAGCTGCGCGCCTGACAGCACCTGCTCCACCTGCTCGGCCCCATGGCCCGTGATCACGATGGTGTGGCGCGCTTGCAGTGCATGGGCCGTGTCGATCACATGCTGCACCATGGGTTTGCCTGCCAGTGCATGCAGCACCTTGGGCAAGGCACTTTTCATGCGAGTGCCTTTGCCGGCGGCCATGACCACCACGTCAACAGGGAAAGAAGGCGAATTTGTCATAAATATCTCATGCTCGAATTCAGGTCATCGCGTGACCAGGGAGGCGTGTTGGGATTATCACTGCCCTTGACCAAAGATCTGTGGACAATGGTGCCATGAGCACACCCCGACAACTGATCCTGGACGGTATACACCACAACGCGACTGCCATGCACTTCTGCGTTGCAGCACGGTTGAATGGCCGTCGATGGAACGGCTCGCTCAGCACCATGGGAGCAAAGTGATGTGGCGCTGGTGTTTGCTGCTGGCCATGCTGTGGCTGCAAGGCTGCAGCGCCATCAAGCTCGGCTACCAGCAGCTGCCCACGCTGTCGTACTGGTGGCTCGACAACTACCTGTCATTCAGTGACAGTCAGACCCCTCGCATCAAGGATTCGCTGGACAAGCTGCACCGCTGGCACCGGCAACAGGAGCTGCCGCTGTACGTCAGCCTGCTCAACCGTGCGGCGCAAAGCAGTCAAAGCGACATCCAGGCACAGGATGTCTGCGCCCTGTGGACCCAAGGCCAGACCCGGGCCGACCGGCTGGTGCAAGAGGCCCTGCGGCAAACTGGCCCCGTGATCGCCTCGTTCAGCTCAAGGCAACTGAACCACCTGACACGCCACTTCGACCTCAAAAACGAAGAGTGGGAAAACAAGTGGCTGCGCGGCACACGCGAAGAACGCCTGAAACAGCGCCTGAACACCACCGTGGAGCGCTACAACGACTTTTATGGCGAACTGACACCTGCCCAGACCTTGCTGCTGCAAAACCAGATCGCAGGGTCCGAATGGCGCCCCGAATGGGGTCTGCAACAGCGCAAACGCCAGCAGCAAGACCTGCTGGCTGCGCTGCAGAAAATCCAGCAGCAAAGCCTGTCGCAACCACAACTCGAAGCCGAACTGTTCGCCGTCTGGCAGCGCTGGACGCAGCCACCGCTGGCCAGCGATGCCGCATTGGCGCAGAAGGTGCAGGCACAAAACTGTCAGAACCTGGCCGATTTTCACAACAGCACCAGCGCGGAACAACGCCAGCGCGCCGCCCGCAGGCTGCGCAGCTACGAACGCGATCTGCTGGACCTGATGCGCTTTTGAAAACAAGCGTCAAAAAAAACCCGCCACCAGGCGGGTTTCGTGTCTGGCCGTACAGGCGGCGCTTCAGCTTTGCAGGGCTTTCCACATCTCCATGTCGCGCTCGGCGGTCCAGATGCGCGGGTGCTTAATGCCACTGGCTTCGTCATAGGCGCGTGTCACGTCAAACGGCAGGCAGTGCTCGTAGATGAACACATGGCCAAAGATCGGGTCCATGCTCTTGCGGGTGTGGGCCATGGCGGCTTTCAGATCCATCTTGGCGGCCACGGCTTCCTGACCGGCTTTGTAGAGGGTCTCGACCCAGCGCTTGGTGTAGTCCAGCGCCTTGTTGACGTTGGCGTTGCCCTTCATGGCTTCACCGCGACCGGGCACGATGAATTCGGGCTTGAGCTTGCGCAGCGCTTCCAGGGTGGCGGGCCACTCTTCGAGCTGGGCGTCACCGGTGTAGACACCGGCTTCGTACTCGACCAGGTCGCCGCTGAACAGCACTTTTTCTTCTTCCACCCAGGCGATGGTGTCGCCTTTGGTGTGGCCGGGGCCGGGGCTCCAGATCTGGACCACGACGCCACCCAGGTTGATGCTGAGTTTGCCGGGCACTTCGCCTTTTGTGGGGTTGCCACCGCCCACCACCATGGTCGGCCAGGTCAGGCCCGGAATGCTGTCGGCACCGCTGAACAGGCGAGGGAAACGCTCCATCTCGCTCTTCATGTCCTGTGCACCGCGCTCCTGGATCAAATCCAGCGTGCCCTGGCTGGCAATGATCTCGGTGGCCCCCTCGGCGCCATAGGCGTAGGCACCCAGCACACGCACCGCGTGGTAATGGGTCAGCAGCACGTACTTGATGGGCAAATCGCTGACGGTGCGGATCTTCTTGATCAGGTCCTGCGCCATGGCCGGGGTGGCGGTGGCATCGCTGACCATGATGAAACGGTCACCGATGATGACGCCCGAGTTGGGATCGCCTTCGGCGGTGTAAGCCCAGCAGTGCTTGCTCAGCTGCTCGAAAGTGATTTTTTTCTCGGTCAAGTCCGCCTGGCTGGCGAAGGCTTTGGTGGTGGTCATGAGGTCTCCTGAGGATGAGGGATCAATGGGTGAAATTTTACCTAAACGAAATGCGTTACGGATAGTTAAATTTTTATTGCAGGAGTCGCGCCCTCGCGGCGATAAAAAGGTTTGCAGTCCATCCACCATCGCGGCGGGGGCGCCGCTCCCACAAAAACAGGGGCCGTTGTGTTCAGCCCAGTCCTTTTTCGAGCATGCCGATCACCTCTTCGGCAAAAGCGGCATAACTCATCGGTCCACCCGGGCGAAGCCAGGTGAAAGTCCAGTTGATCATGCCCAGCAGCATCATGGTCTGGGCCGTCTGGTTGGTCGGATTCAGGCGCTCAGGGTAAGCGCGCTTGAGAAAACGGGTCATGGCCGCCACGATGTCACGCTGGCGGTCGAGGATAAGTTCCCGCGGCGAACTGCCCAAGGCTTCGTCCGCTTCGGGGCTCAGAAACTGCGTGTCGTTGAGCAAAGCCGAGTGGCGCGTGGCCGAGGTTTCGTACTCCTGCAAAAACGCCCGCACCAGCTCGTGCAGCGCGGCGCGCTCGTCCAGGTTTTGCCGCTGGGCCTTGGCCTCGGTTTGTGCAATCAAGGCCAGCAAGCGCTGGGTGTGGCGGTCCAGCAAGTCAAACAGGATCGCGTCCTTGCTCTCGTAGTAGTGGTACAGCCGGGCCTTGGACGTGCCGCAGGCCGCGGCAATCTCGTTCATGCTGGCGGCAGGGTAGCTGCGGTCGGCAAAGCACTGCGCCGCGATGTCGAGGATCGCATCGCGCTTGATGTCGTGGGTCGCTGATTTGGGTCGTGCCATGGGAAGGTCTCAAACAGGCCAGACCACGCCGTTGTCGTTGAGGATGGCCTGAAGCGGCTCGTCGTGTGACTCCGGCTCGAAGTCATCCACATAACCATTGGTGTAGCCCAGGCCCACGGTAAAAGGCTTGGGCTGCAGCGTGGCCAAGGTGCGGTCGTAAAAACCGCCACCGTAGCCCAGCCGGTAGCCCCCGGCGCTGTAGCCCACGCAGGGTACAAACAGCAGCGTGGGCACAATGATTTCGGTGTCCTTGGGCTTGGGGATGCCGTAGGCGTCTTCCTCCATCGGGCAGCCGGGGTACCAGGCATGGAAGGTGAGCGTCTTGTGTTCCTTGTTGACCACGGGCAAGCCAATGCGGCGGCGCTGTGGCTCATCGAGCAGCTCGCCGTCCTCCTTCCAGCGGTGCAGGGCGGGCAAGGGGTCGAACTCACCCTTGATCGGCCAGTAAGCGCCAATGACGGCATCAGGCCGATCAAACAGCCAGATGCGCATCACGCGCTGCAGGGCCTCGGCCCGCGCCAGGCGGTCAGGCAGGTTCAATCTTTCTTCGATCAAGGCCTTTCGCAAGGCTTTTTTGGCTTCTGCTTTGTCCATAATCAGGCATGCCTTTTCTCAAGCAATTGCCTTCGATTCTGACACTGCTGGCGGTTCTGTCCTGCGCCAGCCTGGCCACACCTGTCGCCCAGGCCCAAAACCGGGGCGACGACACGCTGCTGGACATGCACCAGGCGTTTCGCAAAAACGACCGCACCCGCCTGTCAGCGCTGCTGCCCCAAGTGCAAGGCCACACGCTGGAGCCGCTGGCGGCGTACTGGGAATTGCGGGCGCGCCTGGACACGGCAAACGAGTCAGAGATTCTGGGCTTTTTGACCAAATACGCGGGCAGCTACTACGAAGACCGGCTGCGCAACGACTGGCTGCTGCAACTGGGCAAGCGGCGCGACTGGCCCATGGTGGCCGCCCAGCACCCCAGCTACCGCATGAAGGACGACAAAGAGGTCAGCTGCTACGCGCTGACAGCCGACGCCATCCTGAGCAAGATGGATGTGGCTGCCGAGGCCAAACGGCTGTGGTACGCCCAGCGTGAGGCCGATGACGGCTGCACCTACCTGGCCGAGCACCTGCATTCGGGCCGCAAGATCAACGGCCTGGACCTGTGGCGCAAGGCACGCATCGCCATGGACGCGAACAAGCCCAAAGCCGCCAAGGACGCGGTGGACATCGAAGCCCCCCGCTTGTCCGAACAGGTCAGCCTGATCGTGAACGACCCGGCCAAATACCTGGATAAGCGCATCCTGGCCATCACCAAAAACCGCAAGGAACTGGCGGTGCTGGCCCTGATCCGGCTGGCTGCCAGCGATCCGGACAAGGCGGCCAGCCTGTTGGACTCACGCTGGGGCCTGATGCTCACGCCCGAAGAACACCACTGGACCTGGGCCGTGATCGGCAAGCAGGCTGCCCAGAAGCTGCAGGACAACGCCAGCAGCTATTTCGCCAAGGTGCGCAAGGACAGCGACCTGAACGACGACCTGCTGATGTGGAAGATCCGCGCCGCCCTGCGCCAGGGTCAATGGGGCCAGGTGCTCAGCGCCACCGAAGCCCTGAGTGCAGACAGCCGCAATGACCCGGCCTGGGTCTACTGGCGCGCCCGGGCCCTGAGCGCCACGGCCACCAGCGATGGGCAAAAACAGGACGCTCAGCAACTGCTGCGCGCCATCGCCAGCGTCAAAGGCTTTTACGAGCAACTGGCGCTTGAAGAACTGGGCCAGACCATCACCGTGCCGGAGCGCCCCGCCCCTCCGACCCCGCTGGAAAAAAGCCAGGCCTTCGCCAACCCCGGTCTGCAGCGGGCCCTGTACGCCATCCAGCTGGGCCTGCGCGCCGAGGGCAACCGCGAGTGGAACTACAGCACCAACCTGCACACCCCCGGCGGCATGAACGACCGCGACCTGCTGGCCGCCGCCGACCTGGCCTGCCAGCGTCAGGTGTGGGACCGCTGCATCAACACCAGTGACCGCACCAAGGCCGTGATCGATTTCGACCAGCGCTTTCCGATGCCGCTGCGCGAGATTGTGCTGCGCCGCTCGCAGGCCATCGGCATGGACCCGGCCTATGTGTACGGCCTGATCCGCCAGGAAAGCCGCTTTGTGATGGACGCCCGCTCCCATGTGGGGGCATCGGGCCTGATGCAGGTGATGCCTGCCACCGCCAAGTGGACCGCCAAGAAGATCGGCATGACCGGCTTCACGCCGGAGCAAATCAGCGACAAGGAAACCAATGTCGCCATCGGCACGGGTTACCTCAAGCTGGTGCTGGACGACTTTGCGGGCTCCATGCCCATGGCCGCGGCCGCCTACAACGCGGGCCCTGGCCGCCCACGTAACTGGCGCAACGGCCCAATGCTCGAAGCCGCCATCTGGGCCGAGAACATCCCGTTCCAGGAAACGCGTGACTACGTCAAGAAAGTGCTGTCCAACACCACCAACTACGCCGCCATCATCACCGGCAAGCCGCAGTCGCTCAAAGCCCGCCTGGGCAGCGTTGGCCCGCGCAGTGCCAGCGCGCCCGAGGCCAACACCGAGCTGCCCTGAAAGAGCGTGAAGGTCTGTGGCCGCCTACAGGGCGACCACCTGCACCGCACAGTCATAAAACACCGGTGCCCGACCCATGTCGGTCAGGTGCTGGCTGGTCAGTTCATTCACATTGGTGCCGTTCAGCCCCAACTTGCGCCACCACACCCCCAGCCCGTTGACAACACCGGGGCGGGCACGCTGGTTCAGGCGGGCCTTGCAGTGGTAGCTGCCACGGTCGTTGAACACGCGCACCACCGCCCCATCGGCAATGCCACGGGTTGCCGCATCCTCGGGGTGCATCTCCAGCACCGGTTCGGCCTCGATGTCGCGCAGGCTTTGCACATTCACAAAGGTCGAATTGAGGAAGTTGCGCGCAGGCGGTGAAATCATGGCCAGCGGATAGGGCCCCTGGCCTGAGGCGACCTCGTAATTGGGCACATGGTCGGGCAAGCCGTCCTGCCCCATGTCGGCCAGGCGCTGGCTGAAAAATTCGCAGCGACCCGATGGGGTCGGGAAGCCCCCTTGCGCAAATGGCGCGTCGGGCACTGGCAGGCTGGCAAAGCCATGCTGCAACAACACCTCAAAGTCTTTGCCATCACCGATCGCCATGCGGCACAGCTGCTGGTCGGTGTCCCCAAAGCAGGCGTCGTCAAAACCCATGCGGGCGGCCAGCGCACGGAAGATGTCGGTGTTGGTGCGCGCCTCGCCCTGGGGCGCGATGGCAGGCTGGTTCAGCAGCACATCGGTGTGGCCATAGGTGGTGTGGATGTCCCAATGCTCCAGCTGGGTGGTGGCGGGCAGGATGTAGTCGGCGAAGTCAGCCGTGTCGGTTTTGAAGTGCTCCAGCACCACCGTAAACAGGTCGTCCCGGGCGAAGCCCTGCACCACTTTGCCCGACTCGGGCGCGACGGCCACCGGGTTGCTGTTGTAGACGACCAGGGCTTCGATCTTCGGGCCAAAGGCGGGCGAGGCCTCGCGCAGCAGATCGTCGCCAATCGTGCTCATGTTGACGGTGCGCGGGCGGCGCTCGCCCAACAGGTCGGACCGCTGCAGCGCTGCACGGCGCACCGGGAAATGCCCCGAGCTGCTCATCAGCAAGCCCCCTGCACGGTGACGCCAGGCCCCCGTGAGTGCAGGCAAGCAGGCGACTGCGCGCACCGCGTTGCCCCCACCGCGCACGCGCTGCATGCCGTAGTTCAGGCGGATGGCGGCAGGCTGGGTCGTGCCCCAGTCGCGGGCCAGGCGGCAGATCTGATCGACCGGCACATCGCACACCTCGGCGGCGCGTTCGGGCGGCCACTGCAAGGCTCGGGCTTTCAGGGCTTCCCAGCCCAAGGTGTATTGGTCGATGTAATCCTGGTCCAGCCAGTCGTGCGTGATGAGCTCGTGCATCACGGCCAGCGCCAGCGCCGCGTCGGTGCCGGGTTTCAGCGCAATGTGCTCGTGGCACTTGTCAGCGGTTTCGCTCTTGCGCGGATCGATACAGACCAGCCGCGCGCCATTGCGCTTGGCCTCCTGGGCGATGCGCCAGAAATGCAGGTTGGAGCCGATCGAATTGCTGCCCCAGATGACGATCAGTTTCGACTCGGCAAAGAACTGCACCTTCATGCCGACCTTGTTGCCCAACGTCTGCGTGAGGGCTTCGGCACCGGCCGAGGCGCAGATGGTGCGGTCCAGCAGAGAGGCGCCCAGCTGATGGAAAAACCGCGCCGACATTGACTCGCCCTGCACCAGGCCCATGGTGCCCGCATAGCTATAAGGCAGGATCGCCTGCGGGTCGCGTGCAGCGATGGCTTGCAGACGCTGGGCAATGTCATCCAGCGCCGCGTCCCAGCTCACTGTCTCGAACTGGCCCGAGCCCTTGGGGCCGACACGCCTCAAGGGCTGCAACACCCGCTCAGGGTGGTAGGTCCGCTCGGCGTAGCGCGAGACCTTGGTGCACAGCACCCCGTCGGTCATGGGGTGGGCAGGGTTGCCCTGCACTTTGGTGGCTCGGCCGTTTTCGACGGTGGTCAACAAGGCGCAGGTGTCGGGGCAATCGTGCGGGCAAGCGCCGCGCACCACTTGGATGGCATCGGTCATGCGGCCAATTGTGGCGCATCTCTTGCCATGCAGGAGCACCGCCCCGGGGCGATGGCTTGCGGTCTGCAGGCGTTCATTCGCGGCGAGGGCGCCGCTCCTACAAACCCCGCCCCACAAAACACAAACCCTTAGCGCCGTTGACCCGCCACGCACTGCCCGATGGCTGCCTCGCCTCTTTGCCAGCACGGGCTGGGCTCGGTCAGGTCACGGTGCGGGATGCCCTTCATGTCGATGCGCGCCACATGGGTGTCCAAAGCGCGCACGCCCTGCTTGTCCAGCGCCAGACGCAGCACCCAGCCTTGGCGCTGGTGCTCGTTGTCGGTTTCCTTCATGACGAAATTGCCGACGCTGTAGACGATGGGCTTGCCCTGGTGGTGCTCGATGTCCTGCGTCACATGCGGGTGACCGCCGATCACGGCGTCGGCCCCGGCCTCGATCATCTTGCGCGCCAACTGCCGCTGGCGAGCATTGGCTACGCGTTCGTTTTCCCAACCCCAATGCATGAAGGGGATCACCAGATCGGCCCTGTGCACCTCGCGGGCACGGCGGATGTCGGCCACCACCTGCTCGTCCTCGCTCCAGGCCACACCGGGCGCATCGTGCCCCGCCTCGAAGCTGCGCGGCAAAAACTCGTTGTAGCTCAGGATGGCAATGCGCAGGCCCCGCCGCTCCACGATCCAGGGCGAATGGGCCTGGCTCAGGTTCAGGCCGCCGCCCGCTTGCGCGAGCCCCGCCTTTTGCAGCAGCCCCAGCATCTCGGCAAAGGCCTCGCGGCCAAAGTCGCCCGAATGGTTGTTGGCCAGCGTCACGCCATCCAGGTGTTTTTTCAGCACGGGCAAGACCCGAGGGTGGGCCCGGAAGGTGTAGTTTTTGCGTCCAGCCGATCCACCCGTGGCCACCACGCACTCCAGATTGGACAGGCGCACATCGGCCTGGGCCAACAGCGGCGCAAAGTCGGCCAGCGGGTCACCGCCGCGCTCGATCAGGGTACCGGCATCGTCGTCGAGCGTGGTGTCTCCGGCAAACACCAGGGTCACAGGCTGATCCTGCTGACCAGGTACAGCCAGGGTCTGGGCTGAAGCGGCCAGCGTCAGGGCCACGGCCCCCAGCGCCAACCATCGCCAAAGGTGCGTCATGGCGTACCTCCTTGCCAGCTGCAGCTGTACATCAGCTCACGTTCCAGCGGCCCGGCATACAGGTATTGCTGTCCGGTCAGCGGCTGGGGGCCCGTGGGAAAAGGCGGCAAGAATTTGGCCTGATGGATGGGCAGCACCTGCGCGCCGTCCACCAGGTAGGCGTAAATCAGCACCCGGTCCACCCGCTGCGCCGTGCCCACCACGATGGGCTTGAACCGAAAACGCCCGCCAATGTCCACCGAGGGCACGGGGTAAGGGTCTTGCACCGGCTCAGCCACAACCGTGTGGGTGGTGCCGGCGTAGGTCACCAGGCATTGCAGCCAGGCGGCCTGGGCAGCGCCTGCCGCCAGCAGCGCCAGTGCCAGACCCAGCCCACGGAAGGCCAAAAGGAGTCGTCCTGTCATGCCAAGCATTGTGCATACTCCCACCTCGGTAAGAACCCTGATGCCCGATGTCCCTCAGGTGCAGCAGGGTGATGGCAAGAATGCGTGGCAGAGGCTAGACTGATCTCCATGAAAATCCTCGACTCCATCCTCACCGACGCGGCCAGCATCGCGGCCATTCGCAAAGACATCCACGCCCACCCCGAGCTGTGCTTTCAGGAAGTGCGCACCGCCGATGTGGTCGCCCAGCAGCTGACCGACTGGGGCATCCCCATCCACCGTGGCATGGGTACCACCGGCGTGGTGGGCATCGTGCACGGGCGTGATGGCGGCGCCTGCGGGCGTGCCGTGGGCCTGCGCGCCGACATGGACGCCCTGCCCATGCAGGAATTCAACACCTTCGCCCATGCCAGCAAACACCAGGGCAAGATGCACGCCTGCGGCCACGATGGCCACACCGCCATGCTGCTGGCTGCGGCCAAGCACTTTGCCAAACACCGCGACTTTGACGGCACGGTGTACCTGATCTTCCAGCCTGCTGAAGAAGGCGGCGGCGGCGCCCGCGAGATGATCAAAGACGGCTTGTTTGACAAGTTCCCGATGCAGGCCGTCTTCGGCATGCACAACTGGCCCGGCGCGCCCGTGGGCACCTTTGCCGTGAGCACTGGCCCCGTGATGGCGTCCAGCAACGAGTTCAAGATCACCATCCGCGGCAAGGGCAGCCACGCCGCGCTGCCGCACAACGGCATCGACCCGGTGCCAATCGCCTGCCAGATGGTGCAGGGTTTCCAGACCATCATCACCCGCAACAAGAAACCGGTGGATGCCGGCGTGATCTCGGTCACCATGATCCACGCAGGCGAAGCCACCAACGTGGTGCCCGACTCCTGCGAATTGCAGGGTACAGTGCGCACCTTCAGCATCGAGGTGCTCGACCTGATCGAGAGCCGCATGAAGCAGATCGCCGAGTCGATCTGTGCCGCTTTTGATGCGCAGTGCGAATTCGAGTTCGAGCGCAACTACCCGCCCACCATCAACAGTCCGGCCGAGGCCGACTTTGCCCGCCAGGTCATGACAGGCATCGTGGGCGCCGAGCATGTGGTGATGCAGGAGCCCACCATGGGCGCAGAAGACTTCTCGTACATGCTGCAGGCCAAACCCGGCGCCTATGTCTTCATCAGCAACGGCGACGGTGCACACCGCGAGATGGGCCATGGCGGAGGCCCTTGCACCCTGCACAACCCCAGCTACGACTTCAACGACGACCTGATTCCGCTGGGCGGCACCTATTGGGTGGAACTGGCCACACAGTGGCTGGCCAACCCGACGCAAAAATAAGCCCATCATCAGGAGTGGTCATGAGCGATATCCAGAGCAGCTTTTCCAAAAGCTATGCGCAAGCGCGCCAGAAGTTCCTGAGCGCCGCCCAGGCCGCAGGTTTGAGTGTTGACTCCAACATCCACCCTTTGAAGGGCCGCGATGACGAAGAGCTGGCCATGGACGTGGTGCTGGACGGGGCACCCGACGCGCAGCGCCTGCTGATCCTCAGCAGCGCCTGCCATGGTGTGGAGGGTTACTGCGGCTCGGGCGTGCAGATCCACGCCCTGCAAAACACCGCCTGGCGCGCAGCGGCCAAGGCCAACGGCGTGGCGGTGCTCTACATCCATGCCCTCAACCCGCATGGCTTCTCGCATGTGCGCCGGGTGACCCATGAGAACGTGGACATCAACCGCAACTTCCAGGACTTCACCCAGCCCCTGCCCACCAACGAGGCCTACAAGGAACTGCAGCCCCTGCTGCTGCCCGACGTGTGGCCACCCGATGCGGCCAATGCGGCAGCCACAGGCCAGTACATTGCCGAGCGGGGCATGAAGGCCTTCCAGGCCGCCATTTCCAAAGGGCAGCACGAGTTTCCCGACGGACTCTTCTTTGGTGGTCAGGCCCCGACCTGGAGCAACCTCACGGTGCGCAAGGTGCTGCAAAAGTACGGCCAGCGCTGCCAGAAAATGGCCTGGGTCGACCTGCACACGGGCCTGGGGCCCAGCGGCGTGGGCGAGCGCATTTTTGCCTGTGCCGACGACGCGGCCGCCTACACCCGGGCCAAGGCCTGGTGGGGTCAGGGCATCACCTCGATTTACGACGGCTCATCCACCTCGGCCTTCCTCACGGGCCTGATGTGGATGTCGGCCTACCAGGAATGCCCGCAAGCCGAATACACCGGCATCGCCATGGAGTACGGCACCCAGCCCACCGACAAGGTCATGTACGCCCTGCGCGGCGACCATTGGCTGCACCTGCACCCCGAAGCTCCGGCGGCTCTGCGCCAGCAGATCAAGCAGGACCTGATGGACGCGTTCTATGTCGACACCGACGAATGGCGCACCCAGATCGTCGAGCAAGCCATGGACGCCATGCACCAGGCGGCAGCGGGCCTGAACAGCTGAATGACCACCCCCCGCGTTCTGGTGCTGGGCGGCACCGGCTTTGTGGGCCGCCAGGTGTGCGAGCAGCTGGCCCGGCTGGGCTGGCAGATCACTGTGCCCACGCGCCGTTTGAACACCTGGCGGGAACGCGCTGGACGCTGACCGCACAGCACCATCCGGGAGCGGTGCCATGTAGGAGCGGCGCCCTCGCCGCGAAAGCACGCCTTTGCGGGCAGAGACTCGCGCTCGCCCCAGCACAACCGGCCTGACCTTGATCCCGTTAACATCTCTTGTCTGCAACGGGAGAAAAAATGATCCAGCTCTACATCGGCAACAAGAACTATTCGTCCTGGTCCATGCGCCCCTGGGTGCTGCTGCGCCAGGCAGGCATCGACTTCGAAGAAATCATGGTTCGCTTTGACGCCTTCACGCCTGATTCGCAATTCAAGAAGGTGGTCGCGCCCATCAACCCGGTGGGCAAAGTGCCCGTACTGGTGCACGACGGCCTGGTGGTGTGGGACACGCTGGCCATTGCGGAATATGTGGCTGAGCAATTCCCGGACAAACAGCTCTGGCCCGC
>Ga0228701_1001311_pt1 | contig 17303 bp, 14 predicted proteins | sample McNCre117_Aug_MG_2_FD_178017 | JGI IMG/M metagenome (GOLD analysis project Ga0228701, IMG submission 178017) | Freshwater microbial communities from McNutts Creek, Athens, Georgia, United States - 11-17_Aug_MG | ecosystem: Environmental > Aquatic > Freshwater > Creek | place: USA: Georgia...
CACCTTCACCGCCAGGACCGGCGTTGTCGATGAAGTTGGCCATGGACAAGGTCCAGCTGCCGATCATGGGCACTTTCCAGCCCAGCTTGGTCATGCCGTTGGCGATTTGTGCCAGCTCAGGGCCAATTGCGTACGTCAAGATCACTTCAGCACCAGCCTCTTTGGCTTTGAGCAACTGAGCGGTCATGTCCACGTCTTTGATGTTGAATTTCTCAACCGCGACGGCTTTGACGTTTTTAGCAGCCAGCGCTTTTTCTAAGTCTTCACGACCCAATTGGCCGTAGTTGGTGGAGTCGGCCAAGATGGCGACTTTCTTGAAACCGCGGCGTGTGATCGCTTCTTCCACGATCATGGGCGCCTGAATGCTGTCGTGCGCTGCGTTGCGGAAGATGTAGTTGTCTGGGAACTCAGGCGCCTTGAACTGCTGGGTCACCACCGAGCCAGTGGCCACGTTGTTGAAGACAGGAATCTTGGCTTCTTGGTAAAAGCGCTGCGAGGCCAAGGCCACACCAGTGTTGATGAAGCCCAAGGTGGCGACCACTTGCTCTTTGTTGATCAGCTCTTGGGCGATTTGCACGCCGCGCTCGTTTTTGGCTTCGTCGTCACGCTCGACAAGTTGCAACTGCTTGCCCAAGACGCCACCGGCCTTGTTGATTTCGGCCACGGCCAAGCGAACGCCGTCACGCATGCTCACGCCCATGGAGGACGAGCCGCCGGTGTAAGGGCCGGTCACGCCGACTTTGATGGTGTCGGCGGCAAATGCCAAACCGGCGCTGAACATGAGCGATGCAATCGCGGTCAATTTCAAGGTGCGAATCATGGGGTCTCCTGAACGTGGATTGAATTCGTTAAAAACAAGCGTGATTCTGATCGTCTAGGACAGCTTTTAAACCCCGAGCTTCTACGTAAAAATACGAAGTCGTCACACGAAAGACTAGTACAAACCCTAGGCAAAGCCTTGTTTCATGCGGTCTTTGCCCACAATGGGTTCTGCACCGGTATGATTGACGTTTACGTAAACGTAAACTAAATCTCTGTCCGCTCTCACCCGTTTCTCGGAGTCCCCATGACCGATTTGTCCGCCGAATTCCAAGCCCTCGCCAACTACAAGCCCACGCAAAAAGTGCGCTTCGTCACCGCTGCATCTTTGTTTGACGGCCACGATGCGGCCATCAACATCATGCGTCGCATCTTGCAAGGCATGGGCGCCGAAGTGATCCACTTGGGCCACAACCGCTCGGTGGACGAGGTGGTGACAGCCGCGCTGCAAGAAGACGTGCAAGGCATTGCCATCAGCTCGTACCAAGGCGGCCACGTGGAGTACTTCAAGTACATGGTGGATTTGCTGCGCCAGCGCGGTGGTGAACACATCCAGGTGTTTGGCGGCGGCGGCGGCGTGATCGTGCCGCCTGAAATTCGCGAGCTGCAAGCCTATGGCGTGACACGGATTTATAGCCCCGAGGACGGTCAAAAAATGGGCCTGCAAGGCATGATTGGCGAAATGATCATGCGCTGCGACAAGGACTTGTCGGGTTACGCCCCCACCGCGCTGAAAGAAATTCAAGGCCATGACGAAATGGCCTGGCGCAAGTTGGCGCAACTCATCACCGCACTCGAAAACGAAAAGGCCGATCAAAAAATGGTCGAAGCCGTGCGCAAAGAGTCGCTCAAGCACAAGGTGCCCGTGCTCGGCATCACCGGCACAGGCGGCGCGGGCAAGTCGTCGCTGACCGACGAGTTGGTGCGCCGCATCCGCTTGGACCAGGGCGATGCGCTGCGCATCGCCGTGATTTCGATTGACCCTTCACGTCGCAAGAGCGGTGGTGCGCTGCTGGGCGACCGCATCCGCATGAATGCAATTTCGCCTTGGAGCAGCGGTGCGCGCGTGTTCATGCGCTCCCTCGCCACGCGTGACTTTGGCAGCGAAATCAGCGCCGCCCTGCCCGATGTGTTGGCTGCTGCCAAGTGCGCAGGCTTTGACCTCATCATTGTGGAAACTTCCGGCATTGGCCAAGGCGACGCTGCCATCGTGCCGCATGTGGACGTGCCCATGTATGTGATGACGCCCGAGTTTGGCGCCGCCAGCCAGCTGGAAAAAATCGACATGCTGGACTTTGCCGAGTTCATCGCTATCAACAAGTTCGATCGCAAAGGCGCCAGCGACGCGCTGCGCGATGTGGCCAAGCAAGTGCAACGCAACAAAGAAGCCTGGCACACACCGACCGAGCAAATGCCTGTGTTTGGCACCATGGCCGCGCGGTTCAATGACGACGGCGTGACCGCCTTGTACCAAGCCCTCAAAGGCCGCTTGACCGAACTGGGCCTGACCTTCAAAGAAGGCCGCTTGCCACTGGTGAATGTGCGCCATAGCAGCAACCAGACGCCCGTGGTGCCTGCGGCACGCACCCGCTACTTGGCTGAAATTACCGACACCGTACGCGGCTACAAAAAACGCGCCCGCGCACAAGCCAAGCTGGCTCGCGAAATTCAACAACTGCGCGAAGCGGCGCGCATGCTGGCTGTCGACAAACCCGATCGTGCCAAAGCGTCTGAGGCCGCCATCGATTTGGCCGTGTTACGCGAAGACAACCTTGGAAGTGCCGAACGCAAACTCTTGGCCCAATGGCCCGACATGCAAGCGGCCTATGCAGGCGACGAGTACGTGGTGAAAATTCGCGACAAAGAGATTCGCACGGCGCTCACCACCCAATCGCTCAGCGGCACCGTGATTCGCAAAGTAGCGCTGCCCCAGTACGAAGACCATGGCGAAATTTTGAAGTGGCTCATGCTCGACAACGTGCCCGGCAGCTACCCCTACACCGCAGGCACCTTTGCCTTCAAACGCGAGAACGAAGACCCCACCCGCATGTTTGCGGGCGAAGGCGACCCCTTCCGCACCAACCGCCGCTTCAAGTTGGTGAGCGAGGGCATGGATGCCAAGCGCTTGTCCACCGCGTTTGACTCTGTCACGCTCTATGGCAACGACCCCGACCCACGTCCTGACATTTACGGCAAGGTGGGTAACTCGGGCGTGAACGTGGCCACACTGGACGACATGAAGGTGTTGTACGACGGCTTTGATTTGTGCAACCCGACCACCAGCGTGTCGATGACCATCAATGGTCCTGCGCCGTCGATTCTGGCGATGTTCATGAACACCGCCATCGACCAAAATATCGACAAGTTCAAAAAAGACAACGGCCGCGAGCCGACCGACACCGAAACGGCCAAAATCAAAGAATGGGTCATGCAAAACGTGCGCGGCACGGTGCAAGCCGATATCTTGAAAGAAGACCAAGGCCAAAACACCTGCCTCTTCTCAACCGAGTTCAGCCTGAAGGTCATGGGCGACATTGCCGAGTACTTTGTGCACAACCAAGTGCGCAACTTCTACAGCGTGTCGATCAGCGGCTATCACATTGCCGAAGCGGGTGCCAACCCCATTTCGCAATTGGCCTTCACGCTCTCGAACGGTTTCACGTTTGTCGAGGCGTATCTCGCACGCGGCATGCACATTGACGACTTCGCGCCCAACCTGAGCTTTTTCTTCAGCAACGGCATGGACCCCGAGTACACCGTGATGGGCCGCGTGGCACGTCGCATCTGGGCTGTGGCCATGAAAGAGAAATACGGCGCCAACGAGCGCTCACAAAAACTCAAGTACCACATCCAAACCTCCGGCCGCTCATTGCACGCGCAAGAGATTCAGTTCAACGACATCCGCACCACGCTGCAAGCGCTGATTGCGATTTACGACAACTGCAACAGCTTGCATACCAACGCGTTTGACGAAGCCATCACCACGCCCACCGAAGACTCGGTGCGTCGCGCCATGGCGATTCAGCTCATCATCAACCGCGAGTGGGGCTTGGCCAAAAACGAAAACCCCAACCAAGGCTCCTTCATCATCGAAGAACTCACCGAGCTGGTGGAAGAAGCCGTGTTGGCCGAGTTCGAACGCATTGCCGAACGCGGCGGCGTGTTAGGCGCGATGGAAACCGGCTACCAACGTGGCAAGATTCAAGACGAATCCATGACCTACGAAATGCTCAAGCACACCGGTGAGCTGCCCATCATCGGCGTGAACACCTTCCGCAACCCGCATGGCGAGCAAGTGATGGACAAGCTGGAACTGGCCCGCTCCACCGAAGAGGAAAAGCAAAGCCAGTTGAAGCGCTTGAACGACTTCCACACCCGCCACAAAGAAGCAGCGGCAGTGCAACTCAAACGCCTGCAACAAGCCGTCATCGACAACGCCAACGTGTTTGAGGTGTTGATGGATGCGGTGCGCGTGTGTTCACTGGGGCAAATCACCAATGCCTTGTTTGAGGTGGGTGGCCAGTACCGTCGCAATATGTAAATCTGCTTTTGTCCTTGCAAATTAAACAGGTCGTGTCTAATTTGCAAAGGAATCGACATGAAATCAGGCAGCTTTTAAATACATGTCGATGTGCATCGATGAGTAAGGGCAGAGCACGCCTCCGCTATCTGTTCGCTCTAACAAGCCCAGCTCAGCCAAGATCACCACATCATCGTGCACACGTTTGACATCACGACCAACTAAACGCGCCAACTCACGCACAGGCAACTCACCTTTACCTTGGGCGGCTCTCACAATCTCCCACCGCTTTTCTGTCAGCTGGCCAAAAAAATGTGCGGGGCTTTCAAAATTCAGCACTTCACCTTGGTAAGCATCTGACTTGGCAGCTTTGGCTGTTGAACGCAATGCAGCCTTCCAGTCTGGTTGCAAAGTGATGGTGAGGTAACGATTTGTCATGAGGTTCTCCTAGCGTCAACCGCTGCGATAAAGTCTTCTATCAACTGTTCAACCGTTTTGAATACATAAGGGACTTCGATGCCGTCAATATGGCAGTGGTCACCTTTACCGCGCTCATTGTCAAAGCCGACCACGCGAACGCCGTTGACGATGTAAACCGCGCTGTACTTGTAGCCATGTTCAGTAGACGGCACAGGCTTTGGCACTCGCCAAATCACCACTTCAAGGATGGCGCCATCTGTGGTGATGTTTTTGGTGCGCGTGATTAGCCCGGCCTTCATGTTGGCAATTATGCCAACATGAAGGCCGTCGTCAAGTCACATCTGCGCTTTAACATCACGCCATGAGCATTCGTCCCCCCTTCATCGCCCCCACCCGTCACACCAACGCCGACAGCGCCCTGGCCCAAGTCCAGGCGCTGTACCAAACCAGCCTGGACCACTTGCGGCTTGCCATGCGCGAGTTTGTGGCGGGCAAGCACTTTGAACAACGGGTGCGGGCGTTTTACCCCTTTGTGCGCATCCACACCAAGCACGGCGCACTGCAAGCAGGCAGCGATGGCGCGCACCTGAGCTACGGGTTTGTGGCCGAGCCTGGCCGCTACGAGACCACCCTGACACGCCCCGATTTGTTTGCGGCGTACTACCGCGAGCAGTTTCGTTTGCTGCTGCAAAACCACGGCGGCACGCTGGAGGTGGGCGTGAGCCACCAGCCCATTCCCGTGCATTTTTCATTCGCCGACAACGACCATGTGGAAGGTGAGATGAGCGCCGAGCGTCGCCAGCTCATGCGCGAGGTGTTTGATCTGCCCGACCTCACGGCCATGGACGATGGCATTGCCAATGGCACCTTCGAAGCCAAAGCAGGTGAACCCCAGCCTTTGTCGCTGTTCACTGCGGCGCGCATGGACTATTCGCTGCAACGCCTGCGCCACTACAGCGGCACCAGCCCCGAGCATTTTCAAAACTATGTGTTGTTCACCAACTACCAGTTCTACATCGACGAGTTTGTGCGCTTGGGTCACGAGGCCATGCAAGACCCCAAGAGCGAGTACATCGCGTTTGTCGAACCCGGCAATGTGGTGACGCGACGTGTGGGCTTGCCCGCCGAGGCACAAGATGCGCTGGGCAAAGTGCCGCCTCGCTTGCCGCAAATGCCAGGCTACCACTTGGTGCGTGCAGATCACACGGGCATCAGCATGGTCAACATCGGGGTGGGCCCGGCCAACGCCAAAAACATCACCGACCACATTGCCGTGCTGCGCCCCCACGCCTGGTTAATGTTGGGCCACTGCGCGGGCCTGCGCAACACGCAGCAACTGGGCGACTACGTATTGGCCCACGGCTACGTGCGCGAAGACCATGTGCTAGACGAAGAACTGCCCCTGTGGGTGCCCATCCCCGCCTTGGCTGAAATTCAAGTCGCGCTTGAGCAAGCGGTGAAAGACGTGACGCAATGCCAAGGCGCCGAGCTCAAACGTATTTTGCGCACCGGCACCGTGGCCAGCACCGACAACCGCAACTGGGAGCTCTTGCCCAACAACACGCCACAACGCCGCTTCAGCCAAAGCCGAGCTGTGGCCCTGGACATGGAAAGCGCGACCATTGCCGCCAACGGTTTCAGGTTCCGTGTGCCCTACGGCACGCTGCTGTGCGTGAGCGACAAACCCTTGCACGGTGAAATCAAACTACCCGGCATGGCCAACCACTTTTACCGCGAGCGGGTGGACCAGCATTTGCGCATTGGTATGCGTGCCATTGAGTTGCTGCGCCAACAAGGGCCAGCGCAACTGCACAGCCGCAAATTACGCAGCTTTGCGGAGGTGGCGTTTCAGTAAGACACGCCCCTCGCAACCACCTGGCAATTCCTAGGTCAGTCCAAAAAGTCGGAATACTCTTTTTGGGTAAATTTTTGCGTCACCTGCCAAGGGCTCTTGATCACCGTGCCTAGCACGCGCACGGTGGTGGAGCGGCTGGCACGCCCTTGGTCGCTTTGACTCATGACTTGCAAAGGTATTTCTCGCTTGGCATCCCACAGCACGCGAACAGTGTTGGCACCTTTGGCGTTTTCGTACCACTGCCCTTGCGGGGTGGTTTCACCAGCCTTTAATTTCTTCAGCACCGCAGGATCAATCAAGTGATAAGCCGCTAACCACGCACCATCAAATCCCACCGTGCCATATTCAGCCGGCGCAATGTCCACCACCACCTTGTCGTGCATCGCCACCAAACGGAATTTCAATTTGCCATCCGGCAAACGTTCAATCCAACGGGTGGCCGCACTCAAATCCGCATGCTTGTGATCTTTTGCAGCACCGCCTTTGGTTTTGGTATGGTCGTCCTCCAGATGCGCACCCGGTGGCATGACACGCTCAATCCAAACCGTGTCACCTTGGCGCACGACGCGCTCGGTGAACACGGTGCTGCGCTTGATGCCATCGGCACCTAAAGCACTGCTTTGATGCGTGACTTCAAGGGTCACATCGGGCGCCGCGTGCGCAGCTCCCATCGCGATCAAGCCCAAGGCAAGCACCCAAGGCTTAAGAGTTGACAACTTAGGCATGCTCAGAATCCAAACGCTTTCTTGACCAGGGTATTCACCTTGGTGTTGTCAATCGTGCCTTTGAAGTTGGTCGCGCCTGCACCTTTGGCAAACAACATCACGTCACCGCCGCCATGCGTTTCAGAGCCCACGCTACCGAACGTCACACCCACGTCTTGTTTGTAGTCTTTGTCAAAAGACGTATCCACATTGGTCAAGTCCGTACGTTGCCGCTGTGTCGCAGCGCCACCGTTGCCAAAGACGAGGGTGGTGTAGGGCTTGCCATCCACGTCCTTGGCGAGGTTGCGCGTACGGTAGTCGGTGGTTTTACCCAAGATGTTGTTGCCCAAATGGGAGTAACCATTGAACGCCATGGTGTGGTCGTGATCGGCCGTGACCACGATCAAGGTGTTGGTCAAATCAACTTTGTCCAGCGCCGCTTTGATGGCATTGTCAAACGCAATGGTGTCGGCCAAGGCGCGCATGGCGTTGGTATCGTGCAAGGCATGGTCAATGCGTCCACCTTCGACCATCAAGAAATAGCCGTTGGTATTTTTAGACAAGATGTCAATGGCTTTGGTGGTCATCTGCGCCAAGCTGGGTTCCAAAGCTGGGTCACGGTCCAATTCGTAAGACATGTGTCCTTGCGACTGAGCCTGATCAAACAAACCAATGATTTTGGTGCCAGCAGTCGTTGCGGCAGCATTCAGGCTTGTCAGGTCATTGACATAGGTGTAGCCCTTGGCCTGGAGCTCGCTCACCAAGTTGCGACCATCTGGACGACCTTTGTTTGGAATACTGGTGTTGAACGGCACCCAATAGCGGCTGTCGCCTCCCATCAGCACATCCACACCGCCCGTACCCAATGCAGGGTTTGCGCCTGCACCTCCGGGCACAGCTTGGCGCGCAATGTCGTATTCAGCATTGCGGTTGCAGATGTGTGCGTAGGTGGTGGCAGGCGTGGCATGTGTCAGACGTGCGGTGGTGACCACGCCAGTGGCTTTGCTCTTGGCAATTGCTTGTTCAAGCAAGGTAGGCACCGCAACACCATTGCCCGTGGCAGGACAGTTGTTGATGGCGCTGCTCACGTTGGGGGTGACAGAGGTGTCTGTGCTTGGTTTGAAGGCCCCTTGTGCACGGGTATTGCCGTCCATCGACACCACTTCGTTGCGGGACTTGACACCGGTCATGTAGGCGCCCATGGAAGGAGCACTGTCGGTGGTTTGAGCGTCGAGTGAATAGGTTTTCACGCGTGCAGTGCGTCCCAGGGTTTCCATGGTCAGCTTGCCCGCTTCGCCGTATTTGTAAATGCGGCTAGCGGTCACGGTGACCGGGCCCATGCCGTCGCCCAAAAAGAAGATCACGTTCTTCGCTTCGCCGTCTGCAAAGGCCGACATGGCGCTGGTCAAGGCGAGTGCCGCCACAGAGAGTTTGAATGTAAGTTTCATGGTGATGTACTCCAAAGATAGGTCAGGGCTTACAAGCCGAAGATGCCGCGAATCAAACCGAACACTTCGGTGTTGACCAATACGCCTGTGAACTTCTCGGCCCCTTTGCCAATGGCCCCCAGGAACACATCGCCGCCGCCATGGGTTTCGGAACCTGCTGCTGTTTTGATGGTGGCTTCTTGGTGGTAGGTGGCGGCAAACACATCTGCATCTGTCAACGCTGTACGTGTGGCAAGACGGTTTTCACCGTTACCAAAACCAATGATGGTGTAGGGCATATTGCCCACATCCAAAGACAAGGTGACGCCGTCGACGTAGCTGCGCAATAAACCCAACACGCCTGGGTTGGTGTCGGTGGTTTTACCGGTCAATGCGGCATAACCGTTCAAGACCAAGGTGTGGTCATGGTCAGCCGTGACAACAATCAAGGTGTTTTTCAAACCCGGGTCAATGACTTGCATTTTGTCGATCGCGGTTTTGATGGCATCGTCAAATGCAGACGTGTCTTGCAAGGCCTTGCGTGCCGTGGTCTCGTGCAACGCGTGGTCAATGCGACCGCCTTCGACCATCAAGAACATGCCACGGTTATTGCCTTTCAGGATATCGATGGCTTTGCTGGTCATGTCCGACAAGCTGGGTTCGTTGGCCGCATTGGCAATGCGATCCAAGTCATAGCTCATGTGGCTGCTGGTGAACAGGCCCACCAATTTTTTATCGCTCGCAGTGGCTGCATCAAATTCGGTTTTGTTGCCCACAAATTTGTAGCCTGCTGTTTTGAATTCAGCGACCAAGTCACGTGTGTCTGTGCGCTTGCTGCCGGTGGTGGTTTTGGGTTGAAAGTACGCCAAACCGCCGCCCAAGATCACGTCAACGCCTGAACCTAAGGCTGTGTTGTAACCGCTGCCGTTGGGCACGAGCTGCGCAGCGATCGCATTCTCGCCATCACGGTGACAAATGTGCGCATAGGTGGTCGCAGGCGTGGCGTGTGTGATGCGTGTGGTGGTCACCACACCCGTCGCCAAACCAGCCGATTTGGCTTTTTCCAACAAGGTGGGGACGGCCGAACCGTTGGTGCTCGGGCATGTGCTGTCAGCACCACTGACATACGATGCAAATGTGTTTTTGTCGTAGGCGCTGGTGTCCGCAGACATAGACACCACCTCGTTGTTCATTTTGACACCCGTCATATAAGCGGCCATGGAGGGCGCGCTGTCTGTGACTTGTGCATCGTTCGAATAAGTTTTGATGAACGCTGTTTCTGGCAAGGTGTCCATGGTCAGCTCACCATCTTCGCCCGCTTTGTAAATGCGCGCGGCAGTCAGGGTGGTCATCCCCATGCCATCGCCTAAAAAGAAAATCACATTTTTGGGAGTAGGCGTGTCGCTGGTCGAACTGCAACCCGCAAAACTAACCGCAAACAGGGCGGCTACAGCACCCCAAACAACTTGACGCTTCATGATGAACCTCGTGGTGTGACAAACAGAGGTTGAATCATTGCCAGCGAACAAGTCACTGAAGTGACTATTTCATGTCATATCAATGACATTGGTTAATTATTTAGTTCAAATAGAAAAGCCCCCCATCGCCTCTCCCAAACGCACAGCTTGCGCCGCTTGCCACGCTGGGTTGAGCGTGATGGTGTGCTTGGGCCACAGCAGCACCACGGTAGAGCCCAACAAGAAGCGGCCCATTTCCTCGCCTTGTTCCAAGCTCAGGTCTTGGTCGTCATACGTCCACTCGCGCACAACGCCAGGGCGCGGTGGGTTAACCACGCCATGCCACGGCGTGGCCATGCTGCCGACGATGGTGGCACCGACCAGCACCAACACATACTGCTTGGGTGGTTCACCCACAACAGCGGGCATGTCAAACACGCACACCACGCGCTCGTTACGCGCGAACAACCCGGGCACGCCACGGGCGGTGGCCGGGTTGACCGAGAACAAATCACCCGGCACATGGATCATGCGTCGCAAGCGGCCGCTGCTTGGCATGTGGATGCGGTGGTAGTCCTTGGGGCTGAGGTAGATGGTGGCAAATTCACCGTCTTGAAATTGAGCAGCCAGCGTGGCATCACCGCCGACCAGCGCTTGCGTGCTATAGCTGTGGCCTTTGGCTTGAAACACTTGGTCGCCGTCAATGTGGCCCAGTTGGCTGATGGCCCCATCCACCGGGCACACAAAGGCTGCATCGGCCAAGGGCCGTGCGCCAGGCTTCAAGGCGCGGGTGAAAAAGTCGTTGAAGCAGGCGTACTGCGTGATGTCGGGCTGCGCGGCCTCGTCCATATTGACCTGGTACTTGCCCACAAACCAACGAATCAGGGCATGCGTCCAGCGGCCGCAACGCGCTCCCGCCACCACACCCGCGAATTGCGTGAGCAGTTGTTTGGGCATGACGTGTTGCAAAGCCACAAAGGTTTTTTCATTCATAAGAAAGATTTTAGGCGGGCACAATCCAGGCTATGAGCACCCCACTTTTTGAATGCAATCACCTTCTCAAACGCTACGGTGACCACACGGTGGTGAACGATGTGTCATTCAGCATCGCACCCGGTGAATGTTTGGGCGTCATTGGCCCCAATGGCGCGGGCAAAACCACCACCTTGCGCATGTGTTTGGGACTGGCACAGCCCGATTGCGGCAGCATCCACGCATTTGGCTTGTCCATGCCCGATGACGCGCTGGCCATCAAAGCACGTTTGGGCGTGGTGAGCCAATTCGACACGCTGGACCCCGACTTCACCTGTGCCGAAAACCTGATGGTGTTTGGCCGTTACTTTGGGATGAAAAAAGCCGACATTCAAGCGCGCATTCCGCAACTGCTGGAGTTTGCCGCGCTCTCGCACAAGGCCAACGCCAAGCCAGGCGAACTGTCTGGCGGCATGAAGCGCCGTTTGAGCCTGGCCCGCGCCCTCATCAACAACCCCGACTTGCTGCTGCTGGACGAACCCACCACCGGGCTCGATCCACAAGCGCGCCACCTGATGTGGGAGCGTTTGCAGCAACTCTTGCAACAAGGCAAATCCATTTTGCTAACCACCCATTTCATGGACGAAGCCGAGCGTTTGTGCAACCGTCTGTTGGTGCTCGACCATGGCAAAAAAATCGCTGAAGGCACACCGCGTGACTTGATTGCCCAGCACCTCGAACCTGATGTGGTGGAGGTTTACGGCCAGGGCGCCTTGGCCTTGGTGGATAGCCCCATCGCGGCGCTGGCACAACGCGTGGAAACCAGCGGCGAAACCGTGTTTTTCTACACCCAAGACGCGGCGCAGCTGCTGCACGCGTTGAGCGCTCACACGGGACTGCGCACCCTGCATCGCCCTGCCAACTTGGAAGATTTGTTTTTGAAAATGACCGGACGCCAAATCCGCGAGGAAGGTTAAGCATGTTCCGTTTCTGGCCCGTCTTTTTACGCAACCTCTTGGTGTGGCGCAAGCTCGCCATTCCCAGCCTGGTGGCCAACATTGCCGAACCCTTGATGTGGTTGGTGGCCTTTGGCTACGGCTTGGGCGCGCTGGTGGGCGATGTCACCTTAGGCGAAGGCAAAGTGCCCTACATCTTGTTCTTGGCCAGCGGTTCCATCTGCATGAGCGCCATGAACGCCGCCACCTTTGAAGCCTTGTACTCCGCCTTCTCGCGCATGCATGTGCAAAAAACCTGGGACGGTATTTTGAACGCGCCCATGCGCTTGGACGATGTGCTCTTGGCAGAAATGCTCTGGGCCGCCTTCAAAGCGCTGTTCACCATCACCGCCATCCTGGGCGTCATGTGCGCACTGGGCATCACCCAGAGTTGGAAGCTCTTGGCCGCTTGGCCCATCCTCTTGTGTGTGGGCATCACCTTCAGCTGCATTGCACTCATCTTCAACGCTCTGGCCAAGGGCTATGACTTCTTCACCTACTACTTCACGCTGTTCCTCACCCCCATGATGTTCCTGAGCGGCGTGTTCTTTCCGCGCGATCAACTCCCCGGCATCGTGCGCGACATCTCGGCCTGGCTGCCCCTCACCCAAGCCATTGCCCTGGTGCGCCCCTTGTTCATGGACCAGTGGCCCACGGATGCAGCGCTGCATCTGGGCGTGCTGGCCGTCTACGCCCTGGGCGCTTGGAAAATCGCACTGCACCTGACGAAAAAACGCTTCAAAGCGTGAAGCAAAGCAATCGGCACGAGCAACGCGAAGTGCCGCAACAAACACCCGCAGGTGAATGGGTTTGGGGCGGCTGACGATTTCTGGTACCCCAGTATGAGGAAGCCGCCCCAAACCCATTCGCCGGAGCAACAGAGACATTGACCCACGTCAGCAAATCGCAACCCTTCCCCCGCTAACATTGTTCTCAAAGATCAACCCTCAAGACAAGGATTTCCCAATGAGCATTCAAACCGTAGGCATCATCGGCGCCGGCACCATGGGCAACGGCATTGCACAAGCCTGTGCCGTGTCTGGCGTGAACGTGGTGATGGTCGACATCTCCGAGGCTGCTGTCGCCAAAGGCCTCGCCACCGTGGCCAGCAGCCTGGACCGCCTGATCAAGAAAGAAAAAATCACCGAGGCCGACAAAACAGCCGCGCTCTCGCGCATCACCACCAGCACCAGCTACGACGACCTCAAGCGCACACAGCTGGTCATCGAAGCCGCGACCGAAAACTTTGACCTCAAGGTCAAGATCTTGAAGCAAGTCGACGCCTTGCTCGACCCCTCGGTCATCGTGGCGTCCAACACCTCGTCCATCTCCATCACCAAGCTCGCGGCCGTGACCAGCCGTGCCGACCGTTTCATTGGCATGCACTTCTTCAACCCGGTGCCCATGATGGCCTTGGTGGAAATCATCCGCGGTTTGCAAACGTCTGACGCCACCCACGATGCGGTGCATGACTTGTCCACCCGCTTGGGCAAGAGCCCCATCACGGTCAGAAACTCGCCCGGTTTTGTGGTCAACCGCATCTTGGTGCCCATGATCAACGAAGCCTTCTTTGTGCTGGCCGAAGGCGTGGCCAAGGCCGAAGACATCGACGCCGGCATGAAGCTCGGTTGCAACCAACCCATCGGCCCCTTGGCCCTGGCCGACATGATTGGCCTGGACGTGTGCCTGGCCGTGATGGACGTGTACTTGGAAGAGTTTGGTGACAGCAAGTACCGCGCATGCCCGCTGCTCAAAGAGATGGTGGCTGCTGGTCAGTTGGGCCGCAAAACAGGCCGCGGCGTTTACACCTACTGAACGCCCCTGTGCGTCACACGCCGCAGCCATGAAATACGCCCTGCTGTCTGACATCCACAGCAACCTGCATGCCTTGGAGGCATGTTTGGACCATGCCCAAAAACAGGGGGTGGACCGCATCGCGGTGCTGGGTGATTTGGTGGGCTACGGCGCGTTTCCGCTCGAGGTGGTGACACGCTGCCAAGAGATTGCCCAAAGCGGCGGCATTGTGCTGCGTGGCAACCACGAAGAGCTGATTCAAAGCCACAGCTTGAACAGCGCCTTGGCCAGCCAGTCACTAGGCGGCCAAACCGCTGAGTGGACACACGAACAACTCAGCCCCGCACAGCGCTTTTGGTTGGAGATCTTGCCCCTCACGGCGCAAGAGGATGCCCTGCTGTTCGTGCATGCCAGCGCTGATGCGCCCGAGCGTTGGCGCTATGTGAACGACGAACGCATCGCGGCGCTGAGCCTCGACGCAGCCTGCGCCAACCCCGATGTGCACTACGTGTTTGGCGGTCATGTGCATCAACAGTCGCTCTATTACCGTGGCACAGGACGCCAGCTCATGGCCTTCAAACCCACGGCGGGTGTGCCGATTCCTACGCCCAAGCACCGTCGCTGGATTGCCACCGTGGGCTCGGTGGGGCAGCCGCGCGATGGCAATCCGCGCGCCATGTATGCGGTGTTTGACAGCACAGCGGCCAAGCTCACCTTTCACCGCGTGGCCTACGACCACATGGCTGCGGCACGCAGCATTCGCCAAGCAGGCTTGCCAGAGTTTTTTGCGCAACGGCTGGAGACCGGACGTTGACACGCCTGCAAGCTGGCTCTGAACTCGACGGCTTTTGCATCGGCCCGTGTTTGCATGCGGGTGGCATGGCCCATATTTACGAAGTGACTTACACGGACCCACGCACAGCGCCTTTTCCCATGGTGATGAAAGTGCCACGCATGCGCGCTGGCGATGGGGCCGAAAACATTGTGGGCTTTGAGGTCGAGCACCAAATTTTGCAGGTGCTGCACGGGCGCCACGTGCCCCGTTTTGTCGCCGCGGGCGATTTGGCCGCCCTGCCTTATTTGGTGATGGAGCATGTGCCCGGTCAGACCTTGCAGCATGTGCTCGATCAGCACACCGAGGCTCACACACGCCCCAGTGCTGACGAGATTGCCAAACTCGGTGCCGCCATTGCGCGTGCGGCGCACAGCTTGCACCAACAAAACACCTGCCACCTCGACATCAAACCGGCCAATGTGTTGTTGCATCCTGATGGCCATGCGGTGTTGTTAGATTTCGGCTTGTCCTGCCACGCACACTACCCCGACCTGCTGGCCGAGGAGCTGCGCAAAGCGGTGGGCTCCCCCGCCTGGATTGCCCCTGAACAAGTGGTGGGCGTGCGGGGTGACCCGCGCAGCGATGTGTTTGCCATTGGCGTGATGCTTTATGAACTCGCCACGGGCGAATTGCCCTTTGGCAATCCCACGACCGATGGCGGCATGCGCCAGCGCTTGTGGATGGACCCTGCGCCACCGCGTCGCTTGCGCCCTGAACTTCCCGCGTGGTTGCAAGAGGTGGTGCTGCGCTGCTTGGCCCCAGAGGCTGCGCAACGCTATCCATCGGCGGCGCATTTGGCCTTTGATTTGGAGAACACCGATCAAATCCAAATCACCGCACGCGGCCAGCAAGTGCTTGGCACGCCATTCTTCACCCACGTGAAGCGCTGGCTCAAAGCAGCGGGCATGCATTACCAGCCCAGCCCCTTGCCTTCACAACAAATTGAAGAAGTACCGATCGTGATGGTGGCCGTGCCGCACCAGGACGTGAGCGATGCCACCTTGTACTCGCTGCGCCAAGCGGTGGCACGTTCGTTGGGGATTCGACCGGGCGCACGCTTGGCCGTGGTGACCGTCATTTCACCCAACCAAACCAGCGCCTCAGAGAGTGACAAGAGCGAAACCTCGGTGCACCGCCAATACCTGACGGTGTTGCGCCAATGGGCGCAGCCGCTGGATTTAGACGGCCATCAAACCTCGTACCACGTGCTCGAAGCCAGCGATGTGGCCACGGCCTTGGTGCGCTACGCCGAAGGCAACCAGGTGAGCATGATCGTCATGGGTGCCGCCACCCGTGGCCTGCACATGCAACGCTTTGTGGCCACGGTGCCGATCAAGGTGGCGATGGAAGCACCGTGCAGCGTGATCTTGGTCAAGTCCACGTTGCCGTTTGAGCAGCTGAGTGAGCCGCTCAACTGACACACACAGGGTGGTCAGTCGACCTTGGCGCCTGAGACTTTGACCACATGCGCCCACTTCTTGTGCTCGGCGTCAATGAACTTGGCGAACTCGGCCGAGGTGTTGCCACCTGGAATCGCACCTTGGGACAGCAGTTTCTCTTTCACCGCCGGTGAATTCAACGCCTTGGTGACTTCTTGCTGAACGCGGTTGACCACCTCCATCGAGGTGCCCGCAGGGGCCAACAAACCAAACCATGAACTCGCTTCATAGCCTTTGAGGCTGGGGCCACCGGCCTCTTCCACCGTGGGCACATCGGGTACCGCTGCCGAACGTTGGCTGCTGGTCACGGCCAGGGCTTTGAGCTTGCCGGATTTGATGTGAGGAATCGAAGACGGCAAGTTGTCAAACATCACATCCATCGAACCGCCCAACAGGTCGAGCAAAGCAGGACCCGAGCCTTTGTAGGGGAAGTGGACCATGTAGGTGCCGCTCATGCTCTTGAACAACTCACCGGCCAAATGGATGGAGGTGCCGTTGCCGCTGGAGGCCATATTGAGCTTGGCAGGATGGGCTTTGGCATACGCCACAAAATCCGCCACGGTGTTGATGTTGCGCGACTTCGCCACTTCTGCATTGACCACCATCACATTGGGCACACCGGCGACCACGCTGATGGGCACAAAGTCTTTGATGGGATCAAACGGCAGTTTGTTGTAGAGCGCACGGTTGATGCCATGGGTGCCCACGGTGCCCATGAGCAAGGTGTAGCCGTCGTTGGGCGACTTGGACACAATCTCGGCCCCCAAGTTACCACCGGCACCGGCTTTGTTTTCCACAAAGAAGGTTTGGCCAAAGGCCTTGCTCAACTCGGGTGCCATGGCACGCGCCAAGATATCAGTGGTGCCACCAGGAGCAAACGGCACCACGATGCGTACCGGCTTGGCAGGCCAAGCCTGCTGGGCATGCACCCCCCAACCTGTCACCGCCAGCGCGCTCAGCAAAGCGGTGTGAAGGGTGATGCGAAGCAAACGACGACGTAACAACATTTCAAATCTCCTGAGACTGTATGCACGGATGATGCCACTACGCCCCAGGACAACAGGTC
>Ga0228701_1001313_pt1 | contig 17296 bp, 15 predicted proteins | sample McNCre117_Aug_MG_2_FD_178017 | JGI IMG/M metagenome (GOLD analysis project Ga0228701, IMG submission 178017) | Freshwater microbial communities from McNutts Creek, Athens, Georgia, United States - 11-17_Aug_MG | ecosystem: Environmental > Aquatic > Freshwater > Creek | place: USA: Georgia...
CTTCTTTTTCACCGGTGGTGACGGCAGATCGTTTGTCCGTTCAAGTGGCGCAGCGGCTCGCGAATGAAATTCGCGAAGGACGGCTTGCGCCCGGCGACAAATTGCCCACCGAGGCCCAGCTGGTGGCGCAGTTCCAGGTCAGCCGCACGGTGGTGCGCGAAGCCCTGTCACGGCTCAAATCGCTGGGCTTGGTCAGCTCGCGCCAAGGCAGTGGTGTGTATGTCGACCAAAGCGCTGCGTTTGAACCGCTCAATTTCGACGCCCGCTATGCCGCCTCGCGCGAGGCGGTGATCCACATTGTGGAAGTGCGTCGTGCCTTGGAAGCCGAGTGCGCCCAACTCGCCGCCGAAAAACGCAGTGCCGCCGACATGCGAGCGATTCACAAAGCCCTCAAGGCACTCGATGTAGCGGTTGAAAAAGGCGAAGACGGCGTAGAAGAGGACGTGCAATTTCACCGCGCCATTGCCAAAGCGGCGGGCAACCCATTTCTGATCAGCACCTTGGATTATTTGGCGCAATTCCTGCGCGGTGGCACACGTGTGACGCGGGCCAACGAAGCGCGACGCCTGGACTTTGCCAATGCGGTGCGACAAGAACACCACGCCATCGTGCAAGCAATTGAAGCAGGCGATGGCAAAGGCGCCCACCGCGCCGCCACACTGCACATGCGCCACGCCAGCAAGCGCATTCAACAAGCCGACAGCAGCTTTTGGACCCAAGAAGGCGGCGTGCTGGCCCAGCCGTTGGTCAAACCAACGCTCGGGTAAACCCCGAACTCTCAAAGGGGAGGCTCTCAGAAAGTTGTATGACAATCACACCAATTCAACGCTAAAGCCTCTATGCAACAAACAGCTCTCAATATAGGACTCATTGGTTTAGGTGCCATGGGCAGCGGTATGGCCGCCTCTTTGCGTCGCGCAGGCCACCACCTGCACGTGTTCGATGTGCGCGCCGATGTGGCCCACGCCTTTGCCAGCCAAGGCGGCAAGGCCTGCGCCAGCCTCGCCGAACTCGGTGCGGCCTGCGATGTGGTGGTCTCGGTGGTGGTGAACGCGGCACAAACCGAAGAAGTGTTGTTCGGCAAAAATGCCGATGGCTCGGGCTGCGCTGCCAGCATGAAGCCAGGCAGCGTGTTTGTGATGTGCTCCACCGTCGACCCCAATTGGTCGGTGGCCTTGGAAGCCCGTCTGGAAAAGCTTGGCATTTTGTACGTGGACGCCCCCATCTCAGGGGGTGCCGCCAAAGCCGCCAGCGGCGAAATGACCATGATGACGGCCGCCAAGCCCGAGGCCTATGCCAAATGCGAGCAAGCGTTGCACGATATGGCGGCCAAGGTCTACAAGCTCGGCGACAACGCCGGCGCGGGCAGCAAGGTCAAGATCATCAACCAGTTGTTGGCCGGTGTGCACATTGCCGCTGCGGCCGAAGCCATGGCCTTGGGGCTGCGCGAAGGCGTGCCGCCCGAGGCTTTGTACGAGGTCATCACCCACAGCGCAGGCAACAGCTGGATGTTTGAAAACCGCATGGCTCATGTGCTGGCAGGTGACTACACCCCTTTGTCAGCGGTTGATATTTTTGTCAAAGACTTAGGCCTGGTGCTCGACATGGCGCGCGCCAGCAAATTCCCCCTGCCCTTGTCCAGCACCGCGCATCAAATGTTCATGCAAGCGTCCACCGCAGGGTTTGCGCGTGAAGACGACAGCGCGGTGATTAAGATCTTTCCAGGCATTGAATTGCCCACCAAGTCTTGAAGGCGTCAGCTTTTGCCTCACGCACGCCGTAAATGCGGTACAAAGCGCGGTTCAGAAAATTTTTAATCGGAGATTCCACATGAAAAAAACCCTCATCGCCCTCAGCCTGTTGGCCGCTGGCATCACTGGCGTGCAAGCACAAACTGTGCTGAAAATCGGATACGCGACCACCCAAGCCTCGCACTACGGTGTGGGCAGCACGGTGTTCTGTGACGAAGTGGAAAAAGGCACCCAAGGCCGCTACAAGTGCCAGCAATTCCCCAGCAGCGCCTTGGGCGGCGAACGTGAAATGATCGAAGCTGTGCAACTCGGCACCCTCGACTTGGTCAACACCTCCACAGGCCCCGTGGGTAACTTCGTACCTGAAGTCAAGATCGTGGACATTCCTTTCTTGTTCCGTGATTACGACCACGCCCGCAAAGTGATGGACGGCCCCATCGGTCAAGACATCTTGACCAAGTTCCCGGCCAAAGGTTTGGTGGCGCTGTCGTGGACCGAAAATGGTTTCCGCCACATGACCAACAGCAAGCACCCCATCGTCAAGCCTGAAGATGCGTCGGGTTTGAAAATGCGCACCATGGAAAACAAGGTGCATATGGACGGCTACCGTGCCTTTGGCATTCAGCCCACACCGATGGCTTTCCCCGAAGTGTTTGGTGCTTTGCAACAAGGCACTGTGGACGGTCAAGAAAACCCCATTCCTGTGATCTTGGCGTCTAAATTCTCGCAAGTGCAAAAACACTTGTCGTTGACGGGCCACGTGTACTCGCCTGCTTTGTTGATCACCTCGCCCCGCTTGATGGACAAGCTCAGCGCCGCAGACAAACAAGTGTTTTACGCAGCCGCCAAGAGCGCCACGGTTGCACAGCGTAAGAAAGTCAACGAAGACGAAAACAACGGCATCGCCCAACTTGAAAAAGACGGCATGACCGTGGTGCGTAAAGTGGACGGCCAAGCCTTCCGCAACGCCCTGCGCGAGGTGTATGTGGGCTACTCGAAAGAGTTTGGCGCCGACAACATTCGCAAAATTCAAAACGTCAAATAAATCGCACCCTCTTCGTTGAAGAAGACGCAAAAGGCGGAAGGCAACCAGCCTCACGGCTGTGCCTGCCGCCTTTTTTAAGACCCCATGTGAATGAACACACGCCATGAAAACTTTTGAACGCTACTTTGTCGCCACCAACCGCTGGATGTTGATCATCATGCTGGCCGTGATGTCGGTCATCATCTTTGCCAACGTGGTGTTGCGCTACACCACCAACGTCTCGATCGAATGGGCCGAAGAAGTGGCGCGTCACTTGATGATCTGGCTCACCTTCATCGGCTGCGGCCCTGTGTTGCGTTACGGCGGCCACATTGCGGTTGAAAACTTGCAAGACACCTTGCCCCGCCCTGTGGCGATTGCCTTGCGGGCTTGCATTGCCATTTTGTTGGCAGGTCTTTTCGTGTTTTTCACTTGGTACGGTTTGGAATACATGGACCGCACGCAGTACCAGCAAACCCCCGCCACTCAAATTTCGTTTGCCTACATTTATGCCGCCCTGCCCATTGGGGCGGCCATGACTTTGATCCACTGGCTGTTGATCGTGCGTGACTACGTGCTTGAGCGCCAGTTTGCCGCCGACGCCCACTTTGACGCCACTGCCAGCGCGTCGCTTTGATCTTGATTGCCACTCTATGAACGCCAGCGTCATCCTCCTCATCTCCGCTTGTATTTACTTGGCCATCGGTGTGCCCGTGGCCTTTGCACTCGGACTCTCCACCGTCACCGCGCTGTTGGTGTCCGGCAACTTTCCGTTGCTGGTGTTGCTGAAAGAAACCTTCACCGGCATCGACAGCTTCCCCTTGATGGCCGTGCCGTTTTTCATCTTGGCCGCTGAGCTCATGAGCGGCGGCTCGCTGACCGAAGTGCTGCTGAAGTTTGCAGGCCAATTTGTGGGCCACAAACGCGGTGGCTTGGGCTACACCAATGTGGTGTCACTGACCTTCTTCTCGGGCATCTCGGGTTCGGCCTTGGCCGACGCCGCAGGCCCTGGCTCCATGCTGATTCGCATGATGGACAAAGCGGGCTACGGCCGCGCGTATGCCGCGGCACTGACGGCGTCCACCGCCATCGTGGGCCCCATCATTCCGCCTTCGATCATCATGATCATTTACGCCTTGGCCGACGACCGTGTGTCGGTCGGTGCCTTGTTTGTGGCGGGTTTGATTCCCGGTGTGCTGATTGCCGTTGCCATGTGTGCGGTGAACTGGTACATCTCCAAAGAGCGCAACTACCGTGGCGACAACGAATTTCCCACCCGCAGCGAGATGTGGCAAACCACCTGGAAGGCCATGCCTGCGATTTTGTTGCCCGTGATCATCTTGGGCGGCATGCGTGCCGGTTGGTTCACCCCTACCGAAGCCTCGGTGGTGGCCGTGTTCTATGCGCTGCTGTGCGGCAAGTATGTGTACCGCACCTTGGAGTGGAAGGCCGTGCCAGACATCTTGTCGCGCTCTGCTCTGTTGACGGCTTCGGTGCTGCTGATCATTGGCATGTCCGCTTCTTTCGCCTGGGTGTTGACGATTGAAGGCGTGCCCCAAATCGTGGCCGGCTGGATTGTGGATATGCATCTCACGCCTTGGACATTTCTGATCGTCATCAACATCTTCTTGCTGCTGTTTGGCATCTTCATCGAACCTTTGCCCGGCGTGATGGTGTTGGTACCGATCTTGGCGCCCGTAGCGGCCAAGGTGGGCATTGACCCGATCCACTTTGCCATGGTGGTGATTTACAACCTGACCCTGGGCATGATCACACCGCCTGTGGGTGGCTTGTTGTTCGTGACCTCCAACGTCTCGCGCGTGCCTTTGTCCGACCTGACCCGCGAACTGACCCCCTTCTTGTGGGCCCACGGCGCGGTGTTGATGGTGTTGACTTTTGTGCCCGCCCTCAGCAACTGGTTGCCACATGTGATGGGATTCCAATAAGCCATGACCTCGCCCATCAAGCTCGGCTGCATTGCCGATGATTTCACCGGCGCCACTGATCTGGCCAACAACTTGGTGCGCTCAGGCATGCGGGTGGTGCAAACCATCGGGGTGCCATCCGGCCCTTTGAATGCCGAGGTCGATGCGGTGGTGGTGGCCTTGAAGTCACGCACCATTGCGCCGGCAGAAGCGATTGCGCAATCGTTAGACGCCCTGCGTTGGCTGCAAGCCCAAGGTGCCGAGCAGATCTATTTCAAATACTGCTCCACCTTTGACAGCACCGCCCAAGGCAATATCGGCCCGGTGACCGAAGCCTTGATGCAGGCCCTGCACACCGACTTCACCATTGCCACCCCGGCCTTCCCTGATAACGGGCGCACCGTGTTCAAAGGTTATTTGTTTGTGGGTGATGTGTTGCTCAATGAATCGGGCATGCAAAACCACCCGCTCACGCCCATGACCGACGCCAATTTGGTGCGCGTCATGCAAGCGCAGTGCACCGGCAAAGTCGGCTTGATTGACCACCGCGCCGTGGCACAAGGCCCAGCGGCTGTGACACAGCGCATCGCCGACTTGAAAGCACAGGGCATTCGGGTGGCCGTGGTCGACGCCGTATCCAACGACGACTTGCACCGCTTGGGCGCTGCGCTCAAAGACATGCCATTGGTGACCGCTGGTTCTGGCGTGGCGATCGGCTTGCCTGCCAACTTTGGTTTGAAGCCCACGCCGCAAGCAAGTGTGTTGCCCCCCGCTTCGGGCTTGCAAGCGGTGGTCTCGGGCAGTTGCTCGCAAGCGACCAATCGCCAAGTCGCGCATTTCCAGAGCACGGGCCGTCCTGCTTTGGCGATCGATCCTTTGGCACTGGCGCGCAGCACACGCCAAGGTGCCGATGTGGTGGAACACGCTTTGGCTTGGGCTGCACCGCATTTGGCGTCTGGTCCGGTGCTGGTGTATTCCACCGCCGAGCCGGATGCGGTCAAAGCCGTGCAAGCGCAGTTGGGAGTCGAGGCTGCAGGTGCTTTGGTGGAACACACCATTGCCGCGATTGCACGTGGTTTGGTCGCACAAGGTGTGCACCAATTGGTGGTGGCCGGCGGTGAAACCTCAGGTGCTTGCGTGCAGGCCTTGGGCATCACGCAAATGCAAATCGGGCCGCAGATTGACCCCGGTGTGCCTTGGTGCCATGCACAGACAGACCTGGCGCCTGTGCACCTGACCTTGAAGTCAGGCAACTTCGGGACCGACGACTTCTTCACCAAAGCGTTCAGCCAATTGGCCTGAACACCTGACGCCTCATGACCGAAACACAAGCCCGAGACGAAATCTGCCGCGTTGGGAAAAGCCTGTTTGAGCGTGGCTATGTGCATGCCAGCGCAGGCAATATCAGCGTGCGTTTGGACGATGGTTTTTTAATCACCCCCACCGATGCGTGCCTGGGTTTTTTAGACCCCGCCCGTTTGGCCAAGCTCGACAGACAAAGCCAACAAGTCAGTGGCGACAAAGCCAGTAAGACCATGGCTTTGCACAACCGCATTTATGCAACGGCCACCAAGTTTGATGCCGACACACGCTGCGTGATTCACACCCACAGCACCCACTGCGTGGCACTCAGCTTGCGTTTGGAGGCCTCAGCCACCCAAACCACCTTTCCTGTCACACAGGAATTGCTGCCCGCCATCACGCCCTACTTTGTGATGAAGGTGGGCCATGTGCCCGTGATCGACTACCACCTGCCCGGTGCGCTGGCCGCTGCTGATGCAGTGGCGCAGACCATCCAACGTTACGGCGAACAAGGCACCCCCATTCGCGCAGTGATGCTCGCACGCTTGGGCCCCAATGTGTGGCATGCCAGCCCCGCCGCCGCCATGGCCACGCTGGAAGAGTTGGAAGAAACAGCGCGCTTGGTGTGCCTGTCGCCTTCAACCCTGTCCTCGTTGTCTGACGCCCACATTCAAGAACTGCGCGCCACGTTTGGCGCCCGCTGGTAAGGAAAACACCCCCATGCCTCAATTTGCTGCCAATCTCTCGATGATGTATCCCGAGCTGCCTTTTCTCGACCGCTTTGAAGCGGCTGCGAAAGACGGCTTCACTGCGGTGGAATATTTGTTCCCCTATGCATTTCCGGCCGCTGAATTGGCGGCACGCCTCAAAGCCAACAACTTGCAGCAAGTGCTCTTCAATGCACCTCCCGGTGGCACCGACGCGGCCAGCATTGATGCGGCCTGGGCCAGCAACACACGCGGCACTGCGAGCATTCCTGGTCGGGAAGCCGAATTTCGCACCGGTGTGCAGATGGCCCTCGCTTATGCCGATGCACTGAACTGTCCACGCATTCACCTGATGGCGGGGTTGATTGGCGATGGTCAGACCCGCATCAGCAATCTGCCCACCTACATTGCCAACCTCAAATGGGCCGCCGCCGAAGTGGCACAGGCCGGTCGTGATGTATTGATCGAACCCATCAACACCCGCGATATTCCAGGCTTCTTTTTGAACCGCCAAGACCACGCACACGAAATCATCCAAGCCGTGGGTGCTCCCAACCTCAAAGTGCAAATGGACCTCTACCACTGCCAAATCGTCGAAGGCGATGTGGCGATGAAGATCCGTCAATACTTACCTACGGGACGCGTTGGACATTTTCAAATCGCGGGCGTGCCCGAGCGCCACGAGCCCGATATTGGCGAAATCAACTATCCCTATCTGTTTGATGTGATCGACGAAGTCTCCAAAGCCTGCGGCTGGCAAGGGTGGGTCGGCTGCGAGTACAAGCCCCGCCTGGGTGGTCAATCCGGCGGCACATCGGCAGGCTTGGGTTGGTTGCCTAAAATGCGCTAACCCTGCTTTGTAATTTATGGACAACAAATTCGTCATGGCTGGCGTGATGGGCTGGCCCGTTGCGCACTCCCGCTCCCCTGTCATTCACAACCACTGGATTCGTCAGTACGGCTTGAACGGTACGTACGGCCTGTTCCCAGTAGAACCACAGAACATCGACGACGCCATTCGTGGGCTCAAGGCTTTGGGTTTGGCCGGTTGCAACATCACCATTCCGCACAAAGTGGAAGCCATGAAACGCATGGACTGGGTTGACCCCTTGGCGCGACGCATGGGTGCGATCAACACCATCGTGGTTCAAGCCGACGGTGCCTTGCATGGCTATAACAACGACGGTTTTGGCTTCATCCAAAGCCTGCGCGATGACAAGCCCGACTGGCGCGCCGATGCAGGGCCCATCACCGTCTTGGGTGCAGGCGGTGCAGCACGCGCGATTGTGTTGAGCTTGATCGACGAAGGCGCCAGCGAAATTCGCCTCATCAACCGCACCCGCGCCAAGGCGGATGCGCTGGCACAAGAGTTTGGTCAAGTGGTCACGGCTTATGACTGGTCTGAGCGTCATGATGCACTGGCGGGTTGCGCTTTGTTGATCAACACCACCAACCAAGGCATGCACGGTCAACCTGATTTAGACCTGCAGCTGGACCAGCTGCCTACCTCGGCTTTGGTGGCAGACGCGATTTACATCCCGCTTGAAACGGCGCTCTTGGCGCAAGCCCGCCAGCGTGGCAACACCAGCGTGAATGGCTTGGGCATGCTGCTCAACCAAGCACGGCCCGCGTTCAAGGCTTGGTTTGGTGTGATGCCCGAGATCACGCCTGCGCTGCGTCAAGCGATCATCGCCACGTTTTAAGCCGCTGCAGACGGTGCGGCCACCGTCAAGCGCAAGCCTTGTCCGATCAACGCTTGGATGTTTTCCAGCGATTGCGTGAAGTCTTGCGCCACCTCACGTGCGTCCACCTCAAACACCAAGGACTGATGCGGGAACTGTGCAGCGTCACAGATGCTGCGGACTTGGTTGAAGAAATTCGGATCTTGCAGCTGGTGCTTTGAAATACGCAACGCCAACACCAAGGGGCCATACGCACGTTGCCACTGGGCGGCCTGTTGACAGGCAGTTTCCAGCACCCAATCGGCCAGTGGCAAAAACAAGCCATCTTGGCTGGCCTCTTCCACAAAATCTGCGGCTGAGCGCTGCAACACACGGCCATCGGGCTGCGGCCAACACACCCACACAGCCATTCCTAACACGCCATCCTCATTCAGGCGAGACCAGGGTTCAAATTTGAGATGGATGCCAGACTGCGCCAATGCAAGCCGCAAGGCTTGGTGCACATTGAAAGCGTCTGCCTCAGGTTGGCGTGCCTGCACTTTTTCCCAGCGAATCTTGAAACGCCAGCGTGCGTAAGCGACCGCCAGGACGTCAGAGGCCCAGCGCTGCAAGGCGCTTGCCAAACCGAATTCAGGATAAAAATGAGCTGCATATTTCATGACTTCTCCTCCATACGATCTGATCGCTCACGCTTTGAGCAAACAGATTCAATGAACCTTGCCAATTGAGATGAATTGGCAAATTTGAAGTATTAAATACTAACTCATTAATTCAAATAAATTAAAGTATTAGCGTAAATTTTTATACAAATATATTAGTTTCGAGCTTCTGATCGCATGGTCAAGCTGCGCGCCACACAGTCTGGACACTGTTTACTGGGTGTGACTGGACGTGAAAACAGGGGCAATTGCTGCACAAAATCAGCCGGCGTGAGCTGGGGGTGCCACGACAGCAACAAGGACACAAAGCCAGACACCAAGGGCGCTGCGTAACTGGTGCCCACACCACGCAGCGATGCGGCGGGCGTTTCGTCGCCTTTGGTGTCCAGGTCATAGGTACCTACTTTTAATTTATTCACATCCCAGGGCGCATCGCCCGACAAGCGTTGCCCGCCACCTGGGGCATACACCAGCGTGCGTGCATCCAACGCTGAATAGTTGGCGATGTTGTTTTCCGAATCCACCGCCCCCACCGAAATCACGCCGTCGCAGTTGGCGGGTTCAGTCAACTTTTTGCCAAAGGTATTGCCCACCGCAGCGACCACAAAGATGTTTTTTTCAGCAATGCGGTTTAACACTTGCTGCAAATCAGGCCCGCAGACGGCTTTACCGCCCGAAAAACTCAGGTTGATCACACGCGCCGGGTTGGGATTGACAGGTACCCCCGCCACGGGCAAGCCTGCGGCCCAAGCCAGGGCGTCAAGCAGATCGGCACGCCCCATTTGGCAGGAGCCAAACAAACGCACAGGGACAATTTGGGCACTGGGATTGACCCCCACCACGCCCTCATAACCGTTGCCGGCGATCAAACTGGCCACCTCGGTGCCATGGGTGCGAAAAGGTCCTGTTGCCACGCGGTCGCCACAGCGCGCATCGCGCAGGTCTGGCGCGAAATCAGGGGAGCGACCGCCCCTCACGTTGTAAGGTGCAGACAACATGTCGTAGCCTGGCAGCAAGCGCCCCTGCAAGCTGGGGTGATGGGCCAGCACACCGCTGTCGATCACGGCGACAACCACGGAATGTGGCCCCGGTTTAACACCTGCGGTGTTCAGCGCCGCCGGTGCAGATGCAGTTGACGCGTTCAAAGCGCCCAAATGCCAGGGCAACTCTTGGGGCTGCGCGACAACAACGCCAGCCCACGCCTGCAAAATGCCGACCCAACCAATCAGCACTGCAAACAAGTTGGCCATACGGATCAAACCTCTCAAAACAAACGTTAAAAATCAACAAATTTGCTTTGATGCTAGGTTTTAAACCCAATAAACTCAATTCCGCCAATTTAGTTAAATCAACGCGAGTACGCGCAATTTAGAGCACACGCGTCGCTAGAAAATAGCGCTTAGTAATTGATAAAAGCATTAAATTCAAAATTAAAAACGCCAAATAGTGAGTACCAATTAATAACTATTTAATTTGCATGTAAAAAATCGTGTCGGCGCGCCACAAAAAACACGCGCAAAGCAGGTTATCTTTCGACTGAATAGAACAACTACACAGGAGACAACCTTGTCCAAGCCCATTTCTGCCGCCGAACAGGCCTTGCGCGATGCTGCGCGTGAATACCATCGCTTTCCAACACGTGGAAAGATCTCAGTCACCCCCACCAAGCCACTCTCCAACCAGCGCGATTTGTCGCTGGCGTATTCCCCTGGTGTGGCGTATCCGTGCCTGGACATTGAGGCCGATCCCTCACTGGCCTCTGAGTTCACGGCGCGCGGCAACCTGGTGGGCGTGATCACCAATGGCACCGCCGTGCTGGGCCTGGGCGACATCGGCCCCTTGGCCAGCAAGCCGGTGATGGAAGGCAAAGGGTGTCTGTTCAAAAAGTTTGCCGGCATTGATGTGTTTGACATCGAACTGGCCGAACGCGACCCCGACAAACTGGTGGAAATCATTGCGGCCTTGGAGCCCACCCTGGGCGGCATCAACTTAGAAGACATCAAGGCACCCGAATGCTTCTACATCGAGCAAAAACTGCGCGAGCGCATGAGTATTCCGGTCTTCCATGACGACCAGCACGGCACGGCCATCATCTCGGCGGCGGCGCTGCTCAATGGCTTGGAGTTGGTGAACAAAGACATTGCCAAAGTGCGCATTGCCGTCTCAGGTGCCGGCGCTGCGGCTCTGGCCTGCCTGGATGTGATGGTGGGCTTGGGCGTGCACCGTGACAATATTTTTGTCTGCGACTCCAAGGGCTTGATCTACGAAGGCCGCCCTGGTGGCTATGACGACAGCAAGGCGCGTTACGCACAAAAGTCCAGCTTGCGCACCCTGGCCGACACCGTCAACGGTGCCGATGTGTTTTTGGGCTGCTCCGCGCCTGGCGTGCTGACCCAAGACATGGTCAAGAGCATGGCCGACAAACCCATCATCTTGGCGCTGGCCAATCCGGAGCCGGAAATTCGTCCCGAGTTGGCCAAGGCCGTGCGGCCAGATTGCATCATTGCCACGGGCCGCTCGGACTACCCCAACCAAGTCAACAATGTGCTGTGCTTCCCCTATATCTTCCGAGGCGCATTGGACTGCGGCGCCACCAAGATCACCGAAGCCATGAAGCTGGCTTGTGTGCGCGAAATTGCCGACTTGGCCAAGGCCGACATCAGCGAAGAAGTGGCCAGCGCGTATTCGGGCAAAGAGCTGTCGTTTGGCCCCGACTACCTGATTCCCACACCGTTTGATTCGCGTTTGATTTTGCGCATTGCGCCTGCAGTGGCCAAAGCCGCCGCGGCATCGGGCGTGGCAGCCCGCCCCATCACCGACTTTGAAGCCTACAAGCAAGGCTTGTCACGGTTTGTCTACCAAACCGGCATGATCATGCGTCCCGTCTTCAACGCCGCCAAAGCCGCTACGGCCAAGCGCGTGGCGTATGCCGAAGGCGAAGACGAGCGCGTGCTGCGCGCTGCGCAATTGGCGATTGAAGACGGTCTGGCGCAACCCATTCTGATTGGCCGCCCTGCAGTGATCGAAGCACGCATTGCCAAAGCCGGTCTGCGCCTGAAAGTGGGCACCGATGTGGAGGTGATCAACCCGGAGAGCGATGCACGCTTTCGCCAATACTGGGAAACCTACCACCAGCTCATGGGACGCCAAGGCGTGACACCCGAGGCCGCCAAGGCGGCGGTGCGCCGCTCGAACACCTTGATTGGCGCACTGGCCATGCATTTGGGCGATGCCGATGCCATGTTGTGCGGCTTGGTGGGGCAGTTCGATGCGCATCTGAAACATGTGCACGACATCATCGGCACCTCACCTGGTGCGCCGGGCTTTGCCACGCTCAATGCCTTGATGCTGCCTGAACGCACGCTCTTCATTGCCGACACCTATGTCAACGAAGATCCCGATGCCGAGTTGCTGGCCAACATCGCCTGGATGGCCGCACAAGAAGTGCAGCGCTTTGGTTTGCCGCCGAAAGTGGCGTTTTTGTCGCACAGCAACTACGGCTCATCGGCCAGAGCGTCTGCTCAAAAAATGCGTGCTGCGCGTGACCTGTTCAAGCAGATGGCGCCTGACATTGAGTGCGACGGTGAGTTGCAGGGTGATGCGGCTTTGTCGGACGCGGTGCGGCGCACCAGCTTGATCGAGACCTCGCTCGACGGCGAAGCCAATGTGCTGATTTGCCCTAACTTGGACGCCGCGAACATTTTGTTCAATGTGCTGAAAATCACGGGCGGTCAAGGTGTGACGGTGGGCCCGATTTTGCTGGGTGCGGCGAAATCTGCCCATGTCTTAACGCCCTCCTCCACCGTGCGACGCATTGTCAACATGACCGCGTTGGCCACAGCCGCTGTGCATCCCACGCGTTCTTAACCATCGACACTGAGACAGCACAGATGCCCCACATTGCTCCTCGCTCGATGCGTGACATCTTGTTGCGCTCCCCCGTGATGCCGATCTTGACCGTTCACGATGCCCACACCGCGGGTGACTTGGCGCAAGCCTTGGTCAAAGGTGGTGTCATGGTGTTTGAAGTTGTCAAACGAACCCCTGCCACCATCGCCGCCTTGCACGCCATGTGTGAAGCCGCGCCCGACGCAGACATTGGCATGGGCACCTTGATGACGCCCGAGGATGTGACAACTGCCATCCAAGCCGGGGCGAAATTTGGTGTCTCGCCTGGACTGACCGCCGAGTTGGCGCAAGCCATTCAAGCGCATCAATTTCCCTTCTTACCCGGTGTGGCTACCGCGAGCGAAGTGATGCAAGCACGTGCCTTTGGTTTGAAAGAACTCAAGTACTTTCCCGCCCAAGGTGTGGCAGGCGCGGCCTGGATCAAAGACATGGCGGGCGTGTTTCCCGATGTGTTGTTCTGCCCCACAGGTGGCATTCGTCCACCGGATATTCCCACCTATTTGTCGCTGCGCAATTGCCGCACCGTCGGTGGCTCGTGGGTGGTACCACCTGAGTTGCTGAAAGACCGTGCATGGCACGAGATCACGGCCTTGGCTCAACAAGCCAGTGGTTTTCGTGCCCCATAAACGCCACTGACGATGCGTAACCGCAAACACATGGTGGCCGTGGGAGGCATTTGCACCACGGCCATTTTTCGTGTCCCGCATATCGCCCCGCCACCCGCCAAAATTTTGGCCACCCAACACCGCGAAGTCGTCGATGGCATGGCCATCTCTGCCGCCTGTGCCTTTCAAAAGTTAGGTGGACAAGCCCATGTCTGGGGCCGTGTGGGTGACGATGCCGAGGGAGATGTCATGCGGCGTGCTTTGTCTGCCGAAGGCTTGGACACGCAAGGACTGTTCACTGTCAAAGGCAGCCGCTCTTCGCACGCCACGGTGATTGTGGATGGTTTGGGACAGCGCTTGGTGGTGCCCTTCCACGACCCGCAAGTCGACACATCGCCCCATTGGTTGCCGCTGGATACCTTGGCAAACATCGATTTGTTGCATTGCGATGTCCGCTGGGTTGACGGCGCACATGCTGCGCTGCTGGCTGCACGTGCCCGCGGCATTCCCACCATGGTCGATGGCGATGTGGCACCTCGCGAAGTCTTAGCGCAGTTGATGCCTTTGGCCGATTACGCGGTCTTCTCCGATGCCGGCCTCTTGGCCTACACAGAGCTTCCTGATGTGCCACAAGCTTTGCTGCATGTGGCGCAGCAACACAGTCGCCATGTCGGCGCGAGCTGTGGTACCGATGGGTATTACTGGGTTGAAAACGGCCGCATTGAACACGTGGCCGCCCCCCAAGTCGACGTGGTGGACACACTCGCGGCCGGTGATGTGTTTCATGGGGCCTTGGCGCTGGCCATCTTGGAAGGCCAAAGCATGCGATCGGCAGCACGCTTTGCCTGTGTCGCCGCCTCCTTGAAGTGCACCCAGTTCGGTGGACGCTTGGGTTGCCCTACCCGCGCAGAGGTTGAGGCTGAACTTCAAAAACCCAGCTAACCCTTGATCTGTCCATCACGCGCTAGGGGTAATCCTGATGCGCAGATGTCACACGCATTACCCTCGATGCGCTCCGCGCACATTTAAATGCGGTGAGGCACTGTCTAAACCTTAGATAAGCCTTTCCCCATTTGAATGATTCCCAAGGAGACAAGCATGATGATTCGCAGAACCCTGATGAAGTCGATCGCCTGCGCGGCAGCCGCCGTGGCATTGAGTGGCGCCGCGTTAGCCCAAAGCTATCCCACACGCCCACTGACCATGATTGTTCCCTGGGGTGCCGGTGGTGGCACAGATGCCACCGCACGTATCGTTGCCGCCTTGCTCGAAAAAGAAATGGGGCAACCCGTGAACGTGGTCAACCGCACCGGTGGCAACGGCGTGGTGGGGCACTCGGCCATTGCCACGGCAGCACCAGACGGCTACACCATCGGCATGATCACGGTCGAAATTTCCATGATGCACTGGGCTGGCCTGACACAACTCGCACCCACCGACTACACCCCGTTAGCGCTTATGAACATTGACCCCGCAGGCGTGACCGTGCGTGCCGACTCGCCTTATAAAAACGTGGGCGACTTGGTCAACGCCATCAAAGCCAACCCCGGCAAGTTCAAAGCCTCAGGCACTGGCCAAGGCGGTATTTGGCACTTGGCACTGGCTGGCATGCTCAACGATTTGAAAATCCCAACCACCGCTGCCCCCTGGGTTCCATCCAACGGCGCCGCACCCGCGATGAACGATTTGGCCGCAGGTGGCATTGAGTTTGTGACCTGCTCGCTGCCCGAAGCACGGGCGCTGATTGATGCCGGCAAAGCACGCCCACTGGCCTTGATGTCGAACCAACCTTCCGGTCTGTACCCCAATGTGCCCACGCTGAAATCAGCCACAGGCAGCAACTGGGCCATCGGTGCATGGCGCGGCTTGGCGGCGCCCAAAGGCATTCCCGCAGACGTGCAAGCCAAACTGGGCACAGCGCTCAAGAAAATTTATGACAGCCAAGAGTTCCAAGGCTTCATGCAGCAACGCGGTTTTGGCACGATCTACGCCGACAGCAAAGGCTTTGAGCAATTCATGGCCAAAGGCGATGCCGACATGGGCGTGGTGATGAAGTCACTGGGCTTGGCCAAATAAGTCGTTTATGAAATTTAACGACACCTTGATCGGTGCAGCGCTTCTGGCGCTTGCACTGTCGATTCTCTCGACCGTTCAAACCTACCCGGTCATCCCCGGCCAAAACATTGGGCCGGGGGCTTTTCCGGGTTTGTTGGCCACCTTGTTGGCTGTCTGTGCTGTGTTGTTGATCTTCAAAGGAATCAAAGCCAAGACGATGCAGCGCGAGTCATGGGTGGAGATTGGGGGCTGGGTGAAATCTTGGTTTCACCTGCGCAACTTCTTGATCACGATCGGCTGCTTGCTGTTCTACATCTACACCTCCGACAAGCTGGGGTTCTTGATCACGGCCGTGATCATCACAGCCACCATGTTTTGGGCCTTGGAGGTGCGACGCAAGTTGATCTTCCCAATCGCCATCATCGTGGCTTTCGTGATTCACACCATCTTCTACAAGGGGCTTCGCGTTCCTTTGCCTTGGGGACTGCTCACCCCTTTCCAGTGGTAACGAAAGAATCTCCATGACAACTGCTGTGTTGCTCCAAGCCTTTTGGCTGGTCTTTGACCCCTATGTGCTGCTGGTGATTCTGTGCTCGGCGATGTTTGGCCTGTTTGTGGGCTGCATCCCCGGCTTGAGTGCCACGATGGCCACCGCCTTGCTGGTGCCCATCACCTTCTTCATGCCGCCTGTGCCGGCCATTGCAGCGATCGTGACTGCGACGGCGATGGCGATTTTCTCAGGTGACATTCCCGGTGCGCTCTTACGCATACCAGGAACACCTGCCTCTGCGGCCTACACCGACGAGGCCTATCAAATGACCCTCAAAGGTCAAGCCGAAGTGGCACTGGGCGCAGGCTTGGTGTTCTCGGCCATTGGTGGTTTGTTTGGCACCATCGTGATGGTGTTGTTTTCACCCGGTTTGGCTGAGATTGCTTTGCAATTCTCGTCGTTCGAGTATTTCTGGCTGGTGGTGCTGGGCCTGGCAGGTGCAGTGTTCATTGGCAACGCCAGTGTGCTCAAAGCGTGCATTTCGCTGCTGCTCGGTTTGCTGATCGCTTGCATCGGTTTGGAAAACCCAGCGGCGCATCCGCGCTTCACCTTTGGCATGAACGAACTCATGAGCGGCGTAGAGCTCATCCCCATGATGGTGGGCATGTTCGCAGTGTCTGAATTGCTGCGCTACATCACCAACATCGACCCACCGCCCATGATTGCCACTGAGAAAATCGGCAACATTTTTGCGGGCATGTGGGACATGTTGAAGCAATACCGCTGGCCCTTGGTCCGCGGCAGCGCGCTAGGTACCATCATTGGCATTCAACCTGGATCGGGCGCCGACATGGCGTCGTGGTTGAGCTATGCCATGAGCAAGAAGTTCTCCAAAGAACCGGAGAAGTTCGGCACAGGCCATGTGGAAGGTATTGTCGAATCAGGGGCTGCCAACAACTCCTCTTTGGCCGGCGCATGGATTCCAGCCATTGTGTTTGGCATCCCTGGCGACTCGATCACAGCGATTGCGATTGGGGTGCTGTATTTGAAAAACATGAATCCCGGTCCGATGATTTTTGTCAACAACCCTGAAAACATCTACGCGATTTTTCTGGTGTTCATCTTGGCCAACATCATCATGGTGCCCCTGGGTTGGTTGACGGTCAAAATCGCCACCAAGATCTTGA
>Ga0228701_1001318_pt1 | contig 17241 bp, 11 predicted proteins | sample McNCre117_Aug_MG_2_FD_178017 | JGI IMG/M metagenome (GOLD analysis project Ga0228701, IMG submission 178017) | Freshwater microbial communities from McNutts Creek, Athens, Georgia, United States - 11-17_Aug_MG | ecosystem: Environmental > Aquatic > Freshwater > Creek | place: USA: Georgia...
CGATCCGCCGCCAATCCGCCGCCCTTGCCGCTTTCACCGCCGTTGCCGCGCTGCTGTGCGCCGCCCCGGTGCTGGCCAAACCCGCCGCCATCGCCGCCGCTGTGGCCGATCCGACCCGCGCAGAGGGCAACCGCGCAATGGATGAAGGGCGAAAGCCCGCCGAAATTCTGGCCTTCTCCGGCCTCAAGCCGGGCGACGTGGTGGCCGACTATCAGGCCGGCGGCGGATACTATTCCGAACTGATCGCCGATGTGGTGGGCCCCAAGGGCCGGGTCTATGCCCTGACCCAGCCCAATTTCTACAAGGCCGCCGAATGGGACAAGCTGCGCGCCGCCCATCCCAATCTCTACCCGGTGGTCACCCCGGCCCAGGCTATGGTGCTGGCCCCGGCCAGCGTCGACATGATCTTCACCCACCTCGTCTATCATGACCTGTACTGGGAAAACGCCAAGTTCCAGCACCCCCACCAGGACGTGCCCGGCGTGCTGCGCGGGTGGTTCGCGGCGGTCAAAAGCGGCGGCCACGTGATCGTGATCGACCATGCCGGCAATCCCGGCGATCCGCGCACCACCGCCGATGCCTATCACCGAATCGATCCGGCCCAGGTGATCGCCGACATGACGGCGGCCGGCTTCGTCCTCGAAGAGCAGAGCAATTTGCTGCAGCGCAGCGAAGATGCGCACGACAAATTGGTTTTTGACCCCGCCGTGCGCGGCAAAACCGACCGTTTTGTGTTGAAATTCCGCCACCCTTGAGTGGAAGTGAACGACTGTTGCAAATAATGCAACGATCGATGACCTTTTCGCACTTGCACAAAAATGTCTACTGCTCCACTTAGAACCTGCCTTTCAGGCATCCTCTCCCAAAACTTCCATGGCCCGGTCGGCAACGATCGGGCCTTTTTTTGCCTGCAATTCCGGGGCCTTGCCGCGTCCGGGCGACTCGCCGCGATCCGCCGCCTCCCCTCGCTTCGTCCACCCGCAAACCCCGCGCTGGTCGTCCCGATCGGCGCTTGCGGCATTTGCAATGGGCCAAACAGTTCCTAGCTTTGCTGTGTCAGGCCCCGCGGGCCGCAAGCAGGATGGACGCGATGGCCGATACCACCAGCAATTCAGACACCGCCACCGACAAGACGGTGAAACTTCAGGTTGCCGCCGCCCGGCAGGAAGAAAGCGGCCAGGGCATTGCCCGGCTGCCGCGCAGCGCGATGGCCGCGCTCGGCGTGACCGAGGGCGACGTGGTCGAGATCGAGGGCAAGCGCGCCACCCCCGCGCGGGTACTTGCCCCCTATACCGAGGACGAAGGGCTCGACGTGGTCCGGCTCGACGGGTTGCAGCGCGCCAATGCCGAAGTCGGCTCGGGTGATCACGTGGCCGTGCGCCGTGCCGAAAGCCGCGCCGCCCAGCGCGTCGTCTTTGCCCCGGCCCAGCGCGAAATGCGTCTGCAGGGGCCGGGCCAGGCGCTCAAGCGCAATTTCTTCGGGCGGGTGCTGGTCGCAGGCGATCTGGTCGCCACCACCGGGCAACAGCAGGTCCGCGACATGCCGCCGCAAGTGGCTCAGATGCTCAACGCCCCGGCCTTCGCGCTGACCCAGATCCGGCTTACTGTCGTCTCGACCGTGCCCAAGGGCGTGGTCCACATCGACGAGAACACCGAAGTCGAACTGCGCGAGGAGTTCGAGGAAGCCCGCTCGACCCGCGGCGATGTCAATTATGACGATGTCGGCGGCATGGGCGATACGATCCGCCAACTGCGCGAAATGGTCGAACTGCCGCTGCGCTATCCCGAACTGTTCACCCGCCTTGGCGTCGATCCGCCCAAGGGCGTGCTGCTGCATGGCCCGCCGGGCACCGGCAAGACCCGCCTTGCCCGCGCGGTCGCGAATGAAAGCGAAGCCAGCTTCTTCACGATCAACGGCCCCGAGATCATGGGCAGCGCCTATGGCGAGAGCGAGCGGCGGCTGCGCGAAGTGTTCGAGGAAGCGGCCAAGGCCTCGCCATCGATCGTGTTCATCGACGAGATCGATTCGATCGCGCCCAAGCGCACCGAAGTCCACGGCGAGGCGGAAAAGCGCCTTGTGGCCCAGCTGCTGACGCTGATGGACGGGCTCCATGCGGGCTCGAACATCGTGGTGATCGCCGCGACCAACCGGCCCGATGCGCTGGACGAGGCACTGCGCCGCCCGGGCCGGTTCGACCGCGAGATCGTGGTCGGCGTGCCTGACGAAAGCGGACGGCGCGAGATCCTGGGCATCCACATGCGCGGGATGCCGCTGGCCGCCGATGTCGACCTCGACGAACTGGCGCGCACCACCCACGGCTTCGTCGGCGCAGATCTGGCCGCGCTGTCGCGCGAAGCCGCGATCGAGGCGGTGCGGCGGATCATGCCCCAGCTTGATCTAGAAGCGCAGACCATCCCGGCCGAAGTGCTCGAAAACCTCAACGTCACCCGCGACGATTTCCTCGCCGCGCTGAAACGCGTCCAGCCTTCAGCCATGCGCGAGGTGATGGTGCAGGTGCCCAATATCGGCTGGGCCGACATTGGCGGCGCGGATGAGGCGCAGCTGAAACTCAAGGAGGGGATCGAGTTACCGCTCAAGAACCCCGAGGCTTTCCGCCGGCTGGGCATCCGCCCGGCCAAGGGCTTCCTGCTCTATGGCCCGCCCGGCACCGGCAAGACCTTGCTCGCCAAGGCGGTCGCTAAGGAGAGCGAGGCGAACTTCATCTCGATCAAGTCATCCGACCTGCTGTCGAAATGGTATGGCGAAAGCGAACAGCAGATCAGCCGGCTGTTCGCCCGCGCCCGGCAGGTTGCCCCCTGCGTGGTGTTCATCGACGAGATCGACAGCCTGGTCCCCGCGCGCGGGACCGGGGCGGGCGAACCGCAGGTGACCGCGCGGGTGGTCAACACGATCCTGGCCGAGATGGACGGGATGGAGGAACTGTCGAGCGTGGTGCTGGTCGGGGCCACCAACCGTCCCGGGCTGGTCGACCCCGCGCTGCTGCGCCCGGGCCGGCTCGACGAGCTGGTCTATGTCGGCACGCCCGATGCCGCTGGGCGCGAGCATATCCTCAAGATCCACACCGCGCGGATGCCGCTGGCGAGCGACGTTGATCTGGGTGCAATCGCGCGCGAGGCCGAACGCTTTACCGGGGCCGATCTTGAAGATGTGGTGCGCCGCGCCGGCTTGATCGCGATCCGCCACCGCGGCGCTTCGGCCACCAGTGTGACTGGCGGCGATTTCGCCGAGGCGCTGGCGGATTCACGCGCCACGGTCAGCGCCGAGATGGAGGAGGAATACCTCAAGATGAAGGGCGAACTGAAAAAGCGCGCCGCCGCGGTCACCCCCGCGATCGGCTTCCTCGCTCCGGGCATGGTCAGTCCCACACGCGAGAAGAAGCATGGGCAGTAGCCAACCATGCCCCCTGCACGCACACTTAAGATTTCGACTAAATCGAAGGAGATAGCGTGGAACCTAAAGCACTTTCCGACCGCTTAACTGCCTCCAACCTACCAAAGATTGGTGAGATCTATGGCTATAATGCCGCATGCGCGAACGACGAAGCACAATTGGCAGCGAGGCGCTACGAATACGCCTTGGAGCAGAGAGACAAAACTAATGAGCGCTTGAGATTCGGCGCTTTAACTCTAAATGCCGCATCTCTTTTCGGATTTATATCTCTTGCGGGCGACCAAAGTAAAATGTCAAGCTTTGGGATTAGCAACAATATTATTGGATTTTGCTCACTTTTATTCGGAATTGGATTGATTTTTGGATGTCTGTCTATTTGGACAAACGCCAATCATTACACTATACTTTCAGCTCAGGCCTTTAAATTTCGGTCCGACGCAAATCACAAATCCGCCTTATTTGAGCAAAAAATTGGTCCTGAGGCCGAAAAAAAGATAGAGGAAATACTGCAAAGACCAGCCGAAGCCGCACCCGATTTTGAGTATTCAACTCTAACCATCTTGCTAACCAATGCCGCAGGATCGCTTTGGATGACCGGCTTTGGTTATGCTCTTGCCACAATAGCTCGTCGTTTTATCGCATACTAGTGTGCCGCGCCCCAGCTGGCCCCGGTGCCGATTTCAACGCCCAGCGGCACGTCGAGCTTGACCGCCGGTTCGGCAGCCCCGGCCATCACGGCGCGGATCACGTCGCTTGCCGCTGCCACATCGCCTTCGGGCAGTTCGAACACCAGTTCGTCGTGGACCTGCAACAACATCCGCACGTGGCCGAGGCCGGCCGCCTCCAGCGCGGGCATCATCCGCACCATCGCGCGCTTGATGATATCAGCGCTGGTGCCCTGGATCGGGGCATTGATCGCGGCGCGCTCGCTGCCCTGCCGCTCGGCCCCGTTCTGCGAGGAAATGCGCGGGAACCAGCACTTGCGGCCGAGCAGCGTCTCCGAATAGCCGTTGGTCCGCACCCCTTCCAGCGTCGCGTGGATGTAATTGCGGATGCCCGGGAAGCGTTCGAAATAGCGGTCGATCATGGCCTGCGCCTCGTCAGACGAGACGCCCAGCCGCCCGGCCAGACCCCAGCGGCTGATGCCATAGAGGATCGCGAAGTTGATCGTCTTGGCCCGCCCGCGCGTGTCGCGGTTGACCTCGCCGAACATTTCCATCGCGGTGCGGGCGTGGATGTCTTCGCCCTGGGCAAAGGCATCCTTGAGCGCGGGCACATCGGCCATGTGCGCGGCAAGGCGCAGCTCGATCTGGCTGTAGTCCGCCGCAAGGATGACATTGCCCGGTTCCGCCACGAAAGCATCGCGGATCTGGCGCCCGATCTCGGTGCGGATCGGGATGTTCTGGAGGTTCGGCTCGGTCGAGGACAGCCGCCCGGTCTGCGCGCCGACCAGGCTGTAGCTGGTGTGGACCCGGCCCGTCACCGGACTGATCGCGGCCTGCAGCGCCTCGGTGTAGGTCGAGCGCAGCTTGGACAACTGGCGCCATTCAAGCACCTTGCCCGCGATCTCCGCGCCTTCGCCCGCCAGACCTTCGAGCACCGACTGGTCGGTCGAATATTGCCCAGTCTTGCCCTTCTTGCCGCCCTTGTAGCCGAGCTTGTCGAACAGGATTTCGCCGAGCTGCTTGGGGCTGCCGATCGTGAACTCCTGCCCCGCAAGGGCATGGATCTCGCCCTCCAGCTTGGCGATTTCGGCAGCGAAAGTGGTCGACAGCGCGGCCAGCTTTTCCCGGTCCACCTTGATCCCGTGGCGCTCCATCTGCGCGACCACCGGGATCAGCGGGCGATCGACCCGTTCATAAACCCGGGTCACGCCTTCATCCGCCAGCCGGGCCTTGAGCACGCGGTGCAGCCGCCAGGTCACTTCGGCATCCTCGGCGGCATATTCGGTGGCGCGATCAAGCGGCACTTCGCCAAACGGGATCGCCTTCTTGCCGGTGCCGCAGACATCCTTGAACGCCAGCGTGGTGTGATCGAGATGGCGCAGCGCCAGCTCGTCCATGCCGTGGCCGCCGCCGATCCCGTCGCTGCCGCGCCCGGCATCAAGATCGAAGCTCAACACCATCGTGTCATCAATCGGGCTGACGGCGATGCCGTGGCGGGCCAGCACGTTGAGATCATACTTGGCGTTCTGCCCGACCTTGAGCACCGCATCGCTTTCGAGCAGCGGCTTCAGCACGGCAATCGCCTCGGCCAGCGGCACCTGGCGCGGCTTTTCGGCGAACATGTCGCTGCCGCCATGCCCCAGCGGAATGTAGCAGGCATCGCCCGCGCCGAGCGACAGGCTGATCCCGGTGAGGTCAGCCCCGATCGCATCGAGCGCGCTGGTTTCGGTATCGAAGGCCACCAGCCGCGCGGCGAAGGCCCGCTCGACCCAGCGCTCCAGCGCCTCGCGGGTCTGGACGGTTGCGTATTTGCTGCGGTCGATCGGCGGCAGCGCGGGGAGCGACTGGCGGCTGCCCAGCACGGCGGGCGCGGGCGCGGCTCCGGCAGTCACCGCCTTGGGCGGGTGCAGCTGGGTCTTGCGCTCGGGGCTGCCGCGGCCATCGCCCAGCCGCTTGAGCAGGCTGGTAAAGCCGTGTTCCTCAAGGAAGGCGGCGAGCGGATCGGGCGGGATCGCCCCCAGCTTGAAATCGTCAAGCGCGATCGGCAGCGCACAATCTTCCTTGAGCGCGACCAGCACCCGGCTGAGCCGCGCCATGTCGGCCTGTTCGATCAGGCTTTCGCGCAGCTTCGATGGCTTCATGGCGGAAGCGGCGGCCAGCGCGCCTTCAAGCGTGCCGTGTTCCTGGATCAGCTTGGTCGCGGTCTTGGGGCCGATCCCGCGGATCCCCGGCACGTTATCGGCCGTGTCGCCCATCAGCGCCAGCACATCGCCAACGAGATCGGGCGCAACGCCGAACTTCTCCTCGACCTGGGGAGTGTCGATGCGCACGTTCTTCATCGTGTCGAGCATGTCGATCCGGCCCGTGCCGCAGGGGCCGACCAGCTGCATCAGATCCTTGTCCGACGAAACGATCGTCACGTCCCAGCCCCGCTCGCAGGCGGCACGGGCATAGGAGGCGATCATGTCATCCGCCTCGACATCGGGTTCCTCGACCAGCGGCAGGCTGAACGCGCGGGTAGCGTCGCGGATCAGCGGGAACTGCGGGCGCAGGTCTTCGGGCGCGGGCGGGCGATTGGCCTTGTACTGATCGTAGATCGCGTTGCGGAAACTGGTCCCCGCCTTGTCGAGCACGACCGCAAGGTGGGTCGGACCATCGGCCTTGTTGAGATCGTCGGCCAGCTTCCACAGCATCGTGGTATAGCCGTAAACCGCCCCCACCGGCACGCCCAGCGGGTTGGTGAGCGGCGGCAAGCGGTGATAGGCGCGGAAGATATAGGCCGACCCATCGACCAGATAGAGGTGCTGCTTGGAATCCATGGCGCAGGGTCTAGCAGGCCTGATGCCCGGCGATAAGCGCCCGCGCGGCGCTATTACCCGGGATCTTGCCCCCCGTCACACCAGCGCCACATTCCTATGCGAGTCGCAGGGTACGAAATTTTCGACAGATATTCCCGAAATCCGTGACATTCGCTTGCATCGCCAAGCGAAGGTGATTATTTGGCGCTCCGAAGTCTACCGATACGGTTGGCTTTCCGCTCGACGCGCCATTCCTCCGGGTGATGGTGTCGCGCGTGGTCCACTCGCTGTTCAAGGATTACCATTCATGCGCAAGATCGTTCTCGCCGCCGCCGCTGCTGGCGCTGCTCTCGCTCTGTCGGCCTGCGGCCAGAAGGCTGAAGAAGCCGCTGCTACCGAAGCTGCCACCGACGCCGCCACCGACGCTGCCACCGACGCCGCCACCGACGCCGCTGCTGACGCTGCTGCTCCGGCCGCGACCGACGCTGCTGCGACCTCGACCGACGCCGCTGCTGCTGACGCTGCTGCTGCCGACGCCGAAAAGAAGATGTAATCTTCGCCGCACGGCAACGAATTGGGGCGCGAAGGCACGGCCTTCGCGCCCTTTTTCATGCCTGACAAACGCGCGCGGCGATCGGCGCGCGGTCATCGCCCTTGCGCTGATTTAATCGCCCAATTAAACGAGTCGCCGGAACCTGGAACCACAACCAGGATGGAGAGCCCGGCGTGACCAAGCTGACAGACCCTTGCCCCTGCCCCAGCACCGCTAAGGATGCGCGGCGATGAGCGCGGGCGTCACGCTCGAACAGGGTCTGGCCCACGCACTCACGCGGATCGGCATGGCCGCGCCTTCGGGGCTTGAGCGCCTGTCGGGCGGGGCCAACATGGAAAGCTGGCGCTTTTCGGCCGGGGGCGAGCCCTGCATCCTGCGCCGCTCGCCCGCTGGCGGCCAGATGATCGGCGGCCGCTCGATCACCTATCACACCGAAGCCGAACTGATCCGCGCCGCCTGCAAGGCTGGCGTGATGGCCCCTGAAGTGCTGGTTGAACTGGATGACAGCGACGGCATCGGCGCGGGCTTCATCATGCGCGCGATCCCGGGCACGCCCGATCCCGCCGTGATCCTCGGCTTCGACAATCCGCAAGACCTGATCGCCGACATCGGCCGCGAAATGGCCGCCACCCACCGCGCCGAAGTGTCCGCCCTGGCCGATCTGCCGGTGATGGAAACGGTCGAGGCCATCGCCCAGATGCGCGAACGCTACATGAGCTACGGCGGCGACCGCCCAATCCTCAGCCTGGCGCTGCGCTGGCTCGAAGCCAACGTGCCCCCCGCCGTGCCGCCGCGGCTGGTCCACGGCGATTTTCGCATGGGCAACCTCTTGATCGGCACCGAGGGTGAAACCACCGGCCGGCTGACCGGCGTGCTCGATTGGGAACTCGCGCACCTTGGCGATCCGCACGAAGACCTCGCCTATGGCTGCATGACCGTGTGGCGCTTTGCCCGGCCGGATCGCCCGGCCTTCGGCGTTGCTGCGGTCGAGGATCTGGCCCGCGCCTATGAAGCCGCTGGCGGCGAAGCCTTCGATCCCGTGCGGTTCCGCTTCTGGTTGGTCTATCGCACCTTCTGGTGGGCGCTTGGCTGCATGCAGATGGGCAATACCTGGCGTTCGGGGCTCGATCGTTCGCTCGAACGGGTGGTCGTGGCGCACCGCACCTCGGAGCAGGAACTCGACCTCCTGGTCCTGCTCGAAGACCTGGCCCCCGCGGCCGAGCGCGAGCGCCCGCTGCCCCCGCCGGCTGAGCCGCTGCTTCCCGGCATGGGCGAGCCCAACGGCGCCGAAGTGCTGACCGCGATTTCGGAATGGCTGAATGCCGACATCAAGCCGCTGGTATCGGGGCGCGACAAATTCGTGCTGGCCGTGGCCCGCAATGCGCTGGGGATCGTCGCCCGCGAGATCGAGCAGCGCCCGGTTGCCACCGATGCCGCGCTTGCTGCCGAACTGCTCTCCGGCCAGGCTGACCTCGCCACACCCGGAATGCTGGCGCGCCTGCGCCGCATGGCGCTTGCCAAATTGACTGCAGACATGCCGAAATATCCCGCGCTGGCACTGGCGCGGGCGCGTTGGGAAGGAAACTGAGATGGACTTTTCGCTGCCCCAGGATCTGGTCGACTATCTTGCCGAGCTGGACGATTTCATCGCCAAGGAAATCAAGCCGCTTGAGGAGAAGGATGACAACATCCGCTTCTTCGATCACCGCCGCGAATATGCCCGCACCGATTTCGAGAACCAGGGCCTGCCGCGCCACGAATGGGAAGAGCTGCTGCGCGATGCCTCGATCCGCGCTGACAAGGCCGGCCACTGGCGGTTTTCGGCGCCCAAGAAGTACGGTGGCAAGGATGGCTCGAACCTCTGGATGGCGGTGATCCGCGATCACTTCACCCAGATGGGCCTGGGCCTGCACAACGACCTGCAGAACGAACACTCGATCGTCGGGAACTTCCCCTTCGTGAACATGTTCGAGCATTTCGGCACCGAAGAGCAGCAGAAGGAATTCATCACCGGCGGGTTCGAACGCAACCGCCGCGTCGCCTTCGGCCTGACCGAACCGCACCACGGCTCGGATGCGACCCACATGGAAACCCGCGCAGTGCGTGAAACCCGTGATGGCGTGCCCGGCTGGCGGATCGACGGCGAGAAGATGTGGATCACCGGGATGCATGTCGCCACCCACTGCGCCGCATTCTGCCGCACTTCGGGCAATGCCGGCGATGCCAAGGGGATCACCTGCCTGCTCGTCCCCGCGGGCACGCCCGGCATGGTGGTCGATGAATACATGTGGACCTTCAACATGCCGACCGATCACCCGCGCATGCATTTCGAGAACTGCTGGGTTCCCGAAAGCGCGGTGCTTGGTCCGGTCGACGGCGGGCTCTCGATCGCACAGAGCTTCGTTCACCAGAACCGCATCCGCCAGGCCGCCAGCTCGCTCGGCGCGGCGACCTATTGCGTCGAGGAATCGGTCAAATATGCGCGCGAGCGCAAACCCTTCGGCGCGGAACTGGCCCGCAATCAGGGCATCCAGTTCCCGCTGGTGGAACTGGCCACCCAGTGCGAAATGCTGCGCACGCTGATCTACAAGACCGCCTGGGAAATGGACCAGATGGAGCACAAGGAGATCGAGCACAAACTCTCGGACAAGATCTCGATGTGCAACTACTACGCCAATCGGCTGGTCTGCGAGGCCGCCGACCGCGCGATGCAGGTTCATGGCGGGATCGGCTATTCGCGGCACAAGCCGTTCGAGCACATCTATCGCCATCACCGCCGCTACCGGATCACCGAAGGCGCCGAGGAAATCCAGATGCGCAAGGTCGGCGCCTATCTGTTCGGCTACCTTGGCCCGCGCAAGGCGCTCTACAAGAAGTAAGCCCAGCCGCCCCGCATTGCTCAGGCGATGCGGGGCAGGTTCTCCCCGGCCCGAGCCGAGGACAGTTCGCCGGTGCGGTGCATGGCGATCCCGGTGAGCAGACTGTCGGCAATCATGCGCGCCTTGTCGCCCACGGCGCGGCGGGCCTCGGGCGAGTTGCCGAGCTGCGCCAGCGTGGCGTAGAACAGCTCCAGCCAGCGCGCGAAATGCGCCTCGTCCAGATTCGGCATGGCAACGTGCATCCGCATCGGGTTGCCTGAATATTCCCCGCTGCCCATCAGCACCGAGCGCCAGAAGGCCTTCATCCGCGCAAGGTGCGGGGTCCAATCACTGATCCGCGCGGCAAAGATCGGGCCGATCAGCGCATCATCGCGCACCGCAGCGTAGAACGCCTCGACAAAGGCATCGACATAGGCGCCGTCCACCCCCACCGCGGCAGCATCGCTGCGCATCCGCTCGCGCGCGGCGAGGGCGCGCGGATGGCCCTGCTTACGCAGCGGTGCGGGCTTGGCGGGAGAGTCGGTCATGGCCTGCGCCCTAGACCCGGGCACCGGCAAAGAAAAGCTTAGCGCGAAGCGGTGCGCCGCAGGCCCGAGCTTTCGGTCTGGTAGCCATCATAGATCGCCCGGGCGATCGTGGCGATGCGGCTGTCGCGGCCCGACTTGCCGCCCTGCCCGGTAACATAGATCGCCACCGCGATGACCCGGCCATCGGGCGAATGGATGAAGCCGACATCGCTTGAGGTGTTGTTGAGCGTGCCGGTCTTGTGCGCCACGCGCACCCCTTCGGGCATGCCGGCACGGATGCGGTGGCGTCCGGTCAGGCAGCGTTCCATCGCGCCGATCAGCACCCGGCGGCTCGACGTGGTCAGCCAGCGGCCTTCGTATAGCCCGCGCAGCAACTGGACCATGCCCTGCGGCGTGGCGCTGTCGCGCGGATCGACGATGCGGGCGGGATCGAATTCGCCATCATCGCGCACCAGCGTGGCGATGTCGCGGTCAAGCCGGACGCCCGAAATGCCGGTACTGCGGATCCAGCGGGTAACCGCGGTCGGCCCGCCGACCACGGCCAGCAGGGCGTCGGTCGCGTGGTTGTCGCTGCGGGTGATCGCCAGTTCGATCAGGGTCGATGCCGCCAACATCTGACCCGGACGAACCGGAGCCTTGGCCCCCGAAAAGCGCGCCGAACCCACCGGCATCATCATCGGGAAGCGGTCGGTCAGCTTCCATCGGCCCTTGTCTACCCCATCGAGGAACGTGGCGACAATCGCGACCTTGCTGGTCGAGGCCATCGGGAACGGCTGGTCGCCCAGCACCGAAACGGTGCGCCCCGAGGTGAGATCGAGCGCGGCCACGCCGATCCGCCCCTGGCTGGCACTGGCGAGCGCGACGAGGCGCGTGTCGAAGCCTTCGGCGCCGGTCTGCAGCGTCTGACTGGGCGAAACCCAGGCCTTGACCGAAACCGGCTTGCGCGGCTGGGGCTGGCTGGCGGGCGCAGCACGAGGCGCCGCGGAAACCGCGGGGACAAATGCCCGGTCGAACTGGTTTTCAAGCGTGTCAGCACGCGCGCCCGTGGTGGGCGCAGCGATGCTGCAGGCAACAGCCAGCAGACTCAGCAGCCGAGTTACAAGTCCCGCCTTCACGGTGTATGTATTAATCCGTATCTGGTTGCGATTTTTATAATATCGTTGCCACCACCCGGATTTCACGAAGCGTTAAAACAACGTAAAAATACGGATAATGATTAACCTTAATAATATTTAGGCGTGGTTAAGGTGTCAAATCGCATATTGAACGCCAAGCTCGATCACACGGTTCGGCGGAATATTATAGTAATCCGTCGGGTTAGCCGCATTTCGATGCAGAATTATAAATAATACATTTTGCCACACCGGCATTCCGCCATCAGCAGATCGCGAAAAGCTGTTCCGGCCAATAAAGAAACTGGCGTTCTTTGCACCCGGAACAAGTTCCATATCGGACAACAAATCACGATAGACGTCGGGCTTTTCCATGAAGCCATAGCGCAGTTCTATGCGCGCAAAGACATCGTTGATCGGCGTGATCACAATCCGATCGGCCGGATCGCACCACGGCTTCTGCAAAACCTTAACCGTGGTAACGAAATTGTGCCGGTGCAAAACATGATTGTGCTTGAGGTTATGCAGCAGCGCGGTCGGCGTGAGATCGTTGCGCGCGGTCAGGTAGATCGCGGTGCCGGCAACCTGGCTGGGCGGACGGTGCGCCAGCGCCATCGCCATGTCGGCCAGCGGCAGCGCGCCATCGTCCTCAAGCAGCGTCACGATCCGGCGGCCGCGCACCCAGGTCCAGATCAGCACCATGATCGCCCCGGCGATCACCAGCGGCACCCAGCCGCCTTCGACCACGCGCAGCGCATTGGCACCAAAGAACACCAGATCGAGCGCGAGGAACGGCGCGATCATCGCCAGGCTGGCCGGCAGGCTCCAGCCCCAGCGCCGCTGCGTGACGACGAAAGCGAGGCAGCAGGTAATCACCATCGTCCCGGTCACGGCGATGCCATAGGCCGCGGCCATCGCGCTGGAATTGCGGAAGGCCAGGGTCAGCACCACCACCCCGAACAGCACCAGCCAGTTGACCACCGGCATATAGATCTGCCCGGCGTGCCCGGCCGAAGTCTGGCGGATCGCGAGGCGCGGCAGCAGGCCGAGCTGGATCGCCTGCTGGGTGAGCGAAAAGGCCCCGGTGATCACTGCCTGACTGGCAATGATCGTCGCCGCCGTGGCGAGCAGCACCATCGGCAGCCGCACCGCATCGGGGATCATCAGGAAGAACCAGTCCTGATTGACGAAAGGCTGCCCGGCCTGCTGCGCCTGTTCGAGCACTTTCATCGCGAAGGCGCCCTGCCCCAGATAGTTGAGCACCAGCGCCGGGAACACGAGGCCCAGCCAGGCGAGGCGGATCGGGCGCTTGCCGAAATGCCCCATGTCGGCAGTCAGCGCCTCGGCCCCGGTCACGGTCAGGAACACCGCGCCCAGCACGAACAGCCCCAGCACCCCGTGCCCCGCGACAAAGCGCACCGCGTGCCACGGGAGAAACGCCGCCACGATCGCCGGGTCGTCCGCCAGATGGAACAGCCCCAGAGCGCCCAGCGCGAGGAACCATGCCACGCAGACCGGGCCGAACAGCCGCGCCACCACCTCGGTCCCGCGCGACTGAATTGCGAACAGCGCGGTCAGGATCGCCAGACTGATGATGATGATCCGCTGCTCGCTGAACAGCGCGCCGGCCGAAGGCAGCGATTTCAGCCCCTCGACCGCCGAGAGCACCGACAGCGACGGGGTGATCACCGCATCGCCGTAAAACAGCGCCGCGCCGATCGCACCGAGCGCCAGCACCACACCGCCGCGCCGGGTGGTGCCGCGCTGCGCCAGCGCGAGCAGGGCCAGCACCCCGCCTTCGCCATCGTTGTCGGCGCGCATTAGGAAGGCCATGTATTTGAGCGTGACGACGATGATCAGCGCCCACAGCGCCAGGCTCATCACCCCGACGATCTCTTCCTGCACCAGTCCATCAGACGCCGCCTGCCCCAGCGCCTCGCGAAAGGCATAGAGCGGGCTGGTGCCGATATCGCCAAAGACGACGCCGATCGCGCCGATCGTCAGGGGCAGCAGGGCATGGGAGGAGATGTGGCCGTCATGGCCGTGCAAACTTGCGTCGGCACCTGAATCCGCTTGAGCATCGAGACTCATCGATCGCGCCCTTTCCGGCACGTGGGAAAGGCGGCGCAGATAGGCCTTTGCGGCGGCCCAGCAATTGCGTTTGACGCAACACTTGTTGCATAAAACGCATCCAATTCTGACAGGATCGTCCAGCCCCCAGAAAAAGGAAAGGGCCGGAAGGACTTGCTCCTTCCGGCCCTCAATTTTCCCTGGCTGAGCGCCGGGCTTGCTTAGAAGCCCATGTCGCCCATGCCACCCATGCCGCCGCCCATCGGAGGCATCGCCGGCTTGTCGTCGGCGCGTTCCGAAATCGCGGCTTCGGTGGTGATCAGCAGACCAGCAACCGAGGCAGCATCCTGCAGAGCGGTACGCACGACCTTGGTCGGGTCGATCACGCCGGCAGCCTTGAGGTTTTCATAGGTGTCGGTCGCGGCGTTGAAGCCCTGGTTCTCATCGTTTTCGCGCAGCAGGTTGCCCGAGACGACCGCGCCATCGTGGCCGGCGTTTTCAGCAATCTGCTTGAGCGGGGCGGTGATCGCCTTGCGGACGATGTCGATGCCCTTGGTCTGGTCGTCGTTGGCGCCCTTGAGGCCTTCGAGCGACTTGGTGGCATAGAGCAGCGCCGTGCCGCCGCCAGGGACGATGCCTTCTTCAACCGCCGCGCGGGTCGCGTGGAGAGCGTCGTCGACGCGGTCCTTGCGTTCCTTCACTTCGACTTCGGTCGCACCGCCAACCTTGATCACGGCAACACCGCCGGCGAGCTTCGCCAGACGTTCCTGCAGCTTTTCACGGTCGTAGTCCGAGGTGGTGACTTCGATCTGGGCGCGGATCTGTTCGACGCGGGCCTTGATCTGGTCCTGGGCACCAGCGCCATCGACGATGGTGGTGTTGTCCTTGTCAATCGAGACGCGCTTGGCCTGGCCGAGCATGCCCAGCGTGACCGATTCCAGCTTGATGCCGAGGTCTTCGCTGATCATTTCACCCTGGGTGAGGATCGCGATGTCCTGCAGCATGGCCTTGCGGCGATCGCCGAAGCCCGGAGCCTTGACCGCCGCGATCTTCAGACCGCCGCGCAGCTTGTTGACCACGAGGGTCGCCAGCGCTTCGCCTTCGATGTCTTCGGCGATGATCAGCAGCGGACGGCCCGACTGGACCACCGCTTCGAGCACCGGCAGCATCGACTGCAGGTTCGACAGCTTCTTTTCGTGGATCAGGATGTACGGGTTATCGAGTTCGACCGTCATCTTTTCCGGGTTGGTGATGAAGTAGGGCGAGAGATAGCCGCGGTCGAACTGCATGCCTTCAACGACATCGAGTTCGAATTCGAGGCCCTTGGCCTCTTCCACGGTGATCACGCCTTCCTTGCCGACCTTTTCCATGGCTTCGGCGATCTTTTCGCCGACTTCCTTGTCGCCATTGGCCGAGATGATGCCGACCTGGGCGATTTCCGACGAACCGGCAACCGGGGTCGAACGGCCCTTGAGGTCTGCAACGACCTTGGCAACCGCGATGTCGATCCCGCGCTTGAGATCCATCGGGTTCATGCCGGCGGCAACCGAGGTCATGCCTTCGCGCACGATGGCCTGAGCCAGCACGGTGGCGGTGGTGGTGCCGTCACCAGCAGCGTCGTTGGCCTTCGAGGCCACTTCGCGCAGCATCTGGGCGCCCATGTTTTCGAACTTGTCCTTGAGTTCGATTTCCTTGGCGACCGAAACACCGTCCTTGGTGATGCGGGGCGCGCCGAAGCTCTTGTCGATGACGACGTTGCGGCCCTTGGGGCCCAGCGTCACCTTGACGGCGTTGGCGAGGATGTCGACACCAGCGAGAATGCGTTCGCGGGCGTCGCGGCCGAATTTCACGTCCTTGGCAGCCATTTCAGATTCCTTTGAATTGGGTTGATGTCAGGATGGACTTCGCTCAGCCGATGATGCCGAGGATGTCGCTTTCCTTCATGATCAGCAGGTCTTCACCGCCAACCTTGACTTCGGTGCCCGACCACTTGCCGAACAGCACGCGGTCGCCGGCCTTGACGTCCAGCGGGGTGATGGTGCCGTTTTCGGCGCGGGCGCCGGTGCCGACGGCGACGATTTCGCCTTCAGCCGGCTTTTCCTTGGCGCTGTCGGGAATGATGATGCCGCCGGCGGTCTTTTCCTCGGCTTCGACGCGGCGTACGAGCACACGGTCGTGCAGCGGACGGAATGACATGGGTATGGTCCCTCTCTCTTGCGTTCGTAAGATAGATGCGGATTGGCACTCTCGCTTTAAGAGTGCCAGCGGGGCGCATATGGGTAGGGGCGGCAGGACCGTCAAGCGGCCCGGGCCGAAAAAGATTCAGCCCGCCCAGTCGGGAACCAACCCCAGCCGCTCGCGCCGCAGCCAGCGCGTGAGCAGCAGGGCTGCGACCACCACCAGCCCCACGGCCAGTCCGATCCACACTCCCAGCCCCGCCAGCGGCGTGAAGAAGCCGAGCAGCGCCGAGGTGCCGAACCCGAACAGCCAATAGCCGGTCAACGCCAGCAGCATCGGCATGCGGGTATCCTGCAGCCCGCGCAGCGCGCCGGCCATCACCGCCTGCAACCCGTCGAACAGCTGAAAGGCCGCCGCGATCGCCAGATACCGGACCGCAAAGCCGACCATCGCGGCGTTGCGCGGATCGGCAGGATCGACATAAAGGCTGAGCACGAGGCGCGGCGCGAGCAGCATCAGCAGCGCAGGCAGCGCCATGTAACCCAGCGCGAGGACCAGCGCCGCCTTGCCGGCACGCCCGATCGCGGCATGGTTCCCTGCCCCGAAATGATAGCCGACCCGGATCGTCACCGCCTGCCCCACCCCGAACGGGATCTGGAAGGCGAGCGCCGCCACCTGCAACGCCACGGTATGCCCGGCGAGTTCCGCCTGCCCGATCAGCCCCATCAGGAATGCGGCGCTGGAGAACAGCCCGCCTTCGGCCAGGATGATCAGCGCGATCGGCACCCCGATCCGCACCAGATCGCGCAGCCGCTGCCATTCGGGCCGCCACCACCGCCCGAAGACATGGTAACGCCGCAGCCGGCGATCGCGCAGGATGCCCACTGCATAGGCCGCGAGCATGGCAAAGGCCGTCACCACGCTCGACAGCGCCGAGCCATCGAGCCCGAGCGCGGGCACGCCAAAGTGGCCAAAGACGAAGGCATAGTTGCCCAGCGCATTGACCACGATCGCCAGCACCGTGATCGCCGTGGCGAAGACCGGCCG
>Ga0228701_1001323_pt1 | contig 17219 bp, 16 predicted proteins | sample McNCre117_Aug_MG_2_FD_178017 | JGI IMG/M metagenome (GOLD analysis project Ga0228701, IMG submission 178017) | Freshwater microbial communities from McNutts Creek, Athens, Georgia, United States - 11-17_Aug_MG | ecosystem: Environmental > Aquatic > Freshwater > Creek | place: USA: Georgia...
ATACCGGCCTGTCACGCCGGGGGTCGCGGGTTCGAGTCCCGTCCACTCCGCCAAAATCAAAAAACCCTTGCATCGTTTTGTAAGGGTTTTTTCTTGCCCACAATCTTGTGGGTGTCCAGGTTATGACCCTATCGTCTAGAGGCCTAGGACATCACCCTTTCACGGTGAGTACCGGGGTTCGAATCCCCGTAGGGTCGCCAAGTTTCATGACACTTGGTCAGCTTGCTCAGGCAAGCCTGCAAAGTCATTGTTCCCCAAGTGCTGTTTGGTGTGTCGGTATCAGGTTGCGATGCCGATGCGGCGTGTTTTGCGCCGACTTGCCCGCAGCCGATTCAAAGCATGCCTGCGGCATGCTTTTTTGATGGGCTATCTTTGGCTCAGGGCAGCGTTGGGTAATCGGTATACCCCGCAGGTCCTGGCACATAAAAAGTTTTGGGGTTGGGCGTGTTCAGTGGGGCGTTGAGCTTCAGGCGCTGCACCAGGTCGGGGTTGGCAATGTAGGCACGGCCAAATGCCACCGCATCGGCGCGACCCGATTCAACCGCATCAATCGCCATGTCTCGGGTGTAACCGTTGTTGGCAATGTAAGTGCCTTTGAAGGTCTGGCGCGCCCAGGCGTAGTCAAATCCGGGTACATCCCGGGTGCCACCGGTGATGCCTTCAATGACATGGATGAACGCGATGCCACGCTGGTTGAGGGCTTCGATCAGATGACCAAACACGGCTTGCGGATCGCTGCCCGCGGCGTCGTTGACGGTCGTCACCGGAGACAGGCGAATGCCCACGCGCCCCGCACCGATCTCGGCCACGCAGGCATCGACCACTTCGAGTGCGAAGCGGCAACGGTTTTCGGTCGAACCACCATACAAGTCGGTGCGCAAGTTGCTGCCATCGCGCAGGAACTGATCCACCAGGTAGCCGTTGGCACCGTGGATTTCGACCCCGTCAAACCCGGCCCGGATGGCGTTGGCCGCGCCCCGGCGGTACTGGGCCACCACCTCCCGGATTTCGGCTTCGCTCAATGCGTGGGGCACGGGGGGCGTCACTTTGCCGTTGCGGGTGTAGGCCACCACTTGGGGTTGCACCGCAGAGGGTGCCAGAGGTTGTGCCCCGCCAATCAGGTCGGGGTGGGTGATGCGGCCCACATGCCAGATCTGGGCCACAATTTTGGAGCCCGCGTCATGCACGGCCTGCGTGATGGGTTTCCAGCCCTCGACCTGCTCGTCCGAGTAGATGCCGGGCGTGGCCATGTAGCCCTTGCCTTGTGGCGAGACTTGGGTGCCTTCGCTGATGATCAGGCCGGCATTGCTGCGTTGGCGGTAATAGGTGATGTTCATGTCGCTGCCAGGCAGGTCGCCTGCGACTTCGTCAGCACGGCTGCGGGTCAGTGGGGCCATGACCACCCGGTTGGCCACGTCGATGTCGCCAATGCGGGCAGGTTGAAAAAGTTTCAGGTGGTCAGCGTTCATGAGGAATTCCGGACGGACAAAGAGAACTTCATTGTCTCTGCGCGCTTGCACAAACCCTGTCACGACAGCGCCAAAGCCGCATGCAGTACATTGCCCCTTTTGACCGAAAGCGCAGACATGCCTCGTCCCATCCTTGAAGAAGCATCGATTCACCCGGCCATCCGAGCCTGCATTGCCCACTTGCATGCCGATTTGCTGGCCCAGGTGCAGGCGGCTGTGACTGAGCAAGATGTGGTGGTGCTGGGCATGCGCGGCAACCCCGTGGTGACCCGTGCGCGCAAGGCGCTGGATGCAGCGGGCGTGGCCCATGAATACCTGGAGTTCGGCAGCTATTTTTCGCAATGGCGGCGTCGCAATGCGCTCAAGATGTGGACCGGCTGGCCCACGTTCCCTATGGTGTTTGTGCGTGGCGTGCTGGTGGGCGGGGCCGAGGATCTGCAAAAACTGATCGACTCGGGTGAACTGAAGCGCCTTTTAAAGCCATGAGCCCACCGGTCCGTTCTGCTCCCGGTGCTGTGCCGGAACACTGGCAAGTGGACGCCGGCGCCGCCACCGTGGCGGTGCTCGACATTCCTGGCGGCCTGACCCGTGCGCGGCACTTTGACATCGATGTGAGCTTGCTGGTGCGGGTGCCACCCGATCACGCGGGCCCCTGGCATGAGCTGGGGGTGGAAATCGGTGGCCGACGTGAATGGACCCGCCGCATCGCCAGCCAGTGCCCCGGCCAGACCGATGGGCTGGATTACCACTGCCGCATCGTGCTGGAGACCCGGCAGGCGCTGCGCATCCGGGCGTTGGTGGCCACGGCGGGGTCGGTGGTGCAGCAACTGCGCATTGAAGCCCGCGAAGACCTTTGAGCTGCATGAAGTCTGGCCGCATTGGCCAGGCGGTATGGATCGCTCGGTGAATTGACCCTGAACGGCTCCCGCCCGAAAAATCAGGCATGAATTTTTCGCCAATGAAAGGGTGCCGACATGGCTCAGAAACACTGGATATTGACCGCCAATGCATCGGTGGCGCGCTTGTTTGAACGCTCCGGCATGACGGCCCCGCTGACCGAGTTGGCTGACTGGATGCACGCCGAGGGCAGCATGCGGGCCAGCGAACTTGAGCGGGCACCGCTGGGTCATTCGCTGGGCGTGCGCCCCGGTCTGGCCCCGCGCACCGACCCCCAACGCCGCGCGCGCCATGCGTTCGCGCACGAGCTGGCCGACTGGCTGCACGAAGCGGTGCTGGCCCACCGCATCACCGACATCACCGTGTTGGCGTCCAACCCGTTTTTGGGCGAATTGCTGGCGCAGCTCGATTCCGGTGTGCAAAAAATGGTCACGGCGCATCACCCGCTGGACCTGACGGCTTTGAGCGTCCAGGCGCTGGACCACAAGGTGCGTGCCGATTTCAGCCTGTGAATGGGCCCAGGCGGGCCTGTGACCGGTGGGCTGAGGCTGCGACCTGCTGGCCGAGCAGCGCGATGACTTCGTCATCGTCGATCTGGGGAAAGTGCCGGTAAAACTGGCCCACCCCCTCAAAATCTGGCGGTACCGACAGACAAACCACCTCGTCCGCCAGGGGGGTGATGCGGCGCAGGGCCTCGGCGCTGGCCACCGGCACGGCGCAAATCAGGCGGGCAGGGTGCTGGTGGCGCACAGCTTTCAGGGCGGCCATCATGGTGGCCCCCGTGGCCAGCCCGTCGTCCACCACAATCACCACCCGGCCTTGTACCGCGATGGCCGGACGCATGGGGGTGTACTGCTGGCGGCGATGGCGCAGCGTCTGCATTTGCCGGACTTTTTCTGCCTTCAGCCAGATTGCATCGGCCCCCATCTCTTGTGCCCAGGGCGCGATGAACGCCGCCCCGTTTTCATCCATCGCCCCCACCGCCACTTCTTCCCGCCAGGGCGCACGCAGTTTGTGCACCAGTACCACATCGAATGGCCCATTCAGTGCCCGGGCGATTTGCACGCCCATGGGCACCGCACCTCGGGGAATGGCCAGCACCAAGGGGGGCAGGTCACGGTACTTTTGCAAGGCGCTTGCCAGTTGATGCGCGGCATCCAGTCGGTCTTTGAACATGGCGTGTCTGTGTGAAGTGGGGGCGTCATTTTGAAAACAAACGCCAAGGCCTGTCTGTGCCCAGCAACACCCCAACCGGGCGCTGAAACCCGGACGCAAAAAAGCCGCTCAGCTGGCGCGGAGCGGCTGGTCGTTCGGCCTGGGGGGCCTAGACTGGATCAGCGGCCCGCAGCCGCTTTCAGTGCGGCGGCGCGGTCGGTGCGCTCCCAGGTGAACTCGGGCTCGTCGCGGCCAAAGTGACCATAAGCGGCGGTCTTGCTGTAGATCGGGCGCAACAGGTCCAGCATCTGGATGATGCCCTTGGGGCGCAGGTCAAAGTGCTCGGCCACCAGTGCCGACAGCTTCTCGTCAGAGACCACGCCGGTGCCCATGGTGTTGACCGTGATGTTCATCGGGCGGGCTACGCCAATCGCGTAAGCCACCTGCACCTGGCACTGGGTGGCCAGACCGGCAGCCACGATGTTTTTGGCCACATAGCGGGCGGCGTAAGCGGCCGAGCGGTCCACCTTGGACGGGTCTTTGCCCGAGAACGCGCCACCGCCGTGCGGGCAGGCGCCACCGTAGGTGTCCACGATGATCTTGCGGCCTGTCAGGCCGCAATCACCCTGGGGGCCGCCAATCACAAAGCGGCCGGTGGGGTTGATCAGGTACTTGGTGTCCTGCAGCCACTCTTTGGGCAACACGGGCTTGATGATCTCTTCGATGATGGCTTCGGTGAAGCTGGCCTTCATCTGGGTGGCAGTTTCCGACTGGTCGGGGCTGTGCTGGGTGGACAGCACCACGGTGTCGATGCTGTGGGGCTTTCCGTCCACATAGCGCATGGTCACCTGGCTCTTGGCGTCAGGGCGCAAAAAGGGCAGGCGGCCGTCTTTACGCAACTGGGCCTGACGCTCGACCAGGCGGTGGGCGTAATAGATGGGGGCGGGCATCAGCTCGGGTGTTTCCGAGCAGGCATAGCCAAACATCAGGCCTTGGTCGCCCGCGCCGATGTTGAGGTAATCGTCTGATGCGTGGTCCACGCCCTGGGCGATGTCATTCGACTGTTTGTCGTAGGCCACAAGAACGGCGCAGCCTTTGTAGTCGATGCCGTATTCGGTGTTGTCGTAGCCGATGCGTTTGATGGTGTCGCGCGCCACTTGGATGTAATCCACATTGGCTTGCGTGGTGATCTCGCCCGCCAGCACCACCAGACCGGTGTTGGTCAGGGTTTCGGCAGCCACGCGCGACAGGGGGTCTTGCGCGAAGATGGCGTCCAGGATCGCGTCAGAAATCTGGTCGGCGACCTTGTCGGGATGGCCTTCCGAGACGGATTCCGAGGTGAAGAGGTAATTGCTGGACATGAAAAAGGCTCCTGTTTCAGTGGTTGTTCGGCGTTGCCGACCCTGAAAATCCGGAGCCTGGCGAACGCTTTAGCAGGTTTTGTGAATCGCCCTGCAAGTAGTTCAAGTAACTCGGCGATGTGCAAATTATAAAAGATGCCCAAAAGTCCTGGCTGAAATCAGGTCCAATACAGGCCATGGACATCCCTACCCCGATTGAAAACCGCCTGATTGATTTGGAAATCAAGGCAGGCTTCACCGAAGACCTGCTCGACCAGCTCAATGCACAGGTCTATCGTCAGCAGCAGCAAATCGACGCACTGATTGCTGAATTGCGCCAGATGCGTGACCGCTTGCCCGAATCGGGCGGCGGGGCCGAGGTGCGCAATCTGCGCGACGAAATCCCGCCGCATTACTGATGAACATCCACAGCGTTCAGGACATCCGCGACCATTTGCGCGCCTTGGGTGCCAACGAGCGTCACGAACAGCGCGTGCTGCGCCTGTGGGCGCAGGCCAAACCGCAGGACAGTGGTCGCAGGCCACTGCAGAGCTTCATGCCCACGGCGGTGCGCGAGGCTTTGCCCGGGCTCAGCGCCACGCTGGCAGGCCTGGCCACGTTGCGCGAGCAGCACCCGGGGGAAGACGGTTCGGCCCGGTTGCTGGTGGGCTTGCAAGACGGCCAGACGGTCGAAAGCGTGCTGCTGCCGCGTGACGGCCTGTGCGTTTCAAGCCAAGTGGGTTGTGCCGTGGGCTGTGTGTTCTGCATGACCGGGCGCGAGGGGCTGATCCGGCAAGTGGGCAGCGCCGAAATCGTGGCCCAGGTGGCGCTGGCTCGCACGCTCAGACCGGTCAAAAAAGTGGTGTTCATGGGCATGGGTGAGCCCTCCCACAACCTGGACGCGGTCATGGAGACCATCGACCTGCTGGGGACGGTGGGCAATATTGGCCACAAGAATCTGGTGTTTTCCACGGTGGGGGATGTGCGGGTGTTTGAGCGCCTGCCGCAAGGCCGTGTCAAACCGGCGCTGGCTTTGTCGCTGCACACCACGCGGGCCGACTTGCGGGCGCAATTGCTGCCGCGTGCCCCCCGATTTGACCCGCAAGACTTGGTGGAGGCGGGCGAGGCCTATGCCCGCGCCACCGGCTACCCGATCCAGTACCAGTGGACGTTGATCGAGGGCGTCAACGACAGCGATGACGAAATCGAGGGCATTGTGCGCTTGCTCAAGGGCAAATACGCGCTGATGAACATGATCCCCTACAACGCGGTACCCGACTTGCCCTATGCCCGCCCGAGCTGGGAAAAAGCAGCGGCCATCGCCCGCACCCTGCACCAGCGCGGCGTGTTGACCAAGCTGCGCCAGTCGGCGGGGCAGGATGTGGATGGCGGCTGCGGCCAGCTCAGGGCACGCGATGTGCAGCGGGTGCAGCCCGTCGCACTGCAGCGTCAAGTCAACGCCCCGGCAGCTTGACCAGTCCGCTGGACAGCGATGTGCCCAGCAAAATCACTGCGCCACACAGGAGCATCCAGGCGGTGACGCTCTCGCCCAAAAACAGCACGCCGTAGGCGATGGCAAACACCGGCACCAAAAAGGTGACGGTGAGTGCCCGCGAAGGCCCCGAGTTTTCAATCAGCTTGAAATACAGGATGTAGGCCACGCCTGTGCACAGCACCCCGACGACCAACAGGGCCCCCCAAGCCGTTGCGCTGGGCCAGTGGTCCGGGCGGAACCACAGCGCCGGACACACCAAGGCCAGGGTTGCACCGATCTGGCTGCCCGTGGCCGTGACCAGCGGGGGCAGGCTGGGGATGTGTTTTTTGGTGAAGCTCGCGGCCAGGGCGTAGCAGGTGGTGGCCGACAGACAGGCCAGCACCGCCCAAGCGGGGGCGATGCCCGAGGCGTTGGGTTTGAAGCTGGCTTGTCCCCCGGCCAGCAGCACCACGCCTCCAAAACCCACCGCCAGACCCACGGTGCGCGACAGGCCTGGTTTGTCACCCAGCCACGCCCAGGCCACCACCGCGCCAAACAGCGGCACCGTGGCGTTCAGGATCGACGAAAACCCCGTGGTGATGTGCATCACGGCAAAGGAATACAAGGCAAAGGGCACGCCGCTGTTGAGCACGCCGACAAACAGCACGGGCTTCCAGTGTTGGCGCAGTGCGCCCCAATGGCCTTTGGCCAGCATCAGGGGCAGCAAAAAAGCCGAGGCGATGGCGACCCGAATGGCGGCGGTGGGCAAAGCGCCCAGCTCCACCGCCGCCACGCGCATGAACAGAAAAGAAGAGCCCCAGATGGCCGCCAGCAGCAAAAAGTCGGCCAGCCAGCCTTTGGTGTGTGAAGTGTTCATTCAAAAAGTGAAGAGGGCAAAGAAGCGGCCACCGGATGGCCTTCGAGTTTCAGCAGCGCCTGTTTGCGCCAAAGCCCGCCCGCATAGCCGGTGAGCTGGCCACGGGCGCCCAGAATGCGGTGGCAGGGCACGATGATACCCACCGGGTTGCGGCCCACGGCAGCGCCCACGGCGCGCACCGCCTGCGGCTTGTTCAGCTGTGCCGCCAGTCCACCGTAGCTCAGACTGTGTCCGCAGTCGATGGTCAGCAACGCTTGCCAGACCGCTTGCTGGAAGGCCGTACCCGCTGACAGATCGAGTGGGAGGTTCCAGACCGGTTGTTTGCCGGCAAAGTAAGCCTCCAAGTGGCGTGCGGTGCTTTGCAGCCAGGGGTGCCCGTCGTCCGGGGTCCAGTGCTGTTGGTCGGCGGCGGTGGGGCCATGTTGTTGATCATCAAACCACAGGCCGCACAGCCCTTGGGCACTGGCGGCGAGGGTGACGGGCCCCAGAGGGGTGTCGGTGCGGAGGATGCTCAAGGGTTTCATGGCCATGGTGCGCTGTGCTGTGCTGAGGCTGGTCATGGTAGCGGCAAAGTGTCCGAGCACGAATGTCTGCAGGGTGAGTTTCGCGCCTGTTTCGAACCCTCGGCCGCCTACAATGCAGGGACAATCCCAAGGTCGGCCCCGGCGGCCTTTTTTATGGGCAGATTCCATGCACGTCACCCCCTCGATTTTCAAAGCTTATGACATCCGCGGCATCGTGCCGTCTACCTTGAACGAGGCGGTGGCCGAAGGACTGGGGCGGGCTTTTGGCACGCTCGCCATGGCCGAAGGCCAGAACACAGTGGCTGTGGGCCGTGACGGTCGCCTGAGTGGCCCGGCCTTGTCGGCAGCGCTCGTGCGCGGCCTGGTGGCCGCAGGCGTGCAGGTGATCGACATCGGCATGGCCACCACGCCCATGCTTTACTTTGCGGCCAACACCGCATGCCAGAGCGGTATCCAGGTCACCGGCAGCCACAACCCCAAGGACTACAACGGTTTCAAGATGGTGCTGGCAGGCCGTGCCATTTATGGCGATGAAATTCAGGCCTTGCGTCAGATGATGGAGACCGAGACCTGGCAGCTCAAAGCGGGCGGCAGCGTCAAGTCTTTGGACGTGCTGGCCGACTACACCCAGCGCATCGTGGGCGACATCCGCCTGGCACGCCCCATGAAGATCGTGGTCGATTCGGGCAACGGCATTGCCGGTGCTTCGGCCCCTGCCATCTTCCGGGCGCTGGGTTGCGAAGTGATCGAATTGTTCAGCGAAGTCGATGGCGAGTTCCCCAACCACCACCCCGACCCCAGCAAACCCGAAAACCTGCAAGACCTGATGCAGGCCCTGAAAACCACCGGGGCCGAGCTGGGCCTGGCCTTTGACGGCGACGGTGACCGTCTGGGCATCGTCACGAAAGACGGCAACAACATTTACCCCGACCGTCAGATGCAGCTGTTTGCCCAGGACGTGCTTCGCCGCGTCCCCGGCGGCACCATCTTGTTTGACGTGAAGTGCTCGCAGCGCCTGGCACCGGCCATCGAAGCCGCAGGCGGCCAGGCCTTGATGTACAAAACGGGCCACTCACTGATCAAAGCCAAAATGAAAGCCATCGAAGCCGAAGGTGGCCAGGCTCCTTTGGGTGGCGAGATGAGCGGCCACATCTTCTTCAAGGAGCGCTGGTACGGTTTTGACGATGGCACCTATGCCGGTTGCCGCCTGCTGGAAATCGTGAGCCAAAGCGACGATGCCAATGCCGTGCTCAATGCGCTGCCCACCAGCTTCAGCACGCCCGAGCTGAACGTGGCCTGTGCCGAAGGCGAGCCGCACACCGTGACAAAAGCCTTGCAGGCCAAGGCCGCCAGCGCCTTCAGCGTACCAGCTCAAGTATCTGACATCGACGGCCTGCGCGTGGACTGGCCCGATGGTTTTGGCCTGATCCGGGCGTCTAACACCACGCCCGTGCTGGTGCTGCGTTTTGAAGGCCAGACCGAAGCGGCGCTGCACCGCATCGAAGCCGACATGCTGGCGCTGTTGCGCTCGGTCAAGCCCGATGCGCAAGTGGGCGCTTCGTCGCACTGAACACACTCACCCGACACCCCACCCATGAACCCAGCCAACTCCGTGCTCAGCGATGACCCCGAGGTCATCGTCCTCAACCTGAAACAACGCTACACGGGGGTGTCGGCCACCATCAATGCGCTGGTGCCCTTGCAGGCGCACCAGTGGCGGCTGGGTTTTTGTGGCACCCGCATGTCCAACGGTATCGATGGCATGACGCTGGGGCAGGCGATCACGTTGTCGCGCCAACCGCCCGCCGGGCGCGCCTTTCGCATCTGGCATGTGCGGCGTGACCCCGAAATGATGGCGGCGATCTTTGCCCGCGATGTGCTGCGCCTGCAGATCAAATTGGTGTTCACCTCGGCGGCCCAGCATTTGCATGGGCGTTTCCCGCGCTGGCTGATCTCCAAAATGGATGCGGTCATCTCGACCACGCCGCTGGCCGCTTCTTTTGTGCCCAACACCACCGCCGTGGTGCCGCATGGCATTGACCTGTCCCGTTTTGCCCAGTCGCCCGACAAACTGCGGGCCTGGGCTGACTCGGGTTTGCCAGGCCAATACGGCATTGGCGTGTTTGGCCGTGTGCGACCCGACAAGGGCAGCGATGTGTTTGTGGACGCCATGATCGAGGCCCTGCCGCATTTGCCCGGGGCCACCGCCGTGATTGCGGGGCTGGCTCAACCCAAACACGAGGCTTATCAGCAAGCCCTGATCGACAAGATCGCTCAAGCGGGCTTGTCAGAGCGCATCGTGTTTTTGGGGGAAGTGCCCGCAGGCGAAGTCCACCTCTGGTACCAGCGCTGCCTGCTGTGCGTGGCTTGCCCGCGCTACGAGCCCTTTGGCCTCACACCGTTTGAAGCGGCAGCCACCGGTTGCGCCCTGGTGTGTTCGCGTACCGGTGCGTTTGACCAGCTGGTGGTGCCCGGCGTTACCGGTGAGCTGGTTGACACGGGCGACGCGCCCGGACTGGCGCAGGCCGTGCGCCGGGTGCTGGCCGATTTGCCGGCGGCGGTGCTGATGGGTCAGGCTGCCCATGACCGGGTCGCGCAGCAATTTTCTCTGGCCAAAGAGGCCGAAGGCATCGGCCGGGTGTATCAACAGCTGTTTGACCAGGCGACTGGGCGCTGATGTCGCCTGGCTTGTCTTTTTCTGAGCGCCTGGCGTTGGGGGTGTATGGCGCATTGATGCGCGCTTTGCAGCCCTTGCTGCGCCGCAAATTGCGCCGCCGGGGTTTGCAAGAGCCAGGCTATCTGGCGCACATGCCCGAGCGATTTGGCATGTACAACGAAGCCGCACCCGAGCCTGGGTGCGTGTGGGTGCATGCGGTGTCGCTGGGCGAGACGCGGGCGGCGGCGATCTTGATCGAAGCATTGCGTGCCCGCTGGCCCGGCATGCGCCTGTTGCTGACCCACAGCACCGCCACCGGGCGAGCGCAGGGGCAGTCTCTGCTGCGCCCCGGCGATGCTCAAGCTTGGTTGCCATGGGACACACCCGAAGCCACGCACCGCTTTGTGCAGCACCACCGGCCCCGGCTGGGCATCCTGATGGAAACCGAAGTCTGGCCCATGCTGGTGCAGACGTGCGTACAGGCAGGCGTGCCGCTGGTGCTGGCCAATGCCCGGCTCAACGCCAAGTCATTGCAATCGGGCTTGCGCTGGTCGTTGTTGTCGCGGCCCGCCTATCGGGGCCTGACGTCTGTACTGGCCCAAAGCGCGCACGATGCCGACCACCTGACGCAGCTGGGTGCCGGTGTGCAAGCGGTACTGGGCAACCTCAAATTCGATGTGCCACCCCAGCCCGATGCGCTGACGCTGGCCCGGGACTGGCGCAATCAGTGGCAGGCGGGTGACCAGCCCCGCCCCGTGGTCATGTTGGCCAGTACCCGCGAGGGCGAAGAAAGCCTGTGGTTACAGGCCTTGCAGGCCGATGCCGAGCGGCTGGCCGCATTTCGGGCGGCGGGTGTGCTGTGGCTTTTAGTGCCCCGGCACCCGCAGCGGTTTGATGAAGTGCACGGTCTGGTGAGCGCGCAAGGCTTGTCGGTGTTTCGCCGCTCAGCCTGGGTGCCCGGTGCCGCCTGGCCTGCTGAGTCGGTCGAAGTTTTGCTGGGTGATAGCTTGGGCGAGATGCCGGTGTATTTTCAGAGCGCCGACATGGCCTTGCTGGGGGGCAGTTTCATGCCGCTGGGTGGGCAAAACCTGATCGAAGCCGCTGCCTTCGGCTGCCCGGTCATCATGGGGCCGCACACTTTCAACTTTGCCGAAGCGGCGCAAAACGCAGAAACCGCCGGCGCCGCCGCTCGTGTGACCAACATGGACGCAGCGCTCAATCAGGTGCTGAGCTGGGTGAGCGAGCCTGCTGCACAGGCTGCGGCCCGCCAAAAAGGGCTGGACCTGGTGGCCCAAAGCCGAGGGTCGGCTGGCCGATATGCGCAGGCCATTGCTCAGGTGGTCGGGGGGGCCATTTAACGGCATGTTGGAGATGTGGGCGCTCCACCCCCGGATGTTGGCATGATGTGTGGGAGCCCCGCCCTCGGGGCAATGGGGTGTGGACCACGAGCGCGCCATCGCGGCGAGGGCGCCGGCCCTACAACATCGTGCGACAAAAAAAGTTCAGCCCGGCGTGCCATGCGCTGGCAGACCGGGCTGAATCATCGGGCAGTGAGCGCCCTTCAGATCACTTTTGCAGCAGGTTGTTGATGCTTTGCAGGTCGTCGGCCTTGAGAGTGCCGCTGGCCTGACGCAACTTGAGTTGACCCACCAGCACGTCGTATCGCGCTTTGGCCAGATCACGCTTGGTCTGGAACAACTGGCTCTGGCTGTTGAGCACATCAATGTTGATGCGCACACCCACCTGGTAGCCCAGTTTGTTGGCGTCCAGCGCACTTTGGCTGGAAGCTTCGGCCGCTTCCAGGGCTTTGACCTGGCCCAGACCGGATTGCAGACCCAGGTAAGCCGTGCGGGTGGCTTGTGCCACTTGGCGTTGCGCACTTTCCAGATCGTTGCGGGCTTTGTCTTCCAGTGCCACGGTCTCACGGATGCGGTTTTGGGTGGCAAATCCGGCAAACAGAGGCAGGTTGGCGGTGATGCCAGCGCTGGCGATGGTGGCTTGGCTGCTGCTCAATGATGTCGCTGCGCCATTGATGTTTTTCTGTACGTTGTAACCGAGCGTGAAGTCCACGGTGGGTTTGTGACCGGCGCGGGCTTTGTCAATTTCCAGTTGAGCCACTTCCAGGTTGGTACGTGCTTGCTGGATGCCGGGGTGGTTCTGTTCACTGATGTTCACCCAGGCGTCCACGCTGCCTTCGGGCACGGGGGGCAGGACGCTTTGTGCTTGCAGGTTCCGTGGGTTGATGCCCGATTTGCCGACCAGGATTTCCAGGGCCACTTTTTTCACACGCAGGTCGTTGTCCGCGGCGATTTCCTGGGCAGTGACCAGGTCATAACGGGCTTGCGCTTCGCGGGTGTCGGTGATGGTGGAGGTGCCCACTTCGAAATTGCGCTTGGCACTGGCCAATTGCTCGCCGACAGCGGCTTTTTGGGCTTTGACAAAGGTCAGGCTGTCTTGCGCACCGAGCACATCAAAGTAAGCCTGGCTGGTGCGCACAATCAGGTCTTGCTCGGCTTGTGCCAGGGCAGCTTGTGCGGCATCCAACGATTTTTGGCTCTGACGGTAACTTGCCAAGTTGCCCGGACGATACAAAGGCTGGCTGGCGTTGACGCCCGCTGTTTGAGTGGTGTATCCACGGTTGGACAGCGAGTTGGTCGGGGTGATGTCGAACAATGTTCGTGTTGCGCCACCGGACAGGCCCACGGTCGGCAACAGACCCGCCTTACCTTGATCCGCCTTGGCCAAATTGGCTTGGTATTGCGCCTGGGCCGACAAATAGGCCGCATCGTAGCCCTTGGCCATGTCAAAGACTTCGGTCAGGCTCTGGGCCTGCGCGGTGCTGGCCAGGGCCAAGCCCACCAGCAAGCTCATGGACGAGCGTTTGAACAAGGTCAGGGCGGTGTGCTTTTGCTGCATGGACATCTTTCTTGTGAGCCGACGAAATGGGCGTTGCAAATCAATAAACCGGAATGGACGGGTCCACCTGCTGCGACCAGGCATGGATACCACCGGCCACATTGACCACGTCATAACCCTGCTGGGCCAAAAAATGCGCCACTTGCATGCTGCGGCCACCGTGGTGGCACAGGCAAGCCACCGGGCGGCTGCGGTCGAGTTCGCTCAGACGGGCAGGCACGGTCTGCATGGGCATGTGAAGTAGATCAAGCGCTGCAGACTGGGCGCTGGCGGTTTGGCATTCCCAGCCTTCACGCACATCCAGCAAAACCGGGCGCAGCGATTGAGTCTGAGCCCATTCGTGGAGCTGGGCGGGGGTGACTTGCAACATGGAGGTCAAAACTTGAAGTGGGAACGCTCTGCAAAGCCGCTCAGGCGTGGTGCATTGCAGTCCCAGGGTTCGATGGTGCTGAACTGGCTGTCGCTGGTGCGGGTGACCACGGTGGCACGCATCATGGGTTCGTCACCCACGATGGCGGCCAGGCGGCCCCCCACCTTGAGTTGTTGCAGCAAGGCCGCAGGCACTTCGGCCACCGAGCCCGACAGCAAGATCACGTCAAAGGGACCGTCAGCGGCCGCGCCCTGACTGCCATCGGCGTGGCGCACGGTGGCGTTGGTCACGCCGGCGTTTTGCAGGTTGGTTTGGGCCTGAGTGGCCAGAGCGGCATCGCTTTCCAGGGTCAGCACGCTGGCCGCCTGGTGGGCCAGCAAGGCGGCCATGAAGCCCGAACCGGTACCGATTTCGAGCACTTTGTCGGTTTTCTTGACGGCCAGGTCTTGCAGCAAACGGGCCTGCACGCGGGGGGCGAGCATGACCTGATTCGGGGCTGCGCCCAGGGGGATTTCCATGTCAACAAAGGCCAGGGCCTTATGGGCCAGGGGCACAAAATCTTCACGACGCACCACATTCAGCAGTTCAAGCACTTGGGGATCGAGCACTTCCCAGGGGCGGATTTGCTGTTCGATCATGTTGAAACGGGCTTGGTTCAGGTCCATTTTTACTCCGGTGGGTATGTTAGCCAATATCTGCCTGATTTTAGCGGGCGTGGGTGTCTTGACCTTGACGGGATGGGGCGATACCGGCTTTGCGACGAAACCACTGAGCCAGGTCATCCATGTAGCAGTAGACCACCGGTACCACCACCAGCGTCAGCAGCGATGAGGTGATGACGCCGCCGATCACGGCCTGGCCCATTGGGGCGCGTTGCTCGGAACCTTCGGTCAGGGCAAAGCCAGCGGCACCATGCCAAAAATCATCGCCAGGGTGGTCATCAAAATGGGGCGTAACCGCACTTTGGCCGCCATCAGCAAGGCGGCGCTGCGCTCCATGCCCTCTTCGCGGGCCCGAATCGCAAAATCCACCAGCAAGATGGCGTTCTTGGTCACCAGGCCCATCAGCATGATCACGCCGATGACCGAGAACATCGACAGCGTCGAGCGAAAGACCATCAGCGCCAGCACCACACCGATCAGGGTCAGGGGCAGGGCGGTCATCAGGGCCAGCGGCTGCAAGAAGCTTTTGAACTGGCTGGCCAGGATCATGTAAATGAAGATGATGGCCAGAGCCAGGGCCGACAAGGCATAACCGAACGATTCGGCCATGTTCTTGGTCGAGCCACCAAACTGGTAACGGTAGCCAGGTGGCATCGCGATGCTGTCCATGGCCTTGCGGATGTCGGCTGACACTTCGCCTGCGGCACGCTGGTACACGTTGGCGTTGATGGCCACTTCGCGGCTCAGGTCACGGCGGTTGATCTGGTTGGAGCCGGTGGTTTCGCTGATTTTGGCCACCTGGCCCAGGCGCACCACCCGCGGGCTGCCGTCGGCGGCAGCACCCACGGCAAAAGGCAGCCTCTCCAGGTCTTGTGGGCTGTTGCGGGCTTCGGGAGCCAGGCGCACGTTCACGTCATAGGTCTGGTCGTCGGGGGCGCGCCAATTGCCCACGGTTTGTCCAGCCACCAGGGTGCGCAACGGCGCGGCCAACTGGGCCGTGCCCAAGTTCAGATCAGAGGCCGATTCACGCAGGATCTGCACGCCGATGGTGGGTTTGTTGGCCTTGACGCTGGAGTCCAAATCCACCAGTCCGGGGATCATGCGGATCTTGTCCATGGCTTGCAGCGCCAGGCGTTCTAGCTCGCGCTGGTCCTGGCCCTGCAAGGAAAATTCGATTTGCTTGTTGCCCCCCACCGCATCGAGCAAACCCGCATGGGTGACGGTGATGCCCGGCACTTGCTGCAGGCGTTCGCGCAGTGCGGCCGACATCTGATCGACGCTGCGCTGGCGGCTCTTGCGGTCCACCAGGCGCACATACAGGCTGGCGCTGTTCTTGCCCAGTGCGTTGCCGGTGTTGAGCGTGGCCACGGTGTAGCGCACTTCCGGGAACTCGCGCACGATGGCTTCGACCTGTCGGGTTTTGGCTTCGGTCGCTTCGAGTGAGCTGCCCACAGGCGTCTGGAAGTTGACAAATGTTTCCGAGAAATCGGCTTTGGGCACGAACTCGGTGCCCAGCAGCGGCACCATGAAAATGCTGGTCAAGAACACGCCCACAGCCATCAGCACGGTTTTGCGTTTGTGTTCAAGCGACCAGGCCAGGATGCTTTGGTAGCCATCGGCCAGCCGCTCCGTGGCGTTGTCAAACCAGTGGGTCACGCGGCCAATGGTTTTGTCATAGAGCGTGACCGGGGCGTGGTGCTGGCCATGGGCCTCGATGCTGGGGTCGTGCCAGACACTCGACAGCATGGGGTCGAGCGTGAAACTGACAAACATCGAGATCATCACGGCGGCCACGATGGTGATGCCGAACTCGTGGAAAAACTTGCCGATGATGCCTTCCATGAAACCGATGGGCAGGAACACCGCCACGATGGACAAGCTGGTGGCCAGCACGGCCAGACCGATCTCGCTGGTGCCGTCCATCGACGCGTCGTAAGCGTTTTTGCCCATCTGCACATGGCGCACGATGTTCTCGCGCACCACGATGGCATCGTCGATCAGCAGACCCACGCACAGGGACAGCGCCATCAGGGTGATCATGTTGATGGTGAAGCCAAACATGTTCATGAACATGAAGGTGCCAATGATCGAGATCGGCAGCGTCAGGCCGGTGATCACCGTCGAGCGCCAGGAGTTGAGGAACAGGAACACGATCAGCACCGTGAGGACCGCCCCTTCGATCAGGGTGCGGCGCACGTTGTCCACCGACACCCGGATCGGGCGAGAACCGTCGGTGATGGCTTCCAGGCGCAGGCCCGCAGGCAATTGCGACTGCATTTCGGCCACGGTTTTGGTCAGACCATCGACCACCTGGATGGTGTTTTCGTCCTGCGACTTTTGCACCGACAGCAACAAGGTGCGCTGCCCGTTGTACATCGCCAGCGTTTCCAGCTCCTGTGCGCCGTCTTGCACACGGGCCACTTGCGACAGGCGAACGGGGCTGCCGTTTTTGCGGGCCACGATGATGTTGGCAAAGTCTTCGGGTCGCTTCATGCGCGACTCGATCTGCACCATGCGCTCTTGTTCGCGCGAACGGATCGCCCCGACGGGCAGGTCCTGGTTTTCGCTGCGCACGGCATTGACCACCTGGTCGGCGGTGATGCCCAGCGAGTCCATGGCGGCAGGCTGCAGATACAGGTTGATCTCGCGGCGACTGCCGCCCACCAGCGTGACCGAGCCCACGCCGCGCACGTTTTCGAGGCGCTTTTTCAGCACCTGCTCCGACCAGTTGGTCAGCTCCACCGCACTGAGCTGGATTTTGCTGGCTGCATCAGGGATCACCGCCAGCGACCAGATGGCCCGGCTGGACGGGTCAAAGCGCAGCACCCGGGGTTCTTTGACTTCGGTGCGCAGGCTTGGGCGAATGGCGGCGACTTTTT
>Ga0228701_1001327_pt1 | contig 17173 bp, 15 predicted proteins | sample McNCre117_Aug_MG_2_FD_178017 | JGI IMG/M metagenome (GOLD analysis project Ga0228701, IMG submission 178017) | Freshwater microbial communities from McNutts Creek, Athens, Georgia, United States - 11-17_Aug_MG | ecosystem: Environmental > Aquatic > Freshwater > Creek | place: USA: Georgia...
GCGAATGACAAAGCGCGTGCCTTGAGCGCGGGGCCGTTTTACCGTGAGGCGGCATAGCCTATCGCTCTGCTAATTTCCCGAGTGAAATGTGAGCAGAACTCACAAAAATACCCCGAAAGGCGTATTCACTAGGGGTCGCGAAACCAACAAAATCGATAAATATCGCTTTTGTTGGTTTTTGCAATGCCTGAAAAATCGTTCATCGTTACCCCCGCTGGCCGTCATATGCGAAGTCAAGTGGAAGTCGTCATGGCCATTTACAAAGAACATGGCCATGTCAACCGCACACTGATCGCAGAAAAACTAGCGCTCACCAAAATTCAGTCCAGCCAGCTGCTGCGCGAGTTTCTCAGCGCCCACGCCCCTGTGCTGGAGTGGGACAACATCCACCAAAGTTACAAAGCGCATAGCAAGTTCAAGGCGCAGTGAAAATCTTTGAGCCGTTAGGGCTCGTATGGCGCGGGTTTTTTCTCTTCAAGCTGCGTCGTTCAGGGGCAAGGGTGTAGCGGCTAAAATTTGACCTTCCCCAAGGAGCGTTGCAGCCCGTCGCCATGACCGGTCAGGCTTGGGTTTTGTTTGCAACGACGCTCACCTGTTTTGTTAGCCCCAGGTGAGTACCCCCATGAATTCCACTGCAGTTCCCCCCATGAAGTTGTCTGGCCTTGAGCCGGTCACCATCGGCGAGGGCAGTTTGTTTGTCAACGTTGGCGAGCGCACCAACGTCACGGGCTCCAAAGCATTTGCCCGCATGATTTTGAACGGCCAATACGAAGAGGCTTTGGCCGTGGCGCGTCAGCAAGTTGAAAACGGCGCGCAGGTGATTGACGTCAACATGGACGAAGCCATGCTCGACAGCCAAGCGGCGATGGTGCGCTTCCTCAACCTGATGGCAGGCGAGCCCGACATTGCACGTGTGCCGGTGATGGTGGACTCATCGAAGTGGTCGGTCATCGAGGCGGGCTTGCGTTGCATCCAAGGCAAGGGCATCGTCAACTCCATCAGCATGAAAGAAGGCGTGGACGAGTTCAAGCGCCAAGCCAAGCTGGTCAAGCGCTATGGCGCGGCGGCGGTGGTGATGGCGTTTGATGAAAAAGGCCAAGCCGACACCTACGCACGCAAGATTGAAATTTGCGAACGTGCGTACCGCGTGTTGGTGGACGAAGTGGGCTTCCCGCCCGAAGACATCATCTTCGACCCCAACATCTTCGCCATTGCCACCGGCATTGAAGAGCACGACAACTACGCGGTCGATTTCATCGAAGCCACACGTTGGATCAAGCAAAACCTGCCCGGTGCGAAGGTGAGCGGCGGTGTGTCTAACGTGTCGTTCAGTTTCCGTGGCAACGACCCCGTGCGCGAAGCCATCCACACCGTGTTCCTGTACCACGCCATCCAAGCGGGCATGGACATGGGCATCGTGAACGCCGGCATGGTGGGTGTGTATGACGACCTCGAACCCACGCTGCGCGAGCGCGTGGAAGACGTGGTGCTGAACCGAACACCCAAATACAAAGAAGGCGAAGCCCACCTGACAGCAGGCGAGCGCCTGATTGAAGTGGCCGAAACCGCCAAAGGTGCGGCCAAAGACGACAGCCAAAAACTCGCATGGCGTGGTACGGCTGATGCACCTGTGTCGGTGCAAGACCGCCTCAGCCACGCGTTGGTGCATGGCATCACCGACTTCATCAACGACGACACCGAAGAGGCTTACCGCGAAATTTTGGCCAAGGGTGGCCGCCCGCTGCACGTGATTGAAGGTCCGTTGATGGACGGCATGAACGTGGTGGGTGATTTGTTTGGCCAAGGCAAGATGTTCTTGCCGCAAGTGGTCAAGTCGGCTCGCGTCATGAAGCAAGCCGTGGCGCATTTGGTGCCCTACATCGAAGAAGAAAAACGCTTGCAAGCCGAAGCGGGTCAAGACGTGAAAGCCAAGGGCAAGATCGTCATCGCCACGGTCAAAGGCGACGTGCACGACATTGGCAAAAACATCGTCACCGTGGTCTTGCAGTGCAACAACTACGAAGTGGTGAACATGGGCGTGATGGTGCCTTGCCATGAAATTTTGGCCAAGGCCAAAGAAGAGGGCGCAGACATCATTGGTTTGTCTGGCCTCATCACCCCGTCGCTGGAAGAGATGCAATACGTCGCGGGCGAGATGCAGAAAGACGATTACTTCCGCAGCCGCATGATGCCGCTGATGATCGGTGGCGCAACCTGCAGTCGCGTACACACCGCCGTAAAGATTGCGCCGCACTACGACGGACCTGTGGTGTACGTGCCCGATGCCTCACGCAGCGTGAGCGTGGCGCAAGGTTTGTTGTCAGACCAAGCCGCCAAATACATTGCCGAGTTGAATGCCGACTACGCCAAGGTGCGCGAACAACACGCCAACAAAAAGCAAACACCTTTGGTGACCTTAGCCCAAGCGCGTGCCAACGCCACGCCTGTGAGCTTTGAGAACTACAAACCCGCCAAGCCAAAGTTCATTGGCCGCCGCGTGTTCAAGAACTTTGACCTCGCTGAGCTGGAAAAATACATCGACTGGGCACCATTTTTTCAAACGTGGGATTTGGCGGGCCCATTCCCTGCCATCTTGGAAGATGCCGTCGTGGGTGTGGAAGCGAAGAAGGTCTACGCCGATGGCCAAGCGATGTTGAAAAAAATCATCGCCAACCGTTGGCTCACGGCCAACGCGGTGGTGGGCCTGTACCCCGCGCAGCGTGTGGGTGACGACATTGTTTTGTATGCCGACGAAGCCCGTCAGCAACAGGTGATGACCTGGCACGGCTTGCGCCAACAAACGGTGAAACCCAACAAGAACCCCAACCGCTGTTTGTCTGACTTTGTGGCCGACCAAACCCAAGCGGCTGACTACGTGGGTCTCTTTGCTGTGACCGCGGGCCTGGGCGCAGAGAAGCAAGAAAAGCGTTTCATCGAAGCGCATGACGACTACTCGGCCATTTTGTTCAAAGCCTTGGCCGACCGCTTGGCCGAAGCCTTTGCCGAGTGCATGCACCAGCGCGTGCGCACCGACTTGTGGGGCTACGCCGCTGACGAAGCGTTGAGCAACGAAGAGTTGATCAAAGAAAAATACCAAGGCATTCGCCCCGCGCCTGGCTATCCCGCTTGCCCCGACCACAGTGCCAAGCAAGACATGTTTGCCGTGTTGCAGTGCGACGAAATCGACATGGGCCTAACCAGCAGCTTGGCTATGACACCTGCAGCCAGCGTGAGCGGTTTTTACTTGGCACATCCCGAGGCCACCTACTTCAACGTGGGTCGCATCGGCGAAGATCAAGTGCACGACTTGGCGCAACGCCAAGGTGTGGCGGTGAAAGATTTAGAGCGTTTGCTGGCGCCTAATTTGTAAAGCAGCTTCAAAGGCGTGGACCCTTTTGAGCCATCCACATGGCTGCCACGCCTACCACGCTAATGACAAACATCAGCCACAAGCCCGAGGCGTAGCCCATCTCCGCAGACCACAGCAGCCCCATCAACCACGGGGCTGAGGCGCGAGCCAGTGCCATGGGCAAACCTAGCAAACCGTTCAAGCTACCCATGTGTTCACGGCTCACGTATTGCGCCATCACCGTGCCTTTGACGATGGTGAGCGTGCCGTTGCCCAATCCATACAGCACCACAAACAACACGCCCCACACGCCATGGCCTGCGCCAATGAGCAGCGTTAGAAACCCGAGCGGAATCAACACCGTCACCCAGCGGTTGGTGGCGTGCACATCCACGCGGTGTTCGGCCACATACAAACCCAAACGGCCTATCACTTGCAACACGCCAATGCTGGCAGGCACGGCAATGGCCCATGATTCGGTCATGCCCGCTTCGCGCAGCAGACTCACCATGTGTGCAGGCAAGGCAGAGGTCACACCCATGAGCAACACCACAAACGTGGCTAACTGCCAAAACTTGGGTTGACGCACATAGCGCCACAGTGTCGTTCGGTGGGTGTGTGTCGACGCCAGTACCGCGCGTTGTGGTGCATCACGCAACAATAACCAATGCACAGGTGCACATACCAGCAGATGCATGGCGGCTAACACGCACAGCACATCGCGCCAGCCGAGCGTGTCTATCAACCACGCGACGAGTGGAATGAACACCGTGCTAGCCAAGCCACCCAAAAACGTGAGGATGATGATGGCGCGTCGAAAGTGCTGCGGGAACCGACGTGTGAGCACGGCAAACGCTGGCGGGTACAAGGTGCCCGCAAGACCCACGCCCAGCAGTGTCCACACCGCATAAAACGCAGCCATGTTGGAGATTTGGCTGTGCAGCAAAAACGCCAGACCTACCAGCAAGGAGCCACCTGTCATCACCGCGCGCTCGTGACCATGGTCAATCCAGCGACCGACCGAGAAAGCCAACAAGCCTTCAGCCAACAGCATCAAACTAAAACCCAGCGATGACTCAGCGCGGCTCATGCCCAAGGCCTGTTCTAAAGGGGCCATGAACAAAGCGAAACCATAAAACACGCTGCCCCACGCGATGAGTTGCAGCGCAGACAGCGCCCAAACAAAGCGGGCATCGCGGCGAGAGAAACGGGAATGAGGCATGAGGGCGAATGATACGAAGTCCGAGATTTATCGAGTGACGCCTACGTGCTTTGTGAGGTTTTGGGGTTGCCCTCAAAAAGACTTTAATTTGCGAATTCGTTTCTTCATGTTCTCCGATGTGCTGACGACTACGAGGCTTGGAGCCATCGATTGGCCTTTGATTTGAAAGCACACACCTGATGAAACATCACATCCTTCAAGGCGTGGGTCTGGCCCTGCGTCCTGCGTTGTTAGCGCCGTTGAAAAACCGTGCGCCAGACAATTTGCAATTTTTAGAACTCACCCCGTCTGATTGGTTCGGTGTGGGTGCGCGTGTTGGCAAAGACTTGCAGCAACTCACGCAGCACTATCCCACTGTTTGTTTGAGCCAAAGTTTGTCGCTGGGCGGCCCTAGTGCTTTGGATAAAAACATGTTGCGAGACTTACGCCGCTTTATCGTCGAGCATGACGTGCAGGTGTTTTCCGAAGCCTTGGCTTGGAACGCAGACGACGCGCCCTTGTTCATCAACCTGCCGATTCCCAGCACGCGTGCTGCCGTGGCTTGGACGGCCGCGCGCATTGCCCAAGTGCAAGACGCGCTGGGTTTGCGCATGGGCATTCGCAACGTGGTGCATCGCATGGCGCCCGTACACGTTGACATGAACGAAGCTGAGTTTATTTCGGAGGTGGTGGCTGCATCGGGTTGTCGTTTGCATTTGGACTTGCATGCGCTGGCCATCAATGGCTTGCAATTTGATTTTGACCCTTACGCGTTTGTGCAAGCACTGCCACTGAGCCACGTTGACTATGTGCGTGTGGGCCGCGAATACCCCTTGCTAGGAGATGTGCTGGCGCGCACCCACCGTCGCGTGGCGTGCTGTGTAGACGATGTGATGCAACTCAACTTAGAGGCCCTGACATGCTGAACGATTTCCGACAATTTCAATTCGCATTGGCACGCCATTTGCGCGACCCCTTGGGCGTACCAGCGCCCGCGGGCGTGGCCGTCAGCGATGCCGCCACGTGTACCCAAGACATGGTGAAACATGTGCGCGAGGTGTTAGAGCCGGCGTTTCCTGTCACACATGCTTTGCTGGGTGACGCGATGTGGGAGCACGCGGTGCGCCTTTTTCTGAAAGACGCGCACCCACATAGCCCTTGGGCCAGTACCACGCAGCGTGCTTTTTTAGACCATGTGCGTGAAAGCTCAGATATGCAACGCTTGCCTGCTTGGTTGCAAGACTTGGCGCATTTCGAATGGTTGCAAAACGCCGTCAGCAACACGCCAGTAAGCTGGCCCGTGTGCGATGCCAACGCGGATGTGATGCACCACCCAGTGGTGCTCAACCCCACCCACGTGGAAGCGGCGTACGAATGGCCCGTGCACGGCATCGACACCGAACACCAACCCAGCCACATGCAAAGCACCTATGTGTCCATGTTGCGCGACAAAGACGATGTGCTGCACGTGTTTGACAGCAGCGTCTTTCGCGGTCAACTGATCGATTTGCTGCGCGACGGACAAACCGGTGAACAAGCCTTCATGGCCTTGGCCATGTGGTTGTCGCACCCTGAGCCGGAAGCTTTTGTGCGTGAAGGTGCAGCGGTGATGGCACAGTTGCAGCGTGAAGGCATTGTGTTGGGTGCTCGCGTGTGAGGCAGGGTCAGTGACTGACCAACACGCGCCGGTATTGCAGCGCTTCGGCCACGTGCGCCACTTGAACGGCGTGGCTATCAGCTAAATCTGCAATCGTGCGGGCCACACGCAGCGCACGGTGTGTGCTGCGACTTGACCAACCGAGTTTGGTGGCTGCGTTTTGTAAAAACGTGGCTGCTGTTGTATCGAGGTGTATGTGTGCCTCCAAGGCTTGGCCTTGCAAATCTTGGTTGGGTGTGCCTTGTCGTGCTATTGCTTTGGCGTGTGCGACCCAACAACGCGCACGCACGGCGGCGGTGGATTCACCCGGCCCGCTTTGCATCAAGACATCTGTAGCCAGTGTGGGTACTTCCACCTGCAAGTCGATGCGGTCCAACAAAGGGCCGCTGAGCTTGCCTTGGTAACGCGCCACTTGGTCAGGGGTGCAGCGGCAAGTTTTGATGCTGGAACCCAAGTAACCGCAGGGGCACGGATTCATCGCTGCAATCAATTGAAAGCGCGCCGGAAACTTGGCCTGCGTGGCCGCACGCGAAATGGTGATGTGGCCGTTCTCTAAAGGCTCGCGCAAAGCTTCAAGCGCGCTGCGTTTGACTTCGGCCAACTCGTCCAAAAACAACACACCGTTGTGCGCCAAAGAAATTTCCCCTGGACGCGGTGGCGTGCCACCGCCCACCAAAGCCACAGACGTAGCCGTGTGATGCGGGCTGCGTGTGGGCCGCTGCATCCATTGGTTCAATTCAAAGCGCCCCGCCAAGCTGGCGATGGCGGCGCTCTCCAGCGCATCGTCCAAGGTCATCTCTGGCAGCAAAGCCGCAAAGCGTTGCGCCAACATCGACTTGCCTGTGCCGGGTGGGCCGACCAATAAAAGAGAGTGCCCGCCAGCAGCCGCAATCTCTAGGGCGCGACGCGGACCGGCTTGGCCTTTGACATCGGCCAAGTCTGGGCCGTGCGCGATGGTTGGCGTGTTGAGCGTTGGTGCTTCTAGGCGGCACCAGCCCTCGGTGGTGTGCACGGGGAGTGTGGTGCCTTCTTCACGTTTGTCCACTAGGCCTTTGACTTCGGGTTTCGCGAAGTGCGCCACCACATCGCTCAAGTGCAAGGCGCGGTACACCTCGGCGGTGGGCACCAACGCTGCCTCTTCGGCGCTGCCTGCTGGCAACACCAAACGTGTACGCACGCCTGCACCGCGCAACGCCAGCCCCATGGCCAGCGCGCCGCGCACAGGACGCAACTCACCCGACAGCGACAACTCGCCCGCGAACTCGTGTTGCGCCAAGGCTGCTTCATCTAACTGACCATGTGCGGCCAAGATGCCCAAGGCAATCGGCAAGTCAAAGCGGCCTGAGTCTTTGGGTAAATCGGCAGGCGCCAAATTGACCGTGATGCGCTTGTTACTGGGAAAGTCCAGCCCTGCGTTTTGAATGGCGCAGCGCACACGCTCGCGCGCTTCTTTCACTTCGGTATCGGCCAAGCCCACCAAGGTGAAGCTGGGCAGACCGTTGGCCAAATGCACTTCAACGGTCACTGCGGGAGCTTGCAAACCTAAAAGTGCGCGACTGTGAATCAATGCAAGCGTCATGAGACTTCTCTTTTGAATGTCTATCCCCATTGCAGGGCATGTAAGACAAAGTGATGCACCAACTGGGTGCGTGAAAATGGTTGAGTAGCAACACTACTGCATCACTTTGGGTCTTAGTTCTAGTGAAGAGCGCACTTTTGTGAATTTCAACGCTGGCACGGACCCTGCTAAGTAGGTGTATCCCTCTTAATTTTTCAATGGAGAAAACTATGAACCTCAAGTCCAAAATCGTGTTGGCCCTCTTGGCCACATCTTCTGCAGCGTTTGCGCAAACAGCGCCTGCAGCACCCGAAGTGACATACAACGTGGGCGTGGTCAGCCAATACCGTTATCGCGGTATCGCACAAACCAAGGGCGACGCAGCTTTGCAAGGTGGCGCGGACTATGCCAACGCCAATGGCTTCTACTTGGGTGCTTGGGGCTCGACCATCAAGTGGATCAAAGATGCTGCTGGTGTAGCCGGTGAAACCAAAGGTCCATTGGAGTTGGACCTCTACGGTGGTTACAAGTTCGAAGCCGCTGGTTTGGGTTTTGACGTGGGCTATTTGCGTTACCAATACGTGGGTAACTCTTTGAAAAATAGCACATCTAGTGCTGGTCCTTATGTCAACGCCAACACTGACGAAGTCTATGGCGCAGCGACCTATGGCGTGACCACGTTGAAGTATTCGTACGCAGCGTCTGATTTGTTTGGTTACACCAATTCGACAGGCAGTGCTTACTGGGACTTGAGCGCCACTTATGACTTGGGTCAAGGCTATTCATTGGTGCCCCACGCTGGCCGCCAAGTGGTGAAGAACCACGACGCCAACAGCTACACCGATGTGGCATTGACCGTGAACAAAGACCTCGGCAATGGCTTGTCAGCCAGTGTTGCGGCCATTCGCACCAACCGCAAAGGCGATACCAACTTCGCCTCTAACTTGACAAGCTACGACACAGCGAAAAACACCTTGGTCGTGGGCGTTAAGTACGGTTTCTAAATTTAGCTAATCGTCTTCTCTAGGAGCAACCATGAAACTCATCACCGCCATCATCAAACCCTTCAAGCTGGACGAGGTCCGTGAAGCCCTGTCCCAGATTGGGGTGCAAGGCATCACTGTGACGGAAGTCAAAGGCTTCGGACGCCAGAAAGGCCACACCGAGTTGTATCGCGGCGCTGAGTACGTGGTTGACTTCTTGCCCAAGGTCAAGATCGAAGCCGCGGTTGACGCCGAACACGTCGACCGCGCCATCGAAGCCATCGAAGGTTCTGCACGTACCGGAAAAATCGGTGACGGCAAGATTTTTGTTTACGACTTAGAGCAAGTCGTTCGCATCCGCACCGGCGAAACCGGTCCAGAAGCACTTTAAGAAAGAAGACCCATCATGAATAAACTTTTCGCCTATCTGGCCATAGGCGGTGGCCTGCTGTTGTCTGCAAGCGCTGCCTTGGCCCAAGCTGCCCCCGAAGCAGCCGCTGCTGTTGCCGCCATTCCAAACAAGGGCGACACCGCATTTATGACGATCTCCACCTTGTTGGTGATCTTGATGACCATCCCCGGCTTGGCTTTGTTCTACGGCGGTTTGGTACGTAGCAAAAACATGTTGTCTGTGTTGATGCAAGTTTTTGTGGTCAGCTCACTCATTTATGTGTTGTGGGTCATCTACGGTTATTCGGTGGCCTTCACCGGTGGCTCACCTTTCTTTGGTGGCTTTGACAAACTGTTCTTCAAAGGCATCACGCCTGACTCGATTGCTGCCACGTTCAGCAAAGGTGTGGTGATTCCTGAGTTCACTTTTGCCGCTTTTCAAGCGACCTTCGCGGCCATTACCTGCACTTTGATCGTGGGTTCATTCGCCGAGCGCGCCAAGTTCTCTGCGGTGCTGTTGTTCTCGGTGTTGTGGTTCACTTTCAGCTACTTGCCTGTGGCCCACATGGTTTGGTATTGGGACGGCCCTGACGCCATCACCGACGCTGCCACTTTGGAAACTGTGACAGCCGCTGCTGGCTGGTTGTGGGCTAAGGGTGCGTTGGACTTCGCTGGCGGTACGGTGGTGCACATCAACGCGGCGGTGGCTGGTTTGGTCGGTGCTTATGTGATCGGCAAACGCGTCGGTTACGGCAAAGAATCCATGGCGCCTCACAGCTTGACATTGACCATGGTCGGTGCCTCTCTCTTGTGGGTGGGTTGGTTCGGTTTCAACGCTGGCTCGAACCTCGAAGCCAACGGTGTGGCAGCCCTCGCTTTTGTGAACACCTTGGTGGCCACTGGCGCAGCGACCATTGCTTGGATTGCCGGTGAAGCGATGGCCAAAGGCAAAGCTTCGATGCTGGGTGCCGCCTCGGGTGCTGTGGCTGGTTTGGTGGCGATCACTCCCGCTTGCGGTTTCGTGGGCCCCATGGGTGCCATCGTGATCGGCTTGGTGGGCGGCTTCGGCGGCTTGTGGGGTGTGAACGGTTTGAAACGCCTCTTGGGCGCTGACGACTCACTCGATGTGTTCGGCGTGCACGGTGTCTGCGGTATCTTGGGTGCGTTGTTGACAGGTGTGTTTGCAGCCCCATCTCTCGGCGGTACTGGCGTGTTCGACTACGTGGCGAATGCTGTGAACCCTGAGTACTCCATCGTGGACCAAGTGATCATCCAAGCGACGGCTGTGGGTACCACCATCGTCTGGTCTGCTGTGGTGTCATTCGTGGCCTACAAACTGGTGGACATGGTATTGGGTCTGCGTGTGACCGAAGAAGAAGAGCGCGAAGGCCTCGACATCAGCTCACACGGCGAAACGGCCTACCACCGTTAATTTTTCAAGTACTTCAAGTTTTCCTTGGACTTCACAGCCCGCCTTCTGGCGGGCTTTTTTATTTTTAACGGAGCTGTGCAAAAAATTCAAAACCAGCACCAGACCTAGCGGCTACCATGTTGGCCATGCAAGACACACTGCAACACCTCACCGATCGCATTCTTCAAGCCACCCATAGCGGCCAGCCTTTGCGCTTGCGCGGCGGCGGTACCAAAGACTTTTTAGGCCAATCGCTGCAAGGCGAGGTGCTGGACACCCGTGCTTACAGCGGCATCTTGAGCTACGAGCCCAGCGAGTTGGTCATCACCGTGCGTGGTGGCACACCCTTGGCTGAGGTAGAGGCAGCGCTGGCTGAAAAAGGTCAGAGCTTTGCGTTTGAGCCGCCGCACTTTGGTGAAGGGGCCACGATTGGCGGCATGGTCGCTGCAGGTCTGAGTGGCCCCGCGCGCGCCAGTGTGGGCACCGTGCGTGATTTTGTGTTGGGTGCGCGTGTCATCAACGGCAAAGGCGAGCACCTCACCTTTGGCGGCCAAGTGATGAAGAACGTGGCCGGCTACGACGTGTCGCGTTTGCTGGCCGGTAGCTGGGGTCAGCTGGGCCTGATTACCGAAGTGTCTTTGAAGGTGTTGCCTGTGGCACCCGGCGAAGCCACCTTGGTGTGCGCGGGTGTGAGTCAAGCGCAAGCTTTGAAACTCATCAATCAATGGGGCGGTCAGCCGCTGCCACTCAATGCCAGCGCGTGGGTGTACGACACCACCGCATCACCGGCACAAGACTTTTTCTTTGTGCGCCTGCGCGGTGCCGTGGCGGCCGTGGATGCCGCCGTGACCAAAATGAGCGCCGACGTGCAAGCCTTGGGCGCGCAAGTCACACGCATGAGTGCTGACGATGTCGCCGCCGACTGGACCGCCAGTGGTGAACAAACTTTGGATTTTTTCAAAGCGCCCACAGATCAAGACTGCCTGTGGCGCTTGAGCGTGCCGCAAACCGCCCCTGTGCTGGATGTGCGCGTGAACGGCGCTGCGTGTGCGCAATACATCGAGTGGCACGGCGCGCAACGCTGGCTGTGGGCACCTGCTTCGGCCGAAGCCCAAGTGCGCAACGCTGCGGTGAAAGCGGGCGGTCACGCCACCTTGTTCCGCACCAGCGCCGCGCACGGTGACGCCGACAAAGCCGTGGGTGTGTATACCCCGCTCAATGCCGTGCAACAGCGCATTCAAAACGAACTCAAAAAACAGTTTGACCCAGCGGGCATCTTCAACCCCGGTCGTGTTTAAAACCACACGTTCATTTCAAAGCCACACATGCAAACCAACCTGGCCCCCCAATACGTCGGCACGCCCGAGGGCGAACAAGCCGAAGCCATCTTGCGCAAGTGCGTGCACTGCGGTTTTTGCACAGCGACGTGCCCCACGTATCAACTGCTGGGCGATGAGCTAGATGGCCCACGCGGACGCATTTATTTGATGAAACAAGTGTTTGAAGGTGCCACGCCCACGCGCGCCACACAACAACACTTGGACCGCTGCCTCACCTGTCGCAACTGCGAAAGCACCTGCCCCAGCGGTGTGCAATACGGCCACTTGGTGGACGTGGGTCGCAAAGTGGTGGACGCGCAAGTGCCACGCCCCTTGGGCGAGCGCTTCATGCGTTGGGCTTTGAAAGAGGGCCTCACATCGCCCTTGTTCGCCCCCGCCATGAAACTGGGCCAAGCCGTGCGTGGCGTGTTGCCAGCACACCTGAAAGCCAAAGTGCCTGCGCCTCAAACTGCCGAGCGCAATGGCGTGGTGTGGCCGACCCAAACACATGCCCGCAAAGTGTTGATGCTTGCAGGTTGTGTGCAACCCGCGATGCTGCCCAACATCAACACAGCCACCGCGCGCGTGTTGGATGCAGCAGGCATTCAAACCATCGTCGCGCCCGAAGCGGGCTGCTGCGGCGCAGTGAAGTTCCACCTGAACGACCAAGACGGCAGCTTGGTGCAAATTCGCGCCAACATCGATGCGTGGTGGCCGTTTGTCGAGCAGGGCGTGGAAGCCATCGTGATGAACGCTTCAGGTTGTGGCGTGATGGTGAAAGACTATGGCCATGTCCTTAAAGACGATGCTGCTTATGCCACCAAAGCCAAACGCATCAGCGAGCTCACACAAGATTTGAGCGAGTTGTTGCCAGCGCTGGTGCCGGTGCTCAAGCCGAAGTTGAAAGCACATGTGTTGGCCAACGCCGGCATGCAGGCCTATCACCCACCGTGCACTTTGCAGCACGGCCAAAAGCTCAAGGGCGGTGTGGAAACACATTTGGCGGCGTTGGGTTTTGCCATTCAAGTGGCGAACAACGAATCGCATCTGTGCTGCGGCTCAGCAGGCACCTACAGCGTGTTGAATCCAGACATCAGCTACACCCTGCGTGACCGCAAGCTCGGTCACCTCGATGCACTCAAGCCCAAAGCGATTCTGAGCGCTAACGTGGGCTGCATCACCCATTTGCAAAGTGGCACCGATGTGCCGGTCAAGCATTGGGTGGAAGTGTTGGATGAGGCGTTGAACTGATCAAGCGCCTAACGCGGCCTCAATGTCCACCGCCAACTTGGCTGGCGCGTCCATCGAGGCATAGCGCTTGAGCACGCGCCCATCTTTGCCCACCAAGAACTTGGTGAAGTTCCATTTGATGGCTTCGCTGCCCAACAAACCGGGCGCTCGCGCTTTCAGCCACTTGAACAACGGGTGTGCGTGATCGCCATTCACATCGACTTTTTCCATCATCGTAAAGCTCACGCCGTAGTTGCGTTGGCAGAATGCACCAATCTCGTCGTTGGTGCCCGCGTCTTGCGCGCCAAACTGGTTGCACGGAAAACCGATGACGGCGAGGCCTTGGCTGCCATAGGTTTTGTGCAGCGCTTCTAAGCCTTCAAACTGCGGTGTGAAACCACAAGCGCTGGCCGTGTTGACGACCAGCAGCACTTGGCCTTGGAGGTCTGCGAATGACAACGGTGTGCCGTCAATGCGGTTGGCGGTGAAGTCTTTGAGAGCCGTCATGTGATGAGCCTTTCTATGCAGAGCAGCAACGCGTGTGTTGCATCAAGGGTTTGTTTTGGCTGTGTGCGCTTGTGATGCCAACAACGCAGCCAACACAATCATGCCGCCACCTAGGCCCACGCGCCACGTGAGCGCGGATGCCCCTAGTGCCACCGAGGACACGCTGGCAAACACCACCTCTGACATCATCACCATCGCCGTGGTGTGCGCGCTCAAACGCGCGGCGCCGTATTGCAGCGTGAAGTTGGACACCAAAAAGGCGGCGCTCAAGCCCAGCACCCAAGGCGCAAGACTTGACACTCCCGCGCTTTCAAATGGAACAGCAAACAGTTGGGCTGCGGGAATCACACCCGCGACGGTGGCCAACACCGCACACGCCACGGCCATCAATGCGCCGCCACCAAACATGGCCACCATGCGCGATGACTCAGGTGTGTGCTGCAAACGCAGCAGCCAAATGTTGGTGAGCGCAAAACAAAAGCCTGCGAACAGCGCCAACACATCCGGCAAATCTTGCGGCAAAGGCCAAGGCGATTCAGGCGTTTTGAGCACCAGCACCACGCCCAACAATGCCAAGCCCAAACGCATCAATGCGCCACGCGTAGGCCGTTCGTCCAACAGCCACCAAGCCAGCAGCAAGGACCACGTGGGCATGAGATAAAACAGCAGCACCACGCGCACCACATCACCGGTGGTGACGGCCCAGTTAAAGCCGACATTGGTCAGGCCTGACGCGGCCATGAGCCACCAGAGTTGTGGGTGTTGTTTGAAGTGCAGCCAGCCGGACGGGCTGATGAAACTCAGCACCACGGTGGCGAGGGTGAACACACAGGCGGTGGTCCACAAAGGGTGAAGGCCATCGGCATCGAGCTGGCGCAATGGCCACCAAGACAGGCCCCACACCAACGCGTTCAGGGCCAAGGCCAACACGGCCAGCACGGGGCGTGTGGTCAAAACTTAACCGTGCAAGTCGTCGTTGCGTGCAATGTGCATCAAGCGCGCGAGTTCTTCGCGGTGGTGCGTGTGGTTGTGCTCATGCCAGAGTTTGATGAGCCACATCATGTAACCCACCAACACACCAAAAGCCGTGATGGCGCCAAACGCGCTCAGGCCCATGCCGGTGCTGAAGGTGTACAAAAAGCCCAGACCCAAAATGCACAGCTGTTCGTTGAGGTTTTGCACCGCAATCGAACGGCCCGCACCCATGAGGTTGTGACCGCGGTGTTGCAGCAACGCGTTCATGGGCACGACCAAGAAGCCGCCCAAGCCGCCCAGCACAATGAGGAAGGGCACAGCCAGCCACAGGTTGTCGATGAAGTTCATCGACACCACAAAGCAGCCCATCGCAATGCCCAAAGGCATGAGGCGTGTGGCGTGGTCGAGTCGCATCTTCATCGAAGCCACCACGGCGCCAACCGCTGTACCAATGGCGACCACACCGACCAAACTGGACGCCTGTGTGGTGGTGTAGCCCAACGCCGCAGCGCTCCAAGCGAGCACGATGTAACGCAGATTGCCACTCACGCCCCAGAACAAGGTGGTGGTGGCCAAAGAAATTTGGCCCAGTTTGTCGTGCCACAGACGTTGGTTGCAATGCCAGAAGTCGGGCACCAGCGCCAACAAATTGCGCACCATGGTTTTTTCGGGGTCCAAGCGCATGGGAATCAGTGCAGCGCCGGTGTAGGGGATGCGTTTGTTAAACCACGCGGCCAAGGCATACAAGGGAATCAACAAACAAATCGCGGCTTCTGCCGATGTGTCTACACCCGTGGTGATGAATGGCAAATCAAACGACAACAGCCAAGCCGACAAATTCGGGCCAACCAATTGGCCGCCCAACAACACGCCCAAGATGATGGACGCAATCGTCAAGCCTTCAATCCAACCGTTGGCTTTGACCAATTGCGAGGCGGGCAGCAGCTCGGTCAAGATGCCGTACTTCGCAGGCGAATAGGCCGCAGCGCCCAAGCCCACCACGGCATAAGCGAGCAAAGGATGCAGGCCAAACAGCATCATCAAACAGCCCACCACTTTGATGGTGTTGCTCATCAACATGACTTCGCCCTTCGGACGTGAGTCGGCAAACGCACCAACAAACGGTGCGAGCACCACGTAGAACAGGGCAAACATAGGCACCAGAGCGGCGCGCTGCCATTCGGCGGCACCATCTGATTTCAGTAATTCGACGGCTGTGACAAACAGTGCGTTGTCGGCCAACGAACTGAAAAATTGGGCCGACATGATCGTATAAAAACCGCGCTTCATTCTGCTTTCTTCTGTATCTACCCAAGGTTATATCACGCGGGTGCCACAATATTGACCATGCCCCGTCCGATACAAGCCTTTGTTCACACCGACGCTTTGCGTCATAACTTGACACGCATGCGTGCCGCAGCACCCGACGCCCGTGTGTGGGCCGTGGTCAAAGCGAACGCCTATGGTCATGGCATCGAGCGTGTGTTTGAAGGTTTGCGTGGTGCTGATGGCTTTGCCTTGTTAGACCTCGATGAAGCGCAACGCTTACGCAGCTTGGGTTGGCGCGGTCCGGTGCTGTTGCTAGAAGGTGTGTTTGAGGCGCGCGACCTTGAGCTGTGCTCACGCCTAGACCTGTGGCACACCGTGCATTGCGACGAGCAGATAGACATGCTCAGTCGACACAAAACGCAAGTGCCGCACCGAATATTCCTCAAAATGAACAGCGGTATGAACCGCTTGGGTTTCACGCCCACGCGCTTTCGTTCGGCATGGACACGGCTGAACCAGTTGCCGCAGGTGGATGAAATTTCTCTCATCACCCACTTCAGCGATGCCGACGGCGCCAAAGGCATTGCCAAGCAAATCGCCATCTTCAACAAAACCACCGAAGACCTGCCCGGCGAGCGCAGCACATGCAACAGCGCGGGTTTGTTGCGCCATGCACATGACGCGGCGGTGGCCGCTGATTGGGTGCGCCCTGGCATTGCGCTCTATGGCAGTGCGCCGGATTTTCCCGAGCGCAACATCGTGCAATGGAATTTGCAACCCACCATGAGTTTGCGCAGTCGCATCATCGGCACACAAGACCTGCAAGCGGGCGACACCGTGGGCTATGGCTCCTCGTTCACCGCAGAGACATCCATGCACATTGGCATCGCGGCCTGCGGGTATGCCGATGGTTATCCGCGCCATTGCCCCACAGGCACGCCGGTGTTGGTGAACGGTGTGCGCACACACACCTTGGGCCGCGTGAGCATGGACATGATTGCGGTGGACCTGACGCCTTGCGCGGACGCTGGCTTTGGCAGCGAAGTCACGCTGTGGGGCAAAGCCAGCAGTGGTGTGGTGTTGCCAATTGACGACGTGGCCCAAGCCGCAGGCACGGTGGGCTATGAGTTGATGTGTGCGGTGTCTGGCCGCGTGGGATTCACGCAAGATTAGCCCTCTCGAGATACTGGCTATTTATCCAGTAATATTGGCGCATGGCCAAAGAAAAAACCCAATACACCTGCACCGACTGCGGCGGTATCACCGCCAAGTGGTTGGGCAAATGTCCCAGCTGCAATGCGTGGAACACGCTGATTGAAACCGC
>Ga0228701_1001328_pt1 | contig 17164 bp, 11 predicted proteins | sample McNCre117_Aug_MG_2_FD_178017 | JGI IMG/M metagenome (GOLD analysis project Ga0228701, IMG submission 178017) | Freshwater microbial communities from McNutts Creek, Athens, Georgia, United States - 11-17_Aug_MG | ecosystem: Environmental > Aquatic > Freshwater > Creek | place: USA: Georgia...
TCACGGAAGCGTGCCGGAGCGGCCGAACGGAACAGTCTTGAAAACTGTCGTAGTTAATAGCTACCGTGGGTTCAAATCCCACCGCTTCCTCCAGATAAAACCCCAGTCTTATTAGGCTGGGGTTTTTGACATCTTTGAGATAGTAAATGTCCTAGGTGTTGTCTAGACTCAAATCAGAGGGGAGAACCGGATGACTATCATGATTCAAAAACTAACATCGAAGACTATTAAAACCGAGCGTGCAAAATTGCTTCGCAAAGCCCGAGTCTCGACCGTGCTTGAACTTCAGAAACGTCGAGAATCTTGGGATCTCACCATTGAAGAATATGGAATTCTGACTCGCCTAGAAAGTTTGGCATTTTTGGAAGGCTCAGAACGCAGGGTCAAGTAATTGCCTTTTTCTGCGGCAGTCTCAGACTTTGCAAATGAGTTAGAGAACCTCCTTTCGGGGGCGCTTTCTAAAAAGGTTTCCTTCAAAGTCCTCAAAGCGCCTCTCGACAATCAGGAGTGGAAATTTTCGCTTACTACGAAGGATATGGTTGGCGTTCCAATTTGCATCGACTCTGTGGTGGTCTTCTACGTTCAGATTTTCTACAACTGCGCCTGGAACAACATAACTGAGCGAATAACAATTCTTGAATCAAGTTATACGGTGTGGATGAAAGATGTTAAGGAACCGCTTTGGCGTTACGACTACGTAAGAGATATGAGTTCTAAAGCTCCAATTGCGCACTTAAATGTTCATGCTCATCGGGATGAAATCGTTTGGGCGATGTCCCTCAAGAAAAAGAAGTCAGTCCATGATCTAAAAATTCAAAAATTACATTTCCCATTTGGAGGGGCTCGCTTTAGGCCAACCATCGAAGATGTTTTGCAAATGCTAATTGAGGAATTTGACATAGATAAAAGTCAAAATGCAAAGTCAATTCTTGAAGAAAGTCGTGTTAGATATTTTGAACGGCAATTGCACTCAGCAGTCATTGACTCGCCGGGGGTAGCTATTGAGGCGCTCGAAAAACTTGGCTATGCCGTTTCCGAACCTAGCGAGAAGCACCTGACTGTCAAAACTAAAAAAAGAAAAACGAGCTTTTAGTCCTACCTTTGAGTTTGCTGTGACCGCTAGTGTGCCGCCTAAGTCGCGGTTAAACTAGTTGTTCATGAAAAATCCATTTGCGCGTAAAAACTCTGCCGAGAAGACCGAAGCCCCAAGAGGGTTTGCCCGCCACGGCCGAATTCGCGCACAGTCAAAAGGCAGCGCCATCGGTGGCCTAGTTCTTAAGGGTCTTGCCGCAGTGGTTGGCGCGGCGATTGCCGTTGCCGGTGTGACGGTCTGGGATATTTCAAACTCGATTCGTGCCAACGGCATTGAACTTGCTGGCCCGAAGGTGACCGCGGCCGACCTAAAGGGCCCAATCAATATGTTGTTGCTTGGCTCAGACAGCCGCGCCGGCACCGACTCAAAGATCTTTGGCCCATCTAGCGGCGTTCTTGCCGACGTTGAAATTTTGATTCACATCTCGGCAGACCGCAAAAATGCGGTTGCCCTGAGCTTCCCTCGAGACCTTTTGGTGCCATGGCCTGCTTGCCCAAGCACCACCGGCGGCTCGGGTTATTTGCCTCAGGCGCTGGGTCAGATCAACGCCACAATTTCTAACGGTGGCCCTGGTTGCACGCTTTTGACCATTGAGCAGTTGACCGGCCTGAAGATTCCATACCTGGCCACCATCAATTTCGGTGGAGTCATCGAGATGTCAAACGCCATCGGTGGTGTCGATGTTTGTGTGGCCCGCCCAATTCACGACCGCTACACGTTCTTGAACCTAGAGGCCGGTAACCACAACCTCAAGGGCATGCAAGCCCTGCAGTTCTTGCGCACCCGTCACGGTGTTGGCGATGGCTCAGACCTCAGCCGCATCTCAAACCAGCAGGTTTTCTTGACCTCTTTGTTGCGCAAGATCAAGAGCGAGGGTGTGCTCAGCAACCCAATCCAGCTTTACTCGTTGGCAACCGCCGCCGCTCGCAACATGCAGCTTTCAACTTCGCTCACCGATGTCAACACCATGATCGGCATCGCCTCGGCGCTGAAGTCGGTTGACCTTAACAAGATGACCTTCTTGCAGGTGCCATCTCACGGTGGTTTGCCGGCCCCTTATTCTGGCCGCGTTATGCCCAACTATGACCAAGCCAACATCATCTTCCAGAAGTTGGTCAACGATGAGCCAATCTTGATCGATAAGGCCAACACCGGTTCTGGTGCAGTTGCTCAGGGCGGCACGTCAACAGCAACGCCTACCCCAACACCTTCAAAGTCGGCTCTGCCAGGCAAGTCGGCAAGCGCAACGCCGACCCCAACTCCGACCGCCACCGCACTTCCTGAATGGGCTCGCGGCACCAACGCGGCAACCACCACCTGCTCAGGTTAGTTAGGTTTACTTAGGTCTCGGCTTTCGACTAAACTAGACCAGTCCGAGGAGTCGTCGCATAGCCCGGTCGAGTGCGCCCGCCTGCTAAGTGGGTAGGGAGGTTAAATCTCCCTCGAGGGTTCAAATCCCTCCGACTCCGCCACGGATGATCCAACTAGGCCTTTAGCAAGCCTGGGGTTTACAAGGTCGAGCAGACCAAGTAAACTCATAAAGTTGTCTAGGCAACTAAAGCAGCACCAACGCGTTTGTAGCTCAATGGATAGAGCATCTGACTACGGATCAGAAGGTTGGGGGTTCGAGTCCCTCCAAGCGCACGAAAACCCGGTTTCTTCTCACGAGAGCCGGGTTTTCTCTTACCCGGATCGCGAAACGCTTGAATGTCTAGTTGTTGGAAGCCAAATAATCTGGGTTCAATGGAAGTTCGGCAATCACGGTAGTGCCCGATTCGTCTGTGGTGCGCTCCCACTTGATGCAGCAGTCGTCCAGTAATTTGCTGCCAATGCCTTTGCGATCGGTTCGTTCGCCACCTGACCCATCATTTTCGGCTGTTAGGCGAATGGTCTTGCTCGAGGTCAGTTCGAGGCTCAGATTGAACTTCTTTGCCTTGCCGTGCTTGACGGCGTTAAATGCTAGTTCGGGTACTAAATCTTCCAATGCGTGGCAAAGCAACGCATCTTGATAGACCAGGGTGCGCAAGCCCGGTGAGATTTCGACGTGAACTTCGCAGACATTAGCCCAGGTCCGCCTGGTCTCTTCGACCGTCTCGTCAAAGTGGAAGGGTCGGCTTGAGGTGTCGCCAAGGCTCATTATGTTTTGGGTCAAATTAACTCTAAATTCACGTAATGAGGGCACAGTGAGGACGCCCTCCTTTATAGCCGAGGCAAGTTTCAAATATGTAGCGGATAGAGCACCTTGAATTTTGCCGTGGAGTTGATTTGCCAAGGCGTGTTCAAGCTCGCGGTGTTTCTGCTTGATTCGAGTGATTTGCCAGCTGGTCTCGGCTGTCGTGGCTGCCAATTCTTCCTCAACTTTGGTCATTGCCTTTCGGGCTTGTGTCAACAAAACTGACGCTATGCCGATGATGGTCGTGTACACAATTGAAGGAAATGAATATAAAATTCCGGTGTCGTCTGGCACAAGAAGAACTGCCGTGAGTGAAGAAATGAAACCCGTGATCATGAAACAAATAATGACTACGGGTGCTTGAATCCAACCCCGCTGGTGGGCCACCCGTTCAATCATCAACTTCTTGAATAAGGTTAGAAAACCAAGTTGCAAAAGTGGAACGGTAATCAGAGGTAGCCACATCTTTTGGAGTGTGAAAAGTTGCACGGCGACTGGGCCAATAAGGCAGGCGTTCGCTACTGTGATTGCTGCTGGATGGATATTTTCGACAGCAAAGGCTTCGATGATTACACTCAGCCACGAAACATGAACGCGACGTGGTTTGGCCGGTTCTGGATTCCAGCTGTCTTTTGAATAGGCCAGCTGTTGGCTCATCGGCCGCACTACTTGATCGATTGCATCGCGCAAACCGGCCAATGCTTCTAAAGCACTTGTCGACTGCAACGAATCGACCCTCCTGAGCAAGTCAGTCTTAATTTGTGAAATTAAGCTCTCGTTAGCCTCTATGATTTTCTGCTCAGCCTCGAATTTGATTTTATATAGTCGCTCTTGTTCGCCGTACATAGTTTCGAGCAAGTTATTGTGACGTCGCACCTGATGAATCCAGAGCGCAGTTAAGGCAATACCGAAACCAACATAAAGGGCCGAATAGGCAACCCTCACAGCAACGCCCGTTGCGGTAGGAATGCCAGCAGAGTCGAATATGAGTTGGGCGGCGTAGCCACGAATAGCGGCGACGAGGATGAGCGACGTAAACAACGGCCAGCCCTCGACCCGATACCGGAGCAGATGTCCAAAGCCAACAATGCTCCAAAGCCAAGCCCAGGTTGCGATTTGGATCAAGAGAACCAGCCCTAGTCGCAAGCCAAGTTGTGCATTCTCAAGGTGGGTTGCATCGGTGATGTTCGCCAAAATGTTCCATAACGTGATGATGATGAACGATGGCCAGCCCAGTGCATTTGTGGGAGTCAAGCCCTCTCGAATTAAGCCATCGAATTTCACGAACGTGGACCGAACCCAATCTCGGCGAAATATTTGCGAACAGCGGCAACACGAGGATTCAAAGTGCCATCTGTCGGTAGCCCAAGTGCCTCATATATCTGAACCAAGTAGCGTTCGATCGATTTGGTGCTTATCTCCAATCGGCGAGCGATCTCAGCATTGACATACCCCTCGGCAAGGAGTTGAAGTACCAAGAATTGGCGATCCGTGAGCCCGCCGAGTTCGTTTGCCAAACCAGAATCCTGCCGGACTTCAACAGACTTGTCTGCCAGAACCTTTTCTAGGGCACTGAGCAGGTAACCGGTGTCATTCACGAGATGCTTGCGTAAGAATCCAACGTTGGGAGGTAACTGAATCCCGTCCTGGGAAGCCGATCGCGCATCCGGGTACTTGGTCAAGATCAACACAGCGATGTCTGGGCGGGTTTCATGGAGGACGTGTGCCAGATGGATTCCAGTCGGGCCTGTACCGAGATCTACGTCAAGGAGGATCACGTCAGGGTCGAAGTCATCGACTAATTGTCGCGCAGCCGCGGTGCTGCTAGCGGCCTCGACTTCAAAGCCGGAGCGTCTGAGTTCGTGCACGAGCAAATCTTGAACAAGTGGTTCATCCTCGACCACAACGAGTTTTCGCTTATGCTCATGCATCTTCCCAAACTAACAAGCAAAAACGAGAGAAAACCCTTGGATGAGGGATTTCCCTAACTTTTTCACGAGTCGAAATATTCGGGACTTAGCCTTTGCTTGGATCTTCACCCCTAGCCATGGGAGGGCTACAGTGTTTTACCTTTTCAGAGACTCAAGTAACTACAAGTTGTCGAAGACTTTGATGTCAATTTCAGGCGCTTTTGCATTAGTTTCGTCGGCCTTTATCGGCGCCACGTTTCCTGCCGCGCCTGCCAACGCAGATGTCTCCACTTACTATGTGGCTACAACGGGAACTGCCAGTAGCACTGCTGGAGGTAGCTGTGCGAGTCCAAGTTTCGTGGGAACGAATGAGGTTCCTATTCAGGCGGCCCTCGACAAAGCTGCTCTGGCTAATCCTGCAACCATTGATAACACTGATGTCGGTTTCAGTGGGACCTATTCGAGCACCAATATTGTTCTCTGCGCAGGCACCTGGACCCTTCAGAACACGCTCCGCGCAGACGCTAACGTGGTTATTGCCGGTTCGGGCTACTCTCAAACAATCATCAAGGGCAACGGTTCGGTTCGCCTAATGACGGTCGGCGCATATGATGCAGCAACAGAGCCGCTCGATACAAATGGCCAGCCCATTGGATTCGCGGCCCGCGTGGAAATTGGCAACCTAACGATGCGAAACGGTCATGTCACCGGAACTGATCTTTCAGGAGTAGGAGGCGCTATCCGCGTTCTTGGGCGCGACAGCTTAAAAGTGACACGCGTTTACTTTGTTGAAAACTCTGCAACTAGAGGCGCGGCAATCGCTGGCTCTGGCGACCAAGGTGACTTAAACCCTGCAGCTATGCGCGGTGATTTTTCCGGCGCTGGCGATGTCGTAGTTGACTCTAGCGCTTTCAAGGCCAACAGCGCCGTGCTGGGCGGCACTGTCGAGTTTATGCGCTATCAGCGCAACGCCGTGGGAGCCGTTGTCAGGAACTCAAGCTTCTACGCCAATAGTTCCACAAGAACTTTGAATTTTGACTTCACCGAAGGTCAAAGCATCGGCAATTCATTCGTGGCCAACAATGCGCTAGGCAACGCAGTTCTATGGGGCGGTTCAAACCTCCTCGTGCGAGGCAATGTCTTCGCGCAAGATGATGGAAGTACCACGTGCGGATACTATATTTCGATTGGTTCTGACTCTATTTCGACTGCTCCATGTGGCAATAGAAATGGTCCAGGCGTGACCGTAAGTTCGTGGTCAGAAGTGAAGGCTCTGGGACTTTTCGATGCCGGCCAAATCCCAGTTCAGAGATTTTCAATCGGAAGTGCTGTTCGCGGCGCATGGGCAGTATCGGCGGGCTGCAGCGGAAATGATGCCCTGGGAGCTACCAGACCTACTTCGGGTTCCTGCGATGCTGGCCCGATTCAGCAGCCAAGCACACTCGCTGCCGCACCTGCTGTAGCAGCGCAGTTGACCTACAGCAATCTGGGTAACGCCTACTCGGCAGCCACCTTGCCTAGCAACGGATCTGGACGAGCGGTCACCTATACTTCCTGGGACACGCGCATTTGCCAGGTCGATGAGAACACGGGAGCATTCACCGCTGGCAATTCAGGAACATGTACTATCAAGTGGAATATAGCTGGAACTTCGACAATTGAAGACTCAAGTGGCTCTGCGTCTGTAACGTGGCTTGCCTTTCCGAGGTGGAGCGGATCGTCAGGCGGTTACACACCGCTCCAAGATGAAAACAGCGGCAATTCATATTTCGTAAGTGGCACTGGTTCTATTGATCGACTAAGTGCTTCGGGAATATTCCAACCAGGTTGGGCAAAAGTAACCAATCAAGGCACTGCGGCTGCGGCAATTTCTTCGACCGGTGACATCTACATCGTGGACTGGTATGGAACCGTCAGCAAGGTGACTTCGTCAGATGTGGTAACTGACAGTTGGCAAACGATTCCAACTGATCCGAAGGATAATTCTGCTATCGCTGTCAACGCAGCTGGCGAAGTTTTCCTAGCCGGATGTACGGGTGATGCATCGACTAACCAGATAACCAAGATTGCGGCCGATGGAACTACAATTAGCAAATTTGCAGACTTGCCGGCTGACTCGTGTGCCTCGGACATGCAGATTGATTCTGAGGGCACCCTTTACCTGGTTGGCTGGTACAACAGCGGTCTTCTTCGGGTCAGCGCTGATGGGTCAACAGTTGATTTCATGGCCAATTCAAATGGTTCATGGTCCCAGCAACTTGTGATTACTTCGAATGACGATGTTTACGCGTTGGCATACGACACGACCGGGTTTATCGCAAAGTACTCAGCTTCATCGGCTACCTTCACGCAGAACTGGCTGGCCCTACCAAACGGTTGCGACCCATTTGGTATTGCAGCCCGCAATAATTCAAGCCTATACGTGGCTTGTGGGGCCTCAAATAAGTTCATTGAGATTAACATAGCAACGCAAGATGTTAGCGTCCTCTATGCCCCCGATTACATTTTTTCTCCAAATCAAATTCACATAACGAGTGGCGGGAAGCTCCTTTCGACAAGCAACATAGGCTACGCATTACGCCTTAACGTTGTCCGCGCAAACCAAGCTGCGCTTCTAGCATCTGCTTCGCCAGTCAGGGTGGGTCAGACTGTCAGCGTCTCGGTCACTGGTGGAAGCACAGCTGAGGCGAACACCTTCGCGACTTCAACTTCCGGGATATGCACAGTCTCATCGAGCGGTGTGGTCACGGCACTCGCAGCCGGAGACTGTTCCATCACCGTCGCACGCGCTGGCGACACAGACTATCTGCCGGTCTCATCTTCAGTGTTAACGATTGTTGTGTCCGCAGCGGTTGTCCCACCAGTCGTTGTGGTTAATGAACCAGTAGTCTCGACACCGGTCGTTACTCCACCAGTCGTCGTTGCACCTCCAGTGGTCACTCCTCCGGTCGTTGTTCCGCCAGTCGTGATGGCGCCAAAGGTTCCATTCGCTGGTGTGGTCTTGCCAGTCGCTGGCAAAGTGGTCGCCGGACTAACATTGCTAACCAACAAGACCAAGGTTTCGACCAAGGTAACCGCTGCGGCCATGCTGAGTGCGGCTCGAGCTAAGCCGGTAAAGGTAAGCCTGAACGTGTCCGTTGCCATCCAGGCATCCGGCTTCCGTGCTGGCGCAGTTCTGCTCACCTGCATCAAGGCGGGTAGCGCCTGCGCAAACTTGGGCGTGAGCAAGGCTGGCAGTACCGGTTCGGTGGTTCTACCGCCGGTCAAGTTCACCAAGACGGGCACCTACCTACTGGGGATTACTAATGGAAAGTCCAAGGCATATGTAAAGGTGAGCGTGGCCAAGAAGTAGCAAGGAGGCTGGTCGCCTTGTCGCCCATCACCTTCAGGGGATCTGGGATCTAGAGAACGAGGCTCAAGAAACTTCCGCAGGTTTGCGGCTCCTGTTTGCACGTGTGAAAACATCTGGCATTTCACCTGTATTTATCCAGAGACTGGCCAATCTGGTTCTCGAACACCTCAAGAATGTTCAGGCAATGGTGCTTTCTCGGCTTGGCCCCTGGCCAGATTTTGTGCAAGCAGCTGCGGCCCAAACCTACGCAAAGAACTTCCAGTTATCGCAGAACAAGGCGTTTAGCGCATGCGGCTTCGGATCAGAAGGGGGGCGAGTCCCTCCAAGCGCACTAAAACCCGGTTTCTTCTCACGAGAGCCGGGTTTTTCATGCCTAAATTGCAGGTATTAGTGAAACTTGCCTCTTAGTAGCCGGAGACATGGCCAGGGTTGTGTAGCGAGGCATCCATGAGGTGTCACTCCATTGCGTGACACCACCAATACGGAACCATTCGTCTTGACTCAAAATAACGTTTTTTACGATGAAAACACCTTGGACTTGCAAGCCATCCTCCAGTGTGAGAGTCACGGGAATTTGGTCCTCCAGTTGCCAAAGGTCCTCGGCAGTTAGGAATGCGGCACCATAGATACTCAAGTCAATGCACGTGGCCATGGATGAGTCGATTGTCGCCTGCAGTTCGACCGGAATTCGAGGAGCTTGTCTGGCCCAAGCGCGATTGCGCGCCATGTATGGTTCAACTACATAACATTGCTCAATAACTGAATCTCGTTCATCCTGAGTTGACCACTCGATTGGGCCGCCGACGCGAACCAATGTGCCGCCTTCGGTGTAGGGGCCAATGCTAGAGATCTTTAGTTTTCCAGAGGAAGTGGTCGATAAGCCCTCGATGGTTTTACAGGCGATTTCAATACTCAGTACTTGACCAATTCCAGCCTCTCGAATTGTTGCGAGAGGAACCACAACACCTGCTCCGCCCTGGTGAAGGTCGATACATTTTGCTTTGAAACCGTCGACTTGCGTTGCAAGATCAACCGGGAACCGCCATAGTTTTCGATACTGGCGCCGATGATAAATGCGGCTGGCCATGGTAGCGACGATAAAGGCTTCAACAACACCAAAGATTGTTGCAACGATGATTAGAGACGGGCCAACTGGCTCTAGAAAACCCGACCCGCCAATTGCGCGTAAACCGATGTCTGACCATCTAATTACCAGTGCAATCAAAGTCAGTGCCGTTAGAGCAATAGGTAACCTGAGCAACTTAACCGATTGCCAGCCACCAAGGTCGACCTCATTTTTTGGCGTGACGACAAAGCGCATTTCCTGCTTGGTAAATGCTGAAGGCATTGCCCTCAAAAATGCCTCTAAGACGATGAGGCTGTTGCGCATACCTTCAAATGGTTGAGTTACACCTCGCTCCAAGGCCGAAACAGCAATCATCGAGAGAACTACCCAGCTGCCCCAGAAGTAAAGGTATCCGTCACCGGCATATCCCACTGGGTGCACCGAAAACACCGCGATTGCGAGAATGCTCATCGTGTAGGCAAGACGCTGGAGTGGAGTCAGGTGATACATCAGGCCACCGGTATAGCTGAATCGCTGCCTTTTGCTTAGTTTGCGACTCCAAGCCTTTCTGCCACCCTTGCGATAGGAGCCAATCGTTCCCTGGGCCCATCGAAATCTCTGAATCGTGTAGGCCTCTAGATTGTCTGGTGCCAGGCCTTGAACAAGGTGCTCATTGTGATACTTGATCTCATAACCCGCTACTTGGAGCGAAAGGGAGGTTTCAAAATCTTCGGTTGAAGTGGCGGTGGCCATGCCGCCGACCTCGAGAAGCGCTGACCGGCGAATTAGGCCTGCAGAACCACACCAGAACACAGATTTCAAACGATTACGCCCGGGCAAGAGCACGTCAAAGAATAAAGATTGCTCGTGTCTGCCCTCTTCCTCATGCATCACCGAATTGTGATTTCTGAATGAATGGGCAGTCTGAATTAGGGCAAGTTTCTCATCCCTGAAATATCCTGTGGTTGCCTCAAGAAAATCTGGCGATGGCACATGGTCAGCATCCAAGACCAACATCAGGTCACCCTTTAGCTTTGGCAAAACAGCGTTTATGTTTCCAGCTTTCGCATGTTTGTTATCGCTACGAACTTGATAATTGATTCCGAATCTTTTCGCCAAAGCTCGCATCTCAGTTCGCCTGCCGTCGTCACACAACCAAATAGTTGTGTCACCACGAACCTTGGTTGCGCCGATAACGGTTGGCAAGACAATGTCCAAGTCCTCGTTATAGGTGGTGATCATGATATCAACTGAGGTTTTCATCGGTTCGCTACGCGGCGTCAGCGGAATTCTCCAAGCCTCGACCACAAGGTTTAAAAACGTAACGAAGCCAAAGAGTTCTGCAAGATACAGAGGCCAGAAAAAAACTGGATTAGCATTTGGCAGAGTGAAAACGAGTCTCCACGTCAAATAGACCAACCCGGCGGCTAACGCGAGCACCGAGATAACCTGTCCAGCTAGAGGGTGCCGTTGGAACCAAGAACCGAGTCTCAGTCGCGTTTGAACCACGGATGCTGGCATCGGGGCATATGGAAATAAAGGATCGCTTTGATGCTTCTGCATGACGCTCTCGAACTTCGTTAGGAAAATGGAACGACCCAGTGAGCGCGCGCACCCCCAAGCCAGCTAAAATCATCGTAACAGGTAGGAGAGATAGCGATGGATTCTGCTTCATTCAGCGACGTTCCAAATAGCTCTCCTCGAAATGAAGAAATTGCAACCCCAGTTAGCCAGGGTCGTTTCGATGAGAATCTGACTCTCATGGTTAACGAAATCATGATGGAAGTGCTGAAATCCCTGGATTGGTGGGCTGGTCAGTTTTGGTGGTTCTTACCAGGGAGATTTGAGCCGAGTGCTTGGCAGCTCAACCCCAATGCGCCATTGAGCCTCAAGGCAATAAATTCAGCCCCAGGCGGCCCGGAGATTCGTGACTGGCCGGAACTTCTTTATAAGGTACCAACTGTCATAAACATCCTTGACGCCACTTGGTTACCGAACCGCGAAGAGTTGAAAAAACTGGGAGTCAGGCAATTTGTAGTTTTGGATATTGTCGCCGATGACAGGCCTAGTGTGCGCTTGGTTTTCATCGGCCCAACTTCAAGCCCATTGACTCTCGACGCAAATCAATTCTTAATAGCATCTGCATTACTGTTGCCCAAAATGGTGGTTCGAGAGCGGGTTCGAACCGAGCTGCACTTCAAGGCAACTCACGACCCGCTTACAGGTTTATTGAACAGGCGAGGTCTCAATCAACTACTAGAACTGTCACCATCGGCCCGCAAATTACTGCGAGCGGTCCTATTTATTGACCTGGATAAATTTAAAGTCGTAAACGATACATTTGGCCACCATATCGGCGATGAGCTTCTCATTCAAGTTGCCAACCGAATCGTTCAACAGATTCGTCCAACAGATTCAATCGCTCGTCTAGGCGGCGATGAATTTGTCATCGTGGCGGCTGAAATGGCATCTTCAGGTGCTGCAACGGTTCTGGCCGAGCGCATATGGGAAGCCCTTGCTCAGCCATTCAAATTTTCTACAGGCGAGACTTGGCACGGTTCTGGCAGCATCGGTTTGGCTTTATGGCAACCAGGCGAGGCCTACGCCGATGTGCTGCGCCAGGCTGACATGCAAATGTATTTTGCAAAAAAGTCGGGCAATCGGGTGTCCTTTGAAATTTCTGCCGACCAAAACGTCATCGATGAGCAAGATCTCGAACCAATTCGTAATACCAGAATCGAATCATTGGGTGACAGGGGTTTCTGGGGCACGCTACTCACCGTAGAGACATTTTTGCGGTCACCTGATTCGGTTCGCCTCGGTGAGCTAATCGGCGAAAAGTTGGACCTATTGCCCGACGGACCGGGTAAAGAGATTTGGTTGAGTTTGCCCAAGAGTTTTTGGCTTGATGGCGAGAGAATTACCACTCTCTTGGAGCAAATTGCTGGTCACACAGACGGAGCGAAATTCAAATTAGTGATTGTTTGTGAGACCGCCTCTGACGAAGTGATCACCCTGGCTCAGGAGATTAAAAACGAATTTCCAGTCGGATTCGTTCTCAACCAATTTGGGCTTGGTTCTAAGGATTTCCAATTGCTGGAGAGACTTTCGCCGTCGGCGCTCATAATCGACCCAATTTTGATGCAGCCCAATGAGATAGACCTATCCGACAAAGATCAATCTGGGTGGGTAATTCCCCGGTCAATTTTGGCAATGTCCAAAGAACTAGGAATCAGCGCGGTCGCGCCTCTCGACGCCAGCGCCAACCAATTGAAGATTTTTAGTGCGCTTGGATGTCAACTAGTCTTGGCAAAGTAACGAAAATGGGGGAAAAATGAAAAAGCTATTCTCTGTAGCAACCGCTCTGGTCTTGGTTGGTTTACTTGCCGGCTGTGCCACCGATGCGCCTATGTCTCAGGCAGCTGCAACTTCTACGCCAACGCCGAGTGCGACAAACCCATACGGAGGTTTCCCGGTAGACCCACCAGCAGACACCGAAGTTATCCTGACCGTCAAAGGTTCAAAAACATTGAATTACACAATGCCTCAGCTAAAGAAACTAGAGCAATTTGAGGCAACTCTGGATGAGCCTTTTGTTCACAAAACTCAGAAGTTTCAGGGTGTCGCCCTAGAAACCCTATTCAGGGCTGCCGGTATCCAACCGACTGACAAAATCTCAACGATTGCCCTAAACGATTATAAGTATGTGGACACAGCAGAAAACTTCACCGCCTCAAGAGGCTTCTTGGCCTTATCCAGGGATGGCGGGCTGATCGCCATGGACCAAGGTGGCCCAGTGCGAATTGTTTTTCCTGATGGTGAAAAATACTCAACGTTTCTAGATGCCTGGAACTGGAGCCTTCGCACCCTCGAGGTGACTAAGTAATCTGATGGCAAGAAAAAACCCAACCAGTCAGACTCGGAAAAGCCTTTTTCGCGTCAAGTTGGGTCACGTCTTGCTTGGGCTTGTGGCCATTGCTTCGCTAACGACATTGATGGTTTATTCGGTGTCTGCGCTGCAGGCCCACCAGGTGGACAGTCGAAACGTGCTTAGCCAGGAGAGCGACGCCTCTGCGATGACATTTGTTCAACGGGAGTCGCTGAATGTGATCATTTCTCTAAAGGACTGGTCAATTGGAGAAGCATCTACGCGAGATGTGCAGATCAGCCGTGCCTTGCTTGGTCAACGTTTGCAAGTTGTCACCCAGAGTGGGGTGGTGACTTATCAATTAACTCCCGAGAGTTATCGAACGGCTTTGAAGGCCATGGACGGTGTGGTCGCGGGTTTGCGCGCTATCGACCCCGCGGGGAGGCTTCAGTACGAAAAGGTGTCGGAGCCGATAATGAACACCTTTGCCGAAGAGGCTAGGTATCTGAGTCAGGTTTTCGAAAAAATTACTCACCAGCAGACTCTTAAAACTGTGGAGCAGCGTGTTCAAGCAGAGCTCATTCAAGCGATTTTGCTTGCAATCGTCTTGGTCTTCGGCGGTGCGCTAGGTGCCTGGGTCGCATTCGATATCGTCCGGGGCTTCAAAGCAGTTCAGGCCAAAATTCAGCAGCAACGCGAGAGGCTCGACGCCTCCAAGAATCAGCTCCTGCTGCTACAGAAAGTGAACGAAAAATCTAGAGAGTTTGTTGAAGAAATTCATGCCGGTCTTCCAACAGCAGACCTAGTCAAGAAGCTAACGAACTTCATAGACTCTCTAGACAATGATTTGCGGTTGGATGTCGAAATCGTTGGGCTCGAACTAAAGCAATTTGAATTGATTCGCTTGCCTCGGTGTGAACTTAGTGAGCAGGACTTCCAGTTCATGACGCTGCGTCTAAATGAGGTAATGCAATCAGCCATTAATCGCGATTTGTTAGAGCACGATTTGTTCCATGAGCGCTCTTATGATTCATTGACCGAGCTCCCGAACCGCACATACTTCACAGCCCAGGTTGACGAGAGAGTTGCAAAAGTTACTAACGGGCAGACGGTGGCCATGATGCTTATCGATGTCGACAGGTTTAGAGATTTCAACGGTTCGCTCGGTTATCAGGCCGGCGACACCCTGCTTTGTGAAGTTGCAAAAAAGCTCAAAGAATTCAAGAGCTCTGATGAATTTGTTGCCCGCCTTTCAGGAGATGAGTTTGGCTTGGCTGGCACATATGTTTCTGCCCAAGCGGCGCAAAACCGCGCAGAAGAACTCCTAGCAGACTTGCGATTTACGACAAGTATCGCGGGGTTCGAATCCCAAGTTTCTAGCAGTGTTGGCGTGGCCCTAACTGGTGAGGAAATTGCCGATGCCGTTGAATTGGCCAGGTGCGCATCGCTTGCGATTTATCTTTCAAAGGAGCCCGGCGAGCTTGGGGGATTTATTGTTTTTGACCCAATCAAACACGAATCAATGTTGACCACTTGGCACGAAGAAATTGCCGTGCGAAACGCATTGCGTTCGGGCGAATTTGTGGTGCACTTCCAGCCGATAGTCTCGATCGAGACCAGGAAGCCAGTTGGGGTAGAGGCACTTATTCGTTGGGAACGGCCTGGCGTTGGCCTTGTTCCACCAGATCAGTTCCTTCCAATTGTGAACCGAGCGGGTTTGACTGTTGAGCTTGGCAGTGAAGTATTCAGAGAGTCATTGGCTACCTGGTCTCGCACCCTATCCCGGGCTTTCCAATCTTCAAATCTGCCCGTTCCTTATGTATCAATCAACGTGGAGGCAGTCCAACTTGAGGACGAAGGGTTCATCGATTTTGTGCTTAATCAAGCCGCTCTCGCGCATGTGCCCCTCAGTTCGATCGTTATTGAGGTGACCGAGAATGCTTTGGCTGGTAGCGAAGTTGCACTAAGCCAACTAATCAAGCTTCGAGAACACGGGGTAAGAGTGGCGTTGGATGATTTTGGAACTGGATATTCAAACTTCGGGCAAGCTCAAAAGTTGCCTCTTGATATCCTCAAGATCGACAAGTCCTTCCTTGACGACATTGAATCTGACCCGCGAAGCCGGCAAATGGTTTCTGATGTCACACGAATGGCCAAGGGGCAAGGGCTAAACGTTACCGTCGAGGGTGTTGAAACCAGTGCGACCGTAGACGTTTTGGGAACCATGGCTGTGGACTACATTCAGGGCTTCCACTTCAGCAAGGCGCTTTCAGAGGTAGACCTGGAACGCTGGCTGTCAAAGTTCTAATCGGCAACCAAATGTTAGTTTTGTTTTCATTGACTGCTAAATAGATACCTGGCTAGTATGTTCGCATAACAATATTTTTTGGGGAGAATTTGATGTCGACATCTGCTAAATTTGCGCGTGCATTCGCTGTTCTGGGAACCACTATCGGCCTCATTATTGCGGGTGTGACTCCGGCTAATGCGTTCCCAGATGTTTCGATCCCAACTGGTCCTTCTTTGCCGTCGCTGCCATCGCTACCGTCGCTACCAAGCATTCCGCAGTTGCCTGGCGGGCTCCCTTCGCTTTCAAACCTTCCAGTTGCAGACCTCACTTCAATGACTCCAGATAAGTTGAAGGCTTACGACCCATCTCAGATTGCCTCGATGGCTCCAAATGCATTCGCAACGATGTCTCCAGATGCTTTCGCAGGTTTCAATGCTTCGCAGGCCGCCAAGATTTCACCCGACCAGGCCAAAAACATCGCGCCTGAGTCGATGACGAAGTTGCCGGCAGACGCTTTGGCCGCAATCGATCCAAATGCATTTGCAAACATCGCGCCCAAGTCATTTGCATCAATCACGCCATCCGGAATTGCCGCTTTGACTAATCAGCAACTGGCAATTTTGGCGCCAGCAAACTTCGCAAACTTTGCCCCAGCGCAGGCCGCGGGAATCACTCCATCTCAGGTCACCTCAATCAAGAGTGAAGTCTTTGCTGCCCTTAATGCACCTGCCATAGCCTCGCTAACTCCGGCGTCTTTTGGAGTTTTGACCGCTGACCAACTTGGCGCAATTTCACCGGCAGGACTCTCAGCCTTGACCATCTCGCAGGCAAAGGCCATTCAAGCCGGCCAGGTCAACAAGCTCGATTCAGCTGACATCGCCGCTTTAACACCAAGCATTGTCAAGGCGCTGAACCCGGCAACCCTGAAGGCAATTGACCCAGCAGCTATCGAAGGTCTAGCAAAGTCGGACATTGCTGCCCTTGTTCCGGCACAACTTAAGAGCTTGACCCCATCGCAGGTCTCAAACCTCACGCCAGATGCTCTATCAGGCCTTGCAACTGCTCAGGTTAAATCATTCAATTTGAGCCAATTGCAGAGCATCAGCCCTGAGTCAATCACGGGTCTTGCAGGCAAGGCACTTGCCGCAATTCCAGTTGCTTCATTTAAGAAGTTGACCAATGATCAGCTTGACGCACTAACTGCCGCTCAGACTAAGCTGCTCACCAAGGCTCAACTAGCGGCTTTGACCCCTGTGCAGAAGAAACTTCTTAGCAACTAGTTTTCATTGATTTGGCGCCTAGCCTCATCGAGGATTTCCATGACCTCGATGGTGAAGGAAATCGGGTGCTCCTCGCACTCCAATTTTCCAGCCAAGATCGCTTCGTTAACGGCTTCAATCATGTGCACATAG
>Ga0228701_1001333_pt1 | contig 17101 bp, 16 predicted proteins | sample McNCre117_Aug_MG_2_FD_178017 | JGI IMG/M metagenome (GOLD analysis project Ga0228701, IMG submission 178017) | Freshwater microbial communities from McNutts Creek, Athens, Georgia, United States - 11-17_Aug_MG | ecosystem: Environmental > Aquatic > Freshwater > Creek | place: USA: Georgia...
CTACGGTTTTGCCGTCGCGCGCGCCTTCCATCACGGCGGCGCTGATGAGGGCCACGGCCTCGGGATAGTTGAGCTTCAGACCACGCGCTTGTCGGCGTTCGGCCAGCAAGGCAGCGGTGAAGATCAATAGCTTGTCTTTTTCGCGGGGTGTGAGTTCCATAGTGGTTTTTTCTATGCAACTTGCGTGCCCTGTTGTGCGCACGCGTTTTCGGTGCAATGTGCAGACTTTGGTGCAAACAATCCGAGTTGGTGCACGCGCTTGCGCACGCTATGGGTGCGTTGTGTGGTGCGTTTTTATGGGTATGACCAATGTTGGTGCGCGTCTGGTAGATCTGTTTGGCTTCTTATAGCGAGAAGTTTTTCTTCTGGGGACGCAAGGAGTTGGCATGGGCTTTGCAAAAGCTTTCACGAGCAAGTTGAGAAGCTTTGCGTTTGTTGAAAACTTTTTTGGAGTGAACCCCATGATGAATCGTCGAGGAAACCTCAAGGCCCTGGCCGCAGCTGCAGCGCTGTCGGTCGGATCGTTTGCCATTGCGCCACAAGCGCTGGCCGCAGACACCATCAAAGTCGGCGTGCTGCACAGCTTGTCCGGCACCATGGCGATTTCCGAGACCGTGTTGAAAGACACCGTGTTGATGGCCATCGACGAAATCAACGCCAAGGGTGGCGTGTTGGGCAAAAAGCTCGAGCCCGTGGTGGTGGACCCCGCTTCCAATTGGCCTTTGTTTGCTGAGAAAACCAAGCAGTTGCTCGGTCAAGACAAGGTGTCGGTGATCTTCGGTTGCTGGACCTCGGTGTCACGCAAATCGGTGTTGCCCGTGGTTGAAGAAATGAACGGTCTGTTGTTCTACCCCGTGCAATATGAGGGTGAAGAACTCAGCAAAAACGTGTTCTACACCGGTGCAGCGCCCAACCAGCAAGCCATTCCTGCGGTGGATTACCTGATGAGCAAAGACGGTGGCGCGGCCAAGCGTTGGGTCTTGCTAGGCACCGACTATGTGTATCCACGCACCACCAACAAAATTTTGCGTGCTTACCTCAAGAGCAAAGGCGTGAAAGACAGCGACATCGACGAGAAATACACACCCTTTGGTCACAGCGATTACCAAACCATCGTGGCCGACATCAAGAAGTTTTCTGCCGGTGGCAAAACTGCTGTGGTCTCCACCATCAACGGTGACTCCAACGTGCCTTTCTACAAAGAGCTCGGCAACGCAGGCTTGAAAGCCAAAGACGTGCCCGTGGTGGCCTTCTCGGTCGGTGAAGAGGAATTGCGCGGCGTGGACACCAAGCCTTTGGTCGGTCACTTGGCCGCATGGAACTACTTCATGAGCATCAAGAACCCCGCCAACGACGAGTTCATCAAGAAGTGGTCGGCTTATGCCAAGACACACAACATCGCCGGTCACAAAGACAAGCCTTTGACCAACGACCCGATGGAAGCGACCTACATCGGCATCAACATGTGGAAGCAAGCGGTAGAGAAGGCCAAGTCCACCGATGTGGACAAAGTCATCGCGGCGATGGCTGGTCAAACCTTCAAGGCACCGAGCGGTATTACCTCCAAGATGGACGAGAAGAACCACCACTTGCACAAGTCGGTGTTCATTGGCGAGATCAAGGCCGATGGTCAGTTCAACGTGGTCTGGAAAACACCAGGTCCCGTCAAAGCCAAGCCATGGAGCCCCTTCATCGAAGGCAATGCCTCCAAGCCTGATGAGCCTGTGAAGAAGTAAACCTTTCTCCGAGGGATGAACTTGGGGGAGGGCATGGCCCTCCCCTTTTTTATGGGAATCTGGATGACTTGTTTTTCTTTACCTGCATGGACACGTCAGCTGGTGCTGCGCAGCGCATGTGCCTTGGCACTCGGCATCTTCAGCCAGGCATCTGCCTTGGCATTGACGGTGGAGCAAGCGCAAGCGCTCACGTTGGGTGACACCGATGCACGTGTGAGTGCCCTGCAAAAAGCCTTGGCCTCACCCGACGCCCAAACCGCTGCCTTTTTGCAAGCCATGGCCGATGACGCTGTGAAGGTCAATGGCACCCAAGTGCTCGTTGTGCGCGATGGCCAAGTGATCGACCCCGTGAGTGGTCAAGCCACAGCCCTGCCCGACAGTGCAGAAGACGTGATCAACAACAACCGCATGCGCGGTGAGATTGACGCCGCTTTGTCGGCCCTGCAACTGCTCAGTCCCGATGCCGCCTTGCGTGTGCAAGCCGCCAAGTCGGTGTTGAAAGAGCCCGATCCCACCAAGCTCGCCATGTTGGAAAAAGCCTTGAGCAGCGAAACGAACGAGGGCGTCAAAAAACACATGTTGTTGGCCCGCTCGGCGATCTTGCTCAACAGCGACAACGCCGATGAACGCTTGGCCTCGGCCAAAACTTTGGCTGAGAGTCAAACCCCTGATACCCAACTCTTGCTCAACCAACGCCTGAGTCAAGAAGAAGACAAACAAGTGCGTACGCAAATTGAAGTCTCGCTGCGCACCATCCAAGCAGCCTTGAGCTGGGGTGAAAAACTCGGCGCCTTGTTCACCGGCATCAGTTTGGGTTCTATTTTGTTATTGGTTGCTTTGGGCCTGGCCATCACTTACGGCTTGATGGGTGTGATCAATATGGCGCACGGCGAGTTGATGATGATTGGCGCTTACGCCACCTATGTGGTGCAAGGCCTGTTCCGTCAGTATTTGCCTGGCATGTTTGATGCGTATTTGTTGGTGGCCGTGCCCGCGTCGTTTTTCGCCGCAGCCTTGGTGGGAGCGGTGTTGGAGCGCTTGGTATTGCGCCATTTGTATGGTCGCCCGCTCGAAACGCTGTTGGCCACCTGGGGCATCAGCTTGGTGTTGATGCAAGGTGTGCGCAGTATCTTTGGCGCGCAAAACGTGGGGGTTGAAAACCCATCGTGGATGAGCGGTGGCGTGCAGTTGCTGGCCAACTTGTCGCTGCCCTACAACCGCTTGGTCATTCTTGGTTTTGCACTGTTTGTGTTGGTGGGCATGACGCTCTTGATCAGCCAAACACGTTTGGGTTTGTTTGTGCGTGGTGTGACGCAAAACCGTCCCATGGCCTCGGCCTTGGGCGTGAACACCGCACGCATTGACACCTACGCGTTCTCGCTCGGTTGCGGCATTGCGGGTCTGGCCGGTTGCGCACTCAGCCAAATTGGCAACGTGGGCCCTGACCTGGGCCAGAGCTACATCGTGGACGCCTTCATGGTGGTGGTGCTCGGTGGTGTGGGTCAACTCGCAGGCACGGTGTATGCCGCCATGGGTTTGGGCCTCATGAACAAGCTGCTCGAAGGCGTGGCCGGTGCCGTGTTGGCCAAGATCGCGGTCCTGGTGTTCATCATTGTCTTCATCCAAAAACGCCCACAAGGTTTGTTTGCGATGAAGGGCAGAAGCGCCGAGGCTTGATATGACAACTTCTATGAATTCCTCACCTGTGCAATTGCCTGCTGCGCCTGCTTTGTTGAGCCCCAAAGGCTGGGCTGTCTTTGTGGCGATGCTCATCGTCGTCTGTGGCGTAGTGCCTGTGCTCAACCTGTGGGTGCCGGCAGGCAGCGTGTTCCACATGAGCGACTACGCCGTGGCCTTGGTCGGCAAGATCATGTGTTACGCCATCTGCGCGTTGGCTATGGATTTGATCTGGGGCTACACCGGCATCTTGTCACTCGGTCACGGCTTGTTCTTTGCGCTCGGTGGCTACGTCATGGGCATGTACCTGATGCGCCAGATCGGCACCGATGGCAACTACAAAAGCAATTTGCCGGACTTCATGGTGTTCCTCGATTGGAAAACCTTGCCTTGGCATTGGACCTTCAGTGACAGCTTTTTGGCCACCGTGCTGCTGATCGTGTTGGTGCCTGGCGTGTTGGCCGGTGTGTTTGGTTACTTTGCGTTTCGTTCGCGTATCAAAGGGGTGTACTTCTCCATCATCACGCAAGCGCTGACCTTTGCTGCCATGCTGCTGTTCTTCCGCAACGAAACAGGGTTTGGTGGCAACAACGGTTTCACCGATTTCAAACGCATCCTGGACTTGCCCATCGCCACACCCAGCATGCGCATGACCTTGTTTGTCATGACCGGGGGCACCTTGTTGGGTTGCTACTTGTTTGCGCGCTGGTTGGTGCAAAGCAAGTTTGGTCGCGTGTTGCAGGCCATACGCGATGCCGAGAGCCGTGTCATGTTCTCGGGCTATTCGCCTTTGCCTTACAAGCTGACGATTTGGATCATCTCTGCCGTGATGTGCGGCATTGCAGGCGCTTTGTATGTGCCGCAGGTGGGCATCATCAACCCCAGCGAGATGAGCCCTGCGAACTCGATTGAGATGGCGGTGTGGGCTGCTGTGGGCGGTCGTGCCTCGCTGATTGGCCCCATCGTGGGTGCTTTCTTGGTCAACGGCATGAAGAGCTGGTTGACGGTCACAGCGCCTGAATTTTGGTTGTACTTTTTGGGTGCCTTGTTCATCGGAGTGACGTTGTATTTGCCTCACGGTGTGATGGGTCTGATACAAAAAATTGGCGCCAAGAAAAATACAGAGGAGCGTGTATGACCCCCGATCTGTTTGAACAAGGCGCCGAGCGCTTGGCCAGCCATCAAGCGCGGGTGGTGAACGAGGTGACGTCGGGCGACCGCAGTGCAGGCTATGGCCGGGTGCACGAACCCGGCAGCTTAGACCTGACCCATGGACGCATCTTGTATTTGGAAGATGTGAACGTGAGCTTTGATGGCTTCAAGGCTATCAACAATTTGTCGCTGGACATTGCGCCGGGTGAGCTGCGCTGCATCATTGGCCCCAACGGCGCCGGCAAGACCACGATGATGGACATCATCACTGGCAAGACCAAACCCGACTCGGGCCAGGTGTTCTTTGGCAGCACCATCAACTTGCTGCGCCACAACGAACCCGAAATTGCCCAACTCGGCATTGGTCGCAAGTTTCAAAAACCCACCGTGTTTGAACACCTGAGCGTGTTTGAAAACTTAGAGCTTGCATTGAAAACCCACAAAGGTGTGGCGGCCTCGATGTTCTTTCGACTCAACGGCACGCAGCGCGACCGTTTGAGCGAGGTGCTGCACACCATCCATTTGGAAGACAGCGTCAACGCCCAAGCGGGCAATTTGAGTCACGGCCAAAAGCAGTGGCTGGAGATTGGCATGTTGCTCATGCAAGACCCCAAGCTTTTGTTGCTGGACGAACCCGTGGCTGGCATGACCGACTTTGAAACCGAGCGTACCGCCGAATTGTTTTTGACCCTCAAAGGCAAACACTCCCTGATGGTGGTGGAGCACGACATGAGTTTTATCAACACCATCTCCGATATCGTCACCGTTTTGTGCGACGGCTCAGTGTTGGCGCAAGGCACGCTTGCCCAGGTCCAGGCCGATGAGCGTGTGATTGAAGTGTATTTGGGCCGATGAATATGCAAACAGACACCATGCCTTTACTTCAAGTCCAACACATCAACCAGTTCTATGGTGGCTCGCACATCTTGCGCGACGTGAGCTTTGAGGCCCATTTGGGCCGCATCACGGTGCTCTTGGGTCGCAATGGTGTGGGCAAAACCACCTTGCTCAAATCGCTCATGGGCGCGGTGCCAATTCGTGACGGCAGCATCACTTTCAACGGCCAAGCCATTGAAAAAGCGGCGCCATACGAACGTGCGCGTGCCGGCATTGGCTACGTCCCGCAAGGGCGTGAAATATTTGCCCGTCTCACCGTCGAAGACAACTTGCGCATGGGCCTGGCCACACAGCCTGCGGGCACCGACATTCCGGCTGAGTTGTTTGAGCTGTTCCCGGTGTTAAAGCAAATGATTCATCGCCGAGGGGGTGATTTGTCGGGCGGCCAGCAGCAGCAACTTGCGATTGCGCGCGCTTTGGCCTCAGGCCCCAAGCTGTTGGTGTTAGACGAGCCCACCGAAGGCATTCAGCCCAGCATCATCAAAGACATTGGCCGCGTCATTCGCATGTTGGCTGGTCGTGGTGACATGGCCATTGTGTTGTGCGAGCAGTATTACGACTTTGCAGAAGAGCTTGCAGACGATTACTTGGTGATGGAGCGCGGTGAGGTGATTGCGCGTGGTCTGGGGTCAGACATGCAACGCGACAACGTGCGTCAGCTTGTTGCCATTTGAGTTTTTACTGTCGCACGGAAACAATGCCAGCCGCAGTCTGGGGGTAGAGGGCTTGGGCGCCCAAGCCCTCTACCCTCAGCGAGCCCAGCAAAAAAAGCACAAAACTACATAGACCAAATACGCGGCAATCCAGCAGGCATCGTCCACAACCCTTGACGCCACGCCGACCACACCCCACGCAACAAGCTCTGCGCCGGCTCTACCAACGGCGACAAGGTGCGCAACACCACCACCCGTGGATGCGGCGACGTCACGCCCGACACCACCCCAGAAGACGCCAGCTCAGTCAATTCACGCGCCAGTGACAACGCCAAATCGCGGCGCTCGCGGCTGAGGTCTGTGCCGCAGGCAAACACCAAGGTGGCCATGCAGCGGTGCTTGGCCAGACCCAAAGGGCCATCCATTAAGCGCGTGTCTTGCGCATCGATCAAGCCGCGCTCTAGCCACACATCTTTGATTTCTAAATGCTGCTGCAATTGGCCCTGTTCAAACGGTTGGTTGGCATTGGGCAAGCCTAGCGCGGTGATGTCCCAGGCCATCAGTTCGGCGCCAGGGGCCAACTCAAACACTGCTTGGTTCACACCGTGGCAGCCGTTGTAGGCAATGGTTTCAAGCGGCAGCCATTCCAGTCGCGCATGCGCGGCCACACGCGCGTGCAGGTGCTGGGTGGCCAGACCTTTGTCGCTGCGGTAAAACCGTGTGGCCCCAGGGGTCGTGATCAGACCATGCGCCTGAGGCTGCACATGCACATCAATCTCCATCACATCCCCACCGACCAAGCCACCAGGTGGATGGACCAATACGTTGTGGCACACCGCATCACCTTCGGGGTAGAGGCTTTGCAAAATACGCAGCGGGCCTTGATGTTGGTGGTGCACCACGGTGCGTCCGTCTTGGTGTGCGTAGTCCATGCGCAGCTGTGCGTGCCAGTTGCTGGCGGTGGTGCGCGACGGAGGCAGTGATGGTGGCTGCGACGACGCTAGAGCGAAAGCTGGTGTGTGCATGGTGTCTGTGTCAGTAGGTGTAGTGTGCCGTCAGTCGCACGGTGCGTGGTTCGGCGGGATGCACATGCAAGCCGTTGACGCCAGCCAAGGGTTCACCAATCAACCGTGAGGTGTAAACGTATTGAATGTCTTGGTTCATGCGGTTGGCCAAGTTCATCACATCCATGGACACGCTGAGTCGCGGGTCCATTTGCCGCGTGACACGCAGCTGGGTGCTGATGTTGGCGGCTGATCGTATGCGGTTGTCTTCGGTCAATGCGGCTGAACCGATGTAGCGCAGCCCGAGGTTGACAGACCAAGGACCGTTCTTGCGCAGGGTGGCGGAGAGGCTGGCCACGCGTTGCACGGCATTAGGGATGAAGTTGCCGCTGGCCTGATTGTCGGCATAGCGTGGGCGCGTCCAAGCCATGTTGGCATCGAGCACCCAGTGTTCTTGGGGCGTCCAGTGGTTGCTCCATTCCACCCCGGTGCGTTGGCTGGCGCGACTGGCTTGGGTGTTGCCCTTGTCGCCCACGTAGAGCAACTCGGAGTCAAATTGCAATTGCCACAAGGCAAGGGATGTTTGCCAGTGCGCGTTCGGTTGTGCTTTGATGCCCACTTCACGCCCCGAGGAGCGGACCAAGCCTGGCACGGCTGCCACCGGCTGCAAGGTTTGAGGGTCGATCTTGGCCGTGGTGCCACGCGCATCGTTGCTGTGAAAACCATGGCCGATGTTGAAGAAAAGTTCAGTGTCTTGCCAAGGTCCAAAGATGGCCGAGAACTTGGGGGAGATTTGCTGGCTCTGATGTGCCCCAGAGTTGTCCGCCAGCATGGCGCTGGTGACATGCGCGGTGTATTGGTCAAAACGTAAGCCGGTCACTGTCTTGAACCACGAGGTCCATGTGGTCGCGTTCTCGCCGTAGACGCCGACCAGCAATTGCTGAATTTGGTCTTCACGCACAGCTTGTATCGGTTGGCGTTGCGCTGTGTAGGTCAGGCCGGCTTGAATGTCGTCTTGTCGCAGCTGCAGGCCCAGGGTGTTGTGCATGGCCACTGCGTTTGTGTCATCGACGCTCCATGTGTGTGAGACGTTGCCGCCCAACACGTTGCGCTGGTCGCGTTGGTTGAACTGGTCACCGCCTGGGTTGAGGAGGTAGGTGAAGTTGGAGTACAGGTTCAAGTCATAGTGCATGGCGTACCAGCTGACTCGTGTGCTGTCGTTTGCGGTGTGTTGATGCCATTCGCCAGAGAGGCTGGTCCGTGAGGTGCTGGCCCCATCGCTGGGGTCGAGACTGTCAAAGCGGCCAAAGGTCTGACCCTGGTAGCTGCCCGCGTCAATCAGGCGTTGTGGCACTTGGTCAGTGGCGCGCCAGTGTGCGCGGTAGGCGGTGAGGCTGGTGGACCAACCCTGTGCGGCGCTGCCCTCACTCAAGGTCAGCAAAACATTGGTTTTGCGCAAGCCTTGTGGTGAGGTCCACGGACCGTTGTGATTCAGGCGTTCTGCTGCCGTGAGCAACGTAAGGCCTTCACCCACGGCATGTGAGCTCGCGGCCACGCCGCGTACATAGGCACCTTGCCCGACGGTGACGTCGCTGAAGCCATGTTCTAAGTGACGGCGATAGACGATATTGGCTGAACCCGCTGACGCGAAGTCACCGTCTTGTGCTGCGTAAGGACCTTTGCGGTAGTCAATTCGTTGCACCAGCTCAGGGATTAAAAAATTCAAATCGCTGTAGCCTTGACCGTGCGCATGAGAAGGCATGTTGACCGGCACGCCGTTGACAGTGGTGGCAAAGTCGGTGCCATGGTCTAGATTGATGCCGCGTAAAAAATACTGATTCGCTTTGCCATCGCCCGAATGTTGGGTGACCACCATGCCGGGGATGGCGGTCAGCACATCGGCGGGACGCTGCACAGGCTGTTCCTGCAACTGCGTGCCACGGATCATGCCTTGTGAGGCCGAGTCGCTGCTGCCTGGGCCGTTGTCGTATCGGGCGACAACATCTACCTCAGGCATCCACGCGTGGGCCAGGTGAATGCTGCCGAGTGGGTCGGCCTGCGCGTTTAGGAGCCAAATTGCACCAACAAAGGGATATATCGCCCGAAAAGGTGCATCTTTCGGGCGGGCCTTGTGCAAATGCGTGCGTGATGCGCCTGAAAGCTCCAACATGGGGATGAATCAGCAATTTGAATGCCCACCCCGTGAATCATGGAAAATCACGCTATGACTGACGCTACCTCACGCCCTGAATTGCCCGACCATTTGTCGATTGACCCTCGCAGCCCGCACTATGTGGCCGCTGTGTTTGAACACGATGTCGGGATTCGTTTCAACGACAAAGAACGTTTCGATGTGGAGGAATACTGCATCAGCGAAGGTTGGGTCAAAGTGCCGGCCCACAAAACCTTGGATCGCAAAGGCAATCCCTTGATCATCAAGATCAAGGGCAAAGTGGAAGCTTTTTACAAATAAGCGACGTGATTGACGAATTACAAATTTGTAATTCGGGTGAACGCTGCCTCGGTTGACGCCAAAATGTTCGAATGAATGTTTTGGTGATTGAAGACGAGCAAAAAATTGCAGACATCTTGGTGCAAGGCTTGCAAGCGTCAGGCTTTCAAACGCACCATGAGGCCGATGGGTTTCGGGGGCTCAATACGGCGTTGATCAAAAGCTTTGATGCCATCGTCATGGATGTTGCCATGCCGTTGATGGATGGCTTCCAGGTCTTGGCTGAAATCCGCCGCAAAGGCATCCACACGCCAGTGATCATGCTGACGGCCAGAACCGAGTTGGCTGATCGCCTGCAAGGTTTCGAGTCCGGGGCCGATGACTATTTGGCCAAGCCCTTCTTCATGGAAGAGCTGATCGTGCGCATCAAAACCTTGATTGCCCGAAAGACCGGCAATGTGGAGAACGTGGTGCGTCAAAGCGGCTTGACCTTGGATCGCTTCAAACGTCTGGCGGAGTGGGAGCAGCGATCGGTCGCACTGACCCAGCGCGAATTCGTGTTGCTGGAATGTCTGATGTTGTCACCGGGGCAAATCTTCTCGCGGCAACAAATGCTCAAACACGTGTGGAATGTGGACTTCGACCCCGGCACCAATGTGGTTGATGTGTGTATCCAACGGCTGCGTAAAAAGCTCTCGGGTTCCGACTTGAACAGCATGCGTCCTTTTCCCATCGAGACGATCCGTGGCGTTGGCTACCGGCTCAACAATGCTTGAGTCCATGAAACGTTCTTTTCGCCTTCGCGTCTTTTTAGCCAACTTCACCTGTTTGCTGTTGTTTATTCTTGCTTCGCGGGTGGCGGTGCACAACACATTCAACGAGCCGTTGGTGAATCACTTCAGTGAAACCTTGGCGCACCATATGGTGCGCGAAATCGATGCGTCGAAAGAGCGAATAGATGTGTCGATGGTGCGTGGTAATTTAGAAAAATCCATCGATGGGTTGCAAGCTGCTGAGTTGGTTGTGACCTTGTCGTCACGTGCTGAGAGTGTGTCCCCAGCGGAGTCGGATTTATTGCAAGCCATTACTAGCCCAGCGTTGAACTGGAAGCGCATGGACAACCAACAAGCCACGCACTGGGTGGAGGCTGCCGATATCACGCACAGAGACACGGAATGGAAAGTGTTGCGCGCAGAGTCGGCAAAGGATGGGCTGATTTATGTTGCCCTACAACGCGTGGTGTTGATGCGCTCGTTAGAAGCAATTTTCAAAGTGCGCGATGCCCTGTTTGTGGTGCTTGCTCCGTTTTTGTTGGGGTTTGTGTTGCTCATCACCGTGGCCATGAGTTATGCCGCACTTCGGCCCATCGAAAGCCTTCAAAAATCGTTCACCCAAATTGAAATTCATAACCAAGAGACACACATCTCAGAACAGAAAAACTACAAAGAGTTCGAGGAATTCATCCATTACTTCAATGCGTTGATTGACCGTCTCAGAGCCAGCTATGCGCAAGCGGCCCGATTCTCCAGCGATGCTGCACACGAGTTACGTACCCCGTTAACCATCATCCGTGGCCATTTGCACAAGATGGTCAATCAAGCAACCGATGGCTCGGCCATGCAAATAGAGCTCTCGTTGGTGGCCGAAGAGGTCGAACGCTTGATTTCTATTTCCAACAAATTGTTGATGCTCTCTCAAGCCGACGCAGGACGCATCAGCTTGGCCAAAGAGGAAATCCACTTCAATGACTTGGTGGGGCAACTGATGGAGGATTTGAAAGCCTTTCATCCCGAGCTGTCGTTTTCCAAAAGTATCCAACCCAGTTTGCACCTCCAAGGTGATCCTGATTTGCTGATGCAGTTGATGATGAATTTGTTTGGCAATGCCGTCAAATACAACTACCCCGAAGGGCAAATCGAGGTCAAAGCCCAGGCTTCAGGAGATCAACTGGTATTTGCCATCAGCAACACCACGCATTTGGTGATGTCGGGTTTGGATGATCGTGTGTTTGAACGCTTCTATCGTCACCGAGAGGCCAACAATCAACAAGTGAGCGAGGCGAGAGGGACGGGCTTGGGTTTGAGTTTGTGCCGAGAAATTGTGGCGGCGCATGGCGGGCGTATTCGCCTGCTGACAGAGCGGGAGCATTGGGTCACGTTTGAATGCATCTTGCCCCTGCGCTGACATTACAAATGCGTCATGCTCGATTACCAATCATGAGGAATTCACACAAACGCCACCCTTAACGCGTACCTTTTGGATCATGTTCAAAAGGTGATTTCATGAAATTCAGCCGGTGGTGTGTTGCGGGTGTGGTGATGTGGGTGAGCACTGCAGCTTGGTGTGATTCTGTGCGTGATTGCGAAGGCAAAAGCACCAAAGATGCGCAATACCTGTGCACCGCCGTGTCTATGGTGAACCCGGTGATCTGCGATCAAATTTCTTCCAGAGAAAGTATGTTTTTTTGCCGCGCCATGGTAGCGAATAACTCGTATGCGTGCGACAAAATTGACAGCCCCGTCAAACGCCAGTCGTGTCTGATGGCGGTGCGTGACAAGCAGCGTGGTGCCATGTGGGCCGTGCGCTGAAGACTGTGCCATGCAAGACTTGGTTGAAAAATACGGTGGTGCGGTTGGATTGAAAAAAATTCTGGAAGAGTTCGCGCTCCGAATCAGCCGCGAGCGCGGCTTGATGCATTACTTGTTCTCCGTGACACCCACGCAACTCATCACCGATCAACTGCAGCTGGCGCACTTCATCATGCGCAAGCCTGACATCGATTACCGAAGTTCGCCCACACAAACGGCGATCCGTGATGTCCAAATACGCCCGCAAGTCTTTGAAGATGTGATCAAGGTGTTGATGATGACCTTGAAAGACGCGAAGGTTCATTTCAACGATGCACCACGCATGGCCGCCCACCTCATGGAGGTGATAGAAGAGACCCGAAGCAAAGCCGCAGACATCAAAAAATCGGTCTATAAACCGGCCGAGATCACCGTGGATACGTTGTTGGCGTTCTTTCGTACCCAAAGCATCCCTGTTCACCATGACGCTGTGTCGGGGGAGATATTGGCGCGGCCAGAATACGGTTTGGCCTATCCGCTAAGCACCGTCATTCAACCTGCGTCAAAAACCATCCGCTTGTTGGCCCGCGCACAGGCCATCGATGCGAACAATCTGAAAGCGGTGGAGGCCTTGGTGCCCATAGCCTCGCAGAAGGTGCCTCCGATTGCATTTCGAGCCTATACCGACGCAGACGGAGTGGCGACTTTGGAGGGCGCCTACGAGGTGCCCACGCAATATGGCGTGCCTAAGCGTTTGTTGCAGCGCGTGACCAACCACTTTACCTGGCGTTTTGACGAGGCCTTAAAAGCCGATGTGAACGAGGTGCTGATTCAACCTGAGCGAGATTGAGCTCGGACGTCACGCGGTCAAACACTCAGCCCAACAAGCCTTCATACGCAATGGTGATGGGCGCGTGGTCTGAAAATTTTTCGTCTTTGTAAATCGCTTCGCTACGCGCTTTGCTGGCCAGGGTGGGGGTGGCCAAGTGGTAGTCCAAACGCCAACCCACGTTGTTGGCATAGGCTTGACCCCGGTTGCTCCACCAGGTGTAGCAAGCGTCGGTGGCGTCGGGTTGCAGCTGACGGTACACATCGACAATGCCGCCCTCGGTGGTGAGTTGGGTCATCCACGCGCGCTCTTCAGGCAAGAAGCCGCTGTTCTTCAGATTGCCTTTCCAGTTTTTCAAATCCGCCTCTTGGTGCGCGATGTTGATGTCGCCACACAGCACAAACTCGCGGTCTTGCTTCAAACGCTGCAGGTGCGGGTACATCGCAGCCAAGAAACGAAACTTGGCATCTTGGCGTTCAGGGCCGGATGAACCGCTGGGAAAGTAGCTGCTGATGATGGACAGTTTGCGCGCAGCGGTGTCAAAACGCAGCTCCACATAGCGACCTTCAGCATCAAACTCGCCGCCGTCAAAACCCACGATCACCTCGCTGGGCTCATGCTTGGTGTAGACGCCCACGCCTGAGTAGCCCTTCTTCTCGGCATAGTGAAAGTGCCCGTGTAAACCGGCCAAGGTGTCAAAGTTGCCCGCGATGTCCGGGGCCTGGGCTTTGATTTCTTGCACGCAAATACAATCGGGGTTGGCTTTTTCGAGCCAAGCTTCCACGCCCTTGCGGGCGGCCGAACGAATGCCGTTGAGGTTGAGGCTGGTGAGTTTGAACAAGGAATTTCCCCATGAGTCAGAGTGCAGCTGCCAACGATGCGTTGGCGCAAGAATTTGTGCAATTTTCGCTGGATTGTGGCGTGTTGAAGTTTGGCGAGTTCAAAACCAAGGCGGGCCGCATGAGCCCTTACTTTTTCAACGCCGGTTTGTTTGACGACGGTGCCAAACTGGGCAAGCTGGCCAGCTTTTATGCGCAGCGCTTGATGCACAGCGGCATTGAGTTCGACATGATTTTTGGCCCCGCCTACAAAGGCATTCCTTTGGGCGCAGCCGTGGCAATTGAGCTGGCGCGCTTAGGCAAGAACGTGCCCTTTGCCTACAACCGCAAAGAAGCCAAAGACCATGGCGAGGGTGGCAGTTTGGTGGGCGCGCCGCTCAAAGGCCGCGTGCTCATCGTGGACGATGTGATGAGTGCGGGCACTGCTGCCCGTGAATCGATTGCCCTCATCAAAGCCGCAGGGGCCACGCCGCACGCGGTGGCGATTGCCTTGGACCGCCAAGAAATGGCGACCGAAAAACAAGCCGATGGCACCACCAAAGACGTGCCCTACAGCGCCGTGCAATACGTGCGCGAGCAAGTGGGCTTGCAGGTGTGTGCGATTGCCGAGTTGAGCGATTTGCTGACCTATTTGAATGCCCAACCTGGCAACGCCATGGGCGAACACTTGGCGCGTACCCAGGCGTACCGCGAGCGTTACGGCGTCAGCTAAAACCGATCGCCAAGAGACGTGGCAAGCGCTGGCGTGTTACGCCAGCCATTTCAAAAAGCTGGCCGTCACAGCCTCGGGCTGCTCCATCATCATCATGTGGCCGGCGCCCACCACCACATCCACCTGCGGACGTGCGGGCAACAAATCGGCGATGGCTTGATGTTGCTGTGGGCTGGCCCAGCCATCGAATTCACCCGCCATCACCAACGTGGGCACCTGTACCTGTGTCAACACACCGCTGGCGTCAAGGCGTTCGAGCAGGGCTTTGATTTGGCGCTTGAAGATGTCTTCTGATTTGCGTTCGAACATTTGCACGATGTTTTCAATCAAGACGGCATCGCTCAAGCGTGAAGGGGCCACCATGTTTTGCACCCAGGTTTGGGCCATGGCACGCACGCCTTGTTGTTGGGCAATGTCGAGCAAGGCTTGGCGTTTTTGCACTTCTGTCTCGCCTGCGGCGCCAGCTTCTTTGGCCTGGTAGCCCGTGCCCAGCAGTGCCAAACGCAACACGCGCTCGGGCGCCAAGCGCATCACTTCCAAGGCCACACGACCGCCCATGGAATGACCCGCGATGTGGAACTGTGCTGGCGCAGTCGCCAAAATTTGCTGTGCCATCGCCACCAAAGAATCGGCGTCGCCGTGCGACACCACCTGGCAAGGCATGTGGGCTGACAGCGCCGGTGCTACGGGGCCCCATGAGCTGTGGTCGCACATCAAACCGGGCACAAGAATCAAGGTGGGGTGTGTCATGGTGTTGCAGCGTGTTGTGATTGGAAAGGTCTACCCCAGTTTTTTCATCAGCAAGGCGTTGACTTGGGCAGGATTGGCCTTGCCCTTGCTCGCCTTCATGATCGGGCCGACCAGGCCGTTCAATGCTTTGGCGTTGCCAGCTTTGAACTCTTCCACGTTCTTGGGGTTGGCGGCCAGCACCTCGTCGATGATTTTTTCCAGCTCACCGGTGTCGTTCATTTGTTTGAGGCCTTTGGCTTCGATGATGGCGTCTACACGCGCAGGGTCAGCAGCGCCTTCGGCGTTCGTGCCATCGGTCCACAACAGCTCAAACACTTGCTTGGCAGAGTTGTTATTGATCGTGTTGTCTTGAATCCGCGAGATCAATGCGCCCAGTTGCGCAGCGCTGACGGGAATGTTGTCAAACGTCCCCTCGCTGCTGTTCAAGCGACGCGACACCTCGCCCATGATCCAGTTGCTGGCCAGTTTGGGTTGGCCGCAGGCTTTGGCCGTGGCTTCAAAGTAGGCGGCCGCAGCTTTGCTTTGGGTGAGGAGCGTGGCATCGTATTCGGGCAGCGCATAGTCCTTGACGAAACGCTCGGCCATGACGCGTGGCAACTCGGCCATGTCGTTTTTGACGCGCTCCACCCAATCGCGACCGATCACCAAGGGTGGCAGGTCGGGATCGGGAAAGTAGCGGTAGTCGGCCGCGTCTTCCTTGGTGCGCATGGCACGGGTTTCGCCTGTGTCGGGGTCGAAAAGCACGGTGGCTTGTTCGATGGCGTGGCCGTCTTCAATTTGGTCAATTTGCCAACGCACTTCGTAGTCGATGGCTTGTTGCATGAACTTGAAGCTGTTCAAGTTTTTGATTTCGCGACGCGTGCCCAACTCGCCCCCGGGCTTGCGCACCGACACGTTGGCGTCGCAACGGAACGAGCCTTCTTGCATGTTGCCGTCGCAAATGCCAATCCAGGTGACGATTTTGTGCAGCTCTTTGGCATAGGCCACAGCCTCTTCGCTCGAACGCATATCGGGCTCGGTGACGATCTCCAACAGCGGCGTGCCTGCACGGTTCAGGTCGATGCCACTCTGACCGATGAAGTCCTCGTGCAGCGATTTGCCCGCGTCTTCTTCAAGGTGGGCGCGCACCAAACGCACGGTTTTGTGCACCGTTTCTTTGCCTTCTTCCAAAAAGAAAGACACTTCGCCGCCTTGCACCACCGGAATTTCAAACTGGCTGATCTGGTAGCCCTTGGGCAGGTCAGGGTAGAAGTAGTTTTTGCGCGCAAAGATGCTGCGCTCGGCGATGTGCGAGTTCACCGCCAAGCCGAACTCGATGGCCCGCTCGACCGCGCCAATGTTCATCACGGGCAGCGTGCCGGGCAGGGCCATGTCCACGGCGCAGGCTTGCGTGTTGGGCTCGGCGCCAAAGGCTACCGAGGCGCGGCTGAAAATTTTGCTCTGTGTGGAAAGCTGGGCGTGTGTTTCAAAGCCGATGACGACTTCGTAGCCTTGAACTAATTTGGCAGTCATGTCAGATGCCCTCCGGTTTTTGGAGGTGGAAATCGGTGTTCAGTTGGTACTGGTGTGCCACGTTGAGCAACTTGGCTTCTTGCAAATAGTTGCCAATCAGTTGCATGCCCACGGGGAGGCGGCCTTCGCCAAAACCCACAGGCATGCTCATGCCAGGCAAGCCCGCCAGTGAGGCGGGCAGGGTAAAGATGTCAGCCAAATAGTCCGCCAACGGGTCGCTGGCGTTGTTGCCCAACTTCCATGCCACGGTCGGAGCCACGGGGCCTGCAATCACGTCGCACTCGGCAAAGGCACGTTGGAAGTCGTCGGCGATCATGCGGC
>Ga0228701_1001339_pt1 | contig 17044 bp, 14 predicted proteins | sample McNCre117_Aug_MG_2_FD_178017 | JGI IMG/M metagenome (GOLD analysis project Ga0228701, IMG submission 178017) | Freshwater microbial communities from McNutts Creek, Athens, Georgia, United States - 11-17_Aug_MG | ecosystem: Environmental > Aquatic > Freshwater > Creek | place: USA: Georgia...
GCTCATTGTTGGGTGCGGATGAATTGCATTTAAAATTTCATGCGCTGTGGTTTCTAATTTACGCGCTACAACTGCTTCTGCAATCATATCGGTAACATTCATACCAATCATATGACAACCTAAGAATTCACCGTATTTCGCATCGAAAATTACTTTTACAAAACCTTCAGTTGCACCAGCCGCAGAAGCTTTACCACTAGCTACAAATGGAAACTTACCTACTTTGATTTCGTAACCAGCTTCTTTAGCCGCTTTCTCAGTGAAACCTACGCTTGAGATTTCTGGAGTACAATAAGTACAACCAGGAATATTATTATAATCGATTGCTTCTGGTAAATGAGCATGTTTCTTTTCTTGACAAGCCATATGCTCAGCAGCATTGATACCTTCCTTAGCAGCAACGTGTGCAAGCGCTTGACCAGGAGCACAATCACCAATTGCATAAATACCTGCAATACTAGTTTGTTGGAATTTATCTACAATGATCTTTCCTTTTTCAGTTTTAATACCGTTTTGCTCTAAACCAATGTTCTCAATATTAGCAACTACTCCGGCAGCACTTAATACTACATCCGCTTCTAAAGTCAAGGTAGTACCATCTGCTTTTTTCACCAATGCTTTCACACCGGCACCTGTTGTATCAACAGATTCAACAGAAGCACTTGTCATAATCTCGATACCTTGCTTTTTATATTGCTTTTCTAATTCCTTAGAAATATCTTCATCTTCAACTGGTACAATTCTTGGAGCAAATTCAACAATTGTCACTTTAGTACCCATGCTATTGTATACATAAGCAAATTCAACGCCTATCGCACCACTACCCACAATAATCATACTCTTAGGTTGTGTAGGCATCACCATGGCTTCACGATAGCCAATTACTTTCTTACCATCTTGCTTTAAGTTAGGCAATTCTCTTGAACGACCACCTGTTGCAATGACAATATATTTAGAGTCTACGATTTGTGTAGATCCATCAGCAGCTTTTACTTCTACTTTACCTTTAGCATGAACTTTACCATAACCCATGATCACGTCAATCTTGTTCTTCTTCATCAAGAATTGTACACCCTTACTCATTTTGTCTGCCACACCACGGCTACGTGAAATAACAGCACCAAAATCGGCACTTACACCTGTCGCATTCACACCGTAATCAGCACTGTGTTTTAAGTATTCATATACTTGAGCACTTTTTAATAATGCTTTGGTTGGAATACAACCCCAGTTCAAACAAACACCGCCTAAACTTTCTTTTTCAACAATCGCTACTTTCAAGCCTAATTGTGAAGCACGAATTGCGGCAGGATATCCACCAGGACCACTACCAATTACGATTACATCATATGCCATAACAGAGTATTTTTAAGTAATTTATGAATTAAGAATTGGGTGCAAAAATACCCAAAAATGCCCAAATAGTAAAACTATTCAAAGAAAACTCGCACCATCTGAAAAAACCACTTATTATCATTGGGCCTTTGCTTGGCCATTTGGTTTTCGTCGTATTTACTAAGACCGAATAAACCAGCCATATTGCCCCCTCTTACAGCAATTTCAAGGTATCCTGCCGAGTTAAACCAAGCCATTTTATCGGATACAGGCACATCTCCGTAATTACCAGAAAGCACTTCGATGGTCTCATTACGGGTAAATACAATTTTAAAGGAGCGCCCTTTAGCATGTAAATCGAATTCATCTTTACGAATATTCACCACTACATTCTCAAATTGATCGATAAATAAGATTTGTCCCTCCATCCAATCTGGTCCTGTGGTAGGCTGCATAGGATAAATCTCATGGATATCTTCAAAAGGCTCACCAGCATCAGTCATATTACCACTTGCTAAAAAATAAGCTACCGATTCTACAATACGCTCGGTAATTTGAATAAAGGTTTTAGCATTTTTACAATCTATCTTTACCACTTCACGAGGCTTCAAACCCAATATCATGGTTAACATCCCGTTATTTGGGGTGATGAAAAAATGTCCATTATAATGTGCAAATAATACATGGTCATGTGGGGGCTGAAAGCAATTGATCATCACCAAATGCACCGTCCCTTTTGGATAATACTTGGCAGCATTATTAAAGATATAAGCACCTTGCTGATAATTTTTGGAAGAAGCGTAATGTGTAATATCTGCAATCGTACAATTGGGAATGGTCGACAAAATCTGCCCTTTTAAAGCGCCAATAATAAAATCCTCTTGGCCAATATCAGATGTGAGTGTAATAATGGGCATATCATATAAGTAACGTATAATTGATGATTATATTTTACAGATAGTGATATTTTTTTAGATGAAAATCAATCGATTAGGGAAGTAAGAATTATTTTATAAGTTTTCCATTTTTAAAGAAAAAGCTATGGGTTAGTTTGTCTGCTAAACCAGGAAAAAATTTATTCATAAAAACAGCTCTTTTGCCAGTAAATGTGAGCACAAGGCTACGTTTTCTTTTAGCAATCGCCTCAATAATATGGTGGGCACAATCCTCGGCACTCATCATCGCCCCCTCATCCATGGGAGATTCTCCCTGCGCTTTAGCATCTTTATCCAAGGCCGCGTTGCGAATATTAGAAGCTGTAAAGCCAGGACAAACCCACATTACATGGGTTCCAGAGCCATATAATTCTGTTTTTAGTGCTTCCAACCAACCATTTAATGCATATTTAGACGCCGAATAACCACTACGCCCAGGCAATCCACGGTATCCAGCAATACTTGACACCCCTACGACCACCCCATTACGAGATTGAATAGATGGTAGCGCTGCCATTGTTGTATAAACCGTTCCCCAAAAATTAATATCCATCACAGATTTCAAAGTCTCGATAGTCACTTCATTCACTAAAGCGCGCATAGAAATACCTGCATTATTAATCAAGATATCAATACCACCCCATTTTGCTTCCACTGCTTTAATAAATGCTTCGCAATCGGCTTGCTTGCTTACATCCGCCACATGAGTCATTAAGGCATTGGCATTCTCAAGGCTCATTAACCCTTCTAACTTAGTTTGATTTCTGCCACAGGTAGCGACACAAGCTCCCAAGGACAAAAACTGCTGCACCAGGGCCTTCCCAATACCGTCAGAACCACCTGTAATCACCACTATTTTTCCTTGAAACTGTGTCATATCAATGTGTTTACGCAAATGTAATTGATATTTGAAGATGAACCACTTAGAAGAATTTTACATTGTTAAAAATAAAGTTGAATAATTATTTGGATAGTTTTCAATTATGCTTATTTTTGCACTCCTCAAAAGGGAAAACGGTTAGATTCCGTAGCTCAGTTGGTAGAGCAATACACTTTTAATGTATGGGCCCTGGGTTCGAGTCCCAGCGGGATCACAAAGCTCCGACGTAAGTCGGGGCTTTTTTGTTTTAAGGCTGCGACGGGAGCTCGCTCACGAAAGCAGACGAGAAACAAAAAAGCAACCAGAACACGAAGTGTTTTGGTTCAGAGCTTTGGGTTTGATCAGTTCGGAGGGAAGTCGTTCGAGCTTGCGAGAACGACAATCCCAATAATTTTGGGCACACTATTATTCCTCCATATAAACACAAATTAAATTGTGCTAATTCAAAATATTTGATAAATTCAGTATATGAAAAAATTATTTTTTGTCCTATTGATCGCAATGATCACAAAAACAGCTAATGCCCAAGCTCCAAGACATATTGAAGTGGTTGTTTCAGACACCTTGTTACTGAGTATTGATTCGGCATTTTGGAATATATATCCAAATATTGATTTCAATACTATAAAATTAGATTCAAGTATTACAAGACAAAAAAATCAATTTCTAGAAAATAAAACGAGAAGAGAAATTGGCGAAGATTCAGTTAGGAAAATTATTAGAACTTTGAATCAAGAAATCAAAAATCTCAAAGATGTTTCAATTTCTGATATTCTTATTTTAGACAATACAATAGATAGTTATAATTCTGCCCCGACTATTAGCTACGTAACAACTTCCGAAACTGGAATGAAGGCATTCATAAATTTCTGTATTAAAAATAACATAAATGTCAAATTAATGAGTGCAGGTTATAAAAAAACAGAAATGATAGAAAAAACTTTAAGAAAAAAACTTTTTGAAAAATCAAAAAATATTGCTTCTGCATCTTTGCAAAATTATAATGGAAAATCAATGGAATTATTATCTATTTCACAGTCAGAAGACTTAAATAAACCAAGTTTTAGAAACTTGCAATATTTGATGATCAATGCTAATGTATATAAAGAACTACTAGAAAGTAATATCAACTTTAGAATGATAGCAAAATTGACATTGAAATTTGATTATTTAGTAAAATAAACCAGCTTTTTACATAAATAAAAACGATCTATTTAAAAATAAAAACTCCGATTTCATGCGATTTCGGAGTTTTTTTATGCCCTTTTGGGCACACTTTTGTAGTCTTTTGTATTGTTTTGTGTGGCTCGGTTTAAAATGTTGGCAATATCAAACCCTTATTTGTCAATCAAAACAAATGAGCTAGCAACAAACTTGTTGTTATGTATTTTGCCAGTTACAAAGGCCTTACGAATCGCATTACAAAACCCCATTTTGGCATGTGCATCTCCAAATTGTTCAATATCTGACTTATCAACAAAATATGGTACATTGTTAATTCTAACAGCCAAAGTACACCCCTTCCCTTTCATTTTGAATTTACATTGACCACAACTTGCCTCAACCAATATCTTATTTTTAAAGGTTGAATCTTCATTAACTTTTACTATTTTTTGAGCATTAAGATTAGTAAATACAAACATGCTTATTAAAATTGCTACACTTTTCATATTCTTAATTTATTGTTCTTGTAAATTTATATTATTTATAAAACTTCGATCATTGAGTGTTTTTAAAAACAGCTTTAGCTTTCTCATTTCTTCTTTTGTTAATTGAACTCCTATGTAATTATTTTTTATAAAAGTGGTGTCTAAATTAGGTGTAAGATTCATTTTTTCAGAATAGTGTAATAAAACTTCTTCTATCTCCTCCATACTTCCATCATGCATATATGGAGCAGTATAATCTAAATTACGAAGGCTTGGCACCTTAAACTTATACTCATCATTCTTATTTAATGTTATCAAATACCTACCCAGATCATTATCAACAGTAATTTTTACACCATTATTTTTAAAAGAGTAATCTGTGAATAATGGCTCTTTATGACAACTATTACACTTTGCTCTGAATATTTCGTAACCCTGCTTTTCTTGTGAAGTGAACTTTGACTGTCCTCTCATTACACTATCATATTTTGCATTGTCACTAATACACATTAACATAAATTGACTTAACGATTTTAATATTTGACTAGAAGTCAATTGCTCGTTACCAAAAGCCGCTTTAATATACTTTTTATAAGATTTATCTTGATTCACTTTATCAACAATACTTTCTATCGTCTCACCCATTTCCACATGATTTGTGATGGGTGAAATAGGCTGCAAATCCAAATCGTTGATTCCCCCATCCCACATAAAACTCTTTGACCATGCCAAATTCATAATAGGTGGACTATTCCTAACACCAAGGGAATCATTCAGACCATGAGACAAGGCATGGCCATGTTGAGTAAAGCTACTTGATGGAATATGACATGAACCACAACTTATTGTATTGTCTTTTGACAATGCTGGGTCAAAGAATAACTTTCTTCCTAAATTAAATCTTGATTCAGTTATTTCATTATGTTCAAATTTATACGAAGGATTTGGGAAATGCTTTGAATACCTAAATCGAGGAAAAACAGAATGTAGTACTCCACTATTAACTACTATTGTCAATAAGACTAAGCAACCGACAATCAAATACTGCTTTCTCATTAATTTACAGTTTCAGAATGAGTAAACATGGTTGCATAATTATCGGCAATTTTTGCACTTAATGGAGAAACCATAATTACCGGATTAGCCGACAGACTTATCTTATTTATACCATCAAAAATGGAAGAAACATCTGCATGTATGGTGATCGAGGATTGGCCTTTCTCTTTTATAGATAATACCCCTTTATCTTTTAAATCAATTGAGATATTTTTTAAATTATTAATAGTAGACTTATTGTACCCACCAAAAAGTCCAATATGATAGGCAAATGCATTATTCTTAGCAGTTGAAAAAGAAGAAGTTCCTTCCATTTTAAAAAAGATATATCCACTATTCCAACTCCAATACATGCCAGCCGCTGCAGTTGCAGGATCTAGTACGCCAGTTCTGCTAGACAAATCCATAGTATTTCGCATACTATCCACCCCTAACACAAATTCAATTTGGGTATAATCATCAATGGGCAACTGAATGGTGGGACTTAATTTATTAGCGTCTGACTGGTCTATTAAAAAATAACTACTATCCTGAGGTATAGTTACTTTTGTCCCATCCAATTTGGTTAACGAAATATTACTTATAAAGTATTTGAGCTTGGTAATATTATAGGTCTCATTCGAACCATTTACATACTGAATTGAATTTAATTCAACAGGCTTATTCCCAACATAGTTTTTAAAATTTAATGTTAAATGTCCATTTTGTGCATAATTTGTAAATGAAATAATTATCATTATTACTAGTATATATATTTTTTTCATCTTTGAATTCTTAAATTAATAAATTGATAGATCGCCCATATACATTCTATTGTATATAGGCTTACACTCAGTATCATATTGACAATACTAAAGCATTAAAATAAATTTGATAATAAATTAATTGAACTAACGTCCAAATCGAGAGCACTACTAATTATAAATTAGCTGTATTAGCTATAAGCCTGGAGGATGAAAGATTGTTTCTAAATAGTTAGATGAAAAGTCCTCTGAATAAGAATAAAAAGTAAAAATGTTATTTGTAGATATAAAATCAAGATTAGGGAAAAATGATTTTGAAGAAAGAACCAGTTCAAGTTGATTGTATTTAGGTACTGGGGTATTAGAACCATTATCTCCTTCTTGCTTCTTCATCTTTTTAAGCATCTGACATTTACCATTACAATGCAGCATGGGTTTTGCCTTGTTCACACAGGCCTTTTTGTAGGCCTCTAAATTGACCATATAATCAGCCATGACAATTGACCTTGAGAAGGTTTGAGTAAACAAAGCAAAGATTAGTAATATGGTTATTGGATATTTCAACAGAGACAAAGATATGATACTAAATAAATAGTTATATGATTATTGTCATATTCGATGATATCAAAGTCAATTCGTCACAAAAACTCCGATTTCATGCGATTTCGGAGTTTTTTTATGCCCTTTTGGGCAGGTTTTTGTAGTCTTTTGTACTGAATTGTGTGGCTCGGTTTTCCAAAGTCAATTTATCTAATCCAAATTTGATGTAATGTACTATTTTGATAACTGCCAGGAAAATCATCAACTTCCCACCGACTATTAGCACCTACACCCCAGTGATTTGCCCCTGAAATAAAAAACGGAAAAAATATCATAGCATCATTTCCATAATTATTATAAAAAGTTGAAGCCCTGTCTGGTATATTTGCACTATGTCCAGATAGTGGAGTAAAATTCCCCAGTGTTTGAATACCACTCATGCTATATGCAGCGGTTCCTGTTTTAAAATAATTTATTGTACCAGAATGCGATGTTTTAAAGTGAATAACTCTTGAATGTCCAGATGTTTTGCCATAAAATCTCAATTCTGTAAAAGTAAATGAATTCAAATAAGCAGGAGTGACATGACCCCAAGTCGACACTGAACTTGATTCATTTCCGCCTAATGTAGTAGAACCAAGTAATGGCAATGATTGTGTTTTATATGTTAACGACGAATTCTGTCCTGCCAAATGCAAATAATTCAAAACCAGAGTCCATCCTCCACCATCAGTTGACATGTCACAATAACAAGATGTAACAGGAAGAGTCCCTGCCCCATCTGGGTCAATCGAATATACGCCAGAAGTTGCACTTGAATTACTAGCAAGAATTTCTTTACATGATTTAAAATAAGATTTCTCTCTAAATAAAACACCTAATCGCATTGATGCATGACTTATAACAGTTATAGGTGTAACACGAACATATCGAGCAAACATGACATTTGAAAAATTATTGTAGACTTTTGTATTTTGGTCGTTATTTAAATTAAATATAAATGCATCTTGCGCATTTTTTACTTGAACCCAATTTACATTATCTATACTTACTTCTACTTTTGCAGTAGAAACACACTGCCCCATATTAGCCCTACCTTGTGTCACAATACCTTGAATCCAGTTAGGACTAAGTAAATCATATTGCAAATAATCGGTTCCACTATTCGCAGTACTTGCAGACCATGCTTGATCTGAATCAATCCAAGGTTTATAATGTGCCGCTCCATATGGATCGCTAACCCAAACTGTTGATGCATACCAATTTGGCTGAGAATTTATAGACTCAATTGTTGGAGAAGTAATTAATTTTTTTGCTGAAATCCATTTACTAGTATTGTTTGTTAAAACCAATTTTGCATTTCCAGAAAATGTAATCTTATTCGAATAGACATTGCTTGCAGATGGTATAGTAATTGTATGACCATTTAGAATATTCGCAGTACCTGTTAAGTCTTTAGGGCTAGTCCATGTTTCCGAATTATTAAAATTTCCTGATCCTGTACTATTTGTAGATGTTTGAGCAAATAATTTAGCACTCACTAACGTCATGATAAATAAAAAAGTGTATCTCATTTTCAATTACTTCTTTAATGTCTTTATTGCAACTTTTAAACTATCAATTTGCTTTTGTTGCTCCTTTATTGCTTCAACCAACAAAGCAACAAGTTTATCGTATTTTACAGAACGATAAGCTTCATTCGTTTTGTCTTTTGTTACAATTTCAGGAACAACTTTTTCAACTTCCTGAGCAATAAATCCTAATTCATCCTGTGCTCCAAAATTATTATTAGGAAATGCTTTTTGATTCCAATTAAAATAAACCCCCCTTAATGCTTTTACTTTATCTAATGCATTAACAACAGAACGTACATTTTGCTTAAATCGGATATCCGAAGAACCCGCAATTGAATTTGCAATGATGTCTCCATTAACATGCAACATTACACTTGGTGCACTTGTCCCAATACCCACATTGCCAGTTGAATTAATTCTCATTCTTTCTGTACCCGATGTGCCAATTACAATATTTTTATCCATATCAGACAGGCCCGAATATCCAGAAAGATCAATATATGATTGAGTACTTGATGCATTACCTCCACCCGCCGACAATCTTAAAAAACCATCATCCCCTCCATCAGCTTGAATTGCAGCGCCAGCGCCACCAACACCTCTAATTTCATAATTACCAATTGAAAGTGTATTTATAGATGGCCTAACTGTACTATTATTTGGGAAACCATTAAAAATTCTAACTCCCCCACCCGAAATATTCAATTTTGAAGTAGGTGCCCCAGTGCCAATTCCCACATTTCCATTGTTTAAAATCCTCATTGCTTCAGTGCCACCATTATTACCAACCTGAAATATATGATCAGCCCCTGTAGTTCCGTTGCCTGATGTAGGTCTATATATTAATGATTGTGCTGTTCCTGTTCCACCAATAATTGTTGGCACAACCAAATTAGAAATATTTACAGTGTTTGAAAATGTTTGGGCTTGTGTAAATGTTTGCGCAATATTCAATCCTGCAACAGTTGCATTAGCGCTTGGAAAAGTTATTATGGTTGCGTCCGTTCCCGAAAATGCTAATGAATTATTTGCAGTCAAAGTTTTACCGTCAGCAATCGTTATTGTTGCATTATTTGCAGGTGTACTTATTGAAACTTTATTGATACTTGTAGCTGATGCAACTCCTAAATTTGGTGTAAGTAATGTTGGAGTATTTGAAAGCACTACACTCCCAGTTCCCGTTGCAGTTGTTGTACCTGTTCCTCCATTGACTACAGAAACAACATTTGTTGTTCCATTAATAATATAAATCCAAGCAGATCCATTATAAAAATACAAACCAGAAGTTCCATCTGTTTGATACACCATTAATCCTACAGCTGGACTTGCAATTGCCCCCCTTTGGGTGCTTGTCATTCTAGGAGGCAAGAACCCTTTAGTGGTAGAATATACCTCTAATTTGGCAGATGCATCTGGGGAAGTAGTCCCAATACCCGTTTGGGCATTCAAATTAATTGAAGTCAAAATACAAATTAAAAAAAGAATTCGCTTCATCATATAAACCATTTATTAGATATGTAAAGATACTTGAAATTCAAACAAACTTAATTGCACTAAAAACTCCGATTTCATGCGATTTCGGAATTTTTTATGCCCTTTTGGGCGCGTTTTTGCAGTTTTTTTTACTGAATTCTGTGGCTCGGTTTAAACAATTATAGATTGAGAACTAATTAAACTTCTACAAACCATATTTGTGCTTTGTGGCATTAAAATTTTGCAACACTTCATCTGCTGTAATTCCTCGATTATAGATTAAAACAGAACCGATATTACCGATAAGTCCTCCCACACCAGCCCTTTCATCTCCCAACCATAGATATGATTGTGTGTAGTTAGTTCTACTATTAGATCTCAAAGCCCCGTCAGCTACTCCATTCAGATACATCTGCATATTACCATTAGTGATGGTAAATCCCATCTGATACCAGGTATTCGCTGAAAGTGGTATAGATCCAAATAAATTAGATTGAGTAGTAGTATATAAGTTTTGATAAAATGAAGCCCCACTAGGATAAATTGCATAGTGAAAATCACTATAGCCTCCATTACCACTATAATCATAAAACCATTTCGTCAGAATTATATTCCAACCATTTGTTAATGAACTTGGCCTAACCCAAACGAATACACTTATATCGCCAGTAGGGAAATTGGCAGGTGTTTTTGTGAAATCTACATAATCCCCATTACCATCTAACTTAAATGTTCCTCCTGCCAAAGTAGTATCTAGAAATATATTCCCACCCATAGTACCCGTAACATTCTGTTTTAAATCATAAACTGACGTTCCATACTTAGGATAAGTGAACCAGTTACTTGGATCTACAGAAAAAACTAAGCCAGTTGGAACTGCTTCTTCCCCTGTTAACTCTTCTATATCTTGATACCATATTGAACCATTAATCTCCGAAGGCTTCTTCCAAAATAATTGCAAAGCTTCACCACCTGCGCCCTCTTGCATTCTTGCTCTAAATGAATATTTTTTTCCAGCAATCAACGATATTGCCCCATAATGTGTTCCTATTGCAGACATTCCATGCCCACCATATTGCCCTACTACATAATTATTATTTATAAACAGGTCGACTGCATCATCACCTTCAATTGAGAATGTATATGTCCCAGATTGTTTAGGAATAAAATAGCCAGCTATAACAATTGTAAAACCATCTCCTGTAAAACCAGAATAAGGCGTTTGGTTTCCAATTGCATTTTTAAGATCTGTTTGACTTGACCAATTAATAATATTTACTGTATTACTAGTTGATGTATTTAAATTACCAATATTACTAGACAACTGAACATAGCCTGAAGCTTTGTAATTGGAAGAAGTAGCAAAACTAGTTTCAAAATCAGAAGCTATCGATGGATAAGCAGAAGTGGAAGATTGATAAAGCCTATAATACAAGTATTTATTCCCTTTGGGTCTATTGCTTTCTAATGTAGGATAATAGTTAGGTAAATACTGTGCAAAGACAGTATTGATGATTAACAACAAATAAGATAGCAAGAAAATTTTACGCATAATGTTAATTTAGTTGCTCATCTCACCTGAAATAATATAAATACCTCCAATATACAATACAGTTGCAATAGCATATTGGCCAGCAGTTTTTGTAAAACTATTTCTGTTACTAAAAGTACCTGAAAATGTAACTTGACCAGTGCCATATTGCAATACCATGCAATTAAAGCCTTCTGGCAAAGTACCAGCAACAGGCAATGTAATTGTTAATGCTGATGTACATTTTAATATCATTCCATTATCATTGGTAGCAAGGCTTCTATTGGCTGCTTCAGTACTTGTATTTGAAACAAAGCCACTTAATTTTGAACTGGCAACATTTCCACCAGTTAAATTTCCAGTTACACTTACATCACCACTTACAGACATTTTTGAAGAAGGAGCAATTGTGCCTATTCCTACGTTCCCATTTTCTAAGACAGCAATACCATTAGTTTCAGAATTCCCACTAAAAATTCTAAGCCTTGCATTAGACGAAGTGGACCCATATTGATCAATAGTCCAATCTACTATACTCCCTGTTAATGATTTTTTTATTGTAATTTGACCACCCTCATTTGCATTGGTCGTTGGATTTAAAGTAATTTCACCAGGAATCGTACCAGCAGCATTACCAACCGTTAATGTAGAAGAAGGAGAATATGTACCAACGCCTACTGCACTTCCATTAGGATTTAAAAGCAAATTATAATTAGTCCCATAATTATTTTTATCTCTTGACTGAAGCCACCCAAATGTAGTACCTAATCCAAAATCTAAAATTTGAGTTGCGCTTGTAGCACCAAGTCTTATATTTCCATTGAATCCAGTGCCTGATGTTAATGGTGCTGCTGCAGGGGTCTCTACTTGAAATTTATTAACTGGTGCTGTAGTCCCAATCCCAGTTTGTGCATTTAAATGAATTGTACTCATTAAACAAATAAAAAATGCAATATACCTCTTCATGTCAACAAATAATTATATGCATAAAGATACTTAAATTTCATACAATCTTAATAGCACTAAAAACTCTGATTTCATGCAATTTCGGAGTTTTTTTTTATGGAATGCTGTTAGCTCGGTTTATTATTAAGTAAATACCAAACTAATACTTAATAATATAGTTTAAAGCTAAAAATGGATTCATAACATTATGTGATAAACCACCTCCAGTATTACCCATTGCAGCATTGTATGATCCAGTTGTAGCTGATCTATCAGTTCCAAAAAACATTGATTGAGAACTTGCAGCATAACCTCCGATAGTTGAAACTTCGTTTGCACTATTTACTGTTGTATTATGTTTATGTGCAGGCATTTCATTTATTGTAAGGACGTGACTTTCCTCTCCACCACTTGAAGCGAGCGGCCTGTTAGTTAATCCCGTACCTTGACCTACACCTACAATCATTTTAGATCTCAAATCGGGCAAATTGAATGTTGTTGAACCATTTCCTGCACCATATGTTGTACCAATCGTTAGGTACAAATTTGCATAAGTTGTTCTACTTACTGCAGATCCATCACATAACAAGTAACCACTTGGAGCTGAACTTCCTGCAAAAGAAATCACAGAACCAACAGGAGGAGCGAATGACCAAGTTAAATTACCAGCCCCATCAGTTGATAAGACTTGTGTACTTGAACCAGTTGTTGTTGGGTATGCATTTCCACCAGATGTTAAAACACCTGTAACTCTAGCATCTCCTGTAACGTCTAATATTTTTGAAGGTGCATTATTCCCAATACCCACATTCCCGTTATTATCAACTCTTATCCCTTTATTACTACCATCATTAGATAAATAATTCCCATTTAATTGAATATTATTTGTTGCAATATGATTTCCTAAATTATCTGCTGTAGTAGATGTTGTTATTGATGGATTTAATTTTGTAATAACAAAAGTAACACCTGGATATATAGCTCTACTAGCCCCATCCGGATTATACAATCGAAAAGTCCTTGAAGATGATGAACAATCAACAACATCAGCGGCAAAGGTACCTCCTCCCCAGTTACCCGAACCACCATTCGCAATTCGCGCATAACTATCACTACCTCTAAATGTGCTCCACGTACCTGAGATATTCTCTTGCATTAACATATCATTGTAGGTACCAGTATTTTGATATGGTAAAGCCCATTCAAGTTTATAGAGCCCATTAGATAAAGTGAAATTGGTGGAAGAACCTACTGTCATATCGCTGGATGCAATGTTATTAAAACTACTCGACCAAGTAGAAATAGGATTTAAGGCTACCGTACTTGCAGTTGAACGGAATATTGCCTGATTCTGCACATTACCAACTGTAGTAGATAAACTCACCCATTTTAAACCATTAGCATCCCAATAATAATAACCTGGCACTACTTGATAAGGACTAATCCCTGCAGTCACTGTATTAAAAACCATTAAACCATTGGCTGGATTGGTTATTGGACTGGCAGAATTAGTGGCTGTAAGAGCGACTCTTGGTGGTAAAAAACCTTTATTGGTTGATGTAATATCCAGTTTTGCAGAAGGATCTGGTGTAGTAGTCCCTATTCCAGTCTGGGCATTCAAGTGAATTGAATTTAGAATACTAATTATAACAAAAATTCGCTTCATTGTACATTTAATTAGACACATAAATATACTAGAAAATCAAACAAACACGACAACACTAAAACTAGGATTTCATTCGATATCGGATTTTTTACTCCTTTATCCCGTATTTAAATGGCTTAGTTTGCTTTTATAAATTTTAAAGCATCCATAAAATTATCAGATTCTAACTTGAGCACATAAGTGCCAGCCTGAAGATTACTTAGATCTATTATTAACCCTTGAAACAAATAGGCCCAATAAAGAAACATATAACTGCATTAATGAAATATAATTTGACGAAAAATACGAACTATTTTAATAAATGCTTTGAATACTACATTCAAGTATACATTTATAGACATTTATCTATAAATCATCTAGGTCTAAATAAAGACTACAATGATTGAAATGTGAATGTCACACGCCAGCTGATGTTCGCACCTACACCGTAGTATCCACTCGCATAAGGAATAACATATCCGGTTCCAGCCACACCTACATGAATTAGTCTAAATTGGGTACTGCTATAAGGCACTACTAATAGCTGTCCTCCTTGAGCAAGATTTGTGACAAAACCAGAAGCATTACTCAAACAAACATTAAGCCAATTCCAAGTACTTGTTCCAACATCACCAGTATAGGTGGCCTGCCCAGCTACTGAAGTATTAAATTGTAATCCGTTAGGCAAAGTAAATAAATAATCGCCAGAACCGATATTCATCCCAGTTGGACTACTTCCTGCTGAATAGGTAAGTTGACATTTCCATGTCTTGGCCCCAATTTGTTTATAACTGTAATCATTTACAGCTGGAGTTCCAATAGTTGGAGCTGTAGTAGTTGCGCCCCACCCCACACTTTGAATTGTTCCAGCACTTGTCCAGTTAGGTTCACTAATACTTATCCATGAACTTCCATTATAGTAATAAAAACCGATAGGAGCATCAGTCTGAAAGATTAATAACCCTGTTGATGGGGAAGAAATTGCACTTTTTTGAGATGCCGTCATCCTAGGAATTAAAACACCTTTGCTAGTAGAACTTACATCTAATAATGCAGATGCATCTGGAGCATTCGTCCCAATCCCCACTTTCCCGGTTATATTATACACATCATTACCAGTTAACACCCAAGGGTTCACAATGGCCGAAGATCCTATTTGCTGAATGCTTGCCCAAGTGCTTGAATAGGCAACTGATGCATTAGGAGGATAAGCTGTTACACCCCCACTCACGCTTAGTACCCTTAAATAAACCGTTGTATTGGATGTTGGAGTATAATACACTATGGCTTTGTCTTGTGGCGCATCAGAATATGCAGTTCCAGCTTTCATAATAGCGCCTATACTTCCCCCTGGTAGTAAGTTATTCGCATTATCAACCCATCCATAATAGGCATATCCACCCGATGTACCACCAATGGAGCCTTCTAATTTATAGGTTTTATTAGCGATTAAATTAAAGCCTCCACTAGTTATAGTAATACCTGCTCCATTGGATACGTTAAAAACTACATTGCCTGCCGAAGACAAAGTTTGATTCGCCGATAGTGAAGCTTGTACATAATCCACACTCTGCCCTGTTACAGGTGCATTGCCTGCAATGACTTGCGCTTCAAACCAAGGATTGCCTGTTCCTCCTAAAAAATCTCCATTAGGGAATACCGATATGGAACCAGAACTAGCTGAATTTGATACACTCACTAATTTCAAATACACTACTGTATTTACATTGGGAGTAATGATTACTTCAGCGATTCCACCAAATGATCCATTTCCAGCTGCATCATTAGGATTATAAGCATTCACAGCACTACCAATATTCGCTCCAGCTGTTTCATTGTACCAAGTAAATGAAGGCCTTGATCCAGAGAAGTTGGGCACAGAAGCAATTAAACGATAGGTATTGCCTGCTGTTAAAGTAATTTTTCCATTCGAAGTATTTAATGAAATATGGGAACCTGCTGAATTATCAACATTTGAAAAAGGAACTGGATTGTTGATACTGATTGTAGAAGATGACGTCATAGAGCCTCTCATATAAGAAGCTGCAAAACTTCCACTTCCTCCTGCAGTTGCGATAGTTGCCCATGCATTCCCATTCCAATAATAATAACCTGCCGCCAAATTCACATTCGAACCTGTATTGTACACCAATAAACCCGTGGCTGGATTAGGGATGGTCGTATTGTCCATATAACCCGTAAGCGTTACCCTAGGTGGTAAAAAACCTTTATTGGTGGCACTAACATCTAATTTTGCCGAAGCATCGGGCGTAGTGGTACCAATACCTGTTTGGGCATTTAAATGAATTGAGCATATAATACCGAGTAAAGCCAATATTCTTTTCAACATATAAAAAAAATCGATTGGTAAAGATAATTCTATTTTTTAATTAAATAAAATTGCCATAAATCAATCTAGGATTAGTTTTCAATTTTATAAATTGGCCATTCTCTTTACATAAAATAGTAATTCTAAAACTTATAAAACCTCCACTGCGTTTTGTAATCTTCCATTAATGGCTCTTTTTTCAACAATGCTCTTAACATTTCAATTGGCATATTGTTTTCATGCATCACAGCATCGTTAAATTGCTTTAAACTCATCTTACCAGTATCCACTAGCTCTTCTTTTAAAGCCCTTAATTGCAAAGCACCTACCATATACGCTAATTGATACAAGGGCCCATAGCCACCAGTAAATGACCTTCTCACTTCTCCTTCTGCATTAGCCCTTTCAT
>Ga0228701_1001340_pt1 | contig 17043 bp, 15 predicted proteins | sample McNCre117_Aug_MG_2_FD_178017 | JGI IMG/M metagenome (GOLD analysis project Ga0228701, IMG submission 178017) | Freshwater microbial communities from McNutts Creek, Athens, Georgia, United States - 11-17_Aug_MG | ecosystem: Environmental > Aquatic > Freshwater > Creek | place: USA: Georgia...
AGAGTGAAGGCGGTTATCACGGTGGGTACGACCCGCTGCAGGTATCAGTCAAGCCTCCGCTGTCGGCCGTTGGCCCGGCAGAGGCCCCGATTCCCGAAGTCCCCTTCGAGGTCGAAGCAGGCACCGTCTACGTTGTCCCGTACAACAACCTGCCTTACCTCGAGAAGATCTTCACCGAGCACGGCAAAGAAATTGCCGCGTTCATCCTCGAACCGGTGGTTGAAAACCTATCCATCGTGCTGCCCGACGAGGGCTACCTCAAGGGTGTTCGTGAGCTCTGCGACAAGTTCGACATCGCGTTGATCTTCGACGAGGTCAAGACTGGTCTCACCGCAGGTGCATTTGGTGCTGCCGAGCGTCTCGGGGTCAAGCCTGACCTCATCACGCTCGCGAAGAGCATCGGCGGCGGACTTCCCGTCGCGGCGTTCGGCGGGCGTGCCAAATACATGGATGCTGTTGTCGACGGTCGCATGGCTCACTTCGGTACCTACAACGGCAATCCGTTGGTCATGGCTGCGGTCACGGCAATCGACGAGATCTGCACGCCCGAAGCGCTCGCCGCTGCGGAAAAGATCAATCTCGGTGCTCTTGCTGAGATGGATGCCATCATCAAGGAGTTCGAGCTGCCCGCGCACACGGTCGGTTTCGGCGTCAAGGGTGCTGTGATCTGGTCACCGACTCCGGTTCGCAACTACCGCGACTACAAGGCAACCGACTTCGCGGTGGCCGAGCTGAGCTGGCTATGGGGTGTGAACCGTGGTGTTCTCACACCTCCCGGACTCGACGAGCAGTGGCTGGTGTCGCTCGCTCACACGAAGGCTGACATGGACAAGCTGGTCGGGGAGTTCCGCGACCTCGCGGTTGCCCTGCGCGGCTAGTTACTTCAACAATCAATTCAGGCGGGCGGTGATTTCGGTCACCGCCCGTTCTGCAATTGCATCCTGTGACACGTTGTTCGCCGCCCACGTTGCGATGGCCGAGCGACGCGCTACGTCGGCTGGTGAACTCAGTGCTCGCGTCATAGCTGCGACTACCTGATCGAGGTTGTATTCGGTCGCTTGGCCCAGGTTTGCTTGTCTGGCGAAATCGCCGCCCGGGCCGATTCCCGTGAAGATAACCGGCGTTCCACACGCCACCGAGGCGAACAACTTGGTTGGGATGCCCAGGTTGTAGTTCTCCGACTTGATCGAGGCCAGGGTGCACACGGCACCGCGAATCCATGCCGCCGCCTGGGCGGGCGGTAGTGTGCCGTGCAATTCCACCGAGCCTGGGGGAGTTGTCGTGGCGAGACGTTCAATCTCGGCGCGATCCTCGCCCTGTCCGATGAACACGAGGCGAGCATCCGGAAAATCAGCGACAACGCGCGCGAACGCCTCGACGAAGATGCCCGCACCCTGAAACTCCGAAGCAGTGCCGGCGTATAAGAAATAGGGGTGCTGAATATCGTGTACATCGCCGTCGGCGTTGAACAAGCCGGTATCAACCCCGTTGCCAACCGTCAGAATCGGTGCTTGCACGCCGAGCTCGCGCATGCGAGCCGTGAGCAAATCAGACACCGACAGGTTGAGGATGGCGCCGTTCATGGCGAATTTCTCGAGTGCCCTGACCGTGCGCACCACGAATGAGGGAGCGCTGGTCGATTCAGTGGCATCCGACCAAATATCGGGGGCGTAATACACATAGGGTGTGCGTCGTAGCCCGGCGGCCAAGCGCATAAAGAAGCCGGTTGTGGGTGGAGGCTCGACGATGAGCAAATCGCGGCGCGGGCCGAAAAGCACCCTCACAAAGGCCGGAACATCGAAGCTCAGATACTGGAAATATCCGCGAACGTAACCGTTCTTGTCGCGAAGCACCGGGGCGCGGGTGACGGAAATCTTGTCATGCTGGTCAACACTGGGGGGAAGGCCGTGCGGTGGCTTGACTGTGAGGACTTCGGTGCGTGCGCCGGCACGATCGAGGGCGCGCGCGAGCGCGGCTAGGCGAAAGGATGCGGCCGCCGGCTCAGGCAGGTAAATGCGAGAAACGATTGCGATCCGCTCGCCGGCAAGGGGAGTCGTCGGGGTAACCGATTCACCACGCTTTGCCACGGTTTACAGCCTAGAGGTCGTAGTCCTCGTCCTGCTCGCGGTTTTGTGCCACGACCTCGCCGATGGCAACGGTGACCGAGAGAGCCCAAATGATCCAAATCAGGATGGTGCGCCAGGTACGCGGACCCTTGATGGTCTGTCGCAGGGCCGAAACTCCGCCGAACAGCGCGCCAAGCACACTTGCGTTGAAGAAGTACTTACGCATGAGGTGCCTTTCGCCTGTGGAACAGGTGTCTAGGCTACCGCGAGTTCCTTGACCGTGTGCAAACGGGCGAAGTCGAGGGTGCGAGTCAGCAGCTCGAGGCGCTCGGTGGGTGTTTTGGCTTTGCGCGTGTTGACCTCGGCCACGATGTGTCCATCCCAGTTGATGTCGCGCAGGTGCGACAGCACCTCGGCAACGGGCTGACCGCCCTCACCCGGCAACAAGTGTTCGTCGAAAACACGAGCGTCATCGTCGGGGCCACTGCCGTCGCACAGGTGTACGTGCTTGAGGCGCTCGCCGAAAGCGTGGGTCAATTCGAGGGCGTCATGTCCGGAAAGCGCGGCGTGTGAGAAGTCAAGCGTCACGGCATCGCAGTCGAGTTCGCGCGGGTCGGGACCCGGCGCGTACATATCCATCGAGCGGTTGCGCACCTTCCACGGGAACATGTTCTCGACGGCGATGTGCACGCCCGTCTGCTGACTTGTGTGGCGAACGATGTCGAGAAACTGCTCGGCGTATTCCGATTGCCATCTAAACGGCGGATGCACCACTACGGTTGACGCGCCAACCTCGGCAGCCAGCTCAGCTGAACGCTCGAGCTTGATCTGCGGGTCGCGACCCCACACGAAGTGGGTGAGCAGAAGCACCGGGGCGTGGATGGAAAGAATCGGTTGCTCAAACCGGTCGGAGAGCTCGCGCAAGTCGCGCGCGTTCTGCGTGCGCTTATCGTTGGTGACCATGACTTCGACGCCATCGAACCCGGCCAGCCAGGAGTAGCGGAATCCGTCTTCGACGGACAGGGGATAAACGCACGAAGTGCTCATACCGATGTTGATCATTGGTCTTCACGGTACGCACCGTTTCTATGTGTTTGCTGAACGCCCTCTGAACATTCATCGCTCGCGTAGACTTGACGTTATGGCAGAAATTGACATGAAGCCCCGCAGCCGGGATGTAACCGACGGAATTGAAAAGGCAGCCTCGCGAGGCATGCTTCGTGCCGTTGGTATGGGTGACGAAGACTGGGCCAAGCCACAGATTGGCGTGGCATCCAGCTGGAACGAAATCACCCCGTGCAACCTGAGCCTCGACCGCCTCGCACAGGCCTGCAAAGAGGGCGTGCACTCGGGCGGCGGTTACCCGCTGCAGTTCGGTACCGTGTCGGTTTCTGACGGCATTTCGATGGGCCACGAGGGTATGCACTTCTCGCTGGTTTCGCGTGAAGTTATTGCTGACTCGGTCGAGACCGTCATGCAGGCCGAGCGCCTCGACGGTTCGGTACTTCTCGCTGGTTGCGACAAGTCGTTGCCCGGCATGCTCATGGCCGCCGCGCGCCTCAACCTGGCCTCCGTTTTTCTTTACGCCGGTTCGATTGCTCCGGGATGGGTTCGCCTGTCTGACGGCACCGAAAAGAGCGTGACCATCATCGACGCCTTCGAAGCTGTTGGTGCCTGCAAGGCCGGCAAGATGAGTGAAGAAGATCTCGATCGCATCGAGCGCGCCATCTGCCCGGGTGAAGGCGCCTGTGGCGGTATGTATACCGCCAATACCATGGCCTCTGTCGCTGAAGCACTCGGCATGAGCCTTCCCGGCTCGGCTGCGCCGCCCAGTGCTGACCGTCGTCGCGACTACTACGCACACCGTTCGGGCGAAGCAGTTGTGAACATGATTCGCAAGGGTATTCGCGCACGCGACATCCTCACCAAGAAGGCTTTCGAGAACGCCATTGCCATCGTTATGGCTTTCGGCGGATCGACCAACGCTGTTCTGCACCTGCTTGCCATCGCGCGTGAGGCAGAGGTCGAATTGACTCTCGACGACTTCAACCGCATCAACGACAAGGTTCCGCACATCGCTGACCTCAAGCCGTTCGGCAAGTACGTCATGAACGATGTTGACCGCGTGGGCGGTGTTCCCGTGGTGATGAAGGCCCTGCTCGACGCCGGTCTGCTGCACGGTGATGCGCTCACCGTGACCGGCAAGACGCTGGCCGAGAACTTGGCTGACATGAACCTTCTGCCGCTCGACGGCGAGGTCATTCGCACGCTCGACAACCCGCTGCACCACAACGGTGGCATCGCGGTTCTGCGCGGAAACCTGGCTCCTGACGGTGCTGTCGTGAAGACCGCTGGCTTCGACCTCGACGTGTTCGAAGGCCCCGCCCGCGTGTTCGAGCGCGAGCGCGCGGCCATGGATGCGCTCACCCGCGGTGAGATCAAGTCGGGCGACGTCGTCGTTATCCGCTACGAAGGCCCCAAGGGCGGCCCGGGTATGCGCGAGATGCTGGCCATCACCGCAGCTATCAAGGGTGCGGGCTTGGGTAAAGATGTCCTATTATTGACAGACGGACGATTCTCAGGCGGCACAACCGGACTGTGTATCGGCCACATAGCCCCCGAGGCCCACGATGGCGGACCAATCAGCCTCGTGCGCGATGGTGATCTGATACGGGTCGATATCGTGGCTCGGACTCTTGACCTACTCGTTGATGAGTCAGAGCTCGCAACCCGCCGATCCGGCTGGGAGCCGCTTCCTCCGCGCTACACCCGTGGTGTTCTTGCGAAGTACGCACAGCTCGTGCACTCCGCATCTGAGGGAGCGATTACCGGGTAGTTCCTACCTGCCAATCACTCTTTTCACCCCATATTCGAGGACTTCTCATGTCTGACGACAAACTAAGCCCTGCCGGCAAAAAGTCGAACGCGCCCGTTATTTCGGGTGCTGAGGCTGTCGTTCGCTCACTCGAGCTGCTGGGCGTTACCGACGTGTTCGGTCTGCCCGGTGGCGCGATTCTGCCGGTGTACGACCCGCTCATGGACGCCAGCAAGCTGCGCCACATTCTCGTTCGTCACGAACAGGGTGCTGGTCACGCGGCCGAAGGTTACGCATCTGCCACCGGCAAGGTCGGCGTGTGTATCGCCACCAGTGGCCCCGGTGCCACCAACCTGGTGACGGCGATTGCTGACGCCTACATGGACTCCGTTCCCATGCTCGCGATCACCGGTCAGGTGTTCAGTCACCTGATGGGTACCGACGCGTTCCAGGAGGCCGACATCGTCGGAATCACCATGCCCATCACCAAACACTCGATTTTGGTGACCAAGGCTGCCGAGATTCCCGGCGCGCTCGCTGCTGCCTACGAAATCGCCGGAACTGGTCGCCCGGGCCCGGTTCTCGTTGACATCACCAAGGATGCTCAGCAAGAAGAAGCCGCATTCGTCTGGCCGCCCGTGGTTGACCTGCCTGGCTACCGCCCGGTTACCAAGGCGCACGGCAAGCAGATTCAAGCTGCCGCTGAACTGATCGCTGAGTCGAAGAAGCCTGTCTTCTACGTCGGTGGTGGAATCGTTCGTGGCAAGGCCTCGAAAGAACTGCTGGCGCTCGCCGAAAAGGTTGGCGCGCCTGTTGTCACCACGCTCATGGCGCGTGGCGCGTTCCCTGATTCGCACGAGCAGAACCTCGGCATGCCCGGCATGCACGGCACGGTTCCTGCAGTGCTCGCTCTGCAAGAGGCAGACCTGCTCATCACGCTGGGTGCGCGTTTCGACGACCGCGTGACCGGTAAGGCTGCGCTGTTCGCACCGAACGCCAAGGTCATCCACGTAGACATCGACCCCGCTGAAATCGGCAAGATTCGCGCGGCGGATGTTCCCATCGTGGGCGATCTGAAGGATGTGCTCGGCGACCTGAGCGCTGCCTTCGACGCTGAGATGGGCAAGAAGAAGCTTGACCTCACTCAGTGGTGGACACGCGTCAACGCGTGGCGCGACGAGTACCCGCTGGGTTACTCGGCTCCCACTGATGGTTTGCTCGCGCCGCAGCACATCATTTCGCGCATCGGTGAGCTTTCGGGCCCCGAGGCGATTTACGCTGCCGGCGTCGGCCAGCACCAGATGTGGGCTGCGCAGTTCATCAAGTACGAGCGCCCGAACGCCTGGTTGAACTCGGGCGGTGCCGGAACCATGGGTTACTCGGTTCCCGCTGCCATGGGCGCCAAGGTCGCTGAGCCTGAGCGCGTGGTGTGGGCCATCGACGGTGACGGATGCTTCCAGATGACCAACCAAGAGTTGGCCACCTGCACCATCAACAACATCCCCATCAAGGTGGCGATTATCAACAACTCGTCGCTGGGTATGGTTCGTCAGTGGCAGACCCTGTTCTACAGCGGTCGCTACTCGAACACCGACCTGAATACCGGCCACGACACCATTCGCGTGCCTGACTTCGTCAAGCTCGCTGAGGCATACGGTGCGCTCGGTATTCGCGTTACCAAAGAAGACGAGATTGATGCAGCCATCAAGCTTGCGCTCGAGACCAACGATCGCCCGGTTGTTATTGACTTCGTGGTGAGCGCTGACTCAATGGTGTGGCCGATGGTTCCGCAGGGTGTCGGCAACAGCCACATTCAGTACGCGCGCGATCACGCGCCTTCGTGGGACGGTGAGGAGTAAGCCATGAGCACACACGTTTTGAGTTTGCTGGTCGAAGACCGTCCCGGTGCGCTGACCCGCGTTGCTGGTTTGTTCGCTCGCCGTGGCTTCAACATTGAGTCGCTCGCGGTGGGTCACACCGAGGTAGAGGGTCTCTCGCGCATCACGGTTGCCGTGGATGTCGACGACCTTCCGCTCGAGCAGGTCACCAAGCAGCTGAACAAGTTGGTCAATGTGATCAAGGTTGTTGAGCTGGATCCGGCCCAGTCGGTTCAGCGCGACCACTTGCTCATCAAGGTGCGCGTTGACAATGCGACTCGTTCGCAGGTGCTCGAGGCGGTTACGCTATTCAGAGCGAGCGTTGTTGACGTAGCTCCCGATTCGCTGGTTATTGAAGTAACCGGTGACACGGGTAAAACCGAAGCGTTGCTGAAGGTTCTCGAACCGTACGGCATCAAAGAGGTCGCGCAGTCAGGTCTGCTGGCCATCGGTCGAGGATCCAAGTCCATCACCGAGCGCGTTTTCAAGAACTAACGATTTACACACAAGCCACAATCAAGGAGAAACGAAACAGTGACTGAAATTCACTACGACAAGGACGCCGACCTCGGTCTCATTCAGAGCAAGAAGGTTGCCGTTATCGGATACGGCTCGCAGGGTCACGCCCACGCGCTCAACCTGCGCGACTCGGGTGTCGAGGTCGTCGTCGGCCTCAAGGCTGGCTCGAAGTCGATCGCTAAGGCTGAAGAAGCTGGCTTCAAGGTGTTGACCCCTGACGCCGCTGCCGAGTGGGCAGACGTTGTCGTCATCCTCGCTCCCGACCAGTCGCAGCGCGACCTCTACAAGAACGACATTGCTCAGCACATGACCGCTGGCAAGACGCTCGTTTTCGGCCACGGTTTCAACATCCGCTTTGGTTACATCCAGGCTCCGACCGACGTTGACGTTGTTCTCGTTGCTCCCAAGGGCCCGGGTCACACCGTTCGTCGCGAGTACGAAGCCGGTCGCGGTGTTCCCGTGATTGTTGCTGTCGAGAACGACGCAACTGGCAAGGCATGGGACCTCGCATGGTCGTACTCCAAGGGCATCGGCGGTCTGCGTGCCGGCGGTATCACCACCACCTTCACCGAAGAGACCGAAACCGACCTGTTCGGTGAGCAGGCTGTTCTCTGTGGTGGCACCTCGCAGCTCGTCATGTACGGCTTCGAGACCCTGGTTGAGGCTGGCTACCAGCCCGAAATCGCCTACTTCGAGGTTTTGCACGAGCTCAAGCTCATCGTTGACCTCATGTGGGAGGGTGGCATCGCCAAGCAGCGCTGGTCGGTTTCGGACACCGCTGAGTTCGGTGACTACGTTTCGGGCCCGCGCGTGATCGACCCCAGCGTCAAGGCACACATGCAGGAGGTCCTCAAGGACATCCAGTCGGGTGCTTTCGCTGAGCGTTTCATCAACGACCAGGACAACGGCGCCAAGGAGTTCCAGGAGCTCCGCGCCAAGGGTGCAGCTCACCCGATCGAAAAGGTCGGTCAGAAGCTCCGCGCCCTGTTCGCATGGCGTCCGCAGGACAAGGACTACGTCGAGGGCTCGGCTGCTCGCTAGCCATTAGGCGACAAGGGGATGCGCTGCCACTAGCGCGTCGCATGGAGAACACAGACGACGAAGCCCTCAGTTGGGCAGGAGATGAGTCGCGGATGCGCGGCTCGGGTACGTGGAGTGTTCCCAAGCGCGCGGGCGGTGCATCCCCTTCGTCGTCCCCTGAGGCACCGAGTCCCTCCTCTACTCCGCAACCCCCGGCGGTCGAGCGTCCGGCCAGCGGCTGGCGCGATTCAGTCGGTCTGCTGGTCACTGGTGTGCTTGCCGGTGTCTACCTGCTGTTCAGTGTGGCGTGGTTGATTACCGCCTTCCGGAATCCCATCGCAATTGCTGACCCGCTCGGGCAGTTCATGTTCACGCTGGGCCTGTGGTTCGCCGCAGCAGCGCCCATTTTGGTTTTCATCGCGATTGTGCTGTGGCGCCGCGGTCGGGGAGTGGGCCTGCGCCTGCTCTTCTTGCTGATCGGCGCGCTCGTGCTCATCCCGTGGCCGTACCTCACCTGGGCGGCCTAATCATGTCGAATCCGGTTCTGCGCATCACCGTCGGGGTGGCACTTTTTGCCGTCTTTGGGCTGTTTTTCGCCTATGACGTGTGGGAGGGTATCGGCAATTTCATCGGCCTCGAAAACCAAGCGGGGCAGCTCCACCTGGGCATCACCGGCTTGGGCTGGTTCGTCATGTACGCCGATGTGTTCCTGCCCGCTTTGGTGTGGTTGGGGTTAGTGCTCACCTTCGCAATCGTCGTCGTGAGGCGCGTGCGTGCTGGGCTGCCGGTGCCAATCTGGCGCTTCGCGGTTCTGCTGACCATCGGATTGGTGCTCACGGCGGTACTGACCGCTGATTTCGTACTCGGAGTACCGGTCACTGTCATCTTCGACACCGGTTCTGCTGGCTAGAATTGACTCAGAGTTTCCCGCGTTTTTGACGCGGGTCAATTGTTTGAAAAAACCAATTTCTCAATAAAGGAATCGACGTTCGTGACTAAGCCTGTTGTCCTCATCGCTGAAGAGCTTTCGCCCGCCACCATCGAGGCCCTGGGCCCCGACTTCGAGGTGCGCACGGTAGACGGCACCGACCGTCCGGCACTGCTCGAGTCGATTCATTCGGCGAACGCGATCCTCGTTCGCTCGGCCACCAAGGTCGACGCCGAGGCAATCGCTGCCGCTCCAAACCTGCAGGTCATCGCCCGCGCTGGCGTTGGCCTCGACAATGTTGACATCAAGGCCGCAACCACCGCCGGTGTCATGGTGGTGAACGCACCGACCTCGAACATCATTTCGGCTGCTGAGCTCACCGTTGGCCACATTCTGAGCCTGGCTCGTCACATCCCGGCCGCACACAACGCGCTGGCTCAGGGGCAGTGGAAGCGCAGTGCCTACACGGGTACTGAGCTCTACGAAAAGACCATCGGCATCATCGGCTTTGGCCGCATCGGCGCGCTCATCGCAGAGCGTCTCAAGGCGTTCGGCACGACGATCATCGCGTACGACCCCTACGTCACCTCGGCTCGTGCGGCGCAGCTGGGCGTTCAGTTGGTCACGCTGGATGAACTGCTTGAGCAGGCCGATTTCATCACGATTCACATGCCCAAGACACCTGAAACCACGGGCATGATCTCGACCAACGAACTCAAGAAGATGAAGAAGACGGGTTACATCGTCAACGTCGCTCGCGGCGGTCTCATCGACGAGGATGCTCTGTACACGGCTCTCACCACGGGCGAGATCGCCGGGGCTGGCCTCGACGTGTTTGTGAGCGAGCCACCCAAAGACTCACCACTGCTCGATCTGCCGAACGTGGTCGTGACCCCGCACCTCGGAGCATCCACCGACGAAGCCCAGGAGAAGGCCGGTGTTGCTGTTGCTAAGTCGGTACGTCTGGCTCTCGCTGGCGAGCTCGTACCCGACGCCGTAAACGTGGCTGGGGGAGTTATCGACCCGCTGGTTCGCCCTGGAATCGACCTCGTGGTCAAGCTGGGTCAGGTGTTCTCGGGTCTCGCCCAGAGCAGCCCGCTCACCAGCGTTGATGTTGAGGTTCGCGGCGAGATTGCCGACCTCGATGTCTCGGTCTACAAGCTTGCTGCGCTCAAGGGAATCTTCAAGAACGTCGTGAGCGAGAGCGTCAGCTACGTGAACGCTCCACTGCTCGCCGAACAGCGCGGCATCGAGGTTCGCCTTCTCGCTGAGGGTGACTCCGCCGACTACCGCAACCTCATCACCCTGCGCGGTGCACTGAGCGATGGTTCGCAGATTTCGGTTTCGGGAACCCTGCAGGGCGTCAAGCAGTCCGAGAAGATCACTGAGATTAACGGCTACGAAGTTGATGTCCCCATCGACGAGCACCTCATCGTGATGCAGTACACCGACCGCCCGGGCATCGTTGCGGTTTATGGCAAAGAGTTCGGCGAAGCATCCATCAACATTGCTGGCATGCAGATCGCGCGCCAGAAGCTCGGTGGCGCTGCGCTGAGCGTGCTCACGGTTGACTCGCCCGTTCCGGCAAACATCATCGACAAGGTGCGCAAGGCAATCGACGCACAGGTCATGCTCGAAATCGACATCACTGAATAGGAATCGGTTATGGCACGCACACTCAAGCTCGCTGTAATTCCCGGCGACGGCATCGGCCCCGAGGTCATCGCTGAGGCAGTCAAGGTGCTTGACGCTGTCGCGCCCTCGACCGACCTGACTTTCGACAAGACTCCGTTCTCGCTTGGCGCCGATCGCTACCTCAAGACTGGCGACGTGCTGAGCGATGATGACCTCGCTGAGATCAGCGCGCACGACGCGATTTTGCTCGGTGCGGTTGGTGGCGTTCCTGGTGACAAGCGCATTCCCGCGGGAATCATCGAGCGCGGCCTGCTGCTCAAGCTGCGTTTCAGCCTCGATCACTACGTGAACCTGCGCCCCACCACGATTTTCCCTGGCGTGACCAGCCCGCTGGCTAACCACGGTGACGTTGATTTCGTTGTCGTGCGCGAAGGTACTGAAGGTCCTTATGTCGGCAACGGCGGCGTTCTGCGTCAGGGCACGAGCGAAGAAATCGCCAACGAGCTGTCGGTCAACACGGCACACGGTGTGGAGCGCGTGGTTCGCTACGCATTCGAGCTCGCGGCCAAGCGTCCGCGTAAGAAGCTCACCTGGGTACACAAGACCAACGTGCTCGTGCACGCTGGGGGATTGTGGACACGCATTGTGAACAAGGTTGCGGCCGAGCATCCTGATGTGACCGTCGATTACTTGCACGTGGATGCGGCAACGATCTTCTTCGTCACCGACCCGGCTCGCTTCGATGTCATCGTCACCGACAACCTGTTCGGCGACATTCTGACGGACCTCGCTGGTGCGATTAGCGGTGGAATCGGTCTCGCGGCATCGGGAAACATCAACCCGACCAACGTTTTTCCGAGCATGTTCGAGCCGGTTCACGGTTCTGCGCCCGACATCGCTGGTCAGCAGAAGGCCGACCCGACCGCGGCGATTCTCTCGGTTGCGCTCATGTTTGACCACTTCGGTGAGCAGGCGGCGGCCGAGGCCATCACGCAGGCAGTTCAGGCGGACTTGGCTGCGCGCGGTTCGGCCACGCGTACCACGAGCGAAATCGGCGACGCTATTGTCGCGCGCCTAGGGTAGAACCATGGCTGCGAACAACGAGACGACTTTTCCGCTGAGCTACACGCTCACGCCCAGCCAAGCTGCCCGCGCGGAAGCCGAGCGCGAAGAAATTCTTGCTGACCCAGGGTTCGGTAAGCACTTCACCGACCACATGGTGGTTATTGACTGGGATATCGAAGCTGGCTGGCACGATGCCCGCGTGGTTCCCTACGGTCCGCTCACAATGGATCCTGGTTCGGCAGTGCTGCACTACGCCCAAGAGGTTTTCGAGGGGCTCAAGGCCTACCGCCACGCTGACGGCTCGATCTGGACCTTCCGTCCTGAAGCGAACGCACGCCGTTTGCAGCGTTCGGCGCACCGCCTCGCTCTGCCCGAGCTCGCGGTTGAAGACTTTGTCGAGTCGGTCAAGCAGCTCGTCGCGCTCGACAAGTCGTGGGTTCCTTCGGCGCCCGAGACCAGCCTGTACATTCGTCCGTTCATGTTCGCGAACGAGACCTTCTTGGGCGTTCGCGCCGCACACAAGGTGGCCTACTACGTGATCGCGAGCCCGGCGGGTGCTTACTTTGCTCAGGGCGTTGCCCCGGTCAAGATTTGGCTCTCCACCGAGTACTCGCGTGCTGGTCGCGGTGGCACGGGTGCCGCTAAGTGCGGTGGCAACTACGCGTCGTCGCTGTTGCCTCAGGTTGAGGCCTACGAAAACGGATGCGCGCAGGTGTTGTTCCTCGACAGCGAGACCGGTTCACACATCGATGAACTCGGTGGCATGAACATCTTCTTCGTGCACAAAGACGGTCACCTGGTCACCCCGGCGCTCACGGGCTCGATTCTCGAGGGCATTACCCGTGAGTCGATCATCACGCTCGCGCGCGACCGCGGTCACGTGGTCGAGGAACGCGCCGTCACCATCGACGAGTGGAAGGCCGGCATCGAGTCGGGCGACATCACTGAGGTGTTTGCTTGTGGCACGGCTGCCGTCATCACCCCGATCGGGCAACTGCTCGGGCATGGGCTATCCATTGGCGACGCAGACGCGCCCGCTGGTGAACTTACGATGAGCCTGCGCAAGGAGCTCACCGACATTCAGTACGGCCGCCTGCCTGACCGCCACGGTTGGCTGACGCGCCTCGACGCATAGGGCGGTTCGCGCATCCATGACCACTAATTACCCGGTTACCCAGGCGAGCGGCAAAGACGTTCGTGTGCGCTTTTGCCCGTCGCCTACCGGCACGCCTCACGTGGGTCTCATTCGCACGGCCCTGTTCAACTGGGCCTATGCGCGTCACACGGGCGGCACCTTCATTTTTCGCATCGAAGACACCGACGAGGCTCGCGACAGCGAAGAATCGTACGAGCAGATCATTGATGCTCTGGGTTGGCTCGGTCTGAACTGGGACGAAGGTGTTGAGGTCGGCGGGCCGCATGAGCCTTACCGTCAGTCGCAGCGCTACGACATCTACCGCGACGTCGTTGCCAAGCTGATCGAGACCGGTCACGTCTACGAGAGCTTCTCGACCCCCGAAGAGATTGAGGCGCGTAACCTCGCTCGCGGACTTGACCCCAAGGTTGGCTATGACAACTTCGACCGAGACCTGACGGATGCGCAAAAGGCGGCTTTCCGTGCCGAGGGCCGTGAACCAGCGCTGCGATTGCGTGTGCCCGACGAAGACATCTCGTTCGACGACCTAGTTCGCGGCGAGATTACCTTCCCGGCGGGTTCGTTCCCCGACTTCGTTGTGGTTCGTCCGAACGGACATCCGCTTTATACGCTGGTTAACCCAGTGGATGACGCCATCATGCGCGTGACGCACGTGCTGCGTGGTGAAGACCTGCTCTCGAGCACGCCCCGACAGATTGCGCTCTACCGAGCACTTATTGACGCCGGATTCGCCACTCACGTGCCCCGCTTCGGCCACTTGCCCTACGTGATGGGGGAGGGCAACAAGAAGCTCTCCAAACGTGACCCCGAGTCGAACCTGTTCCACCACCGTGACCGTGGGTTTATTCCTGAGGGCCTGCTCAACTACCTCGCGCTGCTGGGCTGGTCGCTCACGCACGACCGCGACGTGTTCACGCAAAAAGAGATGGTCAAGGCGTTCGATGTTGCTGACGTGAACCCCAACCCCGCGCGTTTCGACCTCAAGAAGGCCGATGCAATCAACGGTGACCACATCCGTCTGCTGCGCGAGGATGACTTCGCCGACCGCCTGGTTCCCTACCTACAGGCTGCCGGCGTCGTGGGTGAGTCGCTGACCGCCGACGAGCGCGCGATTCTCAAGGCCGCCGCACCGCTGGTGCAGACCCGAATGAACGTGCTGAGCGAAGCCCCTGGTTTGCTGGCATTCTTGTTCACGGCAACGCCCGATCTCACCATTGCCGACGAGGCACGCGCGAGCCTGCCTGAGAATTACGCCGAGGTGCTTGCCGCCGGCGTTGCTGCGCTCGAGGGCGTGAGCGACTGGTCGACCGAGAACATTCAGAACGCTCTGCAAACTGCGCTGGTCGACACGATGGGCCTCAAGCCGCGCGTGGCCTTTGGCCCGTTGCGCGTGGCCATCAGTGGTCAGCGCATCTCGCCGCCGCTGTTCGAGTCGATGGAGATTCTCGGTCGTGACGACGTTTTGGTGAGGCTCCGCTCGCTCGGGTAGACTAGTCGAGGTTTCGCGCCCCGTCAGGGGAGCGAAAATGCCATTGAGGTATGGTGTAATTGGCAACACGACGGTTTCTGGTACCGTTGTTCTTGGTTCGAGTCCAGGTACCTCAGCAAAGAAAAAGCCCCGGTTAACCGGGGTTTTTGCGTTAACTCCCGCGGCTTAAAGTAAGAACCCTCGCTGTGTTCAGCGAGGGTTCTTCTGCGTGAGTAGTTGGTTACACCTTGACAGGCGTACCTGTGAGCGACCTGAGCGTTAGACGCGGGGTGCGTAGAAGCGGTACAGGCCTTCAGCAATCACGGCCGGCTTCTCGCTGCCCTCAACCTCAACGGTCTGCGTAACACCTAGCTGAATGCCGCCCTTGACCTCGGTGATCGAGTCAATCTTGGCGTGCATGCGAATGCGCGAGTTCACGGGAACCGGTGCGATGAAGCGCACCTTGTCGAGACCGTAGTTCACCTTGGTGTCGACGTCAGTTGCGTCGAGCAGCTCTGACCAGAGCGGAATCACCAGCGACAGGGTCAAGAAACCGTGCGCGATCGGCACACCGAAGGGGCCTTCCTTGGCGCGCTCGGGGTCGATGTGAATCCAGTTGTGGTCGTTGGTCGCATCCGCGAATGTGTTGATCTGGTCCTGCGTGACGGTGAGGTACTCGCTGTAACCGAGGTCAGCGCCTTCCATGCCGAGCAGTTCGTTGTAGGTAACCTTCGTTGCCATGTTCTTCTCTTTTCTGTATCTGTGAACGATGAATAAATATGGATGCTCGTGCGCGTCTCGCCCTTAGACGAACGCACCCTTGCCGGTGATCGCGCGACCCACCACGAGTGCGTTAATCTCGTGCGTTCCCTCGTAGGAATAAATCGCCTCGGCGTCGGCAAAGTAGCGGGCTACGTCGTAGTCGACGACGATGCCGTTGCCGCCGACGACCTCGCGGGCGAGCGCTACGGTCTCGCGCAACAAGAGCGAAGTCTGCATCTTGCACATTGAAGAACTCTCGTCGACGTAGACGCCCTCTTGTTGCTGCTGCGTCAGGCGAACCGTCATGGCGAGTCCTGCGGTGAGGTTCGCCAGCATGCGGGCAAGCTTCTCTTGGATGAGCTGGAAGCTCGCGATGGGCTTGCCAAACTGCTGGCGCTCGGTGACGTACTTGACGGCGGCTTCGTAAGCGCCGGCCATCACGCCACACGCAATCCACGAGACCAGCGAACGCATGTTTCGCAGCAGTCCAGCCACATCAGCGAAGGAGTTGATGTTCTGCAAGCGCGTTTCTTCGCCCACCTTGACGTCGACGAGCTTAATGTCGGCGTTCTGCATAATCTTGAGCGAGGCCTTGCCCGTGATCTTCGAGTAGCTCACGCCGGGTGCATCCTTGGGAACTAAGAAGCACTTAACCTGCCCGTCGGACACATCGCGGGCGAAGATGGCCAGGGTGTTGGCGGCGAAAACACCACCAATCCAGCGCTTGTCACCGTTGATGGTCCAGGTGTCACCGTTGCGCTCGGCCGTGGTGGCCAGGCCGCGAGCGATGTCGCTACCGTGGTCGGCTTCGGTGAGACAGAACACGCCGAACAGCTCGAAGCTCTGAATGAGCGGATCCCACTTGGCTACCTGCTCGGCGCTACCGCCCAGGTTGACCGTGGTGCGAAAAAGGCCGGCGACCGCGTTGTAGAAGGTCGAGACCGACGCGTCGCAGCGAGCGAGCTCGAAGGTGCGAAAACCGGTGAACAGCTCGGTCGGCTTTTCGCCCGCATCGCGCAGTTCTTTCGGGTTCATCATGTCGAGATCGACCAGGTGGGGGATGATCTCCATCGGAAACTCATCCCGCGACCAGTAGTCATTGACCAGCGGCTTGACGTAAGCGTCGAGCGTGGCGCGCAGGCGCAGAATCGCGGCCTGTTCCGCCGGGCTTAACAGCGAGGCAAAATCAAACTGATCGGATGGGTACAACGTGGTCATGAGCGCTCCTTAGGGGTTGTCAGCGCGGTTTATTACTTGCCCAGGCCCAGTAGGCGCACGGCGTTGTCTTTGAGAATCTTGGGGCGCACTTCGTCTTTCATTTCGAGCGCGGCGAAGTCGTTCATCCAGCGGTCGGGCGCGATGAGCGGGTAGTCCGATCCGAACAGCATCTTGTTCTGCAGAATCGAGTTCGCTTGGCGAACCAGGTTGGCCGGGAAGTACTTCGGTGACCAACCCGACAGGTCAATCCAGACGTTCGCTTTGTGCGTGGCAACGGCGAGAGCTTCGTCTTGCCAAGGCACACTCGGATGCGCCATCACGATGTTCAGTGCCGGGAAGGCAGCCGCCACGTCGTCGAGAAGCATGGGGTTTGACAGGCTCAATCGCAGGCCGTGACCCCCGGGAAGCGCGGAGCCGATGCCTGTCTGACCGGTGTGAACCACGATTGGAACTTCCATCTGCTCGATGACCTCGAACAGCGGGAAGAAGCGCTCGTCGGCCGGGTTGAAGTTCA
>Ga0228701_1001341_pt1 | contig 17042 bp, 16 predicted proteins | sample McNCre117_Aug_MG_2_FD_178017 | JGI IMG/M metagenome (GOLD analysis project Ga0228701, IMG submission 178017) | Freshwater microbial communities from McNutts Creek, Athens, Georgia, United States - 11-17_Aug_MG | ecosystem: Environmental > Aquatic > Freshwater > Creek | place: USA: Georgia...
GGCAGGTTGAGCAAGCGCTTGACCATCTCCTGCACTTGTTCTTTTTTAGCCAAACCATGACCGGCCACAGCTTGCTTCATCTGTAACGCGGTGTATTCGGCGACGGGCAAGTTGCAAGTGGCCAAGGCGGTGATGCAAGCACCACGTGCTTGACCTAGCAACAGGGTGGCTTGTGGGTTGACGTTGACAAACACAATCTCCACCGCTGAGGTGTCGGGTTGGTAACGCGCCGCCACTTCGTGGATGCCGTCAAACAAGACCTTCAAACGTTCGGCCAAATTACCTTGGGCTTCTTTGTTGGTTTTGATGGTGCCACTCGCCACGTACAGCAATTGGTTGCCGTGTTTTTCCACCACGCCAAAGCCGGTGGTTCGCAAGCCGGGGTCAATGCCAAGAATGCGCATTTACGGCAACTGTGCGCTGCCCATGCGCATCAAAATAATTTCGGTACGACCCGCAAGGTACTCTGACTGCGGGAACTTTTGGTAATGCTTGGGGCGCGGCAGCATCACGGCCAAGCGGCCAGCTTCCCAAGGGGTGAGTTGTGATGCGGGCTTTTGAAAGTAATGTTGGGCAGCCGCTTCAGCGCCAAAAATGCCTTCACCCCATTCCACATGGTTGAGGTAAATCTCCAAGATACGCTTCTTGCCCAGTACCGCTTCGAGCATGACGGTCAGCACAAACTCTTGCCCCTTGCGGATGAAAGTGCGTTCGCCCGACAGAAATAAATTCTTGGCCAGTTGTTGCGTGATGGTTGAGCCCCCCACCACTTTGGGTGCTGCCTTGCCTTGTGCTTTGCGGCTGGCTTGTAATTCTGCTTTGGCGTTTTTGGCCCAAGCCTTTTCAATCGCATCCCACTGGACACCGTCGTGCTGCGCAAAGATGTCGTCTTCTGAGGCAATCACTGCGCGCTTGAGGTTGTTGGAAATTTGCGCATAGGGCACCCAATCTTGGCGCCAACGCAAGCGGTCTTTGGTGCTGACGATGCGCCAAGCTTCCGAGCGTTCAAACGAGGTGGATTCAGGCGCGATGCGCGCCATGACCGCGATGCGCGCCAAGAAGAAAAATTGCAGCGCAAACCAAGCCACCAGCACCAGCAACAACCAGCGCAACCAAGGGCGAAAGCGTGTGGTGTTCATCTGGCTTCACCGCCTTTGGTTTGCAAGGTGTTGTCATGGCTGAAGATGAAGCGCGACACCACGGCCAATTGGTCGGCTTGTTTGCGCATCTCTTCGGTGAATTCACCAAACGGACCTGCTGCTGTGGCAATGGCTTGGGCGCGACGGTCAAGGTCGGCCAAGCCTGAGCTTTGCACCACCTCGGTCGCGAGCACGCGGCCATCGGTGTTGACGGTGATGATCATGGTCAATTCGCCGTAGAGTTTTTGCCCGCTGTTGGTGGCGGGGAAATAGCGTGTGCCGCGGTCTTCAATTTTGCGGCGCAAGGTGTCGTAGTACAGCGCATAGGCCACTTGCTTGGTGGCGGGGCTCACGTAGTGTTTGCGTGGGCGCGCATTGTCTTGGTTGATGCGCTCTTCAATTTCAGCCAACAGCTTGAGCAGCTGTCGGCGTTTTTGCTCAATCGCATCTTGCTCGGCTTTTGATTTTTGCGGTTGAGGTGGTGGCAGCTGGGCGAGCAAGTTTTTCACTTGCGCCAACAGCAGCGATTGCTCTTTGCGCATCTGCGCCACTTGGCGTTGCATGGACTCGGTCATGTCACCGACCGAGGTGGTGGCTGCAGTGGGCAGAGGCGATGCTGCACGACCGCTTTTGAGTTCACCGCCACCTGCCAGTTGCGTTTGCGCCAATGCTTGTGCCTTATCAGGTGCATCGGCTTTGGCGCGTGTGTTGACCAAAATCACATCCAACGGTGCGTCGCTGAACAAGCGGTTAAAGCGTTCAGGTGCAGCAATGCGCAGCGTCAGCAGTGCACCATGAAAAACGAATGAAATGAACAAGGCCTTTTGCAGTCTTGACCAATGCTTCCATGACAAACGCGAGAGCATCACGCAGCCGTTCCTTCCGCCGTGGGTGCCTCGTTCACGTCCATGGCCAACGCAATAGGTCCTGCTGCGCTGTCGTCTTCGTCGTCTGTCATCTCGGCTTCTTCAGCGCTGGAGGGGGCATCGACTTCGAGCACATGCAACAGATGGCCGCTGATGTCGAGACTGATGTCGTCAATCTCACTCAAGCGCAGCTGCACATGTGCGCCGCGTGGCAAATCGCCCCCGCCGAGCACAGGCAAGACCAAAGGCAAGTCATCGGCGCGCGCCATGGGCGGCTGGCCTGGGAATGCTTTGAACACGGTGGCGCTGAGTTCGGTGATGTTGTGTTGTTTCAAATACTGCAGCGTCCAGAAACGTTCCATGCCGTTTTGGTAGGCGTTGTACGCCCCATAGGCGCCATCGAACGCAGAGATGATAGAGAACAGTTCTGCATCTTTGGGTTTGAACGGTGCAGCCAAAGCGGCGGTGCTGCCGTGCTTGGCGCACGCGATGATTTGCCATTGGTTCACCAAGTCGGTGTAGCGGCGCAGCGGTGAGGTGCTCCATGCATAGCTGGGCACGCCAATGCCAGCGTGTGGCAAAGCCTTGGTGCCCATGCGCACTTTGACGCCGGGCAACAAGCTGGCTTGGCTGCGGTAGATGCCGGGCACGCCCAGCTCTGACATCCAATTGCCCCAGGTGCTGTTGGCCAGAATCATGGCCTCGGCCACCATCAAGTCGAGTGGCGCGCCGCGTTGGCGAATGCTGATTTGAACTTGCTCATCGCCTGTGGGCGTTGCCCCGTTGTTGCCAACAAGGCGGAAGTTGTAGTCAGGGCGGTTGAAGTTTTCGGGCTTGCCGCGTACCACTTCGCGTTGTGCTTTGAGGTGTTGGGCCAAGCGGAACAGAAAAGCGAGTTCTGTTCGCGGCATGGCGGGCTCCATGGTGCCCGCAGCGTGCGTGAAGCTGTCGTCGTTCAGCCAAGCTTCGGTGACGATGGCATCGAGTTGGTCGTGGCGCAAGTTGGCGGCAATTGGCACACGCTCTACGCGTGTTTCTGTGTTTTGCAAAGCCAGCGTGGCTTCGTCAAACGTGGCGTACAGCGACACCGCAGGGCAGTCACGCCCTTCTTGCAAGGTGTAGGTTTGCACCACCTCGTCGGGCAGCATGGTGATTTTGTAGCCCGGCATGTAGACGGTGGACAAGCGTTGGCGTCCCAGCTGGTCAATTGCATCGCCCGGTTTCAAGGCCAGTGCAGGCGCGGCGATGTGAATACCCAGCGTGACCGTGCCTGTTCCCAACCCTTGCACTGACAAAGCGTCGTCAATCTCGGTGGTGTGCGAGTCGTCAATCGAATACGCCTTCACCTGGGCCAGTGGCAACTCGTCCGCAATGGCGGGGGCTTGCAAATTCGGGAAGCCTGTGCCCTTGGGGAAGTTGTCAAACAAAAAGCGCTGCCAATGGAATTGGTAAGCCGACGTGATGGCGCCTGCTTTTTGCAGCAAGGCCAGCGGCGCCGTTTGTGTGGCGCGCGCGGCTTCGACCACGGCTTTGTATTCAGGTGCGTTCTTGTCCGGTTTGAACAAAATTTTGTAGAGCTGCGTTTGAATGGGGGCAGGGCAAGTGCCTTGGCCCAACTCGGCGGCCCAGCTTTCGATTTGCGCTTGAATTTGTTTTTTCTTTTCGATGCCAGCTAACGCTTGAGCAATCACTTCGGCAGAGGCCTTTTTGAAACGACCTTTGCCTGCGCGGCGAAAGTAGTGGGGGGCCTCAAAGAGGCGAAACAGCGCCGCGGTTTGTTCGGTGAGTGTGGCTTGCGCGCTGAAGTATTCGCGGGCGAGGTCGGCAAAGCCAAATTCATCTTCTGGGGCGAATTCCCAAGCGAGGTCTAGCTCGATGGTGGCGCTCATGGCCTGTGCCTCGCGCATCAGGTCGGCGGGCGAGGGCTTCTCAAATTTGAGCAACAAATTTGCGGCCTTAACTTTGACCCGTTTGCCGGATTCCAGCTCGATTTGGGCCGAACTCTCGGCTTCGGAGAGGATGCGGCCCGTCTGGAATTTTCCAGCTTCTTCAAACAATGCGTACATGGGCGGCATTGTCCCACGCTCCACCTAGGGCGCAGGCTGCAAATCTAGAAATTCCAACAGCTGCGGCAGGTACAGATCGAAGTCGCTGATGGCATGGTCGCCGCCTTCTAGGACCACTTGATGCGAGCCAGGGTAGCGTGCCGTCATTTCGCGCCAGTCCAGTACTTCATCTCCTTTGGCGATGAGGGCCCACACGTGCTCGGGATGCGGCAAAGGGCCAGCTTGCAAGGTGCGCAGCTCATCCACAAATTCGGGCGCAAAGTAAAAGCGCTCGGCGGGGTCGTGCCACGCGGTTTGTTCGCCGATGTATTTGGCCAAGTCACGCGCTGGGTCAATGGCGGGATTGAGCAACGCAGCCTTGCACCCGCGAAGGGTTGCCAGCCAAGTGGCGTAAAAACCGCCCAGCGACGAACCGATGACTGCCATGCGGTCCGCAGGCCAATCGGCCGTGCCCTCCGCAATCAAGGCCGCAGCAGCTTTGGGCGAGGGCGGCAGTTGTGGGCACCACCATGTGATGTGTGGAAACTGTGCGGCCATGATGGCGGCCACTTGCCGCGCTTTGGTGGATTGCGGCGACGAGCGAAACCCATGCAAATACAGCACATGGGTGGTGGGCAGCGTGTGGGGGTGTGGCGTCTTGAGCGAAGTCATGCTGAATGCTAGCAGTGGCCCAAGAGCAGCCCCGCGACAGGGGATAATCTGACCCATGCCCACTGTCATTCACAAACCCAGCCCCTTTCAGCGCTTGATGCCTTTGCTCAAAGGTTTTGATGGGCCGTTGGCGTTTGGTATTTTTTTGTTGGCGTGTGCGGGTTTGTTGACCATGTACTCGTCGGGCTTTGCCAACGGTGCGCGCTTCTTTGACCATGGCCGCAACATGTTGATTGCGGGCTTCATCATGTTTGTGGTGGCCCAAATTCCGCCACAGCGTCTGATGGCCTTTGCCGTGCCGCTCTATACCGTGGGCGTTGCCTTGCTGGTGGCCGTGGCTTTGTTTGGTTTGACGAAAAAGGGCGCACGCCGTTGGTTGAATATTGGCGTGGTGATTCAACCCAGTGAAATCATGAAAATTGCCATGCCGCTGATGTTGGCGTGGTGGTTCCAAAAACGCGAAGGCCAGTTGCGCCCGCTCGACTTTTTGGTAGCGGGTTTGTTGTTGATGGTGCCGGTGGGCCTCATCGTGCGTCAGCCCGATTTGGGGACAGCTATTTTGGTTTTATCGGCAGGTTTGGCGGTGATTTTCTTTGCTGGCTTGAGCTGGTGGCTCATCGTGCCGCCCATCATCCTCGGCGTGGTTGGTGTGGGCTTGGTGGTGTTTTTTGAACCCACGCTGTGTGCCGATGGTTTCCGTTGGCCCATCTTGCACGACTACCAGCAGCAGCGCATTTGCACCTTGCTCGACCCGTCGCGAGACCCATTAGGCAAAGGCTTTCACATCATTCAAGGCATGATTGCGATTGGCTCTGGAGGCTTCTGGGGCAAGGGTTTCATGCAAGGCACGCAAACCCATTTGGACTTCATCCCTGAGCGCACCACCGACTTTGTGTTTGCCGCGTTTGGCGAAGAGTTTGGCTTGGTTGGTAACTTGCTCTTGATTGCGGGCTTCATCTTTTTGATTCTGCGTGGCTTGGCAATTGCCGTGGAAGGCCCCACGCTGTTTGCCCGCTTGTTGGCTGGCAGTGTGACTTTGAGCTTCTTCATTTATGCTTTTGTCAACATGGGTATGGTCAGCGGCATGCTGCCTGTGGTGGGCGTGCCATTGCCCTTCATCAGTTACGGCGGCACAGCCATGGTCACACTGGGGTTGGGCTTAGGGATATTGATGTCGGTGGCCAAAGCCAAACAGTTGGTGCAGTCATAATTCCTGCATGATTTCACGTGAACCCACCCTTGAGCGATTGGCCATTGCCCGTCAACTGTTGTTAGAGCCTTTCGGTTTGGACGAAACCGACTTGGCCAAAACATTGGCCGAAATCAAAGCGCACAAAGTTGACGAAGCCGATTTGTACTTTCAATACACCCGCGCCGAAGGCTGGAGTTTGGAAGAGGGCATTGTTAAAACCGGTTCATTCAGCATTGACCAAGGCGTTGGCGTGCGTGCGGTGAGCGGTGAAAAAACCGCATTCGCGTATTCCGACGATATTTCCAAAGCCTCCTTGATGGACGCCGCACGCACCGTGCGCACCATTGGCGCAGCCGCCAAAGGTGGTCGCGTCAAAGTGCCTGCGCGCAAAGTAGCTTCCAGCCGTTCTTTGTATGGTGGCTTGGACCCGATTTCTTCGCTCAACAGCACTGAAAAAGTTGAGCTGCTGGGACGCGTTGAACAAATGGCCCGCGCCAAAGACCCGCGTGTGATTCAGGTGATGGCCGGTTTAGCCAGTGAATACGACGTGGTGATGGTGGTGCGTGCCGATGGCACCTTGGCCGCTGATGTGCGCCCCCTCGTGCGCCTGAGCGTGACCGTGATTGCCGAGCAAAACGGCCGTCGCGAAGTGGGCTCTGCCGGTGGCGGTGGTCGCTTTGGCTTGGACCATTTCGATGACGCACTGGCGCAAAGCTATGTGGACGAAGCGGTGCAATGCGCGCTGACCAACCTCGATGCACGCCCAGCGCCCGCGGGCGAAATGAGCGTGGTGTTGGGTCCAGGTTGGCCCGGCATTTTGTTGCACGAAGCCATCGGCCACGGTTTGGAAGGTGACTTCAATCGCAAAGGCTCTAGCGCATTCAGTGGCCGCATTGGCCAACGCGTGGCCGCCAAAGGCGTGACCGTGTTGGATGACGGCACCATCCCTGACCGTCGTGGTTCACTCAATGTGGATGACGAAGGCAACCCCAGCCAGCGCAATGTGTTGATTGAAGACGGCATCTTGAAGGGCTACATCCAAGACAGCATGAATGCCCGTTTGATGGGCGTCAAGCCTACAGGCAATGGTCGCCGCGAAAGCTATGCACACGTGCCCATGCCGCGCATGACGAACACATATATGTTGGGCGGTGATAAGTCGCCTGAAGAAATTGTGTCTAGCTTGAAGAAGGGCTTGTACGCCGTGAACTTCGGCGGTGGTCAAGTGGACATCACCTCAGGCAAGTTTGTGTTCTCAGCATCTCAAGCGTTTTGGGTGGAGAACGGGAAGATTCAGTACCCCGTCAAAGGCGCGACCTTGGTGGGTAATGGTCCTGATGCACTCACGCGTGTGAGCTTGATTGGCAACGACATGAGGCTTGACCCAGGCGTGGGCACCTGCGGCAAAGAAGGTCAAAGCGTGCCAGTGGGGGTGGGGCAGCCTACTTTGCGTATTGATGGTTTGACCGTCGGTGGAACAGCCTAAAGGCTGTGGGTGGAACCGCGTAAACCCTAGCAACTTGTCAGCAAACTGCCAGAATCTCTATGCTACATTTCAAGTCATGAGTTCAGCCCGTTTTTACTTTGCTTACTTTTTTATCTCACGCCCCCACGGCGGTCGAGAGATCTGAACGTAGCCCAAACGCTCTGAACTCCCAAACCAACCGCCGGACCCCCGGCGGTTTTTTTTTGCCAAATTCTTCAATCACTTTCTTCAAACTTCAGGACGAGACCATGAAAACGAACACCAGTTATCCAAGCCACGTTGAACACACCAGTCAAACCGACGATCAACGTATCAAGGACATCACCGTGCTACCTCCTCCCGAACATTTGATTCGCTTCTTCCCCATTCAAGGCTCGCCTGTTGAGAAGCTGATTACCAAGACACGCAAAACCATCCACAACATCATGCACGGCAGCGATGACCGCCTGCTGGTGGTGATTGGCCCATGCTCCATCCATGACCCTGCTGCTGCGATTGACTACGCGCGCCGCTTGCAACCGTTGCGCGAGAAGTACGCCGACACCCTGGAAATTGTGATGCGCGTGTACTTCGAAAAACCACGCACGACCGTGGGCTGGAAAGGTTTGATCAACGACCCGTACTTGGATGAGAGCTACCGCATCGACGAAGGCCTGCGCATTGCACGCCAGCTGTTGATTGAAATCAACCGCCTGGGTTTGCCTGCGGGCAGCGAGTTCTTGGATGCCATCAGCCCGCAATACATTGGTGACCTGATTTCGTGGGGCGCGATTGGTGCGCGCACGACCGAGAGCCAAGTGCATCGCGAATTGGCCTCTGGTATTTCTGCGCCTATCGGCTTCAAGAACGGCACCGACGGCAACATCAAAATCGCCACTGATGCGATTCAAGCGGCTGCTGGCGCGCACCACTTTTTGTCAGTGCACAAAAACGGCCAAGTGGCGATTGTGCAAACCAAGGGCAACAAAGACTGTCACGTCATTCTGCGCGGCGGCAAAACGCCCAACTACGACGCGGTCAGCGTGACCGCTGCGTGCGAAGAGTTGGCCAAAGCCAAGTTGCCAGCAGCCTTGATGGTGGACTGCAGCCACGCCAACAGCAGCAAGCAACACGAGCGTCAGCTGGTGGTGGCCAAAGACATTGCCGAGCAAATCAGCGGTGGCTCACACCAAGTGTTTGGCGTGATGATTGAGAGTCACATTCACGGTGGCGCTCAAAAGTTCACGCCTGGCAAGGACGAGGTGTCTAAGTTGGAATACGGCAAGAGCATCACGGATGCATGTTTGGATTGGAATGATTCCGTTGCTTCGCTGGACGTGTTGTCTGAGGCTGTGGCAACGCGTCGCAAGCGTTCGTGATTTTTGGTTGATTCGGAGTTGGGTCAGTTTGGTCTAACTTCGTTTCGATAACGGATACGCCGAGAGCGCGGTGTCTGACTTGGCTTAACGTCCCTTCGGGCCGTGATGGCGCCAAATCAGACACCGCGCTCTCGGCGTTTTGTGGTTCGGAAGATTTCGCGCGAACAGTTGAGTGTCTACAACGCCGAACTGCGTAGCAGGAGCCCCTGCAATAACAGTTGGCATGCTCACTCTCAGCACGCAGAGTGGTCAGCGCCTGATACGGCGCCATCACGGCCTGCAGGGACGTTAAGCCGTGTCAGGTGCTGGTCGCTCTGTGTGCGTGCGAGAGAAACAAGTAGCAGCACGCGCACAAGCAGCAATAGAAGAAGAGAAGTTAAGAAGCCAAAGCTGCCAACAACTTAGCGTGAATCCCACCAAAGCCACCATTGCTCATGCACAACACATGGTCACCCGCCTGCGCAGCAGCCACCACTTGTGCAATCACCTCATCCACAGTGCCCGCCACTGAAGCCCGCGCCCCCATGGGCGACAAAGCGTCGACGGCATTCCAGTCCAAACCACCCGAGTGACAAAACGCGAGGTCTGCGTCTTCCAAACTCCAAGGCAGTTGTGACTTCATCGTGCCCAGTTTCATCGTGTTGCTGCGTGGTTCAAACACCGCCAAGATGCGGGCATTCGGCCCCACTTTGCGGCGCAGGCCATCGACAGTGGTGCGAATGGCGGTGGGGTGGTGTGCGAAGTCGTCGTACACCGTGATGCTGCCGCCCGCGCGTTGCACGGTGCCGCGCACTTCCATGCGGCGGCGTACGTTTTGAAACTCCGTCAGCGAAGCCGCGGCTTGCGCGGGGGATACGCCTAGGTGCTCCGCAGCGGCGATGGCAGCCAATGCGTTGAGCTGGTTGTGTACGCCGGTGATGTCCCATTGCACGCGGCCTACTTCTTGGCCGTGGTGCAGTACTGCAAAGTTGTCGGGCTCACCCTGTGCTGACCAGCCATCGGGACCTTGCGCGTTGGCGCTCACGCCAAATTTGGCCACGTCGCTCCAGCAGCCTTGGTCCAATACGCGTTGCAAGCTGTCTTCATCCGCATTGACCACCACACGACCGCTGCCGGGCACGGTGCGCACCAAGTGGTGGAACTGGCGTTCGATGGCAGCGAGGTTGTCAAAAATGTCGGCGTGGTCGAATTCGAGGTTGTTCAAAATCGCCGTGCGCGGGTGGTAGTGCACAAACTTGCTGCGCTTGTCGAAGAAGGCGGTGTCGTACTCGTCGGCTTCAATGACGAAGGGGGTGCGCTTGTGTGCGGCCACATCGGCTGGGCTGCTTAAGCGACCCAAGCGGGCTGACACCCCAAAGTTCATCGGCACGCCGCCGACCAAGAAGCCGGGCTCTAAGCCTGCCGCTTGAAGAATCCAAGCCAACATCGAGGTGGTCGTGGTTTTGCCGTGGGTGCCTGCGACTGCCAAAACATGGCGAGGCTGGTTGGGGTGGTGCAACACATGTTCAGCCAGCCATTGCGGGCCGCTGGTGTAGGTGGCACCGCTTTCCAAAATGGCTTCCATCAGTGGGAACTTCGGGCTGCCATCAGGCAAGCGGGCACGCGAGACGACGTTGCCAATCACGTACACATCGGGTTTCAAAGCCATTTGGTCTGCGCCAAAGTCTTCAATCAATTCAATGCCCAAGGCACGGAGTTGGTCGCTCATGGGCGGGTAGACACCCGCATCGCAACCCGTGACCTTGTGGCCCGCTTCACGCGCCAACGCAGCCAGCCCACCCATGAACGTGCCGCAAATTCCCAAAATATGTATATGCATCCATCTATTCTAGGAGGGTGTTTCGGGCGTGCTTGGGCAAGCAGGTCTGGGTGGCCCCACAATCACGTCTATATGAATACGGTTCAAGAAGAAATTGCAGCCACAGCCGCCCGCATGGTGGTGGAAGAGGGGCTTGAGTACGGCCCCGCCAAACGCCGAGCGGTCAAACAGCTGGGTTTGAATGCGCGCGCGCAGCTGCCCAACAACGACCAAGTAGAAGACGCGGTGCGTGAATACTTGGATCTCTTTTGTGCCGACAGCCAGCCTGCCGAGCTAGCTGCCTTGCGTGCGCTGGCGGTGGTGTGGATGGAACGCATGGCGGCTTTTCGGCCATATTTGGGTGGCGCAGTGTGGCGCGGCACGGCCACCGGTTTGTCTGATATTTATCTGCAGTTGTTTTGCGATGACCCCAAATCGGCAGAAATTAGCCTCATTGACCACAATGTGCGCTACGAAGTCAGCACGGTTCAAGGTTTCCAAGGTGAAGCGGTGGATGCGCTGAGCATCTTGAGCAGTTGCCCTGGATTGTCGCAAAAAGTGTTGGTGCATCTGATGATTTACGACTTAGACGACCTACGTGGTGCCTTGAAACCCGATGGACAAGGCCGAACCTATCGAGGTGACTTGGCTGCGTTACAGCGATTGATGAAGGAAATTGAATGACGTTGAATGCAAATAGACGGGTAGCGATGTATACAGGCGTGGCCGCGTTGGCTGCCATCGCAGGGGCGGGGGTGGCATGGAAGCGTCAGTCTGTGGGGGCTATGGGCTCTGAAGCGTTGGCCGCTTTGTGGGCTACTGAGTTCGACACGCCTGCTGGCGAGACTTTGTCGATGAAGGCGTTGCAAGGCCGCCCCTTGGTGATCAACTTTTGGGCTACTTGGTGCACGCCCTGCATTGAGGAAATGCCTTTAATTGATGCGTTTTTCCGCGAAAATGAGTCGAAAGGATGGCAAGTTGTTGGTCTTGCCATCGATCAACCGAGTCGTGTGCGCCAGTTTTTGACGCAATTTCCTGTGAATTACAAGATTGGTTTGGCCGGATTGAATGGAACCGAACTTAGCAAGATGCTTGGAAATGACACCGGAGGTCTACCATTTACGGTGGTTTTAGACGCAAATGGGCAGTTGCTTCAAAGAAAACTTGGAAAACTGACGCCAGATGACATCAAAAAATGGGCGGCATAAGTAGTTTTATTCGACGAAGATTTTGAAATTGGTGTAAATTAGCACCTTATTTACAACAAATAGGATGTAGTTATGGATTTGCGAAAACTCAAGACGTTGATTGACCTGGTCTCCGACTCCAATGTGTCTGAACTCGAAATCACTGAGGCAGAAGGCACGGTCCGTATCGTTAAGAGTGCGCCGGCCCCTGTGGCGATGGTGACGCAAATGGCCGCACCTGCGCCTGTTGCCGTGGCCGCTCCTGTGGTCGCTGCGCCAGCACCTGTGGCTCCCGCTGCAGCGGTGGAAGCAGCGCCTGCTGGTCACACCGTCAAATCCCCGATGGTCGGCACGTTCTACCGTTCTTCTAGCCCTGGCGCCAAGGCATTTGCCGAAGTGGGTCAGCAAGTCAAAGAAGGCGACACCATCTGCATCATTGAAGCCATGAAGATCTTGAACGAGATCGAGGCAGACAAGTCCGGCACCATCACCAAAATCTTGGCTGAGAACGGCCAGGCTGTGGAATACGGCGCACCCCTGTTCACCATTGAATAACAGGCGGGCTTCCCATGTTTAAAAAAATCCTGATCGCCAACCGTGGCGAAATCGCGCTGCGCATTCAACGCGCCTGCCGCGAGCTGGGTGTCAAAGCGGTGATGGTCTATTCCGAAGCCGACCGCGACGCCAAGTACGTGAAGTTGGCTGATGAAGCCGTGTGTATTGGCCCTGCCGCCTCGCCACTGAGCTACCTCAACATGCCCGCCATCATTGCGGCTGCTGAAGTGACCGACGCCGAAGCCATTCACCCTGGCTACGGTTTCTTGAGCGAAAACGCTGACTTTGCGGAACGCGTTGAAAAGAGCGGTTTTCAGTTCATTGGCCCGACCGCTGAATCCATCCGCATCATGGGCGACAAAGTGTCGGCTAAGCAAGCCATGATCAAAGCGGGGGTGCCTTGTGTGCCCGGCTCTGATGGCGAATTGCCCGATGATCCGGCTACGATCAAGCGCATTGCCAAAAACGTGGGCTACCCCGTCATCATCAAAGCCGCAGGCGGCGGTGGCGGTCGTGGCATGCGCGTGGTACACACCGAAGCGGCCTTGATCAACGCCGTGGCGATGACTAAGGCCGAAGCGGGTACCGCCTTCGGCAACCCCGCTGTGTACATGGAGAAATACCTCCAAAACCCACGTCACATTGAAATTCAAATCTTGGCTGACAAGCACAAGAACGCGGTGTACTTGGGCGAGCGCGATTGCTCAATGCAACGTCGCCATCAAAAAGTGATTGAGGAGGCGCCAGCACCCGGTATTCCACGTAAGTTGATCGAAAAGATCGGCGAACGTTGCGCGGCGGCTTGTAAAAAAATCAACTATCGCGGTGCGGGCACGTTCGAGTTCTTGTACGAAAACGGCGAGTTCTATTTCATTGAAATGAACACCCGCGTGCAGGTGGAGCACCCTGTGACGGAATACATCACCGGCGTGGACATCGTGAAAACACAAATCATGGTGGCTGCTGGTTTGAAGTTGCCTTTCGCGCAGCGCGACATCGAAGTGCGCGGTCATTCGATCGAGTGCCGTATCAACGCGGAAGACCCGTTCAAGTTCATCCCGTCCCCTGGTCGCATCACCATGTGGCACGCACCCGGCGGCCCCGGCGTGCGTGTGGATTCACACATCTACACCAACTACTACGTGCCACCGAATTACGACTCGATGATCGGCAAAATCATCGTGCACGGTGACACCCGTGACGAAGCCTTGGCACGCATGCGTACGGCTTTGAATGAAACTTTGGTTGAGGGTATCAATACCAACATCCCTCTGCACCGCGAGTTGATGGTGGACGCCAAGTTCATGGCTGGTGGCACCAATATTCACTACTTGGAAGAGTGGCTCGCTGCTCACAAGCGCTGATGTTTGAACTGCGACTGATGTGCCCCGAAGACAGCGTGGAAGCTGTCTGCGAGGCACTGGATGCACTCGACGCTTTGAGTGTGTCCGTCGAAGACGCGGATGCTCAAACCGATGCCGAGCAAGCCTTGTTTGGCGAGCCCGGCATGCCCCCTCCCAAAGAAGGCTGGAAGCGTTCGCGCATCGTGGCCTTATTTGCAGAAGAGGCCGCGGCCAAAGATGCATCGCGTTTGTTGGCCTTGCAAGACTTCTTTGCTGGCAGCCAAGTGCTGGGCATTCAGCCCGTGGCGGACCAAGATTGGGTGCGTTTGACGCAGTCGCAATTCGCGCCTGTCGAGATCACACCCGAGTTTTGGATTGTTCCCACCTGGCACGAACCGCCTGAACAAGCTCAAAAGGTCATTCGTCTAGATCCAGGCTTGGCGTTTGGTACGGGTACACATCCCACTACACGCATGTGTTTGCGTTGGATTGCCACGCACGATGTGGCTAACCAGCGCGTGCTGGACTACGGTTGCGGCTCTGGCATTTTGGCCATTGGTGCGGCTTTGCATGGTGCGAGCACGATTGATGCGGTTGACATTGACGATGCGGCGGTCACAGCCACGGTGCTCAATGCCGATGCGAACAACGTGCGCTTGAATGCAGGCTTACCCGACAAAGCCACAGGTCACTACCAAACCGTGTTGGCCAACATCTTGGCCACACCGCTCAAAGTGTTGGCACCGCTGCTGCGAAGCCATGTCGCTGCGGGTGGCAATTTGGTGTTGGCGGGCATCCTAGAGCGACAAGCCAAAGAACTCAAAGACGCTTATGCGCCTTACTGCACGCTGGAAGTGAGTGACGTGGAAGATGGCTGGATTTTGATGACCGCCCACTGCTGATGCACATTACCCACTGTCCCCAATGCGAGACCGCCTTCAAGGTGTCGCCCCAACAGCTTGAAGCTGCCAAAGGGTGGGTGCGGTGTGGTCGTTGTGCACATGTGTTTGAAGCGGCGTTGCATTTTGAGACGCCACCCGATATTCCCGCGCCGCCTCTGCCAAGTGCCGATGCGCCGGCGTTGTTTCGTGCCGCCATGGCGCCTGCTATTGCAGCGAACGAGGTCAAACCTGCCCATTCATTGAAAATCACGGAATCAGCAGAGGATGTGAACGCTTCCTTGCCGCTCAAATGGTTGGTGGGTTCAGGTGTCTTGGTCTTGGCTTTGTTGTTGCAATTCGTGGTGGCTCAGCGCAATTGGTTGGGGGCAGAAGAGCCCGCACTACGCCCCGTGCTTTCTGCTCTGTGCGCTTGCGAAGTCACTTGGCTGCGCGAGCCAGAGGCGGTGCTGATTGAAAGCAGCAGTTTTACCGAAAACCCACAGGGTGGCTACACCGTGCAGCTGCGTTTGAAAAACACGCAACACCATCCCGTGGCCATGCCCGCCTTGGAGCTGAGTCTGACCGACTTGCAAGACCAAGTTTTGGTGCGTCGTGTGTTCACCGCGGAAGAGCTGTCAGGCAAAGACCACGTGCAAGCCCTGCGTGATGTGCGTTCTACCTTGAACTTCGACTTGGACGACAAGGTGAGCAAACGCATCACTGGTTTTCGCGCCATTGTTTTTTATCCTTAACGATTCCTCTTATTTTTCGAAAGTAGTTTTATGGCATCGCTGATTTGCGGCTCGCTCGCGTTTGACACCATCATGGATTTTGAAGGCCGATTTGCCGAGCAAATCTTGCCTGACCAACTGCACATTTTGAACGTGTCGTTCTTGGTGCCCGCTTTGCGTCGTGACTTTGGTGGCTGCGCAGGCAACATTGCCTACAGCTTGAAAGTGCTGGGTGGCACACCGCTGCCCATGGCCACCTTGGGCACCGATGCGGCGGATTATTTGCAGCGTTTGAAAACTCTGGGCATCTCCACAGAGTATGTTCGCCAAGTCGAAGGCAGCTACACCGCGCAAGCCATGATCATGACGGACCGTGACAACAACCAAATCACAGCGTTTCATCCAGGCGCCATGATGCAGGCGCATACCACGAAAATTGAAAAACGATCAGACATCAAGCTCGCGATCATTTCCCCTGATGGTCGCGATGCCATGTTGCAGCATGCTGAGCAACTCAAAGCGGCAGACATTCCTTTTGTGTTCGATCCAGGTCAAGGCTTGCCCATGTTTGATGGTGCCGATTTGGCGCATTTCATCGACCAAGCTACCTGGGTCACGGTGAATGACTACGAAGGCAAGATGCTGAGCGACCGCACGGGTTTGAGTCATGCCGATATTTCACGTCGTGTGAAAGGCTTGATTGTGACCTTGGGTGCTGAGGGGTGCGAAGTGTGGGTAGACGGTGAAAAAACGCTGGTACCACCAGTCAAAGCTGCTGCAGTGGTCGACCCCACAGGTTGCGGCGATGCATGGCGTGGCGCTTTGTTGTTTGGTTTGGAGCAAGGTTGGTCATTGGCCAAGTGTGCGGCCTTGGGCAACCAAGTGGGGGCACTCAAAATTGCACAGCGCGGACCACAGAACTACAACGTGGATGGGTTGACCATTGGCTAAATCGCCGCGCGTTTGAGGCGTTACCTCAGGTTTTCAAAGTCGACCAATCGGCTTTGCCACAAGCAGCTGCGCTCACCCGCAGCTGTTTTCGTTTGGACGTTTGCCCACGCACGAGTTCCACATCACGTTTGGCAACCCCTAAAGCATCTGCCAACCAAGCCATCAGCGCCAAGTTGGCTTTTCCGTCCACGGGCGGGGCGTGCAAACGCACACGCAAGGCGCCATCGTGCTCGCCATCAGCTTGTGTGCGTGAGGCGTTGGGGATGACGTGGATATCCACAATGACTGCGCCTGTCTTTTCCAAGCGAAGGTAAGTGGTTTTAGGAAGCGTCATGAGGTGGCCAAGAAAAAGCCCGAGGCCTTGCGGCGTCGGGCTTGAGCTAACGGTAAACCGTTGCCTTGATCAGTGAAGATTAAGGCTTGCTAGCTGTTGGGAAAGGCCAAGCAGCTTGCGGGTTCAACGTGGTCTGTGCGCGGGCAGCGGGTGCTTTCGCAGCTTTCTTCGCAGCAGGCTTTTTAGCGGCTTTTTTAGCCGCTGGTTTTTTGGCAGCAGGCTTTTTAGCCGCTGTTTTCTTAGCTACTTTTTTAGCAGCAGTTTTCTTTGCAGCAGGCTTTTTAGCGGCAGCTTTTTTAACGGCTGGCTTCTTGGCTGCTACTTTTTTAGCTGCTGGCTTTTTAGCTGCAACTTTTTTCGCAGCTGGCTTCTTGGCCGCTACTTTTTTAGCTGCTGGCTTTTTAGCTGCAACTTTTTTCGCAGCTGGCTTCTTGGCCGCTACTTTTTTAGCTGCTGGCTTTTTAGCCGCGACTTTCTTAGCTGCTGGCTTTTTGGCCGCGACAG
>Ga0228701_1001342_pt1 | contig 17040 bp, 34 predicted proteins | sample McNCre117_Aug_MG_2_FD_178017 | JGI IMG/M metagenome (GOLD analysis project Ga0228701, IMG submission 178017) | Freshwater microbial communities from McNutts Creek, Athens, Georgia, United States - 11-17_Aug_MG | ecosystem: Environmental > Aquatic > Freshwater > Creek | place: USA: Georgia...
TCGCACATGGCTGTCATGGACGTCCACCACCTCCGTTCGAGAGTGCGGGCCGGGCGTACCAAGCTCATCATCTCCCGAACGTAGAGTGACTTTAGAACCCTCTTGAGAGATGACGATTCCCGAAAACCCGCCCGCGTCGTCAGGATCTCCGGGCTCGTTGAAGTAGACATGCGAGCCCGGTTTGAATTGTGGATTCTGGAGATCGGCAAGTTCAGCCTTCAGGCGATCCTGCCACTCCTTCGCCTTCTGCTTGCGAGACTTCGCCTCGACCTGCCATCCAGACTTGACCCAACTCACTGCTTGGTCCATTCAGCCGGGAAGGTGTCAGAGACGATGGGCTTGACCTCGTGCTCCATCAGGAAGACGTCAGTGCCCGACCGATCAGACTTCACAGTGTATCCCTTGATCCTGCCATGATCGCTCTCGCCAATGATGGTTCCTGTGTCAGGTTTGTCCCCGAAGCTGTAGGTGATCGAGACACGATCTCCGGGCTTGAGCCTACCGGCAGTCTTGGCATGGGTCACCATGTTCCATCGATCCTCTGGGGCGTCGGTCAATGCGCTCGCATCGTCGGGGATGAGTTCCAACTCCTCGGCCCGGTACTGGATCCCGTGGCGGTGAGCTTCCTCGTCACTCCGCACCTCGTACGTCGTCGGAGCGAGGGGGCGCGCTATCACCCGCACGATGGTTCCCACTTCCGGCTTCCCCTTCGAAGAGAGGCTGTCGAAGGCGGGGCGGCTCTTCACGACGACGCGATCTCCTTCCCGGAACTCTCGGGCAGCTCCTCGGGCAAGTTGCCACTTCTGCTCTTCGGTGTCTGGGGTGAAGGGGTCGTGCATGGTGGGGTTGGGGCGCTCGATGCGCTCGTATCCGTAGTTCTTGAGGGCGCGGGGGTGGAGCGAGTACTCGGTCCCATGATAGCGCTCGGAGGGGGCGTGGTGGCGCAGGCCAACATAGCCTGAATCGTTGTCCGTCAGGGGCCGCGTGACCACGGCCCGATGGCCCTTCATGTCCTCCACGAGGTCGCCCTCCTTCCACGTGTGAACGTCTGGGTGATGGGGGCTCGGTTCGTTTCGATACTCGGGCCTGCCCTCGTTGTTCAGGTAGAACGAGCCGGCCTGCTTCCACTTCGGCTGATTGTATCGGTTGTATGGCTCTGGGCGAGTCCAAAGGGGCTCCTGTCCGGGGCCGGGCATAGGTCGCCCGTTCGCATAGCCAAGCATCGGGGGAGCATGATGATCGATGTAGTCGCGGTAGCCGTTGTAGGACTTGCCATCCCACACTGCTGGACCCTCGCTCCTGACACCATCGACATACGGCTGCTCCATCCGCCGCTTGCTCATTGCCCAACTGAATTCGTCTTTGTTGTCAGGGATAGGAGGAGCAGGAGCCTTCATGAGATCTTCGAGGCGCTGGACGAACGCTTCGGGAGCATGCCTCTGATCTGTGCTCACCCACATCAGTTGCTTGGCTGCAGCCTGCACGACACTTTGCATGAAGGCAGTGACGTACTCTTCGTTGCCGATGTCAGGAAGACCCACTTCATGCTGTCCCCACTCCAACGTCTCGGGATGATAGGAATAAGGATGCCATGGCTCGTCACGGTACTCTGTGTGCTCCATTGCAGTGACAGGCCCCTGAAACCCTTGATCGAGCGCATACTTGCCATACGTCGCGCGATTCCCGTAGGCGTGGTGATGCATCCCGAGCCAGAGCGCCTCGGCGTACTTGTTGGCAATTTCGGTGTCCTGCGACTCGGCGAGTTCATGAACGATGGCGGGGAGCATCTCCATGATGTTCTCAGGGTGCAGCTTGAGTTCATTCTCTCGCCAGTAGATATATGCGGTCGCAGGACCATAGTCGTCATTGAATTCGCCATCGCCGTACATGTATCGCTCGGGGCCGTCGTCCCATCCAGTACCGGGATTCGTCATGTGCTGGTGATACTCAAGCAGGTCGTCGGGGGTGGTAAGGTCATGCTCAGTACCAGTCTCGTACTGAGGATCATCCATCAAGGCTTCAAGGCTTGGGCGCTGTTCGACATTCGTCCCTTGTGACTCAAGCGAATGCGTCCAGACGTCGATATAGCGCTGGTACTCGGGCCTTGGCTCCTCGTTCGCCTTGCCCATCACCTGCACGAGATTGATTGAGTGCTCCTCTGCGGGGTCTTCGATCATTCCCTGCGCCTCGATGGTGACCTTCGGAACACCCTTGGGATCTCGGAGGGAGAAGATGGTGCAGTCGCCGTTGCGCACCTGTGAAGCATAGCCTGAGACGCAGTTGTGGACCGCCACGCCATTCACGAGATAACTATGAACATCATCGACCTCGATGTTATAGACCGATCCGACATGAGGTTCGCTGGTGATATCAATGACCTCGACGGTGTAGTTGTCGCCGATCCATGTGTTCGAATGCCAGCCTCCCTTGGAAGCCTTCCACTCCACCTTCCACGACGGCTTGGCGTTGTCGTACCCAGAATATCGCTTGAGCAAGCGCAGCGCAGGGCGCTTGCCCTGACTGACAGCGAGTAGGTAAACCTGCTGCGCAAGAACGAGCGAAGTCGAAGTGAAAATGTGACGATCCTCGTCCTCGACATAGCAGCCATCTGCTTCGAGGAGGCCGGAGAGTGCCTCATCGAGATTCCACGAGCCGTCAAAAAGAAACGCCGGGAGGCGCTTGTTCGAGGAACCTCGGCCGCATGCCTTCTCGAACTGGACCGCCGCCATCGTCGAATTTGTCGTCACCCGCTTGTAGGTGCCGAAGTCTTTAACCTTAGTAGCAGCCTTGAACGCAGCAGTCATCGTTCGAGCGAAACGCTCGCTATCATCAGCAGGCGACATGACCACCTCCATTCCTGAAGGCTTGCCATTGCTCTGCCGTCGAATCGAGCCGTCGCCAGTGTAGACACCAAGCAGCCACGCAAGATCGTCGTCCTGATCAAAGGGTTGCTCTGTCTCAAGGGTTCCGAAGTCAGGCTTAGGCGTCAGCAGGCGGTCGCCCTTGCGCACATCGCGCGCCTCCACCCACTGTGGCTCGGCGCCCTTGTAGCGCTTGGCTACATAGCGCATGTCCCACTTGTTCAGGTCAGTCCTTGGACGCAGCACAAGGATAGGGTGCTCGGACGTACACTTGATCGGGAGTGTGCCTCGACTGTGAATGACGACGAGATCCTCCTCGTTGTGATACTCGAACAGCTCTGATACGAGGTGATACTTGCCATCGTGGCCCATCACCTGATCGCCGACCCGGATCTCCTCAATAGGCGTGGGAACATCAGCCATGACGAGTGTGCCGGCAGGGAAACAATGCGACATTAACTTCCCCTCAAGCGCGAGATCGTCAGCTCCTACACGCACGATCTTCCAACCATCGCCAAAGTCGTGGACGACATGGCTGTCAGTCCACTGGGATGCAGCATGCTCATCGTTGGCCTTCTGGTTCCACTGCTCCATCTCCCTGAAGCCGAGCTGGTTGAAGTCAGGGACGGGAAGGTTGTTGTGACGGCGATCCTTGGCGAGGCCGTTGAACTGCTCGACCACATCTGCCACATGTTCGAGCTGGTTGCTGTTGGCGTAGAGGGGGTGGAGCCACATCTGCTCATCTGGTTGGCGCATGCGCTTAGCGAGCCATGGGATGAGCTTGTAGGCCTCGTCGGGGATCTTGTTGAGGATGTGGTCGATACGCCTCGTACCGAGTTCGAGATCATGCTCGGGGTCTTCGGTCTTGCCCTCCGACTGCATCCACTTGACCTGACCTGCGAGCCACTTGTGGAGCTTGGTGCGAGCCTGTTCCCTCGTGGACTCTGCGACAGAGGCGAGGGCGTCGGCGTAGATTTTGAATGCCACCCTCTGGGTCTGGGCGCGCTCGACGATGTCCTCGGCGCTCTCCTTCACCCACGAGGACTCGCGTTGGTCAAAAGGGCGTGTGTCCTTCTTCCACGAGGCATGGTTGACCATGTGGTTGATGTGCTCGGGGGTATCAGTCGTTTCACGGGGTTGCCATTCGGGCGCCACATCTGGAGTTGTGACAGTGGGCTCGATGAGTTCGAGATCATGAACGCTAACCTCCAGCAAGCCGTTCTCCGGCACCTCCGGCGACCAGTGCGCATTCGTATCGAGCTTCACGTACGCCTTCGCGCCGTTGATGCGCATGACTTCGCCCTCGCCAGTCCACGAGTCCCGCATCCCTTGCGTCCAATGGCGGTGGGTGTTCAGCTTGCGCCTATTGGCGAAGACGCGATCTCCAACCTTGAACCCCCTCGTCCAATCGGGTGGGCCGCCCTGCTTCGTCCACGAGGCCACAGTGCCCTGCGGGGGCATCTTCGGGCGGCTCTTGGGAGGCATGGGGGTGCCCGGGATGTCCACTACGTCGGTGACGATGGGGTCTTCGGTGTGGCGGCGATCCATGAGGCGGCGGCGGCCAGCCTCGTTCAGGTAGTGCGAGAGCTTATCCTGCACCATGTTCTTGTCGAGGGTGGAGTGCCAGAAGGTGGGGCGGCCCTGATGGATGATCCCGAAGGCGATGTCGGGATGTGTGGGCGGGACGTTGCGCGAGACGAGGTTGGAGAGGCGCCTCACCTCCATCTCGTCGAGTCCTGCCCGCTCTGCGGCTTGGTGGACGGCATCGGAGAGGTGGTTGGAGTGGGAGACCACGCCATTGACGTATGCCCAGCCGGTGCCAGAGGGGAACGCCTCCTGCATCTGTTGGGGCGTGAGAATCTTGGGGATGTCGTCGTCTACCGCAGGATCGAGCGTCTCATCGGGGAGCTTCTCCTTCCACGTCTCATCCTTCTCAAGGTAGAACTTGGGCTCGGGCTTCTCATCATGTGCTCGATGCGTGGTCAAATCGTACTCCCTACGGGGCAAATGCGCTCATAGCTTACGTCGGCGCATGGGGCTCTGGCAGGGCGGCAAAGAGGAAGGCCCGACCGAAGCCGGGCCTTCCCGTGTTTCACCCAACCGAGAGGAGGTGACAGTGGAACCCGGGTCGCGTGGTTGACCCGTGCGCGGTCCGCTTGCCACATTGAATGGTAGCAGGAGACTCTTCGATGTGTGTGGTAGGAGTCGAACCTACTCAGTGCTTCCGCACACGGGGGCTACAACCCCGCCCAGCTCTCCAACTCTGGCGCACACACAAGTTTCAGGCAGTCCAGACAGCGATCCAGAGGACCATGAGCCAGAGCACCACGAAGATGAAGACTTCGCTCATGCGTCCACTCGATCGACCGTACCATAGTGGCGGACCTGCGACTGGAGGGTGATGAGCTGTCGCTCGGTTCGCTCAGCCATAGCTAGGGCGTTGGCTGCGAGCTGGAGTTCCATGTCGCGCTTGGAGATCAGTCTCGCCCGCTCCTTCTCTACGACATGGGTGAAGGGGCGACGAACTTCGTCCCACGCCTGCCTGAAGAGACGCAGAGGGTGGCGATTGAAAGTCATGAGCTTGGCGAGGAGCATGGCGATCTCGGCGATCTCGCCCGACCTCTTGTACCAGCGCCAGCCGCTATAGCCCGTCTTGTAGCGACGATGCATGAAGGATCGGACCATGCGTATGTGCTTGTGCGAAGGGCCGGCGAGGTCCGTCAGGACACCGTCGTAGTTCTTCTGCTCTCGGGGGATGGGATGGATGTACTCAGCCATCACGCGCTCTCCTTCGACGGGCTCGCCATGTGCTCAAGCACGTCTCGATAGTTGGCAAGCATCTCTCGACCGAGGGCCTGCTCGAACAGGTCCACCATGGCGTACATGTCGTCCCGAAGGACTACATCGGGACTGCATGCGTAGTAATCGGAGGCGTCGTACTTGCCCTGCAGGGAGTACAACCACTCGCACACGCGCTTGAACTCGGCGTGGTCTGCGAGGATGTCGGCGATCTTCACGCGTAGTTCCAGACCTGCTGGATCTTCCCGTTCATCCCGTGAAGGACGACGGACTGATGACCACGACGGGCCTGACCCACGGCGAAGTCGATGGCCTCGTGCTTGGTGGTGAACTCGCCCGAGTAGTCGTCGTAGCGCTCGCACTTGACGGCCCAGTGGTCCGCATAGGGGACCACATGGTAGTCAGCAGAGTGGGCGGGGTAGTTCGGGGTGATGGTGGAGCTTGCGTACAGGAACATCAGGCGTCCTTCTTCGAGAGGTTGTCGATGGCGGTGTCGAGCAGGGCAAGCACCTGTTCATAGGTGCCCCCGTCGTTGTATTCGTAGACAGATTCGAGAACGATATCCTCCTGATACTCGTTGTACCACTCCAAGGGCGTCTGCTTCTTGACGGCGAGCCACTCCTCGAAGTTGACCATCCCGGGTCCGTCGAACCCATCGAAGGACGTCTTGAATACGTCTCCTATCCAGCACTCGCTGTCAACCCACGTCTCGAAGATGTCTTCCTCGGAGGCTCGGCAGTGGGAGGGCAGGGCCTCGACCATCGTACGACCAAGCGAGCACGACAAGAGCTTACGGGCGGCGACACCATCATCAGTCACCTTTCCCTGCAGGCCAGCAGCACAGGCTACGGCGCCCATGACACACATGGCGACGTTCTCGTGCTTCGAGGGGACGTACATGAAGTCATCGTTGACAGCAGCATCGCCATCCTCATTCGTCACATGGATGTAGTGTCCGGTGGTCCACTTCTCGGGATCCGAGAGCAGCTTCCGGGCATCCTTGAGCACCCGGAGCTGCTGGGGCTTGGTAAGGGGCTTGCCCTCCATGATTCGATCTACAGTAGCCTTGGTCGCCATGGATTCCTCCTCTTGGGTTGAGCGCAGCCTATCGGATGACTCTTCGAGTTCCGGGGGTACGAATCGAACGTACGAACACCTGATCCAAAGTCAGGCCGCCTAGCCAGCTTAGCGTTCCCCGGAAGGATGCCCTCTCCAGTTTGGTCAGATGGTGCAGATCTCCCCTTCGGGCATTGGGGGTCATCCTCCATTGCGCATGGCTTTCGCGTGCCTGTGGATGACTGCGTATGAGCGAGGAGGGAATCGAACCCTCATGCCCGTAGGGCATCTGCCGAACTCACTCGAACTCCGCCTTCAAGGCGAGGTACTGCTTGCGGCGAGCCTCACGCTCCCTCTCCTGCTTCTCTTCCTCCTGCCGAGCCTTGAGAAACTTCGCCCGAGCCATGTCCTGCGCGATGAGTTGCACCTTCGTCCTGATCCACCCGTCAGGATCGAGGAGGAAGTCCATCGGGATCATTGAGTAGTCGGTACCGCCGTAGCGAGTGTCTCCCATGATGACAAAGCCCTCGTCCCTGACAACGAGGAACTCGAAGTCATGATCTGTGGCGGTCGAGAAGGTGTCGCTGCCAGACGCCCAGATATCATCCTCCACACCAGTGGCCTCACGGATACGGCGAACGGCATCGACGACCATGGCCTTCATGTCGAAGGACATGAGGCGCGTCACCACATCCCTCGTAGTATCCAGTTCTTCCTTCGTGAACTTCATGGGGTGTCCTTCGATGGCTTGGCGGGGAGCCTAGCAGCTCGCTCTTCGACGGAGCGGCCAAGTTTGTACTGGGGGCAGGTGCGCCTGCATTCGGTGTAGAATGGGGGCGGGAGGGCGCCTGCCCCTTGGATGAGGACGCCCTTCGAATGAGGGCCGAGCACCTGCTTGAGCATGCGCGTCTTGCACGACTGGTCACACCACCCACTCATGGCGTCTTCCTCTTGTGGTTCCAGATCAGGTTGCTGATCGCCCTGTCGAGGAGGAGGGGGGCGAAGTGGGTGAGTTCAACCGAGACGTTGAGGTGCGATGGGGAAGACCAGTGGGGGTTATTGTGCACGTGGCCATGCACGTTGACCTCCCATGGAAGGATCTCCTTCGTGTGAACGGGGTGATGAGTGAACCTCACCGTCACCTCGTCCACCTTGAAGTCCATCTGCCCGGGCTCCACGATGGTGAAGCCATGGTCCTCGTACCACTCGTCGGCGTAGAGGTCGTGGTTGCCCTTGAGGAGGAGTTTGTTGCCCGGCAACGCCTTCAGCTCGGGCATGGGCTCACCCTTACCCCACTTACACAGGTCTCCAAGATGGAGGATGGTGTCGTCAGGCTGGACGAGGGCGTGCCAGTTGGCGAGCATGAGGGCGTCGACTGCCTCAGGCGTGGAGAAGGCGGGCGTCAGCCTCCAGCAGTACGTGTTGATGTTCCTATGGCCAACGTGTGTGTCGCTAATGAGCCAGTCGATGGGCGTGTCGTAGCTCACCAGTACTCACGCTCGATCTCGAAGACCGCCCCATCGCTCTTGCGGACGATCTTCATCGGCTGCTCGTCCTCGATCTCTTCGAGGAACACGAAGCGAGTGTCGGCATTGAACCTCAGGTAGTAGGCATCGTCAGCAGTGGACCTGCCATACCAGCCAGTAGCGCTGTACGCCTGCGTCTCTGCGATAAAGGTGGCGACACCCTTGTAGAGGTCGCGGAACTCTCCCTTGGGATTGTCGACCTTGATGAGGGCGATTGCCTCATCCTCCGTCATGATCTTCTTATCAGTCATGCTTTGCCTCCCATGGCTCGCAACCTGTCTTGCATTTCCAGAACTCTCTGCCAGAGTGGGAACGGCGTGTCGGGATCGGGGTCGAGCGCGAGGATCATCTTGGCCAGCTCAGGCGCAAGGGTGATGAGGGCGGCGTCAGGATCCATGGGCAAGTCCGAGTGGACTTCCGCAACCACGGCCTTCGCTGGACCGGGATCAGCCTTGGCCTCATCGACAAAACGCTTGAGCCAGATATGGCACGGCCCATTCACGCTGCACGCCTTGGAGGTATTCTGACAGCAGGGATTATAGTCGAGGTCGTCAGTCACTTGCCACACTCCTTGCAGATGTAGACGAAGCATTCCTTCATGGTGCCACAGTCGTTGCACGGATCGCCCACGTGAAGTTGACACAGCTTGCAGTAGGCGTGGGAGCCGTCGACATCAAGTTCGTTGTGGGGACAGAGGAACTGGGCGCGAGTGAGCATCTTGGCCGCCTCGGACATGCAGTAGTGGTAGGACTCGATCAACTCCTCTGCAAGACGCTCGGGCTGACATGCTGGACAGTCCTCGATCATCTTGTTGAGGCCAACCTCCACCCACTCCATGCCCTTGCATGTCTTGCACCTGTCAGTCATCATCCATCCTTGACAAATTGTCGAGCACGACCCCGACATCGCGGATGTCGCCCAGTGTCAACTCGGTCTTCACGCCCCTGCCGTAGACGTTGCTGGTACAGAGGAGCACCTGCATGTCGTTGGGCGCGTCCTTGTAGACATGGATGGCGTGGTTGAGGCGCTCGCGCAGAGTGGTGGGCTTGGGGCCTACCATGTCCAGCACCGCTTGGGTGGGCGTGTAGTCGTGATCGTGATCAGTCATCTTTCAGCGCCTTGTCGAGTAGGGGGAGGAGGGAGGCTACTGGGCAAGTGTCCTTGTGGAGGAGATAGCCGTCGTCTCCCTCAACGACGAAGCAGCCGATACATCGATCAGGCCCTCCTGCATAGTGGAGCCACCAGCTATCGTTCACCTGATGGAGGCGGATGGTGTGGGTGGCGATGGTGTGATCGTCCGCTCGAAGGGGTAGATCTTCTCGCAAGCTCTTGATGATCTTGCATGCCTCAGACCACTGGCCCTTCGGCATGGCCCCTTCGAAGTCCCACTCGTCCCACCACGTCCCGCACTCGAAGTCGAAATGCTTCTCGGGATGCATGGCGTTGGGAATCAGGGGGAGACGAGGGCTGTCGCAGTTGGGGCACTTGGAGATCTGTTCACTCATGCCTCATCCTCGTATTCGCTCAGGTCCATGGCGTCGAGCTTCGCGAGGAACACCTCGATCGGCTTGTCCTCCCCGGCACACCAGTCATGCATGCGCTGTACCTTCGCGATGAACTGCCTGAGGCCATACTGCCAGTCAGCAAACAGGTCAGGAGCCAAGTCCATCACCCAAGTGGACGTCTTCCCCTCCCAGCCCTTGTCGTAGTACTCGTCGGGGATGAGCACCCCGAAGGCGCACTTGGCTCCGTTGGGGCCTCGGTACTGGCAATCCCCTTGGAAGTCGATCGAGTAGCACGCCTCGGGCTTGGCGAAGTGGGCGCGGATCGTGTCGAAGGCCTCCTGTACCGTGGGGGCGGGGATGGGGGCGATGGAAGCGGTCATCGTGTCCTCTTTCGTGTCGTGAGGGCCTTCAGGAGCCGTTTCAGGCGATTTGGGGGGCTTTGGAGGTCCTGCCCTACCCATAGAGGGGTCCAGCCTAGCAGAGGGCTCTTCGCGATAGAGGGGCTCTCGACTCCGGTCCATGAACTCCAGTTTCCAGCCCTCGTACTCGCGCTCGGCCTTTTGGTACGCCTCCCAGTAGCGATTGAACCAATGGTCCCCGGCATTGCCGATCTGGATGATCTCGGGGTGCTCTGCTCGTAAGCGCCTCACAATGGCCGCCTGCTCCTCGGAGAGGGCAAGGCCCGCTCCCCACATCGACATGGCGAGAGCCTCTTCGTAGGTCATCTCGGGCTTGGACTCTGGATCACTCACAGGTTCCCATCCTCATCAGTCTTGATCAGGGGCCACATCGTCTTCCTCCATGGGGATGTCTCGCTCGATACCTTCATACCTAAGCCTGACCGAGATAGGGCCACCAACGCTGGGGCCATCATGGTCTGGATGACTCCATGGCAGGCCGCAATAGCAGACGCCCATGAAAGCATCCCATTCCTCAATCGTGGTCGGAGGCTTCCATCCTCCCTCCCACTTCCGAGTGGGCCAGTCAGAAGTCATCATCGCCTACCTTCTCCCAGTCGATCTCCGAGTAGTCGAGCACATCCCCTGAGAGTTCCACGAGGCGCTCGTTGGACATGTATCCGTTGTAGGTGTCACCCTCGCTCCACTCCAAGATGACACGAGCCTCTTCGTCTGCCCTCCTACATTCAACGGCACGCTTGTGTGTGGGAGCAGCAGTGATGGCAAGACGGCCCCAGCGGAAGCGTACGTAGATGTGCTCGCCCGTGTCGAGCGTGCCCTCCCATTGTGCGGGACAGGCGTAGCAGGTGCGCCTAAGGGTGATGACCTTGGGGATGTCAGTAGTCATCGAAGCCCACCTTGAAGTCGACCTTGCCTGTATCGTCGAAAGTTGCCTCCACGATCTTCCCCTCATGCTTGTTGCCATCGAGGTCCGTCATGGTGACGGGCTGGCCGATGTAGGAGTGGAGATAACCCTCCCTCGGGGCGCCGATGAAGTTGCGCTCGATCATCTCATCGAAGGCCTGCTTGATCTGCTCGTAGATCTCGTTGTCAGTCATCACCACACTCCTCGAAGAGGTGCACTACATCGGGCTCGCAGTACGTTCGCCCGTTGTGGCCATACAGCCATGCGTTCATGGGGCGCTGCTTTCGCTTGCGGCAGCAGAACAGCTCGGAGAGGTGGGCGGTGGCTACGCTCTTCTTGTTCTCCCACTCGATCGCTTCGAGATCCTTGGCGCACTGGAGGAGAAGTGGATAGTCCTCAGGATCGATCGACTCCTCGTCGGCGCAGGCCCACGCAAAGAAGTCGGAGCACAGGACCGACAGGCGCACCTCCTCCGAGCCAAGGGCGACACGCAGGAGCAGATCGCCCCAGTTGTCGAAGTCCTGATACAGGGCGGCGACATTGGCGGGATAGGTCTTGGGCGGGTCGGCCCTCAAGTAGGTCTGGTCAGTCATGGCTCGATGCTATCAGGGGGCTCTTCGACCACGGAAGGGTGGAGGGGCACGCCCAGCTGGAGCTGGAGGATGAGGTCTTGACCTGTGAGGGAATCCCAGAACTCATCGGAGAGTTCTGAGACGAGGTACTTCCACCCATGGCGAGGGAGGCGTACGGTGTGGATGCGGATGTCATCGAGGCTCATATGCACACCATTCGGAGTTGGACGGGGATGTCGTCGGGGCGCATGCCTCCTCCAGTTTCAATGCACTCGCCGCCTCGTCACAAGACCACACTTGCTGCATGTACCATCCTGAAAGGTCTGGATGACATTCTTGAACTGGGGGACGCTGTACTGCCCCGGGGAAATCCCCAGATGCGAGTAGATCTCCATCTCCATCTCGAACGGCTCGCCCCATGTGTATCTATGGAAGTGGATCATATGGTCTTCCTCTCGGGTGCATCGGGCGTCTTGCCCGTTATGAAGTCGTACCAGTCTTGAGAGATGATATAGCGCCCCTCTTCATCCCTTGGAGCTGTGGAGGCGAGATGGAGGAAGGCGTTGAACTCCTCAAGGATCTTGAGGTCTTCTGGAGAGATGTCGAAAGGGATGTTCACTTCGTGGCTTCGAGAATGTTGCGGGCTGCTGCCTCGATGGGGTCGATGATGTCTTCCATCTGATGGTCGGAGAGATAGCCTCGCCAGCCCATGGTGCGCCCATCGAAGTCTCGCAGGATCTTGCGGGGGCGATAGGTGTAGAGGTCACTCAAGGCAGCGCGCAGCGCCTCGTTCTCCTGCATGACATGGGCGACGGTGTCGCAGTCACACTCCTCGCGGAGAGTCTGGAGTTCGGCCTTCAACTCATCGATGGTACGCTCCGCCTCTCGCAGGGCTGCCCTCTCATGCTCGACACTGGCTGTCACGTCGATGTCGGAGATGCCCTCTCGCCTGAGGATGAAGGTCCTCTGGTTGTCAGAAGACATGCTCCACCACCTCCGCCGCTGCGAGCGTCAGCCCGATGATCCAGAACACTGACGCCACCGCGCCGAACGCCATGGCAAGGAAAGCCACTACGAAGGAAGCGTAGGGCGCCTGATCTTCAGCATCGAGGGCCCAGTTGAACACGCGCCAAGACAAGACGACAGGCCAGCAGAGAGTGTGGACGAGCAGCTTGACCACCGGCTCCCATGCTTCAAGTCTTCGCATCTCAGTCCTCACCAATTCCGGGCAGTATCCCAACAACTACGATCACGACAAGTGCTGTCATCAGAAGTCCTAGTACAACACTCATGCGTCCATCCTGTTCCTGCATGTGTGGCATGGCAGGTCGTCATACCGGCTCGACTTCATGGCGTCGCGGCACTTGCCGCACCACGGGCCGCCACATCGGAAGCACTTGAGGTCGGCAACGTTGGAGCAGTCGACACACTTGAACCAGAGCAGAAGCTTGCTCATCGTGCCCACCTCTTCGGGCCAATGCTCCGATTGCTGTCATGGGCGAGCATCTGGGCGATATCGGCCCGCAGGTCTTCACATGTCTTGTCGACATGTGAGCCAAGGCGAGCAGAAGGGCTCAGAGCGTTCATGATCCTGTTCCACTCCATGGTAGAGCGAGTGATGCTGTACTGCCTCACTTGCCCTCCTCGTCATACTTCTCGATGGCTGCTGAGAGCAGGTCGAGCAATGGCACCAGATCCTCGTCTGGGATGTCGTGGAGGATGAGGGCGCCTGCCTTCTGGTAAGCGTCCATGATCGTATCAAGAAGGTCTTCGCGCTGGCGCTTCATCTGGCTCTTGAGGATCGCGATGCGCTGCTCGGGCTTCATGACTGCTCCTCTGCCTTGGCGCCACGCTCGTCGATGAAGTCCTCCGCCCCGAACTTCCCACTGTTCTGCGAGAAGCTCGCAGCCTCCTTGCGAGTCTTGAATGGACCGAACTCGATGGTCTCGGTGTAGTGACCGCAGAAGGCGGGCCGAACGACTATAAAGTAGCTCATGACTGCTTCCACTTGTCGTAGGCAACGAGGGCCTGCTCGACAAACATCTCACAGTGAGACGGGCCAGACACCACCAGAGCTTCTGCGAGCTGCTCGATGAGCTTGCCTGCCTCATCCCGCTGCTCCATATAGGAGAGGGCATCGGCGTTGGCGCGCATGCAGTCTGTATCACGATCGTTGAAGAGACGCTGGAGTTCATCGCGCTCCTCCGTGAGATCGTCCCTCTTGTCGCATAAGTTGGCGAGGTCTGCCCGAGCCCTAAGGAGTTCGGCCTTGAGTTCATCTCGCTCGGCCACTGTCGCCCCATGTGCGTCCGTCTCGCGCTGCAAGAGATCGAGAGCCTCGTCGCGCTGCTCCTTCGCGATCTCCCAATGGTGGTCGATCTCGCCATTGCGAAATCGAAGCCGGTTAGCCTCGCAAGTCATCTCGTTCCGCTCATGCTCTCGCACCTTGATGATCTGATCCTTGAGCGTGAGGGTGCGCTGCATCTTGACATTGGCGCCCACCACCTTCTGGTGCTTCCTCTGAAGCTCATCCCGCTGCCTGATCACCTCTGCGAGTTGCTGCTTGAGTTCGTCACTGGTTGCCATGGGGGCTATCCTATCCTAGTGCTCTTCGGGCGATGGAGCGGAGGGAGGACACTCATGAGAGGATATCCTTGAGCCCAGTGCCATGGCCTCCATGCCAAGCCCCCGCATTTCCCATCTCCTGCCTCATGTCGCAGTGGGCGCAGAGCTTGATGTCCTCGGCCTTGGGGCGATGCCTACAGTTGTGGCACATGTTGGGGCTTGGAACTGGAGTGATCGAGATCGGAGTGGGGACAACAGCCAGCATGAACGCCCTCACCTTGTTCTCCCACTCCATGTACTCCACCATGAACTCTCGTGCTGGCTTGTGGGATGATGGGGCGCTCTTCATGAGTTCGACGAGGCGCTTGGTATCGTACTTGTCCATCAGTCCTCATCCCACTTGCCATACCACTCTCGACCTGTGCAATAATACCAAAAGAACACCCACAGGACCTTGGGATGCCACTTCGAATACTTCATGCATCCTCCCATTCTGACACATACCTCTTCTGGATCTTAGCCCACTTGAAGCCGTTGTCCTCTACGAACCAGCGAGCCCTCGCTTCAGCTTCCTCGCGAGTGTCGAAGGGGCCGTCCTCTGAAGTGTGCTTGGTCGTCCATGTCATGGGCAGCTCGACTCGCCACTCCTCCCTGAACTTGGGCATGCCTGCCTCGCAGAACTTGGCGAACGTCGGGCCATCGGCCCACGCCTTCATCTCCTCTCGCTCGGTGAACGTCATGTCCTTCGCAGCAGCCTCGTACGCCTTGGCCAGCTTGCTCATCTGCTCATCCATGGTGTCTCTCCTAGCGGTTGTGATCGGAGCAAAATGTCTTGGGTGCTTGAAACTGTAAGTTTAGGCTTGCCTCATCTTGGAGCGGCTAAACGAGGCTAAATGATACCTAAACGGGGCTAAACAGGGCTAAGTGGGGCGCTGGGTGTGTGGCTTTCATGGGGGTGTGGTGTGGCTTCTCAGAGGGCTTCCCTCTCGATAATGGTGTAGGCGGCGCGCAGGCCGATGAGGACTCCATGTTGGAAGGCCTCGTCTGTACTCCCGTCCTTGGCATCAACCCAGAGCTGGGTGTGCTTCTCGTGGAGTTCGTCGAGGCGAGCCTCGATGCGGTCTCGCTCATTGGATACTGGATCGGTCATGCGCTCCACCTCCCTGTGGTGCTGTTGGGCGAGTATGGGGCGAGGTTGGGGCGAAGGGGGCGAGGATCGAGCACCCTTCCCGTGCCCGAGCACGTCTTGCAGTTAGCGTAGCCCCACTTATCCACCTTGAGCCCCTATCACAGTGCGGGCAAGGGAGGTGGGAGAAGCGACGGGGACGATCCCATGGCGGCATCATACCCTCACCGTTGCCTTGGGGTGGTTGGTGCATTCGTTGGCGAGCCATACGAAGGTATCGATAGCCCATTTGAGGTCGCCATGGTCCTTGGGGAGGGCCAAGGGCTCGTAGAGGCCCTTGTGGGCTACCATGTGGGCAGCGGCCTTGAAGAGGATGGGAGCGGCCTCTGAGGCCAGCATCCCATCGAGGGACTTGACATTCGGATTGGACCTGTCCTGCATGGCCTCGACGTCGCTCACCTCGGAGAGCGCCTTGCAGAAGATGTCGCGCAGGTTGTAAGTCGGAGACTCCCACACGGTGACAGATGCGGGATAGGGGCCGCCTGTGTCGATCTCAAGCCTGATGTCGTAGCTCACTTCTGCATCTCCTTCTGCATCTGGATCACGAGGCGATTCTGGGAGATCCGCTCCAGCATCCATCGAGAGGATGGATTATCACTCCACTCTCTTCGCTCGTTGTGGTCGAGATTGGAGGGCGGGGTGTTGTGATTGATGAGGTAGGTCCTCAGGGCTGGGCGCTCGTCCGTCATGTGTAGTGGATCAAGGTCAAGATGGCGGCAGGGATGAAGATGAGCATGGCGAAGGCGTCGTACTTGGCCGCCTTGTAAAAGACCATGATCCTGCCCATGCGGCGATTGAGGGCGTAGGAGGTCGCATAGACGCACAGCTCCACGAGGATGTACGAGACGACGATGGCGAAGATGATGTTCATGGCTTCTCCTGCGGGAGGAAGGCGTCGACCCCGACGCGCTTGACGGTGTAGTAGCGATCGAGGGCGCGGATGATGTTCTGGGCGCCTACGGGGTTCTGGGTGTGCACGTAGATCGTGGGAAGACGAGGAGCAGCGCCCATATTCAACACGGCATACTGCTCAAGACGATCGACCACCACCATGGTCGTGACAGGGATTTCAGAGTCCTCTGTCACCGTACCAAGATCATGATCAAGCCAGATCTCCGTGAAATCAGCGATGGAGTAGATCGCGTCAAGGGCTTGAGTGATGTTGGAGGCGTGACGGATGGCCACTCCCTCCCTCGGCTGCATCATGCGCTCGTCGTCGATCACGAGGATGGTGGTCATGCCGACACCTCTGCAGCCTTGGCGCGGACCTTGGTGACCTTGGAAGTGGCAACCTCGATGAAGTAGCCGCCCGCCTTGGCGACGCAGGCGCGATAGTCCGCCTTGGTAGAGACGTGCGTCAACCTCGGACAATGCAGGCTCTTGCCCTTCGCCTCGTAGATCACATGACGCGGAAACCCATGCTCTCCGACATCCCAGACGCAGACGCGCTCGCCATCCTTGGGCTCGATGCCGTAGGCGGAGGCGACCTCGGCGTACTTGAGACGGCCGTTGAAGTCCTCCTGCGCCGCATACCACTGCTTCTCACGAGCAGCCCACTCGGCGCCACACAGCGCGTACTGCGATGCGAGAGCCATGTTGACACTGTCCACGTAGTCGCTGAGGATGACGAGCACCTCACCCATCTCG
>Ga0228701_1001345_pt1 | contig 17013 bp, 12 predicted proteins | sample McNCre117_Aug_MG_2_FD_178017 | JGI IMG/M metagenome (GOLD analysis project Ga0228701, IMG submission 178017) | Freshwater microbial communities from McNutts Creek, Athens, Georgia, United States - 11-17_Aug_MG | ecosystem: Environmental > Aquatic > Freshwater > Creek | place: USA: Georgia...
TCTTCGACCAGCTGGACTACCGCATTCTTCTAATCGATCTTCACACCAATCCAAACCTTCACGGTGACGCGGTTGACACCCTGGTTTCAATGGACGTAGAGGCGTTGGTATTTATTGTTGAACCGGCGACACTGAACACTCAGGGACTGACAATACCGACCGTGATGATTGGTGACCGCGAGAACGTGGTTAGAGGCTCAGACCTGGTTTTCTCGGATGACCGTTTTGGTACCGGGCTAGTGATCGATCATCTGCAAAAACTTGGCCACTCCAAGATCGCTCACCTCTCCGGCCTCGGCGGTATCGCGGGAAACCGTCGCAAGTCATATGTCGAGGTGATGCAGGAACGAGAACTTCCGAGACTCGTGTTCGGTGAAAACCAAGAAACCAACCAACTAGGTGGTTACCTTGCCGCCAAGGAACTTCTGGCATCTGGAAAGGAGTTCACAGCAATTTATGCTGCCAATGACTACATCGCAGCGGGAGCGGTATCGGCACTTGCCGAGGCAGGTCTTTCAGTTCCAGGCGACATATCGATCGTTGGCTATGACAACTCTCCGGTTGCGAGGGAGTACGCGCTAAAACTCACTACAGTCGACGATATGGGAAACGAGATAGGCCGTAAAGCAGCCGAACTTATCCTCAAACATCTCGAAGGCACTTCGACACTAAACCCTCAGAAGATCCTCATCGAGCCAACTCTCGTGGTTCGAAAGTCGACCAAGGCGTTAAAAAACTAATACCCCCGAATCTTTGATTCGAGGGTATTAGTTCAATCTATTTGATTACTTGGTTGCCTTGCGACGGTTGGTTGCCACTACGGTAACCAAGCCAGCTAGAACCAATGCAATCGAACCACCGGTAAGACCCGAGAAGTCTGAACCTGTTGCAGCCAAGGTAGGTGCCGGGGTTGGAGCAGCTGGAGCCCAGATGATTGCGCTCGACTCTCCGTACCATCCACCGGTGGTTGCATCGGTGTAAACGCCCTGCTGAACTAGTTCAAACGACGTACCATTCGTTGCTGGTACGGCGGCCGATGCAAGCATCGAGTTTCCGTCTGAGTCAGCGTCATCTGTTTCGTACCAAAGGTTTCCAGTGCTGTCGAAGTCTAGACCCCAGCAGTCGCCGTAGCCATGTCCCCATTCATTGGTTCCACAGTTCGTTGGGTACGATGCAATCTCACTGCCGTCGGTTAGCGAAACCTGGTAAAGGTCTCCATTTGGGTCCTGAGCGTAAACCTTTTCATCAACTGGGTTCACTGCCATTGCACTTACGTTTGCAGGCAGAGCCCCAATCAAAGTTAGAACGCTTGGATCGCTCGAAGTTGCTCCAAGAGCTACAGAGTAAAGGTTGCTTGGAGTGTTTCCTGAACTCACATAGATGTTGCCAGTCAAATCAGCAAGAACGGCGTTTACGTCGCGATAATTCGAGCCATCCAAAGATAGAGTTCCATCGCCAACGACGGTTTGAACACCGGTAGTAACGTCAACTGTGAACAACTGTTCGGTGTTCCAGTCCCATGCATAGAACTTGCCATCAACCTGGTTGTAAGAACCGTCTGCGAAACAGTTTGTATTCGAATACGTTTGGGTACCAATTGGCGTGGTTGCGCCGGTAGAGTCAACCTGATTCAAGTTGTTCACTGGGTCGCCATTAGAAGCACAAGGGATGGCAATCAGCTTGTCTCCGGTTGGTAGGGTTACGGTTGCCGATGCTGGGGTCGCCGCGAATGCAGTGATGACTGCCATTGCAAAGCCCGCGATTGCGATACTTTTTTTCATTTCACTGTTCCTGATGTGGGGAGATGTGCCCCCGAAATATGTAACTGAAGTCTAACGTTTTTAGGCGAAAATTCGAACAAAATACCCCTTAAAAGAAAGGGGGCGGCAGGTTCTGGGGGAAGACCTGCCGCCGGCGATGCCTGATTGGGGGGAACCGGCATCGCGGTCGCCGAAGCGACATTTATTACATTACACACATTTTGCCTAACGATGTAATCAATTTCAGTAAATTCACAGAATTAATCTGGCAGTATGTTGCCAAGCACTAAATAGAAAAGGACAACGATGTCTGAAGCTAACAGCTCGTCGCGCGTTTTCGCGCCTACCAAGGCTTTTGCCGATAACGCTATCGCCAAGCCAAACCTCTACGAACAGGCAAAGGGAAACCGCCTGGAATTCTGGGCGGAACAAGCAAGGTTCCTGGATTGGCAGAAACCATTCACCGAAATTCTCAACTGGAAGCACGCTCCTGTTGCTCGCTGGTTTGACGACGGCGAACTAAACGTTGCATACAACTGTCTTGACCGCCACGTTGAGGCAGGTCGCGGAGATCGCATCGCGCTCTACTTTGAAGGTGAGCCTGGCGACCGCAGAGAGATCTCCTATGCCGAGCTAACCGCAGAGGTGAAGAAGGCTGCCAATGTTTTGGAAAGCCTAGGTGTGGTCAAGGGCGACCGCGTTGCTATCTATATGCCAATGATTCCAGAGGCAGTTATCACCATGCTGGCCGTTGCTCGCCTTGGTGCAATCCACTCGGTAGTCTTCGGAGGCTTTTCGTCTGAAGCGCTGGCAACCAGAATCAAGGATGCAGACTGCCGCCTGGTCGTTACCGCAGACGGTGGTTATCGCAAGGGTAAGGCTAGTCCGCTGAAGCCGGCTGTCGACGAGGCGCTTGCCGATGGCAAGTGCCCAACCGTTGAGCAGGTCTTGGTTGTTAAGCGCACCGGTGGCGAGGTTGCCTGGGGCGACAAAGATCACTGGTGGCACGAGGAAATGGCGAAGGCCGAAGTCGAACACGTTGCCCAAGCATTCCCTGCCGAGCAGGAACTCTTCATTCTCTACACCTCTGGAACCACGGGTGCACCGAAGGGTATCCTTCACACCTCTGGCGGATACCTAACCCAGGCCAGCTACACCCACCGCAACATTTTTGACCTTCACCCTGAAACCGATGTCTATTGGTGTACTGCCGACATCGGTTGGATCACCGGTCACAGCTACGTGGTTTACGGCCCGCTGGCCAATGGTGCATCGCAGGTAATTTACGAGGGAACACCGGACGCACCTCACCCTGGTCGCTGGTGGGAAATCATCGAGCGATACAAGGTCTCGATCTTCTACACCGCCCCTACCGCGATTAGATCGTTCATGAAACTAGGACGAGAGATCCCAGACAAGTTCGATCTATCTTCACTTCGTGTGCTCGGTTCGGTTGGTGAGCCAATCAACCCTGAGGCATGGATGTGGTACCGCGACGTAATCGGCGGTGGAAACTGTCCAATCGTTGACACCTGGTGGCAGACCGAAACCGGCGCGATCATGGTTTCGCCACTTCCTGGAGTCACAACACTAAAGCCTGGATCTGCTCAGGTTCCGGTCCCTGGAATCGAGATCAAGGTCGTCGACGAACAGGGTAAGGAACTAGGTCGCGGCGCCCCTGGTCTTTTAACCATCACCGAGCCATGGCCTTCGATGCTTCGCGGTATTTGGAGAAACCCTGGCCGCTTCCATGAGGCATACTGGTCACACTTCGATAACCAGTACTTCGCCGGCGACGGAGCCAAGTGGGACGAAGACGGCGACCTTTGGTTGCTCGGTCGAGTCGACGACGTGATGAACGTTTCCGGCCACCGACTTTCTACCGCCGAGATCGAGTCCGCTCTGGTTGCACACCCTTGGGTTGCCGAGGCAGCCGTAGTTGGTGCTTCAGATGAGGTTACCGGTCAGGCAGTTGTTGCGTTCGTAATCCTTAGGCTCGACCAGGTGGAGGCCGCCGGAAACGAAGGCGATGTGAGCAAGATTCTTCGCGACCACGTGGCCAAGGAAATTGGTCCAATCGCAAAGCCTCGTCAGATCATGGTCGTTGCCGAGCTTCCAAAGACTCGCTCTGGCAAGATCATGAGACGACTGCTTCGCGACGTTGCGGAAGATCGACCAATCGGAGACGTGACCACGCTTGCCGACACCTCGGTGATGAATGTGATCAGTTCAAAGATTGCCGGCGGAGCCAGCGACTAACTCTTAGGCGAACTCTACGATTAGCTCTAGTTCAACCGGAGAATCTAGCGGAAGAACTGGCACGCCAACCGCGCTCCTCGCGTGAGCGCCGGCATCGCCGAATACCTCGCCGAGGAATTCCGATGCTCCATTTATCACGCCTGGCTGACCGGAGAACTCTGGAACCGATGCAACGAATCCAACGAGTTTCACCACGCGGGTGATTCGGTCGAGGTCGCCGATTACCAATTTCACAGCCGCGAGCGCGTTTAAAACCGCCTGTCGTGCGTAGTCTTTGGCGTTTTCTGGGCTGACAGTTGCACCGAGCTTGCCAGTTTCAGGGAGTTTGCCGTCCGTGAAAGGAAGCTGTCCCGAGGTAAAAACGAGGTTTCCAGAAACCACTGCAGGCACATAGGCGGCCACCGGTTTTGCTACCTCAGGTAGCGGGTGTCCAAGTTCAATTAGGCGGGCTTCGATACGGCTCATTTAGTCCTCAACTCTCGTAACTTCGATGCTACCGAAAGATAGGTTCACGGACAGTTCACAGCCAAAGGATTGGTAAATAGAAGGTAACCTAGTACTTATGTCTGAACGCAGCCAGGGTGAGACTCTATCTAAGAGAATCGCCAAGTTTATTGGGCTAAACGCACTCGTTGGCTTTTTGGGAATGGTTTTACTTCTTCCTATAGTTTTTGCTTCCGGTCTCGGAGGATCATTCGGTATTGCACTATTCGATAGCCTTCCAAAGTATCTCGAGCCGGTATCCGCAAACCAGGCATCTACCCTTTACGGCGTCGACGATGCCGGCAACCCGGTAAAGATCACCGACTTTTACGAAGACAACCGAATCTCGGTTGGTTTCGAAGACATCTCCCCTAACTTCGTTAACGCTGTAATCGCAACCGAAGACCCACGCTTCTACACAAACGCAGGTGTCGACGTGGTTTCGCTGATTCGCGCATCGGTCATGAGCGCCCTTCACGGCGGTGGCGGTCCTGGCGCTTCAACCATCACCATGCAATACGTGAGAAACACCCTGGTTGAAGCGGCCATGATCAAGGGCGACACCAAAGCCGCCAACGAGGCTCGCTACCCTAGTGTTGCGCGAAAGATTCGCGAGATCCGTTACGCACTTGCCGTCGACAAGCAGTTCACCAAGAAGGAAATCTTCACCGGTTACGCAAACCTGAGCTTCTTCGGAAACACCATCTACGGAGTTGAAGCCGCCAGCGAGTACTACTTCGGCAAGAAAGCAAGCGACCTGACTCTTCCGGAAGGTGCGCTACTGGCCGGTATGTTGCAGTCTCCAAACGCCTACAAGCCAGATGACCCAGCAAATCTTGCAAATGCCAAGATTCGCCGCGACTACGTGATTCAGAACATGGTTCCCGACTACATCACGCAGTCTGAGGCAGATGCCGCAAAAGCTAGCCCGATCAAGGTCAACATCACTCAGCTTCACCAGGGTTGTGAAGCCAGCCAGGTTACCGCGTTCTTCTGTGACTATGTTGTCTGGACCGTTCGTAATAGTTCGGAGTTCGGCGACAGCCTGGAGAACCGTCAGAACCTGCTGCGTCGGGGTGGGCTTGAGATCTACAGCACCTTGAACATGCACATGCAGAAAACCACCGACACCATGTTGAAAAAACGCGTTCCGGTCAATGACCCTAACCACCTTGGTGCCGCGGCGGTCTCGGTCGAAGTTGGAACCGGTCGAGTGCTTTCAATGAGCGAAAACCGCGTCTACGACCAATCCGCTTCAAGCAAGGTTGGTCACACATCGGTCAACTACGCAACCGACAAAAACTATGGTGGCTCCTCCGGTTTCCCAACCGGTTCGGCATACAAGGTGTTTACCCTTGCCACATGGCTTCAAGCCGGCCACAAGCTCGGCGACAAGGTTGACGGGCGAGCACACAACTGGATTCCTGGCGAACTGCCTTCTCGTTGTGGCGCCTGGGCCGGCACCTACAACCCGAAGAACTCTGCAAGCCACGAGCCAACCAACCCAACGGTTTCAACTGCGATGGCACTATCGATCAACACCGCCTTCATGAACATGGCGTCTCAGCTTGACCTCTGCGATATTCGCGATACGGCAACCGCATTCGATGTTCACCGCGCCGATGGAAACCCCTTGCAGTTCATTCCGTCATCGGTTCTCGGTGTAAACGAAATCGCTCCAATCACCATGGCAATTGCCGAGGCTGCGCTTCCAAACAACGGACAGGTTTGTACCCCGATCGTAATTGACCGCGTGGTCAAGCGTGTCACCGGTCAAGAGCTACCGGTTCCTAAATCGACCTGCACCCAGGCAACAACTCCTGAGGTTGCAGCAGGTGTTATCGGTGCCATGCGCGGGGTAATCAAAGGCGGTACCGCGGGACTTTCCAACACCGGCGACGGAGTAGACATCGCCGGTAAAACCGGTACCACCGACCACTCGGTGCAAACCTGGATGACCGGATATTCGAGCAAGGTTTCTACAACCGTTTGGGTTGGAAACGTTTCTGGAAGCGTTCGCCTGTCGGGCGCCAGCACCGGTGGCGGTAGCGCTTATACCGCTCGTCACGACATCTGGCGAACCATCATGAAGCTTGCCAACAAGCTATTCAAACCGGGAGCAATGGCCCCTGTGCCAGCAATTTACTCTGGCGGAGATAGCGCAGTTGTACCGAACATCGAAACAATGGATCCTGCGACGGCAACCAGCCAAATGCAGCTTGCCAACCTGAACGTAAGCGTTGTTGCCGGTACCGTGAACTCAACCGCACCTGCAGGTACCGTTGCCTATACCGACCCTGCAATTGGCACCACCACCACCAGAGGCCAGATTGTAAAGATCTATCTGAGCTCTGGAGGCGGCGTTCAGGTTCCGACCAGCATTCTCATGCACGGTCCGACAGTTTCTCAGATTCAAGCTTGGCTTCTAACCCAACCTGGGCAACTCAGTGCCATTGGTTCTAGTGGTCAACAAAATGAAACCTGTGGACCAACAGACCGAGTTACCAGAACCTCGCCAACACCTGGTTCATATACTCAAACCGGCACGGTAATCGAGTTGTTCTGCCATCACTAATGTGGCTTGATGTTGTTCTCGCCGTTGTAGCCTTAGGGCTGCTGGTGGTTGGCTACGCCTCGCTGGTTGAAAGAAACCTTTATCGCGTTAGAAGCTCGGAACTTTCGATCCTTCCCGCTGGCTCAAGGCCAATTCGAGTGCTGCACATCTCAGACATTCACCTTGCCCCTTGGCAGAAACGAAAGATGCGCTGGGTCAATAGCCTTGACTCACTAGACCCAGATTTGGTGGTCGACACCGGCGACAACCTTGGCCATCTAGCTTCGGTGCGACCTGCGATCTCCATGCTTGAACCACTACTGAAGGTTCCTGGAGTTTTCGTGAACGGCTCTAACGATTACCACGCACCGGTTCTTAGAAATCCTTTCACCTACTTATTTAGGCCTTCGACTCGTTCCAACGGAGGCCTCATCGACACCGCGACTCTCATGACCGCGATGGAAACTTCAGGCTGGTTGAACCTAAACAACCAGTCGGGGACCATGACTATCAATGGAGTTCGCATTGGTTTCCTTGGCCTCGACGACCCCCACGATGAACTCGCCTGGTACGAACGCTTGCCTCAGCAGCAACGCGAGGTTGCAGGTGAAGACATCGTCTTTGGAATTGCGCATGCTCCATACCTAAAGGTCATCGACGAATTCGGCGCAGCAGGAGCATCCCTTATTTTTGCCGGACACACCCACGGTGGTCAGGTTTGTCTTCCGGGTGGTCGAGCAATCATCACAAACTGCGATCTTCCAGCGAAGAGCGCAAAGGGACTCAGTTCGTTTGAGGTTTCCGGCAAGAGGGTTTGGCTGAACGTTTGCGCCGGACTTGGAACGTCTATCTTTGCGCCGTTTAGGTTGTTTTGCCCGCCAGAGGTGCGGCTAATAACGCTTACCGCGAAGGGCTAGCCCAGGGCCCAAACCTCTGGGCCTAGAACGATGTAGTTTCCGTTCTGGTTATCGCATCGTGCGGTGATGTCGGTCACGAAACAGGTGAGGTTGCCAACAGTAAGAGTTTCACCGGCATTCAAAGATTGGTAGTGCGCGGGGTCTGCATAAAGCCCGCTGGAACAGGTGAACGTTCCGGCTTTGCCAGCCTCGGTCAACTTGCTCTGATAGCCGTAGCTCAACTTGCACGAAGACGGCGGACTTACGGCGTCGTACGTTGCGTCAGCTTCGTTCTGCTCGCAGATTACAAACTGTTGATCAGGGTTGAAGGTACACCAGGTCGGGCCAGAACCTACTCGGAAACCGTATTCACCAACACTCGTTAGGAAGATGGCTGGTTCAACCTTTAGAGCATCCGCCGGTGCGGTGGTTGGAATTAGCGAAGGGTCAAACTGCTGAACCGGCGTTGGATTGGTGTTGGTTGGAATCTTGCCTGGGGTCGCAGCACAGCCAGTTAACGCAACGGATAAACCAATGACGGTAACGGTTAAAAATTTGCGGCGCACAGTCAAAGAATAAAGCCTGTGCGCCGCGGAAACAATGAGGTTCAAGGTGTTTTGCTAGAACTCCTTGGCAACCAGCTCAGCGATTTCGTAGGTGTTCAGTGCAGCACCTTTACGAAGGTTATCGCCCACCACGAAAAGCTCGATGCTGTTGGTGAAATCTAGCGACTGTCGAATACGTCCAACGAAGGTAGGGTCCTGGCCAGCTACCTGGTTAGGAGTTGGGTAAACGCCATTGGCAGGGTCGTCAAGAACCTTGATGGTTGGCTGAGCCGAAAGGGTCTCGCGAACCTCGTCTGGAGTTAGTTCGTTGGCGAAAGTTGCGTGAACGGTTAGCGAGTGAGCAACCTGAACCGGTACGCGAACGCAAGAAGCTGCAACCTTTAGATCGCTGATTCCGAGGATCTTGCGCGACTCGTCGCGAACCTTCATTTCCTCAGACGAGTGGCCGCCGGCCTTGAGCGAACCAGCGAACGGAATCACGTTCAATGCGATTGGCTGAGACCAAGGCGAGTTGCTCAGGTCGTTGCCGGCTGCGGCAAGTGCACTGCGAACATCGTTGGTCTTGGTGCCGAGGGTCTCCTGGCCGCCAACAACCGCGAGTTCGCTTGCAAGTTCATCGATACCGGCAGCACCTGCACCTGAAACGGCCTGGTAGCTCGAAACGACAAGTTCCTTCAAGGTCCACTTGTTGTGAAGTGCACCCATCGCAGCCATCATGGTGAGGGTGGTGCAGTTAGGGTTCGAGATGATTCCAAGTGGACGGTTTTTCGCCTCGCCAGGGTTTACCTCAGGAACAACAAGTGGAACCTGGTCGTTCATGCGGAAAGCACCAGAGTTGTCAACGGCAACGGCACCGCGCTCGGCGGCGATTGGAGCCCAAACTTCGGAAACCTCGTCGGGAACGTCGAACATGGCAATGTCGATGCCGTCGAAAGCCTCAGGCGATAGAGCAACAACAGTTAGGTCTTCGCCGTGTACCTTAATCTGCTTGCCTGCCGAACGAGGGCTGGCAATCAGGCGAATCTCGCCCCAAATGTTTTCGCGGTTGTTGATGATGTCGATCATCACGGTACCAACGGCTCCGGTTGCTCCAACCAGGGCCAGGTTTGGTTTGCGGCTCATAGGGTTCTCTCTTTCTTCGTAAAAACTAGCGACCGGTGCCGGCGTAGACAACAGCTTCGATGTCGCTGTCCAGGCCGAATGCGGTGTGGATGGCACGAGCTGCTGCGTCAGCTTCCTTGAGGTCGGTAACAACCGAAATGCGGATCTCTGAGGTGGAAATCATTTCGATGTTGATGCCGGCCTTGGCAAGAGCGTTGAACAATGTTGCTGAAACTCCAGAGTGGGTGCGCATACCTGCACCAACAACCGAGATCTTTCCGATCTCGTGGTCTACCTCGAGTTCACGGTAACCGAGCTGCGGCTGAGCGGCTTCGATCGCGGCAACAACCTTGGCTGAGTCACCCTTTGGAAGGGTGAACGAGATGTCAGAGACTCGGTCGGTTACGTCAACTCCGGTTGCAGTGTTCTGAACGATCATGTCGATGTTGGCACCGGCCTGAGCGATGACGTTGAAAAGTTCCGCGGCCTTCCCGGCAACGTCTGGAATACCAACCACGATGATCTTGGTCTGGCTCTTGTCGGTGGCTACACCTGAAACAACTGACTCTTCCATGTTTTCTCCTCTAGGGCCTGAGTAAACCCTGGTGCCAGGGTCGGTGCTAAATGTGGAACGAACTCTAAGGTCAACGTTGTGACGTCGAGCAAACTCAACGGCGCGAATGTGCAGGATCTTGGCACCGGCAGCCGCCAACTCGAGCATCGACTCTACATCGATATAATCAAGCTTCTTGGCCTGCGGAATCTGGCGAGGGTCGGCGGTGTAAACACCGTCAACGTCAGAGTAAATCTCGCAAACATCTGCCTTAAGTGCTGCGGCTAAGGCAACTGCGGTGGTGTCCGAACCTCCACGACCGAGGGTTGTGATGTCGCGGGTCTCGCGGTTGAATCCCTGGAAACCGGCAACGATTGCTATATCGCCTTCGTTCAGCGCTTCCTGAATTCGGTCTGGGGTGACCTCGGCAATACGAGCGTTTCCGTGTTTGGCGTCAGTAACGATACCCGCCTGGGATCCAGTGAACGAGCGAGAAGATGCACCAGCTGCATTGATTGCCAAAGACAGCAACGCCATTGAAATGCGCTCGCCAGAGGTGAGGAGCATGTCTAGTTCGCGAGGGCTTGGGTTGTCGGTAACCTGCTGGGCAAGATCCATCAGCTCATCGGTGGTATCACCCATGGCAGAAACCACGACAACCACCTGGTTGCCAGCCTTCTGAGTGTCAATAACTCGCTTAGCTACGTGCTTAATTTTGTCGGCATCGCCAACGGACGAACCACCATACTTTTGCACGATAAGAGCCAAGCCAAAACTCCTAGAAGTAAAAACCAAAGGGAATGAAGTTAAAGTTTAGCCCAATTGATTAGTTGGCTAGACGGCGACCGGCAAATGCACGACCGAGGGTGACCTCGTCGGCGTATTCGAGATCTCCGCCAACCGGCAAACCGGATGCCAAACGGGTGACCGTGATTCCGAGAGTGCTAAGCGTGCGGCTGAGGTAGGTGGCAGTTGCCTCGCCCTCCATGTTTGGGTTGGTTGCCAAAATTACCTCGGTGATACCGGGGTTAGATAGGCGACCAAGCAGTTCTTTGATTCTCAGGCTCTCTGGGCCAACACCCGCAATCGGGTTGATTGCCCCACCGAGCACGTGGTACCTGCCGCGGAATTCTCGTGTGCGCTCGATGGCCTGAACGTCCTTGGATTCTTCGACCACACAGATCAAGGTTTGGTCTCGGCGAACATCACGGCAAATGTTGCAGGTCTCTTCTTCGGAAACGTTTCCACAGATCTCACAGAAACGAACTCGCTCCTTCACTTCGGTTAGAACCTGGGCCAAACGAACAGCGGTGTCGTCTTCTGTCTGAAGTAGGAAAAATGCAATTCGCTGCGCAGACTTAGGTCCAACTCCAGGCAACCGCCCGAGTTCATCGATTAGCTCTTGAACGACACCTTCGTACATTAGTTATCCAAAGGCTCGGCACCGAGAATTTCACGAAGCAAAGACTCACCGTAGCGGGCGTCTTCGTTTACGTTTGCGTTTCTGCTAACCGACGGTGCGGTAGGTTGTTCAAAGTCTTCCGGTTCTGGCTCAGGTTCAGGGTCGCGAACTGGGGTAGGCGCAGGAGCAACCGCTGCAGCAGGTTCTGCCACCACCGGGGTAGTCGGTTCGGCTGCGGCAGCCGGAGCCGCCATGTGCGGTTTGAACTTTACGTTAATTCCAAATTCGTCTTCGATGGCCTTGCGTAAAATGTCTGGTGCGCCAGCTTCATTCTTGAAGTTGGTTAGATCGTAATTACTGGCAAAGCGAAGAGTTAGAACATCACCTTCGAAAGCCATGACATCAAGGTTGTAAGCAACCATGTATGCCCGCTTCGATTTCTTTCCAACCTGTTCAAGAATCTTCGGCCACGAGGTGCGCATCTGTCCAAGGGTGACACCAGACTCAACAACGGCAATCGGAACGGTTGCGGGTGCAGGCTCTGGTGCGCTTTGAGCCGCAGGCGCTGCAGCAACTGGCACCACTGGAATGGCGGCAGTCGCTGGCGCAGGTGCTGCTCCCCCAATTCCAATTCGTCGCTCAAGTCTTTCGATTCTGGCAAGCGAACCAACCTCTGCCTGGGTCGCGGCAGGAACCAAGATTTTTGCGCACATCAACTCGAGGTGAAGTTTTGGACTGGTGGCACCGGTCATGGCTGTCAGTGATTCGCTAACAGTTGCGGCGGCGTGTGCCAGCTCTGCCTTGCCGAACTTTGCAGCCTGCTCTTGAAGGCGAGCAATCATTTCGTCGCTGATGCCGCGAAGAACAGTTTTTGCCTGGCTGCCAACCGAGTCAACGAGAATAAGGTCACGAAGACGTTCTAGTAAGTCGTCGACAAATTGGCGAGGATCCTGACCGCTCTGAATTATTTTGTCTACCGACTGGAACACGGTTGAAGAGTCGCCAATGGCAAGAGCCTCAACGGTTTCGTCGAGAACCGAGTCTGGGGTATAGCCAAGAAGCGCAACCGCACGTTCGTAGGAAACCTTGCCTTCATCCGAGCCGGCGATGAGCTGGTCGAGAAGCGAAAGCGAATCGCGAACAGAGCCGCCACCAGATCTAACTACTAGCGGAAGAACTCCTGGCGCAACCTCTACCTTCTCGGTCTTGCAAAGATCCTCAAGGTAGTCGAGCATCTGGGCCGGAGGAACCAAACGGAAAGGGTAGTGGTGAGTGCGCGAACGAATCGTGGCAATCACCTTTTCAGGTTCTGTGGTTGCAAATATGAACTTCACGTGGGCTGGTGGTTCTTCAACGATCTTCAGAAGAGCATTGAACCCCTGTGCAGTTACCATGTGCGCTTCGTCGAGAATGAAGATCTTGTAGCGATCTCTTGCAGGCGCAAAAAGTGCGCGCTCACGAAGATCTCTAGCGTCGTCGACACCGTTGTGTGAAGCAGCATCGATCTCTACAACATCAAGCGATCCACTGCCGTCTCTCGCAAGTTCAATACAACTCGGGCACTTGCCACATGGAGTATCGGTAGGGCCTTCCGCACAGTTGAGGCAACGTGCCAAGATTCTGGCGGAAGTGGTCTTGCCACAGCCGCGAGGACCAGAAAAAAGATATGCGTGGTTCACTCGATCGCCACGAAGTGCGGCCATGAGCGGCGCGGTTACCTGAGACTGCCCAATCAACTCGGCAAACGTCTCTGGGCGATAACGGCGGTAAAGAGCGGTACTCACAAGAAGAGCCTAGCCTTTCCCACTGACAGCAAAAGTTAATAAAAGAACTCCCCGCACACCCGCCAGAGCCCAGTTACCCTTGCTATCTTTCGATCCTGGGGGAGTTAGCCGAGGTGGCGCCGCACGGGGAGTCCGTGACAATTCTAACCGTCAAGGGAAGCGGTTAAAACCTGCCTGTGTATTACTAGTCTGTTTCTCCAGAGTCACCAGAGGTTGAGTTCGAACCGCTGTCCTGGCTCTGAGTGGAATCGTCACCGCTCTGGTCGTCGCCTTGGTCGTCGCCTTGGTCGTCACCATCGTCGTCTCCGGAACTAAAAGTTGGTGCGGTTGGAGCAACAACAGGTGTGGTTGGGTCGGTGGTAGGCGTTGGGGTTGGATCAACAGTTGGGGTAGTGCCTGCGCCTGGGTCAGTGGTTGTGGTGGTTCCGGCACTAGGGTCGGTGGTTCCGGTAGTGGCACCAGCGTTAGGGTCGACCACTGTGGTGTTGGTTGGAGTTGCAGCGTTTGGGTCGGTAGTGCTTGCAAAACCACTCAGTGGAAGCATTGCTACTGCTCCTAGAACAACCCCACCCGCGATGGCGGCTGCTACGTTAAGCTTTCTCATCATTTGTCCTTTCTTCGGTAAGAGTCTTGTCTTACAACTAAATGGTGAGTTTCCAACCTTGGGGTAAACTGCGTGAAACCTGAGTAAATGCCTAGAGTAATTCCTTCACCCAACGACGTTTGCCAAACTCGTTCACGGCCGCATAAATCACTATTAGCCCGAGCAGGGTAAACAGAATCGGTAGGTGAAGAGGGGCCAACTGAAGCAAGCCTCCAATCGGCGTGAACGGTATGACCAAAACCAGCACCGCCAAAACAATCGACGACCATAAAAGTGCCGAACCAGGTCGACTCTTCCAGAATGGTCTTCTGGTTCTCAGCACCAACATCACTACCAGTTCGGTGAGTGTCGATTCAACAAACCAACCGCTTCTAAAAAGTTCGGCATGAGCGTTAAAACCGAGGAACAACACTGCGAAGGTTGCGATATCGAACACCGACGAGGTGAGTCCGAAGATCAGCATGAACCTTCTAATCTGTCGAACATCCCAGCGTCTCGGCTTTTCGAGCGCCTCTTCGTCAACTGCATCGCCGGAGATTGTCATCGCTGGAAAGTCGGTCATAAAGTTGAGCAACAGAATTTGCGTTGGCAGCATCGGAAGGTAAGGCAGAAATGCTGCCGCCACTGCCATGGAAAGCATGTTTCCAAAAGCAGCCGAAAGTCCGACCCGCACATACTTCATGGTGTTTATAAAAGTCTTGCGGCCGAGGCGAACGCCTTCGGCGATTACCGAAAGATCCTTGTTGAGCAAAACGATTGCCGAAGCGTGTTTCGCAATATCAACTGCGGTATCTACCGAAATCCCGACATCGGCTGAGTGAAGAGCGGCGGCGTCGTTGATTCCGTCGCCGAAATAACCGACTGTCTTGCCTGCTTGGTTCAACAACTTTATGATTCGTTGTTTTTGAAGCGGATCAAGCGCCGCATAAACGCGAACCGTTTTCACCAACTCAGCAAGCTCGGCGTCTTGCATCGAACCAACCTCGTGACCGGTGAGTACACGATCAACGTTCAACCCAACCTGACCACCGATGGTCTTGGCAACAAACTGGTTGTCTCCAGTGATCAAATACAGGTCGATGCCTAAAGAAGCGATTTCTGAAACTGCGGCCTTCGCATCTTCCTTCAGCGGATCCATGAACAGAAGCAGACCCTGAAGATCTAGCTTGCTCTCCGAAAGATCTGTTCCGGTTGCCAATGCCAGCACTCGGAAGCCGCGAGCGCTCAACTCCTCGAACTTGCCCTCGAGCGAACTTCTCTGCTCAACCGATAGTTCACAAACATCGAGAACGGTATCGAACGCACCCTTCGTTATCGAGTACTTTTTGCTGCCATCTTGAACCAAAACCGTGAGGCGCTTTCGGTTGAAGTCGTAAGGCACCTCTCCCAAACGACTAACATCGGTGAGATCCACGCCAGCCTTGGAAGCGATGATCGCCTCGTCGAGCGGATTTTTGAAACCCTCCTGCATCGACGCATTGATCAGGGCCAATCGTCGAATGGATTCGCTCGACTTACCGGAAAGGTCGATGCAGTCGTCGAGCTGAACCACACCCTTCGTGATGGTGCCTGTTTTGTCGGTGCAGAGCACATCCATGGACCCAAAGTCTTCGATTGCATCCAAGCGTTTCACAAGAACCTGTTTGTGAGCCATGGCCTTGGCTCCCGCAGAAAGGCTCACTGAGATGATCGCCGGCAACAGCTGAGGGGTTAATCCAACAGCCAGAGCAATCGAAAACAGGAACGAGTCGATCAGCGGTCGGTGTAGCAAAAGGTTCACAACGAACATGCCAACCAAAAGAATGGACATCCAGCGCATGAGAAGCAAACCAAACTTGGTTAGCCCCTTACTAAAAGAGGTGTCCCCCGCCTTTTCTGTAACAGCCTTGGCCAAAGCCCCATACTCGGTGTCGCTGCCAAGTCGAATTACCGATGCCTGCGCACTTCCAAGAGCAACAGCGGTTCCGAAAGAAAGTTCTTCGCCAACTTTTTTCTCAACCGACATGCTTTCGCCGGTGAGCACAGACTCGTCGACCTCGAGGCCGTCAGACAAAGTGATCTTCAAATCTCCTGGGACAACGTCACCCATCCGAAGTTGAACGACATCGCCGATCTGCAATTGGTCGATTGGAATCGAAACCTCTTTGCTGTCGCGAATTACCTCAACCTGAACCTGCACGCGCGCTAACAGCGCCTTCATGGTTTCGCTGGCTCGAAACTCCTGCCAAAACGAAAGTAAGACAGAAGGAACAATGATGGCCAGAATGATCAAGCCGTCAGTGGCTTCGCCAACAAACATAGAAACTATCGACGCCGCTATAAGTATCAAAATGATCGGCGACTTGAACTGCCTAAGCAACAGAGCAAACGTTTGGTTCACAAGCATCAGCCTAAATTGCTTTGTACTCACTTACTAATAGAAGATTGATTAGTTCATTCTCAGAGAGAGCTAAATGACTCAAATCGCTAAAAACAATGGCTTCCTTAAATTTGCAGCAGCACTCACCGGTGCGGTTATCGTGACCGTTGCCGCGTCGCCTGCAGCATTCGCAACCCGTGTAAATGAAAAAGTGACCATATGTCACCGCACCCACGCCACCACCAACCCTTACCGCATGATCACCGTGAGCATGTCTTCGATTATTGGTAACGGAAACAGTGGCAATGGCCACGGCGGCGACAACCACAACCCTTATTACACAGGCAAGCCAGTATTCGATCCAACCTTTAGCTACCCTGCCAACCAGAAGCAGTGGCAGGACATCATTCCTCCGTTCAACTACGTTCCGGCTAACGGCAACGCGGGTTCCTACGCTGGCCTCAACTGGAATGATGCCGGCAAGGCCATTTACTACGGCTACACCGTGAATGGAACCAGCTTTGCTGGACTTTGCTCAAAGATGAGCGCAAAAGAGTTTTATGACAACGAGGTTGCAAGCGCAACCGCCGATAACCCTGGTGCCAACACTGGCGAACTAAACCAGATCAGACATGACGCCCTGCAGGATGTAAAAGACCAGGAAGCCGAAGAAGACGGCGACACCTCGAACA
>Ga0228701_1001347_pt1 | contig 17007 bp, 19 predicted proteins | sample McNCre117_Aug_MG_2_FD_178017 | JGI IMG/M metagenome (GOLD analysis project Ga0228701, IMG submission 178017) | Freshwater microbial communities from McNutts Creek, Athens, Georgia, United States - 11-17_Aug_MG | ecosystem: Environmental > Aquatic > Freshwater > Creek | place: USA: Georgia...
GTTCAAGGGCGGGCAGGCGGTCGATCATTTCGGCCCCGGCACGCACACCCTGGCGACCGATAATCTGCCGCTTCTGGGCAAGCTGATCAGCCTGCCATTTGGCGGGCGCACCCCGTTCGCCGCCGAAGTCTATTTCATCAACCGCCACGCCAAGCTCGACGTGAAATGGGGGACGCCCGATCCCTTCCGGGTGCGTGATCCGGTGTACCAGGTCATCGTCCCGCTGCGGTCCTACGGGCAGATCGGTCTCCGGGTCGACAATGCTCGGTCGCTGGTGCTCCAGCTTGTCGGCAGCCTGCACAGTTGGGACCATGTCCAGGCCGAATCCTATTTCCGCGGCCTCGTCGTGATGAAGGTAAAGGAATGCATCGCCTCGTTCGTGAAGTCGATGAACGTCTCGGCCATCGACATCGCCGACCGTCTCCAGGACCTGTCAGACCTTGTCCAGGCGGAGATCGGCGCCGAATTCGGACGCTTCGGGCTTGAAGTGGTGAACTTCTACATCATGTCGGTGAACATCCCCGACGATGATCCATCGCTGCAGAAGATCCAGGAAATCCTCGCCTCCAAGGCGGAGATCGACCAGTTGGGCGACAACTACCGGCTCAAGCGCACTTTCGACACGATGGATCGCGCCGCGTCGAATGACAGCGGCGGGGCCGGCCTCTTCCTCGCGGGAAATCTTGGCGCGAACCTGGCGCAAAACTTCGCCGTCCCGCCGTTGCAGCCGCTGGCTCCCCAGCCGGGCACGGATGCCGAAGCGGTCCGCACGCCGGCCGCGCGACTGGCCGCGCTCAAGGACCTGCTCGACCATGAACTGATCACGCCGGCGGAATACGCGTCCAAGCGGCAGGACATTCTGGGGAGCCTGTGATCCGTCATGGCTGACCCGGTCCTGAAAAAGGTTGTTGCCGCTTCGGCGATCGGTGCCGTCGCCAGTTGTGCGGCAATCGCGGGAGTCGGGCTTCTGGCGATCCCGGAGGCGCAGCGCAGCCCGTGGTTCTGGCCGCGGATGGCGTGGGTCAACGTGCTCACGATCATCGCATGGATCGCGCTGACGATATTTTTCGCGCAGATTTCCCGCCGGGTCCGCCGGATCGAAGGGTTTGGCGGGGTGGCGCCGACAGTCACCTACTTCCTGCTCTATTTCGTCGTGTCCGGGTACCTGGGCGTGTTCATGTCGTCCTATGTGCTGGACAGCGGGGCATGGGAGGTCGCCAGCCAGCTTTACAATACCGCCGGGCTGATCATTTCCGCCGTCCTGCTTTACTTCTCGTGGCTGGGCGCCACGGCCGACGCGACCCGCCCGCCCGACGGCGTCGCGCCGCCATCGGTTCTGGCGCGCCAGCTCAGGCAGGCCGAATTGCGGCTTGGCCAGGGTTCGGCAAGCGCGCCGGAACTGGCGCGGCAGATCCAGCGCCTGCGCGAATTCGTCCAGTATTCGCTGCCCGACCTCGGGCCGTTTGCGGCGAGCGAGACCTACGTCCGGTTCGCGCAGGACGTGCAGGTGCTGATCGACGACCTGGGTTCTGCCGCAAGGGGCGAACCCCGTCCCGGGGCGGAGACTGGCCCGGCCCGCGTGGAGAACCTGCTTTCATCGGCCGCGCACTGCGCTGCCAGTCTGAAGGATTGACTGCCGAATATCGTACAACCGGAGGGGCATGAAAAATGGCAAGAACAGAAAGCATTTCGTTCCAGGTTCATCCGCTGGATGAGCAATCGCAGATCAACATCATGCAGCGGTTCCACTGGAATCTTTTGAGCAGCCAGGAAATCAAGACTGTCGACAACCACATGGAGCAGCGGGGCGATTCCCTCTATTCCGTCACCAACACCGAACACTACGTCAAGCTGACGTTCTCGCGCGATCTCGAAACGCCCCACCTTGCGGAAATCCGTGATCTGGAAGCCCAGAACAACGCGCTGGAACCCGCGCGCTATCCTGAACTCTTCCCGATCTTCCCGTGGTGGGTCTGGCTGCTTTCGGCCTTTGCCTATGGTCTCGGCATCGCGGTCTGGGCTGCTTACTTCTTCCTTGCCTACAAGCCGAAGAAGGAAGCCGCCGATGCGCTGACCGCGCAGAATTTGCGCAAGCGCGACGAAATCATGGCGCGGCTCAAGGAATTCGATTGAGACGCGCTTTGCGCATTTCCTGAACAGGGCGCAATCCGCGCAAAACGGGACAATGGTTCGATGATCAAGGCCGTATCGCTGAATTGTCCGCAGTGCGGCGCGCAGTTGAAGCGCAGCGATCAGGCCTGCGAACACTGCGGAACCAGCGTCCGGTTTTCAACCGAGCGCGGGGCATTCGATGCCACCGGCATCGCGTGCCCCGCCTGCTTCACTGCCAATTCGCCGGATGACAAGCACTGCGGGGGCTGTGGCGAACTGATCCAGACAACCTGCCGCACGCCCAACTGCCATCAGGTGAACAGCGTGTGGCGCGCGTTCTGTTCGAAATGCGGCAAGGATCTCGCCGCCACGCGGAGCGAGGCCGAGCGTGCGGCCCACGAAACGGCGGCGGGAGCCGTCGCCTACCACCGCCTGTCGCTCGAGGAGATGGACGGCAAGGTCGCCATGGCCCGGGCACGGGCCGCCACGGTCAAATCGGCCATCCTGATCGGCGGGCTTGGCTTCGCCGCCATCGTTGCGGTCTCCAACGAATCGTTGGGCCTCGCTGTCGGTGTGGCCCTTATCGTGCTGCTGGTCTGGTTCTGCTACGATTCGGACGAAGTCAGGAACCTTGAAAAGGCGCGTAAAATCCATGAGGACGATCTGGCCCGCGCCAAGGCCGCGCTGGCCCGGCTGGAATAGCGCGGTATTTCAGTAGGGGATCGCCGCGCGGCCCGGCCCCTTCACGACCTCTTCAGCGCCGCGTCGAGAGCCGCCTTGTCGAGCACGCCCTCCCAGCGCGACACGCCGATCGTCGCCACGGCATTGCCGATGAAGTTGGTGAGGCTGCGGCATTCCGACATGAACCGGTCGACCCCCAGGATCAGCGCCATCCCGGCCACCGGCACGCCCGGCACGATTGACAGAGTCGCGGCCAGCGTGATGAACCCGGCCCCCGTCACCCCCGCCGCGCCCTTCGACGAAAGCATCGCCACCGCCAGCAGCAGCACCTGCTGGCCCAGCGGCAGATCGACGTTGCACGCCTGCGCGATGAACAGCGCGGCCAGCGTCATGTAGATGTTGGTGCCATCAAGGTTGAAGCTGTAGCCGGTCGGCACCACCAGCCCGACCACGCCCGGCGGGCACCCGGCCCGTTCCAGCTTGGCGATCAGCGCGGGCAGCGCGCTTTCCGAGGATGACGTACCCAGCACCAGCAGAAGCTCGGCCTTCAGGTAGACCGCCAGCCGCAGGATCGAAAACCCGCACAGGCGCGCCGCGGCCCCCAGCACGATCACCACGAACAGCAGCGAGGTCAGGTAGAACGTCGCGACCAGCCCGGCGAGGTTGGCGACCGAGCCGATCCCGTACTTGCCGATGGTGAAGGCCATCGCCCCGAACGCGCCGACCGGCGCTGCCTTCATCAAGATTCCCACGACACGGAAGAACGCCAGCGCGGCGTCCTCCAGCAGCGCGGTCAACCGTTCGCCGCGCTTGCCGTTCAGCGCCAGCGCGATCCCGAACAGGATCGCCACCAGCAGCACCTGCAGGATGTTCCCGCCATTCAGCGCGGCGGTGAAGGTGTCCGGGATGATGTCCATCAGGAACCCGGTCAGCGTGGTTGCATGGGCTTTCGCCGCATAGTCGGCGACCTTGCCGGCATCGAGGCTTGCCGGATCGATGTCCAGTCCCGCGCCGGGGCGCACCACGTTGCCCACCACCAGCCCCACCGCCAGGGCGAGGGTGGAGAAGAACAGGAACCAGACCAGCGCCTTGCCCGCCACCCGGCCGACCGCGCCGAGGTCTTTCATCCCGGCGATCCCGGTCACGATGGTGAGGAAGATGACCGGGGCGATGATCATCTTCACCAGCTTGATGAAGGCGTCGCCCAGCGGTTTCATCGCCTCGCCGCTCGCGGGGGAAAAGTGACCGAGGGCGATCCCGGCCAGAATGGCGATCAGCACCTGCGCATAGGTCTGCGCATACCAGCGGCGGCTGGTCACCGCATCGGGATCAGGCAGCGCCTGTACCGGGTTGATCGTCATGGCCTCTCCGCTCGCACGCGCCGGGGGCTTTGCCGCCCCGGTCGCGCCAGCAATGCCCGAGCCGCCGCGCGCGGGCAACCGCTGCGTTGCGGTTCAGCGCCAGTCGAATGCCAGCGGTGCCTCGCGGAAGGCAAACCGGTCAAGATGCCGCGCCACCGCGCCCTTCAGGCCGTCGAGCTGCTCGGGCGAGGTCGCGTCGATCCGCACCGACAGGGCGTTCTCGCCGGCATCGAAGGTCACCACCGCATCGCCCGGATGATCCGCCCCGCGCGCATCGCGGGGGAAAGTCACGCTTCCGTGCGTGGCGGTGAACGTCACCGCGAGGTTGTGCGACCAGTGCTTGCACAGTTGCTGGAGATAACGGCTGGCCTGCGTGGTCGGCACGGCGGCGGTGGCGGAATGTCCTGTCATGGCCCGCACTTTACCAGCGATCTCCGCGCGGAACCAGCAAGGTCCGGGGCGGCCCGATTCGGCCCTGCCGCTGCGGCGTCAGGCTGGCCGATACCCCGCCCCGCCGCAGCGCGATGCGGATGCTTGGGGATAACCCATGCCCAATCCGGCGGGCACAAAGGCCTGTCGCACTGCCGCCGCGATGCCGCGCGTGGAGCCCTGCCTCCCACAGGGGGCCTGGCCGATCCTGATGCGAGGCAGGTAAGTCTCTGCCCGGGAAGGGATTCTCGCCCTGTTGCGGTGCACCCTACTGCGCAATTGCCGGCCGCCAATCCTGCCGCCAGCGGCCCTGACCACGCCGCCGGGCACCTGCGGCGCCATGGGCCAGCCGGTGGCGACTGCTTCCGGTCCGCCCCGGTCGCGTGCTATCACTCCGCCCGCGCCGATGCCGCTGCGGCCGAGGTGCAGGAGCTCAACCTCAAGGCATGAAATCCGTGCTGTTCAGGGCGCGCCGCCAGATGCGCACAGTGCTGCGGGCCCGTCAGGCTGGCCCCGGCGGCCATGCCGTGCCCCGCAAGGAGCGCGCGGCATGAACGGGCCGCACCCCGACGCCTTCGCCGACCGGGCAGCTCCCGCCGCGCGCCCCCGCCTGCGCCGCTATGCGGTCCCGCTCGGTCTTGGCGCTCTCGCCGCTGTCGCCGCCACCCTTGCGGCAATGTTCCTCGCCTCTGCCCAGGGCTGGCAAGGGCCGGCACTTGCGCCGCAGGACGGCGCGCCGACTGTCGCCGCCGATGCCCCACTGCCGGCTCCGGCTGCCATGTCGTCCGCCGCCCGGCCCCGCCTTGCCGCTGCCCGCGAACGGCGCGCCCCGCCGCTGCGCCCCGCCGCGACCCCGGTGATCGCGCAGGCCGCCGTCCTTGCGGTGCCCGCGCTCGCGGTCTCTGAAAGCGCTTCTGCATCGGTGTCTGTAGCCCATGCCGCCGAAGCCGCCGGCCCCCCGGTCGAGCAGCCGGGCCCGGCGGATGTCCGCCGCCTCGCCCGTGAAGCCGACAGCGCGTCCGCACCGTCGGCACCGGGCGTCATGGGCTATCGCAGCAGCACCCCGATCGTCATTACCCCGGCTTCCGCGCCGCGCTGATCACCGGCGCAGGCTGCGCACGCCTTCGCCGATCACCGCATAGACCGTGTCGAGCGCCCCGGCCGTGATGCAATAGGGCGGCATCACGTACACCGTGTTGCCCAGCGGTCGCAGCAGCACCCCGGCCTCGCGTGCCAGCGCCATCAGGCGGGGTGCCGCATCGGCAAGATAGCCTGCGCCGCCGGGCACTTCACAGGCCGCGATCGTCCCGCAGACCCGCGCGTTTTCAACGCCTTCGAGCGCCGCCATCCGCGCCGCCTGCAAGGCTCCGAGCGTGGCCGTCCGCGCCCGCACCGGCTCTTCGCGCCAGATCGCAAGGTTCGCGTTCGCCGCCGCGCAGGCGAGGGGGTTGGCGGTATAGCTCGACGAATGGAAGAACATCCTTGCCCGGTCTTCGGACAGGTGCGCGGCGAATATCTCCTCGCTCGCCATGGTTACCGCCAGCGGCATGGCCCCGCCGGTCAGGCCCTTGGAAAGGCACAGGATATCCGGCACCACGCCCGCCTGCTCCGAGGCGAGCAGGGTGCCCGTCCGGCCCCAGGCGGTCATCACCTCGTCGGCGATGAACAGCACGCCGTAGGCCGCACAGATGCGGCGCATCTCGGCCAGCGCAGCGGGCGGATAGAACCGCATCCCGCCCGCGCCCAGCACCAGCGGTTCGACGATGAACGCCGCTGCACCGGCACTGCACGCGGCCTGCAACGCATCGAAACAGGCCTGCTCGGCTCCGGCATGGGGAAACGGCACCTGCGTCACGTCGAACAGCAGCGGTGCATAGGCGCGGTTGAATACTCCGCGCTGGCCGACCGACATCGCCCCGATCGTGTCGCCGTGATAGGAATGTTCCAGCACCACGATCCGGTGCCGCGCCTCGCCCCGGCTGGCCCAGAACCCCAGCGCCATCTTCAGCGCGACCTCGACGCTGGTCGACCCGGAATCGGAAAAGAACACCCGCGTCAGCGCCGGTGGCATCACCTCTCGCAGACCGGCGGCCAGCGTCTCGGCCGGCTCGTGGGTCCACCCGGCGAAGATCAGCTGGTCGAGCCGCTGCGCCTGTGCGGCAATCGCGGCCATGATCCGGGGGTGACAGTGGCCATGGGTGGTCACCCACCACGAGGAGATCGCATCGATCCAGCGCCGCCCGTCCGCGCCATGCAGGTACGCGCCCTCGGCGCGCTCCACCAGCGGGATCGGCTCGCCGAGGCCATGCTGGGTGAACGGGTGCCAGACCGGAGAGGTCACCGGAAATCCTCCACCTTGAAGTTCGCGGCAAAGGCCCGCGCCAGTCCGGCCGGTTCCAGCGGATCAAGCAGGGGTAGCCGTCCCAGCCGTCTGACCCTGCCCATGGCGGCGATGGTCGCCTCGCTGTCCGGGTTGGCATCGCCGACGAAGGCTACGCCCAGCACCAGCACGCCGCGGCTGCGCAGCGCCTCCAGCGAGAGCAGGCTGTGGTTGATCGTGCCCAGCATCGTGCGCGCCACCAGCACCACCGGCGCCCCCCATGCGGCGAACTGGTCGGCATAGGTCAGGCTGCGGGTCAGCGGCACCAGCACGCCGCCGGCGCCCTCTATCACCAGCGGTCCTTCGCCTTGCGGAAGCGTCAGCCTTGCAGGGTCAATTTCCACCCCGTCGAGCTCTGCGGCCCGGTGCGGCGAACAGGGGGTTGCCAGCCGGTAGGCCTCGGGATGCACCCGTTCCGGCGCCAGCCCCGCCAGCCGCGCCGCGCCCATCGCGTCGCTGCCGCCGTGCTCGTCCGGACCGGCCTGCACCGGCTTCCAGTACCGCGCCCCCAGCGCACCGGAAAGCGCCGCGGCGAACACCGTCTTGCCCACTCCCGTATCGGTGCCCGTGACGACGATGGTGGTCATGAACGCGGCTTCTGCCACATCACGGTCGCCACTTCATAGCTGGCCCGTGCGCCGGCATCCTCGAACGCGTGCATCACCGCGGCGAGCCGGCGCGGCGGCAGCGGGCGGTGCCCCGGCGCCGGCGTGCCCGCGCCGATTGCCTTGATCCCGCGCAGGAAGGCGCGGGCATCGCCGTGCTGCTCCACCTCAAGCTCCGCCGTGACCTCTGCTTCGGGGAATACCGCGCCAAGCCGGGCGAGGGAAGGGAAGGGGAGGGTCCCGGCCTCTGCCCCCACCGCTGCGTGCGCGCTGCGCCATTCGGCAAAAGTGCCCGCACAAAGCGTGGTGAAGGCAAGCCACCCGCCCGGCGCCAGCCAGTCCATCAGCCGCGCGGCGCCCGCGCCCAGATCGTCGAACCACTGGAAGGTCAGGCTCGAGCAGACAAGGTCGAACGGCCCGCCTTCCGGCCGCGCGCCATGTTCCCCGTCAAGCACGGCAAAGCGCCGCCCCGGTGCCTCGCCCACCCGCGCCCGAGCCCGCGCGGCCATGGCGGGCGACAGATCGCTCACCAGCCATGCGCCGCCCAGGCCCTGCGCGATCAGCGCTTCGGTCAGGAACCCCGTCCCGCAGCCGATCTCCAGCACGCGCGGGGCCGGGGGCAGCGGCAGTGCCGCGATCCGCGCCGCCAGCGCCGCCGCGATGCGCGCCTGCACCAGAGCGGCGCGGTCATAGTCCGCCGCCCTGCCAAAGGCCGCGCCGATCCGCTGTCGCCGCGCCGCGTTCATGCCAGCCGCTCCGCCGCGCCGCGGATCGCCGCCGCGCAGGCCTCGGGCGCGGTAAGGGGCAGCAGGTGCCCGCCGTCCGGCAGGGTGATCCGTTCGGCCGCCCCGGCGAATACCGCGCCCTGCATGGCGGGAGGCAGGATCGGATCGTTCGCGGCCTGAACCACCGTCACCGGGACGCTGCAGGCTCCGCGCCAGTCCTGTTGCCCCAGCGCCGCAAGGTCCGCCCCGAGCGCCGCCGCGTCCCGCAGGGGCGGCGTTTCGCCCAGTCCGCAGCGTGCGCGAAAGTCCGCGACCACCGCACCTTGCGCGGCGCCGAACCGCGCCAGCATCCGTTCCACCACCCGAGGCGGGACGCCGGGAAAACCGTCCCGCGCGGCAAAGCAGTCAAATCCGTTGATCGCCACCAGCGCCCGCATCCCGCCCGGCACGGCCAGCGCGCGCATTGTTCCGAAGCTGTGCGCGACGGCGATCTCGCCCTCCGGCGCCGCCATTGCCGCGCCGAAGTAGCCCCGGTCGTCGATCCGGCAGTCGAACCCCGCCAGCAGCGGCACGACCTGCTCCCACAAGCGCCCATCCAGCGCCCAGCCATGGAGAAAGCGCAGGATCACCCCCGCTCTGCCAGCGCGCCGAGCAGGGCGTCCACTTCCGCCTCGCCATGGCCCGCGCGCAGGGCCAGCCGCAGGCGGCTGGTCCCCTTTGGCACCGTCGGCGGGCGGATCGCGGCGGCCAGCATCCCGGCGCCGCCCAGCCGCGCGCTCAGCGCCAGCGTTTCCGCTTCGCCGCCGATGATCGCCGGCACGATCTGCGTGCTCGAACCAGCCGTATCAAATCCGCGCGCCGCCAGCCCTTCGCGCAGCCGCGCGCCCAGCATCGCGAGGTGCGCCCGCTGCGGCTCCATTCCCGGCACCAGATCCAGTGCGGCGTCGATCGCGCCCAGCACGGCGGGCGGCGGCGCGGTCGAGAAGATGAACCCGCCGCAGGCATTGACGAGGTAATCCCTGAGCCGCCGCGAGCCCGCGACATAGGCGCCAAAGGCCCCGAAAGCCTTGGAGAAGGTCCCCATCACCACATCGACGCCCGCCACTCCTGCGCACAGCCCGCGCCCTTGCGGCCCGAGCACCCCGGTGGCGTGGGCTTCGTCGACATAGAGCAGCGCGTCGTGGGCCTGCGCGATGGCGGCCAGCGCGGCTATGTCGGCGCGGTCCCCGTCCATCGAGAACACGCTTTCGGTGAGGATGATCCGTGCCGGCGCTCCGGCCCCGCGCGTCGCCAGCAGGTCTTCGAGGTGGGCAAGATCATTGTGGCGGAACCGCACCTGCCGCACCCCGGCCGCCGCGCAGCCGGCGTGCATCGAGGCGTGGACCAGCCGGTCCGCGAACACCACCGCGCCCGGCGCCGCGGCAACCAGCGCCGGGATCACCGCCGCATTGGCCTGCCACCCGCTGGCAAACAGCAGCGCGGCCTCGGCCTGCTTGAAGGCGGCGATCCGTGCCTCCACCGCCAGATGCGCCTCGCCCGTGCCCGTGACCAGCCGCGAAGCCCCCGCGCCCGCGCCGTGCCGCGCGGCCCATTCGCCCGCGCGCTCCGCCAGCAGCGGATGGCGGGCAAGGCCAAGGTAATCATTGCTCGAAAAGTCGATCAGCGCGCGTCCGCCGCGCATGATCCGGCCCTCGTCCGCCAGCGCCGAGGGAAGAAGTTCGCGCCACTGCCCGCGCGCCCGGATCGCCTTCAGCGCATCGTCCAGCCGCTCGTCGAAAGTGGTCACTTCAGCCGCAACAGCTCGCGCCAGCCCGGTTCAGCCGGGCCGGTTCCTGGCCAGCCAGCGGCTTCAGCCCCAGCCGCGCGAACATCGCCGCGTCGCTGTCGTCCCCGGCATTGGGGGCGGTGAGCAGCTTGTCGCCGGTGAAGATCGAATTGGCGCCTGCAAGGAAGCACAGCGCCTGCGTTGATTCGCTCATGCTCTCGCGACCGGCCGACAGCCGGACCATGCTCAGCGGCATGGTGATCCGTGCGACCGCGACCGTGCGGACGAACTCGATATCGTCGATCTTCGCCAGCGGGGTATCGGCCAGCATATCGCCCAGCACCGTGCCCTTGACCGGGACCAGCGCATTGACCGGCACGCTTTCGGGATGGCTCGGCATCGTCGCCAGCGCGTGGATGAAGCCGACCCGGTCCTCGCGCGTTTCGCCCATGCCGACGATCCCGCCGGTGCAGACGTTGATCCCGGCCTGGCGGACGTTGGCGATGGTTTCCAGCCGGTCCTCGAAGGTGCGGGTGGTAATGACCTCGCCGTAGCGTTCGGGCGAAGTGTCGATGTTGTGGTTGTAGTAATCGAGCCCCGCCTCGGCGAGCTGGCCGGCCTGCGTGGGGGTCAGCATCCCCAGCGTCATGCAGGTTTCAAGGCCGAGGTCGCGCACGCCCTTCACGATCTCGACGATCGCGGGCATATCGCGGTCCTTGGGGTTGCGCCACGCCGCGCCCATGCAGAAGCGCTGGCTGCCGTTGTCCTTCGCGCGCGCCGCGTTCTGCAGCACCTCGCGCACGTCCATCAGCCTGGTCGCCTTGACCCCGCTTTCCGCCGAGGCCGATTGCGAACAATAGCCGCAGTCTTCCGGGCAGCCGCCGGTCTTGATCGAGAGCAGCGTGGCCAGCTGCACTTCGCCCGCCGCGTGGTTGGCGCGGTGCGCTTCGGCGGCGCGGAACACCAGTTCGGTGAACGGCAGGTCGAACAGCGCGGCGATCTCGGCGCGGGTCCAGTCGTGGCGCGCGGGGCTGTGCGCTGCGGCCTTACCGGCCTCGTTCGTCGACATAGTGACAGGTTCCATCATCGCGTCCCTGTACGGCCCCCCCGGTGCCACCGCAAGGTCAACTCGGCCCGGCCCCATAGGCGCGCATGAACAGGTCGATCGCCGCTGCGGCTTCCCCCGCCACGTCCGCCTCGCTCAGCCCGGGGCAAACCCCGGTAAGCAACCGCTGGTGCGAGCGCGCGGCGCACAGTGCGATGAGCGTCTGGGCGGCATGGAATGGGCTGGCCTGCCGCAGTTCGCCGTGTGCCATCTTGCATTCGAGATAGCGGCTGATCAGTTCCAGCAACGGCAGCGGCGCGCGTTCGTAGAAAATCCGGCCAACCTCGGGCGAACGGCGGGTCCCGCTGATGACCAGCCGGTGGAGCGCGATCGCCTGCGGGCTGGAAAGCTTGCCGATGTACATCGTGCAGAACTTGCCGAGCGCCGCCTCGACCGGTTCGCCCTCGCTCAGGGTGAGCCGCAGCTGTTCGCGGAACGCGGAGGTCGCTCGGTCGAGTACGGCGGCGAACAGCAGTTCCTTGGACGGGAAATAGCTCCACAACGTGCCCTTGGAGCCACCCAGCGCGCTGGCGATTCCCGACATCGTGGTGCCGCCATAGCCGTGTTCGAGAAATGCCTGCGCGGCGACGTCGAGGATCGCCTCGCGCCGCTCCTCGCGGCGGGCCTCGCGCCGGCTCGGCTTGGCCAGGGGAGCATCAGTCTGCATAACCATACTGTACAGTACGATTTTCCGGTTGACAACCATTTGAGTCGGGCGCATCTGACCACTTCATACCACGTGGTACGGTTTTTTATGACATTCCCGATCAAATTCGATGCTTCGGCGCGCGCCTTGGGCTTTGCGGTCCTCACGGCCAGCCTGCTGGCAGGCTGCGCCGCGCCCGATCTTGGCGCAAAGCCACAGCCGCTGGCCCCGGCCGCCATCGCCGCCGCGCAATCGCTGCCCGGTACGGCCGGCGCGCAGTGGCCGGGCGAGGGCTGGTGGCAGGCCTACGGCGATCCCCAGCTCGACGCGCTGATCGCCGAAGGGCTGGCCAATTCGCCCGACGTTGCCGCTGCCGCCGCGCGCTTTGCCAAGGCCGGCGGGCTGGCCCGCCAGGCTGGCGCGGCGCGGCTCCCCCGGCTTGACGGGCGGGGCGGGGTCAGCCTCGAAAAGCAGAGCCTCAACATGGGCTTCCCGCCCGCGTTCCAGGCTTTCCTGCCGCAGGGCTGGAACGATGCCGGGCAGGTCGCCGCCAGCCTCGGCTTCGATCTCGACCTGTGGGGCCGCAACCGCGCCGCCTATGCCGCCGCCACTTCGGACCTTCGCGCTGCCGCGCTTGATGCGCAAGCGGCCCGGCTGATGATCGCTGCCGGGATCGCCTCGGCCTATGCCGATCTCGCGCGGCTGTTCGCCGAACGCGACCTGCGCGCCCGCCAGCTCGAGGTCGCGACTTCCTCGCGCACGCTGCTGGCCCAGCGCGAAGCGAGCGGGCTGGAAAACCGGGGCGGCGTCGCCGTTTCCGAAGGCGAAGTGGCCAACGCCCGGATCGCGCTCAGCCAGGCGGAGGAAAATCTCGTCCTGCGCCGCAACCAGATTGCCGCGCTGATCGGAGCCGGGCCGGACCGGGGCCTTGCGATCACGGCTCCCCGTCTGGCCCTCGCCGCCCCCCGGCCGGTTCCCGAAGACGTGACCATCAATCTGGTCGGTCGCCGCGCCGATATCGTCGCCGCGCGCCAGCGGGTCGAAAGCGCCGCGGCACGGATCAAGGTCGCGCGGGCCGATTTCTACCCGGCGGTGAAGCTCAACGCCCTGTTCGGAGTGCAGTCGCTCGGGCTTGGCCTGCTGTTCGACCATAATTCGACCTATGGTTCGGTCGGCCCGGCGGTCAGCCTGCCGATCTTCCACGGCGGCGAGCTCAAGGGGCGCTACGAAGGCGCGCGGGCGGACTATGACTCGGCCGTCGCGGCCTACAATGCGGCGGTGCTCGGCGCCTACCAGCAGGCGGCCGATGCGCTGACCACCGCGCGCATGGCCAATGCCCGGCTGGGCGATGCCCGCGCCGCGCTCGCCGCCGCCGAGGAAGGCTATGACATCATGGCACGGCGCTACAAGGCCGGCCTCGCCACCTCGCTCGACGTGCTTCAGGTCGAAGACCGGCTGATCCAGGCCCGCCTCGGCGCGGCCGGGCTCGAAGCCGTCGTCCGCAACGCAGATATCGCGCTTGCCCGCGCGCTCGGCGGGGGCTTTGCCCCCCCGCCAGACACCAGCGGGCCCAATTCCAAGGAAACGACCCATGGCTGATGCTGCCACTTCCGACGCTGCCACCCCTGACGCTGGCGCCGCCGATGCTGTCCGCGCGGAGCACCGCGCCGAACTGCGCAAGCGCTGGCTGATCCGTCTGGCCATCGTCGTCGCGGCCGGCGGCGCGATCTGGGGCGGTTGGTACTACCTGATCGGGCGCAACCACGTCGATACCGACAACGCCTATGTCAACGCCGAGATGGCGCAGGTCACCCCGCTGATCGCCGGGCAGGCGATCGAAGTCAGGGTCAAGGACACCCAGCCGGTCCGCAAGGGCGACGTGCTGCTGGTGCTCGACCCGACCAACGCGAAGATCGCGCTCGCCCAGGCCGAGGCCGACCTCGCCGCCGCCCGCCGCCGCTTCCGTCAGGCGCGCGCGACCAGCGGCGCGCTTGTCGCGCAGGTCGCCGCGGGCGCGGCCGACATTGCCCGCGCCCGCGCCCAGCTCGTCTCGGCCGAGGCGGATCTGGCCAAGGCCACGCTCGATCTCCAGCGCCGCCAGTCGCTGTCGGGGACCGGCGCGGTCTCGGGCGAGGAACTGACGGCCGCCCGCCGCGGCCAGGCCGCCGCCGCCGCCGCCGTCACCTCGGCCCGCGCGCTCGTTGCCCAGGCCGAATCCGGCCGTCAGGCCGCGCAGGGGCAGTTCGCCGCGAACGAGGCGCTGGTCGCCGGGTCGAGCGAGGATACCGATCCCGCCGTGCTCGCCGCCAGGTCCCGGCTCGATGCCGCCCGGCTCGACGTGGAGCGCAGCGTGATCCGCGCGCCGATCGACGGGATCGTGACCCGCCGGCAGGTGCAGCTTGGCCAGCGCGTCGCGCAAGGCGCCCCGGTGATGACGATCGTGCCCGTGGGCCAGCTCTATATCGAGGCCAATTTCAAGGAACGCCAGTTGCGCCGCGTGCGCGTCGGGATGCCCGCCACGATCACCGCCGACATCTATGGCGGCGATGTCGAATACCACGGCAAGGTCACCGGCATCGGCGGCGGCACCGGCGCCTCGATGGCGCTGATCCCGGCCCAGAACGCGACCGGCAACTGGATCAAGGTGGTCCAGCGCCTGCCGGTGCGGATCGAGCTGGACCCGAAGGAACTGGCCGCCCATCCGCTGCGCGTCGGCCTGTCGACCGAGGTCGAGATCGACGTCAGTTCGGCTGACTGAAGATGGCCGGTCCCGCTCCTGAAATCCCTGCCAACCAGACCACGCCGATTTCCTCGGCCGGCAAGCAGTGGGCGGCGGGACTGGTGCTCGCGCTGAGCAACCTGATGGTGGTGCTCGATCTCACCATCGCCAACGTCTCGGTCCCGCACATTGCCGGCAACCTCGGCATCTCGCTCGATCAGGGCACGTGGATCATCACGTCCTATGCCGTGGCCGAGGCGGTTTGCGTTCCGCTGACAGGGTGGCTGGCGATGCGCTTCGGCGTGGTCAAGGTGTTCGTCTCGGCCATTGTCGGCTTCGGGCTGTTCTCGTTGCTGTGCGGGCTGGCGCCGACACTCGGCATCCTGGTCGCGGCGCGGATCGGGCAGGGGCTGTTCGGCGCCCCGCTGATGCCGATGTCGCAGACCCTGATGATGCTGATCTTCCCGCCCGAACGGCGCGGCAAGGTCATGGCGCTATGGGCGATGACCACGCTGATCGGGCCTGCTCTCGGGCCGATCGTCGGCGGCTGGATTTCCGACAACTGGTCGTGGCACTGGATATTCCTGATCAACGTGCCGATCGCGATCGCCGTGGCTTTTGCCGGCGCGATCATGCTGCGCCCGGTCCAGACGCCGACCCGGCGCGTACCGATCGACAAGGTCGGGCTGGGCCTGCTGGTGTTCTGGATCGGCTGCCTGCAGGTCGTGCTCGACACGGGCCGCGAGCATGACTGGTTCGCCGACACGCAGGTCGTCCTCTTGGCGCTGGCCGCCGTCATCGGCTTCATCGTTTTCGTGATCTGGGAACTGACCGAAGAACACCCGGTGGTCGACCTCAGGGTGTTCCGCCATGTCGGCTTCTCGTCGACCGTGTTCACCATGACCATCGTCTACGGTGCGTTCTTTGCCGGCAACGTCGTCACCCCGCAGTGGTTGCAGACGACGCTGGGCTATTCCGCGCAGGATGCCGGCATGGTCACCGCGAGCAGCGCGGCGGCGGCGATCCTCGTCGCCGGGTTCGCCGGCAAGTATTCGACCCGGGTCGATCCCCGCCTCCTGCTGACCGGCGGGCTCCTGTGGATCGCCATGGCGATGTGGGTGCGCGCGGAATGGACTACCGGGCAGGGGACATTGGCCTATGCCTTTCCGCTGTTCCTGCAGGGCTTCGGGTTGCCGTTCTTCTTCATCCCGATCACCAACCTGACCCTGTCGACGGTGGATCGTGAGGAAACCGCCTCTGCGGCCGGCCTTCAGGCCTTCATGCGTACGGTTGCGGTGGCTTTCTCGACCTCGCTCGTCCTGACCGAATGGGGCAATTACCAGCGCCTCGTCCACAACGAGATCGCCAATACCCTCAATCCCGATGCGGCGCTCGCCGCGCTGGCCGGGATCGGCATTCCCGCCGAAGGCGCGCGGGCCTACATCAATGGCCTGGTCGACCGCGAGGCGATCACCGTGGCGATGAACCATACCACGATGATCAGCGTGATCGCGGTGCTGGTGGCTGCCTGCGTGGTGTGGATCGCGCCCAAGCCGGTCGCGCGGCAGGGCATGGGCGAGGGCGGCGGCGGGCACTGAGGCCCGTCAGGCGATGCCGGTCAGGCGTTGCCGGTCATTCGGGGCTGGTCAGGCGGGGCCTGTTTCCTCGGCCGCCCGCAGCAGCGTCTCAAGCTCCTGTCCGCCCGCCGCCGTCGCCCCGGCGGCGACCTGTTGCAGCGCGCGGTAGCGGGCGAGCACGTCCTCGCCCAGCGGCGTCACCCGCGCCCCGCCCCCGTGCGAGGCGCCCGGCGTGGTTGCCACCAGCGGCGAATGCCAGCAGCGGTTCATCGTATCGACCAGCAGCCAGGCCCGGCGATAGCTCATCCCCAGCGCGCGCGCCCCGCCCGAGATCGAGCCTTCGCGCCCGATCGCGTCGAGCAGATCGGCCTTGCCCGGTCCCATCGCGATTTCCCCGCCCCGGTAGATCCGCAAGCTGATCTTCAGCATCGCCGCCCCCTTGTTGCGTTCAGCCCAGCCCGAGCTTGGCCAGTTCGTGCGCGATATGCCCGGGCAGCACATCGCCGTCCTCCTCCGCGCCAAGGTCTCCCGGCGCATCTTCCCCGGCGAGGTAACGCCAGCCCTGGTGCGCGCGGCGCGGCACGGGCCGGACCAGCACCAGCCGGCTTGAAATCACGATCCCCGCACGCCCGCCTTCGGCCTCCTCGAAGCCGAGGATTTCCGAGCGCGCGACCAGCTGGTGCTTGAGTATCCAGAACACCGACCCGCCGATCATCTCGGCATGGCGCTTGGGCAGGTAGCGCGTGGTCAGCCGCGACACTTCGCCGCGCCCTTCGAACCAGCCGCGCACTTCATCGAGCGACTGTGCCCCGTAGGCGACCTTGGTCATGTGCAGCGGCATGGCGCGCGGCCCCTTCAGGCGCTCAGCTGGAACAGTTCGGCCAGGCCGAGGAAGAAGAAGA
>Ga0228701_1001349_pt1 | contig 16983 bp, 21 predicted proteins | sample McNCre117_Aug_MG_2_FD_178017 | JGI IMG/M metagenome (GOLD analysis project Ga0228701, IMG submission 178017) | Freshwater microbial communities from McNutts Creek, Athens, Georgia, United States - 11-17_Aug_MG | ecosystem: Environmental > Aquatic > Freshwater > Creek | place: USA: Georgia...
GGCTTTGGGGCCGTGTCGAATGGACCGAAACCGCCGCCGAAATGATCCGGCGCAAGGAATATCGCTTCCTCAGCCCTTCGATGCTGGTTCACCCGAAGACCCGCCAGATTGTTCGCCTGAAGGGGGCGGGGCTTGTCCATAACCCGAACCTCTTCCTTACCGCCCTTGCCAGTCAGGAAACCGCCATGTTGCCGCCCGTCCAACCCAAAGACCAGACCAAACCCGGAACCGACCTTGCCGCCGCGATTGCCGAGCTGCTGGGCCTGCCGGTTGAAACACCCGCGACCGAACTATTGGCCAAGCTTGTCGACCTTGTGAAAGCGGCCCCCGATCCGGCCAAATACATGCCCGTCGCGGCGGTGCAGGAAATGCTTTCCGACCGGCGGGCAGAGCGCGAGATCGTGCATGAAGGCCGCTCGCAAGAGAAGGTCAACGCGGCCCTGCGCCAAGGTTACATCACCAACGGGATGCGCGATTGGGCGCTGGAACTGTGCGTCTCTGATGAAGCGGCCTTTGACACCTTCCTTGAAAAGTCGGGGCCGGTCTTCGCGCCCCTGTTCAAGACCAGCCATCTGACAGGCGCGCCGCCTGCCGCCCATGTTCGGCACGACACGCCCTTGAAGGCGGAGGTTTGCGCACAACTGGGCCTCAAACCCGGTTCGCTGAAAGACTGAAGATCATGCCGGGGAGTCAGCCGCCCCGGCATGTGTGACGCGCGGCGGTGGTATTCCGCGCGAAGAGGCCCCTCGCCGGATTGCTCCTGATGAACAGCTTGGGGCCTCTTACCCTTTATAGAACGGAGCCTGTTCCCCATGACTGCACTTGCCCGCCCAATGCCAAAGCCCACAGCCCAAGTTGCCACCTATGTTGACGTGCTGGGGGCCGGCCTTGCGATGGAGTTCATCCTGCAATTCGGCGGTGCGTAGCTTTATTTGCCAAATGACCCAAAGGGCAAAAGCGACGTTGAGAAGCTGCTTGGCTACGACAAGTTGAAAGAGCTTGCCGCCCGCCCTGACCTGCAACGCAGTGTCCCATTGGCAAAGCGCTGGCTTGCCGAAATGCTGCATTGGAAAGGGTATTCCAAGGCAGCTATCGCCCGCACTTTGCGCGTCTCACACCCAACGGTAAGCCGCTATTTTGCGGGCCAGTACGCCCCGGCCCGGGATTGAAGAAGTGGGCAACGGGTTTAAGGGGTAAGGCGGGTGATGGAGGGTCGGGGTACCCCTCATGTACTAGCGTTCGGCTTGCGCCGGGACGGTATCATGGAACCCGGTTTCCATGGTCATCACCCTTTTGACGGCAGGGCCCCGCACCCGGTTGCCCGGAAACCCTGCATCTCGCTCCGGTCTGAAGACCGTGCTACGGCCGCGAGAATATTACCGTGTCACGCCCAAGAGGAAGTCTAAGCCATGTCCGACCCTGTCAGCAAGGCCGACCTATCGCGCCAACTTCGGCAAACACTGGCAAGCGTCAACACCGCAAACGCCACGATTGAAGCCCTTGTGAATACCCTTTTAACGGGCCTTAAACCCACAGTTAAAGACGACCCTAAAGCCGATCACCTTCGCACTCACCGACGCGGCGTCCCGGCCAAGATCGACGCCGACCCCGAGCGGCGCGCCTTTATCATCGCCCGCTTGGAAACCCACACCTTCACAGCAATCTGTGCCGAAGCCGCCGCCTACTTCCCGCCCTGTCGCGCTGGTGGCAACGCGCAGGCAAATACCTCATGCCTGAACCGCAGAATATCACCTGATACCAGTTGATCCTGACAAGTCCGGCATCAGACCGCCGCTTTCGACTTCAAACCCTTTGAAATGACGGATCAGACTGAATCAAAGCACACAGTCGCCAAGGCGCATGGGGGTGTGCCCCCCATGCGCGGCCAGATCGGTGCCGTAGAGTTTGGCCTTGGGGGGCATGAAAACGCCCTGCCGGAAAACCGACAGGGCGCTGGGGTAGGGTGGGTTCACGTGGTGCAAGCAGCGTGGTCACCCAAGGCAAGGGGTTTTGCCCGAGCGATTACAGCTTTAGATTGATTCTCTCTATAAAGCGTTAAAGGCCTTCAAACTCGCACAAAGCATGCACGTCCATGCCCATTGCCTCCAGCTTCTTGCGCCCGCCAAGGGCTGGCAGGTCGACGACAAAGGCGCAGCCGATCACCTGCGCGCCCAGCCGCTCGATCAGTTTGATCCCAGCCTCGGCCGTGCCACCGGTTGCCAGCAGGTCATCCACCAGCAGCACCTTTTCGCCAGGTTGCATGGCGTCGTCATGCACTTCGACCACGGCTTCGCCATATTCCAGCGTGTAGGCCTGCGAAATGGTCTGGCCGGGCAGTTTGCCTTTCTTGCGGATCGGCACGAAACCGGTCGAAAGCTGGTGCGCCACCGCGCCGCCAAGGATAAAGCCGCGCGCTTCCAGGCCCACCACTTTGTCGATGCGCATGCCGGCATAGGGGGCAAGCAACTGGTCAACGCACATGCGAAAGCCGCGCGGGTCGGCGAAAAGCGTGGTGACATCGCGGAACAAGATGCCCTCATGCGGGAAATCGACGATGGTGCGGATATAGTCTTTGACGGTCTTCTTCATCATTCAGCCTTTCAGGACGCGGCCAGCCACCGCATCAAGTTTGTTCAAAACCTCGGGGTCGCGTTTGGCGGGGGCGGTCATCAGCGCATGGTCCAGCGCGCGATCACAGCCGCAGGGGCAGGGCGCGCGGTTTGCCGCAAGCTGTGCCGGAAGCTGCGTCACAAGGCTGCGGGCGTTGCCAGCGTTGGCGGTCAGCGTGGCGATGACCTGTGCCACATCCACCGCGCCATGATCTTGGTGCCAGCAATCGTAATCGGTGACCATCGCGATGCTGGCGTAGCACAGCTCTGCTTCGCGGGCGAGTTTGGCTTCGGGCATGCCGGTCATGCCGATCACGTCTGCGCCCCATTGCCGATACAGCCGGCTTTCAGCCAGTGTGGAAAACTGCGGACCTTCCATGCAAAGATAGGTCGCGCCGGCGTGCAGCTTTACCTGTGCGGCGCTGGCTGCGGCGGTGCAGGCTTGGCCCAACCGGGCGCAGGTGGGGTGGGCAAGGCTGACATGGCCAACGCAGCCTTCGCCAAAGAAAGACTTCTGGCGATCAAAGCTGCGGTCGATATATTGGTCAACCAGCACGAAATCGCCCGGCGCATAGTCGGCGCGCAGCGACCCTACGGCGGAAACCGCCAGAACATCGGTGCAGCCCAGCCGTTTCAACGCGTCGATATTGGCGCGGTAGTTGATTGATCCGGGGGCATGAACGTGGCCGCGGCCATGGCGCGGCAGAAACGCCATCGCGGTGCCGTTCAGGCGGCCCAGCAATACCTCGTCTGACGGTTTGCCCCACGGGGTTTTCACCTTGACCCAAGACGCGCCTTCAAGCCCGTCGATATCATAGACACCCGAGCCGCCGATCACGCCGATCATGGTTTGCATGGTGGTTTCCTGACATTACCTTCGGGGCCGAGTTTAGGGGCGATGTGCGGGCAGGGGAAGGGGGCGGCGGTGGATGGGGTGTCGCACAGTGCGACGCTTTGGGGGCGACTATAAAACAATGGGTTAGCGGTTGATGGTAAGCTTGCGTTAATCTTTGCGGCAGGTCACGCCGTGGTCGACAAGCCGGGCCGCAGCCGCCAAGATAGCCTGCAGCAGCGCCCACGAAAGGGAAAACCGATGCAAGCTTTGTTGACCGAGGTGAAGCGGCTTTTCGCCGCCGTGCCAGAAGCCGCACCGTTCCTTGCAGAGTGGCCAGACGGCGGGGCGCGGGAGTGCGCGCCGCAGGACTTGGCCGTCTGCGCATGGTTGCCGCAGTTGCGCCCCACCCCGGCGACGGCTGCTGTGGTCAGGCTGCTGCAGGCCATGCCATTGCAATGGCGGCAGACCTATGGCGCAGATGATTTTGGGCAGGCGTTTTTGCGCGGCTATGGCTGGTCTGAATTTGTTGGGCTGCGCGGGCCGGTGCCCTCCAGCCAGATCGCCTGTGGTGTGCTGCTTTTGGCCCCCGGCATCGAATATCCAGCCCATGCGCATCAGGCCGAGGAAGTGTATTTGCCAATCGCAGGTGTAGCCGACTGGGCGCGTGGCACCGCAGATTTTGCGCCGGTGCCGGTGGGGCAGCCGATTTATCACGCGCCATGGCAGCCGCATGCGATGCGGGTGGGGGAAGAGCCACTGGCCGCGCTTTACCTGTGGCGCGGTGGCGATCTGGCGGCAAAATCGGTGATTGTGGCACCCAAGTGAAGGCTTGTTGCAACAGTGCCATGATTTGCAAAGCGGCCGCATGGCCGCAGCGCATTCGGTGTTTGACGTAAAGCTGGTTTGGATTAGCGTTTGTCTGGTAGTTTTTAAGCAAACGGGCCGTTTGTTCGCCCATGGATAGAAGGATCATAAGGTGAAGAAAATTATGCTTGCTTCGGCTTTGGTGTTTGCCGCCTCTACCGCCTTTGCCGGTGGCGTTGCCGAACCGACGATGGAACCTGCCGTGGTTGCGGCGCAGACCTCTTCTTCGGCGGGGGGGCTTGTTGTGCCGCTGCTGTTGTTGCTGGTGCTTGCGGTCGCATTGTCAAGCAATGGGGTGTCGCCTCGCTAACCGTCCAGCACCGTATTTTTCACGCGGCTTTTATGCCCCTGCCGAAAGGTGGGGGCATTTTGTTTGGCGCAAATTGGCAAGGGGGCGGCTGCTTGATCGGGAGTATGCCTCCGGCGGGGATATTTGTGCCAAGAGGATGGGGCGGTGCGGTTTGGCGGGTTTGTGGGTGTTGGAGTGATCTATCAAAAGCGTAGGTCTTTGCGCCTTCGGGATAGGGGTGCTTTTGTTTGTGGGGCAATGCGGTGTCGGCTGGGGGCAGGGGTTTGACGCATTTTGTGGCAGTATTGCGGTTGCGTTGGTAGGGCGGATGCGGGGCAAGCCCTTGTCATCGGGGCGCTTAAAGCCCCATCGAACGAAGGAAAACCAGATGAAAAAGTTCATGCTTGCTGCGGCTTTTGCAACCGCTGCATCGACCGCATTCGCCGGTGGTGTTGCCGAGCCGACGATGGAGCCGGAAGTGGTTGCGGCCAAGACCGCCACTTCGGCTGGCGGCATCGTGATTCCGCTGCTGCTGTTGCTGGTGGTGGCTGCAGCCGTTTCGAGCAACGGTTCGAGCTATTGATCACGGCCTGCGGGCTGCGCTGATTTCGGCAGCTCTGCCCCCGCCAGTAATGGCGGGGGTGTTTTTGTTTTGCGCGATGGGTGCGGACGCGCCTGTGGCTGGCGGCGTATGCCTCCGGCGGGGATATTTGTGCCAAGAGGATGGGGCAGGGTTAGAATTTGATCGGCTGCAGCACTTGCGGTTCGATTACCTGCACGTCGGGCAGGCCTGCGGCGAGCACGCTGGCGTCTTGGGCCAGCAGCGGGAAGGTGCGGTAGTGGCAAGGGATCACGGTTTTGAAGTGGAAGTATTTTTGCGCGGCGTAGGCGGCGCGGGTCATATCCATGGTGAAGTGACCGCCGCAGGCGAGGATGCCGATATCGGGGTTATGCAGATCGCCCATCCAGGCCATGTCGGCCATGATGTCGGTATCGCCAGAGATATAAAGCGTGTGGCCTTCGCCCGACAGCATGTAACCTGCCTCTGACCCGGCATAGATCGGGCCGGCGTCGCCGTGCAGGCTGGAGGAGTGGCAGGCGTTGACCATGGTAAGGCGCGCGCCGCCAAGCGTGACGGTGCCGCCTTTGTTGAAGCCGAGGCCCTGCACGCCGTCGCGCGATTGAAAGAAGCCGATCATGTCATAGATGCCGACGACGGGGATCGACAGGTCTTTGGCGATGGCCAGCGCGTCGCCGGTATGATCGCCGTGGCCATGCGTGAGCACGATATGGGTGGCGCCGGCAATCGCGGCGGCGCGGGCCTCGGCGGGGAACATCGGGTTGCCGGTCAGCCAAGGGTCGATCAGCAGCACGGCGTCTTCGATTTCGATGCGAAAGCCGGAATGGCCGAGCCAGATGATCTGCATGGAAGGTTCCTTTGCTGGTTTAAGCCCAACTTAGTTCGGCGTTTTGGTCTGTCAAAGCCATCGCACGCCTGCGTGACCTTGCAGCAACGGGGACGGGCGGCTAAACGGGGCGAAAGTTTTCTGCGGAGATCCCCATGTCCATCGACATCGACACCGCGCGCAAAGTGGCCAAGCTGGCGCGTATCCGGGTGGAAGAGGCCAATCTGCCCGCCCTTGCAACCCAGCTTTCGGGCATTCTGGGCTTTATGGAGCAGTTGAATGAGGTCAACGTCGACGGCATCGAGCCGATGACCAGCGTGACGCCGATGCGGTTGAAGCGGCGGGTCGACGTGGTGACGGATGGCAATATTCAAGAGCAGATCCTGAAGAATGCGCCGGATGCGCGCGAGGGATTCTTTGCAGTGCCGAAGGTGGTGGAATGAGCGCGAATACCTGGACGATCGCAGCGGCGCGGGATGCGCTGCGCAAGCGGGAGATTTCGGCGGTTGATCTGACGATGTCTTGCCTGACGGCAATTGACGCAGGCGATGCGCTGAATGCGTTTGTGCACAAGACCCCTGAAATTGCGCTGGAGCAGGCGCGGGCGGCGGATGCGCGGTTGGCGGCGGGCGATGCGCCGGGGCTGTGCGGCATTCCGCTTGGCATCAAGGATGTGTTTTGCACCAAGGGCGTGCCGTCGCAGGCGGCGTCGAATGTGCTGAAAGGCTTCAAGCCGGAATACGAATCGACGGTGACTTCGAAGCTGTTTGGCGATGGCGCAGTGATGCTGGGCAAGTTGAACATGGACGAATTCGCCATGGGCTCTTCGAATGAGGCGTCGTGCTATGGCCCTGCGGTGAACCCGTGGAAGATTGACGACCGCAAGCTGACCCCCGGCGGGTCTTCGGGCGGGTCGGCGGCGGCGGTTGCGGCGGATCTGTGTCTGGGGGCAACCGGCACCGATACGGGTGGGTCGATCCGTCAGCCTGCGGCGTTTACTGGCATCACCGGCATCAAGCCGACCTATGGCCGGGTAAGCCGTTGGGGCGTGGTGGCTTATGCGTCGTCGTTGGATCAGGCCGGGCCGATGACCAAGACTGTGCGCGATGCGGCGATTTTCTTGCAGTCGATGGCGGGGCATGACCCGAAAGACAGCACCAGCGCCGATATTGCGGTGCCGGATTTCGAAGCGGCGCTGACCGGCGACATTCGCGGCAAGAAGATTGGTATCCCGCGCGAATACCGCGTGGATGGCATGTCGTCGGAACTGATCGCGCTGTGGGACAATGGCGTGGCGATGCTGAAAGATGCAGGGGCCGAGATTGTTGATATTTCGCTGCCGCACACAAAATACGCGCTGCCGACCTATTATGTGATCGCGCCTGCCGAGGCGTCTTCGAACCTCGCGCGGTATGACGGGGTGCGTTATGGCCACCGTGCGCAACTGGCGGCGGGCGATGGCATCACCGAGATGTATGAAAAGACCCGCGCAGAGGGCTTTGGCCCCGAAGTGCAGCGCCGGATCATGGTGGGCACCTATGTGCTGTCGGCTGGGTTCTACGACGCCTATTACAACCGCGCCCGCAAAGTGCGTGCGTTGATCAAGCGCGATTTTGAACAGGCCTTTGCAGCCGGGATCGATTCGATTCTGGCGCCGATCACGCCGTCGAGTGCGTTCGGTCTGGGCGAGAAAAGCAACGCCGATCCGGTCGAGATGTATCTGGAAGACATCTTTACCGTGACGCTGAACCTTGCCGGTCTGCCGGGGGTTGCGGTGCCGGTTGGTTTGGATGCCAAAGGCTTGCCGATGGGGCTGCAACTGATCGGTCGGCCTTGGGATGAGGCGGGATTGCTTAATCACGCTTATGTTCTGGAACAGGCGGCTGGCTTTGTGGCAAAGCCCAATAAATGGTGGTAAAGGCCACCGTGAGAAGAAACCGCCGAGGCAGAAACATGCGCAGCAGTGTCATCCTTTTGGCAGCCCTTGGGCTTGCCGCCTGTAGCCCACGCATCCCTGAATCGGGCGGCGGCGTGGGGTTTCAGGACTATAACAGCTATAGTGCGCCGACCGCGGCACCTGCACCGGCCAACTCTGGCACGTTTTCGCCAGACGCGGCTTTGGCCGCGATTGACAAGGCAGAGGGAAAGGCCCCCGAAGTTGGCGCGCCGCTAAGCGCGCTGCCGCCTGCGGTGACGCCCTACACGCCGTCGGGCAGCACAACGCCTTATGCGCAACCCAACTATGCTGCGGCGCAGCCCAGCTATGTCCCGCCAACCGGCGAACGCGCGCGCGGCAACGCACCGGCAGGCATCGTTGAAACCACGTCAGAGATGACAGGCGCTGCAGCGGCCGGGGTTTCGGACGAGCAGGATTTCCAGGCGGTGACCAAGCGCGAATCGATTGAAAGCGATGCGGCGCGGATTGCGCGCAACCGGGCACAGTATCACGTCGACCAGCCGACGGCGCTGCCGCAGCGGGTGGGCGATACCGGCCCGAATATCGTGGAATTTGCGATTTCGACCAATCACCCGAAGGGCACGCAGATGTATCGGCGGTCGTCGCTGCGTCTGACCAGCTATAACGGTGCTTGCGCGCGCTACCCTTCGCCTGACTTGGCGCAAGAGGCGTTTTTGGCAGCGGGCGGGCCTGACCGCGACCGCAAAGGGCTGGACCCGGATGGCGACGGCTATGCCTGCGCTTGGGATCCGACCCCGTTCCGGGCTGCTGTTCAGCAGTGACGGCTTACCCCTCGCCCAACTTCGGGGATCGGCGGGGGGGCGTTCTGCCTTCGCTTATCGTGATTCATTATACCGCGATGGCCAGCTGTGCCGAAGCGCGGGCGCGGCTTTGTGCGCCCGAGTTTGAAGTTTCGGCGCATTGGCTGATTTCGGAAACCGGCGTGGCAGAGCCGCTGGTGGATGAACGGTTTCGGGCCTGGCATGCGGGCGCCGGGGAATGGGCGGGGGTTACGGATGTAAACTCGCATTCCATCGGCATTGAATTGGCAAACACTGGCAGCCAGCCGTTTTCTGAACCGCAGATGGCGGCGTTAGAGCGCGTGCTTGCGGCGGCGATGGCGCGTTGGGCGATACCACCGGCTCGGGTGATCGGGCATTCCGACATGGCACCGCAGCGCAAGGGCGACCCCGGTGCGCGGTTTGATTGGCGGCGTTTGGCGCTGCGGGGGCTTTCGGTCTGGCCCAGTGTGGTTGGTGGCGATGGGCCCGAGTTGCAGCACAGTCTTGATGCGATTGGCTATCCGAAGGCTGCACCTGCGGCGCGTCTGGCGGCGTTTCGGCTGCGGTTCCGGCCGATGGCGCGGGGGCCGGAAACTGCCGCCGACCGTGCCTGTGCCGCCGCTGTGGCGCGGCTGATGGCGCAGTAGCGCCGAAAGGGCTTGAAGTGCTGCGCGCTTGCGCCTATGCCCCAGCCCGCGCGGATGGCTGGATGACCGCGGGGCAATCGCCTCGAGGAAAGTCCGGACTCCATGAAGGAAGGGTGCCGGGTAACGCCCGGCGGGGGTAACCCCAGGGAAAGCGCCACAGAGAAGAGTCTGCCGCGGTGTTCGGGGCAAGCCCTGAACAGATCTGCGGTGAGGGTGAAACGGTGGGGTAAGAGCCCACCGCGGACTTGGCAACAAGGACGGCACGGCAAGCCCCACCCGGAGCAATGCCGAATAGGGGCCTTGCGTGGTAAGGTCCGCCACACGCCTTCGGGCGGCGGAGACCACCACAGGGAACTTTCAGCCCAGAGGCCCGGGTTGGCAGCTTGACCGCCGTGGTAACACGGTTGGCAGAGGAATGGTCATCCAGAGGGTATCCGCCGCAAGGTTGGGCCCTTGGACAAAATCCGGCTTATAGGCCGTCCGCGCAAATTATCTGCAAAGTTGTGTTGCGTTTCACACGGCTTTGCGGTTGCCTTCCCCACATGTTGACCGAATTTTCCAGCGCCGCATCGCCGCGCAAAGTTATTGTTGCCTGTATGCGCAATGAGGCCCTGTTCGTGGTCGAATGGGTGGCGCATCATCTGGCTATCGGGTTTGACCACATCGTGGTTTACAGCAATGACTGTGACGATGGCACCGATGCGATCCTTGATTTGCTGGCCGAAAGTGGGCGGGTTTCGCATTTCGACAACCCCGGCCCCTATCCGGCAGGCAGCATTCAGAAACAGGCGTTAGAGCGGGCCTATGCGCTGAAACTGGTCAAGCAGGCCGATTGGGTGCTGCATATTGATGCCGATGAATACGTCAATGTGGTGGTGGGGCAGCGCAAGATTGATGATCTGATCGCGCTGCACCCCGAGGCGGATGCGATTGCGTTGATGTGGCGGCATTTCGGGTCGGCGGGCAAAAAGACGTGGGAGGGGGGCAGCGTGGTGGAAAGTTTCATCCGCTGTGAAGGCAAGCTGCCGGATGTTGAAAATGGCGAGCTGGCGAATTTCAAAACCCTGTTCCGCCCCAGCCGGTTTCGCATGATGGGGGTGCATACGCCGAAACTGCCGCGCAAAAAGCATGTGCCGGTGGTGGTGAACGCGGCGGGGGTGCTGCTTCCGAATGACAAGCTGCTGACCAAGGCCGGGTCGGGCTATGCGGCGACGGCGGCGCAGCTGACGTGGGACAACGCCTTGTTGCACCATCACCATGTGAAATCGGACGATCTGCATGTGATGAAGCATGCGCGCGGCGATGCGAATGGGCGCAAGAATACCAAGCGGGTGATCGGCAGCGACTTTTATCGCTATGCCGACCGCAACGATGTGTTTTCAAAATCATTGGTGCGATTCCGTCCAAAGGTGGTGCCGTGGGAGGCTAAATTGCGGGCGATTCCCGGTGTGATCGCGGCGGAGGCGCAGGCTTGGGCGTGGTTTCGCGCGAATTTTGCCGCCATCGCGCAAGAGCAGGCGGGTTGAGCGCGGGAATGGCGAAAAACTTGGCGTTTGGCTGTTGACTCTGCTGGTGCCATCCTTAAAAGGCAGGCTTCAAGGATTTCGCGGGGCAACGGTGTTTCCCCGATCTAGGAGAGACGACTATGGCCAAACCGGCGACGATCAAGATCCGTCTGAACTCGACGGCTGGCACCGGGCACTTCTACGTGACCAAGAAGAATGCTCGGACCATGACCGAAAAGATGACGGTCAACAAGTATGACCCCGTAAAGCGTCAGCATGTTGAATACAAAGAAGGCAAGATCAAGTAAGATCTTTGCAGTCTTGTGATGAATCGCCGCGCCCCTTGGGCGCGGTTTTTCGTTATGTGGCTTGGCATTTTGCGCGGTTCGGTGACTATGGCTGCCAAGCTTTGGGGCGGGAACCATGGAACGAAATCACTTTGAAGAGCATTATGTTGCCCGCGTTGGCTGGCTGCGGGCGGCGGTGTTGGGGGCCAATGACGGCATCGTTTCGACCGCATCGTTGATTGTCGGTGTGGCGGCCGCGTCGGGGCGGGCCGAGGTGCTGATTGCTGGCATCGCCGGGCTGGCGGCGGGGGCGCTGTCGATGGCGGCGGGCGAATATGTGTCGGTGTCATCGCAGGCCGATACCGAAAAGGCCGACATCACCCGCGAAAAGGCCGAAATTGACGCCGACCCGCAAGAAGAGCTGCGCGCGCTGGCGGGCATTTACGAACGGCGCGGGGTGCCGGCGGATCTGGCGCGGCAGGTGGCCACGGCGCTGCACGAAAAAGACGCGCTGGCGGCGCATGTGCGCGACGAGCTGGGTATTTCGGAACATACCGAAGCCAAGCCGCTGGTGGCGGCGGCAGCCTCTGCCTTGACCTTTGCGGTGGGGGCGGCGTTGCCGCTGGCGACGGCGGCGCTGGTACCAGAGGCGGCGATCAGCCTGTGGGTCACGGTGCTGTCGCTGCTGTTTCTGGCGGTGCTGGGTGGCGTGGGCGCCAAGGCAGGCGGCGCTTCGGTGCTGCGCGGCATTTGGCGCGTGACGTTCTGGGGGGCTGTGGCAATGGCGGTGACGGCAGTGGTTGGCAAGCTGTTTGGCGCGGTGGTTTAAGCGCTTACGGGTGGGTGCAAACAAGAAGGGCCGCAGTTTCCTGCGGCCCTTTTGTTATTCTGGGTGGTGGTGCTATTCGCGGTTGCCCAAGAACTGCAGCAGGAACATGAACATGTTGATGAAATCAAGATACAGGTTCAGCGCGCCCAGGATGGCCGATTTGCCCAGCCATTCGGAATCGCCCATCTGTGCATGTTGCAGATAGGTGTTCTTGATGGTTTGGGTGTCAAACGCGGTCAGGCCAGCGAAGATCAGCACGCCGATCACCGAGATCGCAAACGCCATCGCCGAGGAGGCGAGGAAGATGTTGACGATCGAGGCCACGATCAGACCGATCAGACCCATCATCAAGAAGGTGCCCATGCCGGACAGGTCTTTCTTGGTGGTATAGCCGTAAAGCGACAGGCCCGCGAAGGCGATTGCGGTGACAAGGAAGGTCTGTGCGATCGAGGTTTGGGTGTAGACCGCGAAGATGAAGGCCAGCGACAAGCCAACCGCAGCGGCATAGACGTAGAAGAACAGCTGTGCAGCCGCGACCGACAGTCGGTTGAGCATGGCGCTGAACACCATAACCATGATCACGGGGGCGAACATCACGACCCATTTCAGCGGTGTCATGAAGATCGCCTGCACCATGGTCGCGTTGGTGCCAACGGCCCAAGCCACGCCTGCGGTGATCAGCATCGCCACGGACATCAGGCCGTAGACCTTGTTCATATGGGCGCGAAGCCCGGCGTCGATCTCTGCCGCGCGCGCGCCTGCGCCCACTGTGCGGATCGTCTGATAGTCAGCCATGAAAGCCTCCGATTATAGCGGGGGCGGCACGGGAACGCGCCGCCTTATGCCTGCAATATCGGGACTGTCGGCTGCGATTTCAAGGATTTCCACGCCTAGAAATTATGACGCGGCGATATTGGTTTAGCGCAGCCAGTTGCGGGGCACATCCCACAGAGGGCGATCCGCTTCGGCGGCGGCTTCGGCGGCGGTCAGGCCAACATCGGCCAGCATCTGATCGTTCAGCCGGGCAAGGGCGCGGCGTTGGCTGCGGGCGGCCAAACCAAGCCGCAAGCGGGCCAGCAAGCCAAGCGGGGTGCCGCGCGACTGCACGCGGTCAACAGCCAGCGATGCGGTGTGGAGCGAGGCAAACATGGTCTTTCCTTTCAGGGTTCATCGCATTTGGTGATGAGGCTAATTCGGCGCATCACATCACTTGATCAAACTAACCGAATCTGAGACATTATGAAAATGAATGATTTTGACCTTTGGCATCAGGAATTGTGATATGGCGCGGAATTTGGACCTGACCTCGTTGCGGTCATTTGTGGCGATTGCCGACGCGGGTGGGGTGACGCGGGCAGCCGGGTTCTTGAACCTGACGCAATCGGCGGTGTCGATGCAGATCAAGCGGCTGGAAGAGGCGCTAGATACCCAATTGCTGGACCGTTCGGCCCGGCAAGTCGCGCTGACGGCAGCCGGAGAGCAGCTTTTGGGCTATGCCCGCCGGATGCTGGCGATGAATGACGAGGTCTTCGCGCGGCTGACCCAGACGCAGTATGAAGGCGAGATCATTCTGGGTGTGCCGCATGACATCGTTTACCCGGTAATCCCGCAGGTGCTGCGGCGCTTTGCCAAGGAATATCCGAAGATGAAGGTGTCGTTGCAGTCGTCGTTTACGCGGGTGCTGAAGGGGCAGTTCGCGCGCGGCGAATGCGATGTCATTCTGACCACCGAAGAGTCGGTGGATCCGGGTGGTGTGACCTTGGCCGAATTGCCGTTGGTTTGGGTGGGCGCGCCGGATGGGGTGGCGTGGAAGGGGCGGCCGTTGCGGTTGGCGTTCGCGCATAACTGCATCTTTCGCCAAGGTGTGCAGGCGGCGCTGAACGCCTGCGGCTTGCCGTGGGAGATTGCGGTGGAAAGCGACGATACCCGGGGCGTCGAGGCCAGCGTCAGCGCCGATCTTGCGGTGCATACGGTGCTGGCTGGGTCTGAGCCGCCGTTTGTCGAACGCATCGCGCATGGCGGGGCTTTGCCGGATTTGGCGGTGATGAAGGTGAATATGTATGTGGCCGACCCGGTGCATTCGGATGCGGTTCTGGCCTTGGGCGAAATGATCCGGCAGACCTATCGTGCCAAAGGCGTGCGGCCGGTGTTGACAGAGGTCAAGGCAGGGTGATCACCACTTTGCCGGTGGCTTGCCGACTGCGCAGCAGCTCTAGCCCTTTCGGGTAATCGGCAAAATCCAGTTGGTGCGAGATATGCGGCCGCAAGCCGCCCTCGGCGAACCATTGAAACAGCGTGCGCAGGCTGTCGGTCAGCACTTGCGGTGCGAAGTTCAGATAGCCGCCCCAATACAGCCCCATCACGCTTAGGTTCTTGACCAGCAGCAGATTGGCCGGAATTTGCGGCACCTCGCCGCTGGCAAAGCCGATGGCCAGCAGGCGGCCATCGGGGCGGCAGGCAGACAGGGCCGCCATAAACGCCGCGCCGCCGACCGGATCGTACACAACATCGACGCCGCCAAGCGCCTTGAAGGCGGCTTTCAGATCGGGTGTTTCGCTGTCGATCGTCACATCGGCCCCGGCGGCGCGGGCAATGGCCAGTTTGTCGGCGCCGCGGGCGCAGGCGATGACGCGCGCGCCCAGACGTTTGCCGATTTCAACCGCCGTCAGCCCCACGCCACCCGCAGCCCCCAGCACCAGCAGGGTTTCGCCGGGTTGCAGCCGCGCCTTGTGGGTCAGCGCCAGATGCGAGGTGCCATAGGCGATCTGGAAGGCTGCGGCTTCGGCAAAGCTCATGGCGTCGGGCAGTGGCACAAGGCGGGCGGCATCGACGACGGCATACTCGGCTAGCCCGCCAGACCCGGCAAAGGCCGCAACACGGGTGCCGGGGGCGGGGCCGGTGGTGTTGGGGCCAAGCGCATCGACAGTGCCCGCAAACTCCATCCCCGGCACATAGGGCAGGGCGGGGCGTTCTTGATACTTGCCTTGCGCCATCAGCAGATCGGCGAAGTTCAAACCGCAGGCGGCAACGCGCAAACGCGCCTGTCCGGCGGCGGGCTGCGGCAAACCTAGGGTTGTCATGCTGGCTGCCTGATGAAGTGCCGAAACCTGCCACGCCCGCATGAAACACTCCTGATTTTATCACCGCAATGTTGTGAAAATGCGGGAATTTTTTGGGCGAAACCACCCGAAATTGACACCATCCGGGGTGTTAGTGGCAAAAATAAGCGGCTTAAGCTGAATGGTATTTTGCAAAATGCGAAAATATGGCGATATGAAGTGCAAAATGCAATGCAATATAGAAAACCCGTTTAAGGCGAGTAGTCTTGTTGTGATGAACGCGACGCGCGACGCGCTGCACGCTGCGGTAGTTCTTTGTTCACTTGTATAATTCGACATATCCAAAAGGACAGGTTTTTGTCGCCGTGCAAAGAATTTCGACGGGATTTCTGATTTCGCGAATTTTGGCACGAAAATTGCTTGTATTAGGATACGCCGTAATTTGGAAAGTGGAGACTGTTATGAAGCACCCGGTTGATGCCCATGTTGGCAAGCGTGTCCGTCATCGTCGTTGGATGATCGGCATGACGCAACAACAGCTTGCTGATAAAGTCGGGATCAAATTCCAACAAATCCAGAAATACGAAACCGGGATGAACCGGATTTCGGCGTCGCGGCTTTGGGACATTGCAGATTCGCTGGGTGTGACGATTGCCTTTTTCTTTGAAGGGCTGGCCGAAGGGTCGCAGGTTGCGCAGGCTGGCGTGGATATGATGGCGGACAAAGAGGCGCTGGAACTGGTGCGGTCTTACTATGCCATTCCCGAGGCGCAGCGCCGTCGGCTGTTCGACCTTGCGCGCGTTCTTAGCGAAGCGGCGTAACTGACAAATTCTTGACCTGCTGCCCCCGAGGCGCTAGCCCCGGGGGCAGTGGGCGTTCTGCCCGTTGAACCGGGAGCAGAGCATGGCCAAAATTTCCGACATCGACGCGCAAGATATCTTCGCTACGGCCGCTGAATTGGCCGAAGCGGCGCGCGAGGCGACGTTGCAGCATTTTCGCAGCGAAGGTTTGACGGCCGATAACAAGGAAGCGGCGCGGTTTGATCCGGTGACGGTGGCAGATCGGCTTTCGGAAACCCGGATGCGCGAGATTTTGGCGCGGCGTCGGCCTGCGGATGGCATCCTGGGCGAAGAATTTGGGCCGGTGGCGGGAACCTCGGGGCTGACTTGGGTTTTGGACCCGATCGACGGCACCCGTGGCTATTTGTCTGGCACGCCGACCTGGGGGGTGCTGATTTCGCTGCGCGATGCGGCTGGCGTCGTCTACGGTCTGATCGACCAGCCCTATATCCGCGAGCGCTTCGAGGGTGGTCTGGGCCGGGCCGAGGTGAACGGACCGATGGGACGGCGCACCTTGCGCACCCGCGCGGCGCGGCCGCTGTCAGAGGCGATCTTGTTTTCAACCTTTCCCGAAGTTGGCAGCGCTGAGGAGGGGGCCGCGTTTCGGCGGGTGGCGTCGCAGGCCAAGCTGGTGCGCTATGGCACCGACTGTTACGCCTATGCGCTGATTGCGGCGGGGCAGATTGATCTGGTGATTGAGGCGGGCTTGCAGGCCTATGACGTGCAGGCCCCGATTGCGGTGATTGAAGCTGCGGGCGGTGTAGTGACCGATTGGCAGGGCAACCCCTGTTTGAATGGCGGGCGGGTGTTGGCGGCAGCGAACCGCGCCGTGCATGCCGAGGCTTTGGCGCTGTTGAACGGCTGATCTGGCGGCGGCCCTGCGGGCCATTGCTTTGATCTCGCTATCGCTCGGGTCGCAGGGGCTGTCTGCCCCTACAGGATTTGCGCCGCAAATCCTTACCCCGAGGATATTTTTGCCAAGATGAAGGGGATTGGCGGGGCGGTGGGGCTTTGCTAGTTTGGGTGCGCGCGAGTCCTTTACCCCCCTTCTGTCGCGCAGCTTCCCGATCCACCG
>Ga0228701_1001352_pt1 | contig 16969 bp, 14 predicted proteins | sample McNCre117_Aug_MG_2_FD_178017 | JGI IMG/M metagenome (GOLD analysis project Ga0228701, IMG submission 178017) | Freshwater microbial communities from McNutts Creek, Athens, Georgia, United States - 11-17_Aug_MG | ecosystem: Environmental > Aquatic > Freshwater > Creek | place: USA: Georgia...
TGCGCAATGCAGGAATGGAGTGTACGATTTGAGGTATCACATCTCCTGCTCTTTCAATTACAACTGTGTCACCTAGTCTTAAATCCTTTTCTCTAATATATTCTTCATTGTGCATGGATATACTTGATACGGTCACGCCACCTATGGCAACAGCTTGTAATTTTGCCACGGGTGTCACCGCTCCCGTTCGACCTACTTGAAATTCCACGTTCTCCAATAGGGTAGTAGCCTGCCTTGCTTTGAACTTATAGGCAATGGCCCATCTTGGGTGATGAGAGGTCATGCCCAACTTATCTTGTAATGCAAAATCATTTACCTTAATTACTAGACCATCTATTTCATAGGGAAGTTGATCTCTTTCTATTTCAAAATCATGACAAAAATGTATGACGCCTTGAATATCATTGATTATTTTTTTTTCTTTTTGAGGTGCTCTAAAACCCATATTCCATAGTAGTTCCAAAGATCCACTATGTGTTTTTAATAATTCGGGTAATGTTGCACCTGGGATTAAAGTATAAAAGCTAATATGATAAATAAATGCATCTAAATTTCGATCTGCTACTTCTTTAGGGTCCTTCATACGCAAGCTGCCTGCAGCCGCATTACGGGGGTTGGCAAGAGGGGCTAGTTGTTTGGCTTTTAATTTTTCGTTGTAATCATTAAATGCTTTTTTGCTCATGATTACTTCCCCCCTTATTTCAATTTGTTGAATGCCATAGGTCGATAAAGGAATACTAAGTGGAATGGATCTAATTTGTTTGATATTTTGAGTAATATCATCCCCTGCTACTCCATCCCCTCGCGTGCAGGCTCTTACAAGTAAATCATTTTCATATACCAATGAAATACTCGCCCCATCAAATTTGGGTTCCACACAATAAGTAATATGTTCAAGAAGGGCCGATTCACGCGCTTTTCTATCAAAATCGTGTAAATCGTCGGCATTATAACTATTTTCCAAACTCAACATAGGAACCAAATGTGCTACTGTAGCAAAATTTTCATTCAAACTATTACCCACTCTTTGACTAGGTGAGTCTAGGGTGATGCTGTCAGGGCTTGCTTGTTCTAAATTAAGTAGCTCTTGGTAAAGCAAATCATATTCATAGTCGCTGATAAGGGGTTCAGCAGCTACATAATATTGATATTCATGAAATTTTAAAACCTTTTTCAAGGCGTCTAAACTAATATTATGAGGGCTTTGAAGGAAGGCCTTTGTGACTGTTTGAAGGTCTTGAATTTGCTTTTTTGTATACATGTTTTAAAATGTCTGCTAAAATACAAATTGTTTTATTCTTTTATTTCGTATTTTGGCAATACGATTGCTTATTTTAGATTGCTTATGAACCAGATGAATAAGGATGCCTCTTTATTGGTAGAAAACTACCCTAAAGTGCCATTAACTGTTGATTGTGCCATTTTTGGCTTTGAAGACAATGCTCTAAAGGTATTGCTTATTAAAAGTGACTTAGAACAATACAAAGGTCAATTGTCCTTGTTGGGAGATATGGTTCAAATGGAAGAAGATTTGGATGATGCTGCTAATAGAGTCTTATTACAAAGAACTGGCATGCAAGATGTATACCTTGAGCAAGTGCATACTTTCAGTAAGATTAATCGACATCCAGGAGGGAGGGTTATTACAACTGTATATGCTTCTTTATTAAACTTCAAGCACCAAGAGCTAAAGATTCATGAAAATGAATTAAAATGGCATACAGTGAATGAAATTCATTCTATGGCTTTTGATCATAAACACATCTTAGACGTGTGTTATAGATGGCTGCAAAAACGTATTCAAGAGCATCCTTTGGCATTTAGTTTATTACCTGCCACTTTTTCATTAAGACAATTGCAAAATGTATATGAAGCCATTTTAAATACCAAGCTTGATAGGAGAAATTTTAGAAAGAAATTCGCCAGTATGGGCTTATTGATTGACACCAACGAAATGGAAATCAATGTGACGCATCGACCAGGTAAATTATATCGTTTTGACTATGATCAGTATGAGATTAGTAAGCGAAATTGGGTGGGTATAGATTTTTAAATACCTTTAGGCCCTTATACAAAAAGGGATACTATGCTTTATTCAATGACCGGTTACGGCAGGGCGGAATCAAATTTCAATGATAAGACATTTATTGTAGAGGTAAAATCTTTAAACGGTAAGCAATTTGATTTGCGTTTAAATATTCCTTCACTTTTAAAGCCCTTCGAAGTAGAGATTAGAAACAAATTAAATGAGGTAATCATAAGAGGTAGTGTTGAATGTACAATTTCGGTCAAATCCAATGGGGTATCTAAGCCTGTAAGTATTAATAAGGAACTAGCAAAATCGTATTATCTGCCCATAATGGAATTAGCCGATGAGTTAGGGATTGAAAAAGATAATATTTTAAGCACTTTATTAAAAATGCCAGATGTAGTTGCTTCAAGCAGTGAATTATTTACAGAAGAAGAATGGTTGGCATTGGCTCAGGTATTGCAACAAGCCATGTTGGCATTAATGAAACACAGAGAAAAAGAAGGTAAATCCATTGAAAAGGACTTAATCGAAAGAGTACAGGGCATTTCTGCTCAACAAGCAGTGATTGAAAAAATTGAGCCTGCTAGAAGAGCCAAGGTAAAAGAAAATTTAATCAAGCAATTGGAGCAACATATAGGGTCAGAAAAATATGACGCTAATAGATTAGAGCAAGAATTGATTTATTACATAGAAAAGATCGATATTTCTGAAGAGCGAGTTAGATTGACAAATCATTGTGACTATTTTAATAGTATTTTAAAAGAAAAAGATCCTTCAAAGGGGAAAAAATTATCTTTTGTTTTGCAAGAGATGGGCAGAGAAATTAATACTACAGGTTCTAAAGCTAACGATGTGGATATTCAAAAAGCAGTGATCTTGATGAAGGATGAACTTGAAAAAGCTAAAGAGCAAATTTTAAATGTATTATAGTATGTCATTGTTGTCAACCATACGCTTTGTTTTTTTTGGAATCCTATTATGCTTAGTGGGTTGTCAACCTATTAATCTATACGAACAAAATACTATTTATGCAGATCATCAATGGCCTTCTAAACAAGAAAATGGTTATCAGTTTACCATTGCCGATACCACTTCTTCGTATAATGTATACTTTGTGATTAGGCATCATAACGCTTATCATTATAAAAACATTTGGCTCCAAGTAAATACAAAAGCTCCAGGAGATACCCTTGTCAAACAAATAGTAAATTTAAATTTGGCAGATGATTTAAATGGCTGGCTAGGCGCAGGCATGGATGATATATACGATCATCGCATTGCTATTAACGCAAGGCCTTTGAAATTTAAGAAAGGTACATACCATATAAGCATGCAACATATTATGCGTGAAGATCCTTTGCAAAATATATTATCTACAGGCATTAGAGTAGAAAAAGCCAAGCCTTAATATGTTCACCATTAAGTTTAATAAACTAAAATTTGTCAACCTGATATATTGGCTTTTTTTAAGCTATATGGTGGCGGCTTTTATTTGGTGGTATGTATCCCTTGAAAAACAAAATGATCAAATCGCCTCTATTCAATACAGTAGTATACAATCAAATGACCCTTCGATTATTCAAAAATCAAAATCGATAGAGACGTATCAACTTAGAAAACGAAAGCAATTTTTAGGCGAAGCATTGACATTTTTATTTTTATTTTTTGTGGGTGCGGTATATGTATATAGATCTTTGTTAAAACAATTGCGCTATTCTAATCAGCAGCAGAATTTTATGATGGCTGTCACACATGAACTGAAAACACCCATTGCCGTTACGCAATTAAATGTAGAGACCTTATTAAAAAGAGAACTAAGTGTAGAGCAACAAAAAAATTTATTACATAATGCATTAAAAGAGACTCAAAGATTGGATACGCTTTGTAATAATATTTTATTGGCATCGCAATTGGATCTTGGAGAATACCAACAAAATAAACAATTGGTTGATTTTGATGTCTTAATAAGTGTGGCCATCAAGTCATTTAAAGAACGATATCCTCAGCGTGTTTTTCAGTCACAAATTGAACAAGCCATTCAAGTACAAGGGGAGCCTTTATTGTTACAGATGTTGATACATAACTTACTTGACAATGCCCACAAATATGCTCCTATTGAAACACCCATTGAAGTAGTGCTTACCAAAAAAGGAGCGCGTATTATTTTAGAAGTTAAAGACCAAGGGGTGGGCATCCCAATAAGTGAAAGAGAAAAAGTATTTGAAAAATTTTATAGGGTGGGTGCAGAATTTACTAGATCTACCAAAGGGACAGGCCTAGGCTTATTTTTATGCAAGAAAATTGCTCAATTTCACCAAGCGCAGTTGACCATTAAGCCCAATGAGCCCCAAGGCACTATTTTTAGCTTTATTCTATAACAAAATCCTTTTTTTGGGGCAATTATTTGACAAAATCTGCGTTATTAAAGGGTTAATTATAGCCCATGTCACTGACTTCAATTCAAGATTTTTTACAACCTGTTAATTTAGATGTTTTATCAAACGATGAAGGATATCGTGATACGCAGCTTGGGAAACATATAAAAGTAAATGAGGGCGAATTGCCGGACATATCAGATGTAGACATTGTAATCATTGGTGCGGGGGAATCAAGAGGGGCAGGCTATACTTTGAACGAACATGTAGCTGCAGATGCTATTAGGGCAGCATTGTATAATTTGTATTACTGGCATACACAGGTAAGTATTGCAGATTTGGGTAATGTTAGATTGGGCCAGACGATTCAAGATAGTTATGCGGCACTTAGAACAGTTATTTCTGAATTGATATTAGCCAACAAGAAAGTAGTTATTATTGGAGGTTCACATGACTTAACTTTGCCACAATATCATGCTTATACTAGTATTCCAACATTAGTAAATGCTGTGGTGGCTGATGCCAAGATCGACTTAGATTTAGAAGCACGCTTGCCAGCAGATCATTTTTTAGAAGAATTATTTACTGGCCTGCCTAATCATTTAAACCATTATGCACATATTGGTTTTCAGAGTTATTTCATGCATCCACACATGTTGGAAACAATTGATAAATTAAGATTTGATTGTTTTAGATTGGGTGTGGTTAGAGAGGATATTGAAGAAATGGAACCTGTCATTAGAGATGCTCACATGATGAGCTTTGACATTAGCGCGATTCAAAATGCACAAGCGCCAGCTAATATTGTTACACCTAATGGATTGAATGGGGAGGAAGCTTGTGTTTTGATGCAATATGCAGGAATGAGCTGGAAAACCAGCACTATTGGCATTTATGGTTATCAAGCCGAACTAGATAGAAATCATTTAACTGCTGTACAAATTGCACAAATGATTTGGTATATTATTGATGGGGTACAGAAAGGAAAAAAGGAATCACCATTAACGGCTACCGATAGATTTAAAGAATTTCAGATTGCCTTTTCAGATATTGACACGCAATTTTTACAAAGTAAAAGTACGGGCAGATGGTGGATGCAATTAAATAATAAAGAGTGGGCGCCTTGTAGTTATAAAGATTATTTAGTAGCTTCCAAAAACGAAATTCCAGAAAGATGGTTAAGAGCACTAGAAAGAGAATAAGTAATATCATTACGCTATGTGGGGGTGTCTTTTTGTTAGCATCCTGTTCTTTGCAAAAAGCACAAAAAAGTTTATTAAATAATCCAGCTCTAAGTGGCGCACATGTTGGCATTGCTATATATAATGATACCAAGTCCACTTGGGTTACTAAATATCAGAGCGAGCATTATTTTACACCAGCTAGCAATACCAAAATTTTAGCAACCTATACTGCATTACAATATTTAGGAGATTCATTGCCAGGCTGGAAAATGGCATCTACAAAAGATACTTTATACCTATATCCTCAAGGAGATCCTAGTTTTATGCATGCTGATTTTACATATCAACCAGTAGTTGATCTTATCAAATCTAGCACCAAACCCATCGTTATTGCTACACATCAATCCAAGGACAAGTTCGGTGTATTTGGAGATGGATGGGCATGGAATGACAGGGGAGAAGAGTATCAGGTAGAACGTTCAAGAATGCCATTTTTAGGCAACCAATATACCTATCAGCACCTAAGTTTACAAGACACTTTGAAAGTGCATTTTCAAGAAGGTAATTTTCCCTCTCAGCTTTCTTCTAGCATTATCAAAACAGTGCCCACCGATGCTTTGTTAAAAATTATGATGTCAAGAAGCGATAATTTTTATGCAGAACAGGTTTTGTTAATGGCAAGTGAGCAAGTGTTGGGTAAGATGGATGATGCAGCAATTATTGATACCATAATGAAGACCGATTTTGCACAATTGCCACAGCCTATGAAATGGGCAGATGGAAGCGGCTTGAGTAGGTACAATTTAAATACGCCCGAAAACTATGTAGCGATTTTAAAGCAGATGCAGCATAAATTTGGAGAGGAAAGGGTTAAAAATATTTTTGAAAAAGGAGGAGAAGGGACATTGAGTAACTACTATAAGCAATTCCCAGGAACCTTATATGCCAAAACTGGCACATTGGGAGGACAAGTCGCATTAAGTGGCTTTATGTATACTTCTAAAAATCAGAAACTATATTTCTCAGTGTTGGTGAGCAATCATCTAAGTAAAACATCTGGAGCAGTTCGAAGAGCAGTTGAGGAATACCTGCAACGCATTGCAAGTAAATTATAATTCAATCTTATTTGCTAAATAAAGTATCTAAATAATCTTCTTTGAAAGCAATATAAGTAGGAGCACCAGTAGCGGTTACTTGTGGTGTGGTGCAATCACTTAGCGCAGCAATTAAATGGTGCATTTCGGATTGAGATAGTGTTTTTCCTGCTTTAATAGCCATCTGCCTACACATACAACGAATCAGCTTTTCTCTTTTGCTGAATTTTACATCGCCGCTAAAATGTTTGAATTGCTCTAGTAATAATTCAATAGCGTGTTTTTCATTGCCAGATGTTACATCAGCAGGTATGCCTTGTATCACAAAACTATTCGGCCCAAAATCTTCGATTTCATATCCAATCAATGCCAAATCCGGTAAAAGTTCACTAAGTAAAACGGCATCAGTAGCACTCAATTCAAGTACCACAGGGAACAAGCTTTTTTGTGTGGCATGAGCTTCCGTACTAGCTTTCTGGTATTGCTCATACAAAATTCGCTCATGAGCAAGTTGTTGGTGTATTACCAAATAACCATTTTTTGCAGGTGCAATAATATAGGTTTGGTGAATCTGTAAAAGCGTTGCTTCTTCTAATACATCAATTTCCTTTGCAATAGTTGTATCATCCTCATACAAGCCCATGGAAGAGGGCTTTACGATATAAGCATCATTAGTGCCTTCTGCAACTGTATTGTCATTACTGCTAGGTAGGGTGGAAAAAAAGCTTTTCCAATCTTTTTCTGAGGATGGCCCTGAATGACTTGATTTGGGAATAAAATGAGCTTGATTTTTTTGCGTAAATCCAGCGTATAAACTACTGCTAGTGGTTGACTGTATCTTTTCTTCAGTAAATGGTTTTTGGATAGCATCTAAATTTTGTATCTGCGCATCCAAAGAAAAATCTAATGAAGGAGCTATACTAAACTGAGCCAATGCGTGCTTTACAGCTGCTTGCACAAATGCATAAATGATTTTATCATCCTCGAATTTGATTTCTTGTTTTGTGGGATGCACATTAATATCTACCTGTGCAGGATCCACGTCGATGTAGAGTAAATAACTAGGGAAGCTATCTTTAGGAATCAAACCTTCAAAGGCATTGGCTACTGCATGATGCAAATAAGGGCTTTTGATAAACCTTCTATTGACAAAAAAGTATTGGTCACTTCTTGTTTTTTTTGCTGTCTCAGGCTTTCCTACAAAACCTGCAATATTTAAATAGTCAGTGTGCTCGCCAACTGCCACTAATTTAGTTTGATAACTATTGCCTAGTACATGTATGGCTCTTTGTTTAAAGCTCCCACCCTCCCAATGAAAAATTTCTTGCCCATTATTTGTGAGGCTGAAGAAAATTTCGGGAAAAGCAAGCGCGACCCTTGTAAACTCTTCAATAATATGTTTAAGCTCGGCAGTATTACTCTTTAAAAAATTACGTCTCGCAGGTACATTAAAAAACAAATTTTTCATACTGATGCTAGTGCCAATAGGGCAGGCCACCGCAGTCTGTTCAATGATTTTACTGTTTTCTACTTCAACCTGGGTCCCAATTTCATCTTCCGCTCGCCTTGTTTTTAAACTTACTTGTGCCACGGCAGCAATGGAAGCCAAAGCTTCTCCCCTAAAACCCATCGTCCTGATCTGAAACAAATCCTCAATACTGCTAATTTTGCTCGTTGCATGACGTCCAAAAGCATTTTGAGCATCTAAGGGACTCATCCCTTTGCCATTATCAATGACTTGAATCAGGGCTTTGCCAGCGTCGTTGATAATTAGCTTGATTTCAGTGGCACCCGCATCAACGGCATTTTCTAGTAATTCCTTTACAGCACTTGCTGGTCTTTGGATTACTTCGCCGGCTGCAATTTGGTTTGCAATATGATCGGGTAATAAATGAATCGTATCAGCCACTTTTAACAATTTTAAAGTGTGTAAAAGTAGTAAATTTGCTACTTAAAATTTCAACTTATGCAAAGAACGGCAGACATTCAGAAATTGTCACATCGATTCCTGCCAAAGGATTTCATTATAACTAATTGGGAGGCCCTAGAACCTTTTTTTATACAATTGGTGGAACGTCCTATTCAAGATAAAAAAGAACTAGAGCATTGGTTGCAGGATGTAAGCGAATTGGAAGCATGCATTAGCGAAGATGCATGTTGGAGACAGATAAAAATGACCTGTGATACCACTGATAAAACCTTGGAAGAGGCATTTACCTATTTCTGCATGGAAATACAACCTAAAATGCAACCTTTTGCCGATGCGTTAAATAAAAAATTAATGGCTTGTCCCTACACAGCCGAACTAGACCAAGACCAATATTTTACTTATTTAAGATCAGTTAAAAAAAGTATTGATTTATTTAGAGAGGAAAATATTGCCATCCAAGCTGAATTGAGCGTATTGCAACAACAATATGGCACCATAGCGGGGAAAATGACCATTGAAGACCAAGGAAAGGAATATACTTTGCAACAAGCAGCTCAGTTTTTAGAACACGAAGATCGTCATGTCCGAGAATCGGTATATCGAAAAATTCAAGAACGTCGACTACAAGACCAACAAGCTTTGCATGATTTGTTTACAGAGTTAGTACATAAAAGACATCAAGTCGCTTTAAATGCAGGATTCGAAAATTATAGGGATTATAAATTTGCGGAACTAGGTAGGTTTGATTATACGAAAGAGGATTGTTATCAGTTCCATGAAGCTGTAAAATTATATGTGCTTCCTTTGATTGATAAAATCTACGCACGCAAAAAACAAAAATTGGGCTTAGACATTTTAAAACCATGGGATACAGAAGCAGAACCTATAGGCACCAAGCCGTTGCGACCTTTTACGGATGGCCAAGATTTGTATAAAAAATCTGTTGCTTGTTTTGAACAATTACATCCATTTTTTGCAGATTGCTTGAAAAAAATGAATGCCCTTCAACATTTTGATTTAGAAAGTAGAAAAGGGAAAGCGCCAGGTGGATATAACTGTCCATTGGCTGAATCCGGCGCACCATTTATTTTCATGAATGCTGCAGGACAAATGAGTGATGTTACTACCATGGTACATGAAGGCGGCCATGCCGTACATTCCTTTTTAGCTCATCCATTGGCCTTAAGTGCCTTTAAGGAATACCCAATGGAAATTGCAGAAGTAGCAAGTATGTCAATGGAGTTATTTACTATGGATCACTGGCAATCTTTTTTTGATAATGATGAAGACTTGAAAAGAGCCAAGGAACATCAATTGGAAAGAACTATTACTATTTTTCCTTGGATCGCCATCATCGATAAATTCCAGCATTGGGTATACGAGCATCCCAATCATTCCATAGAGGAGCGAACTACACAATGGAAGGCGATACTAAAAGAATTTTCTACTAATAGCATTGATTACACAGGGTTAGATAGCTACAGAGCTATTGGGTGGCAGCGACAGTTACATTTATTTGAAGTGCCATTTTATTATATTGAATATGGCATAGCACAATTAGGTGCGATTGGCATGTGGATGCAATATCAACAACATCCACAAGAAGCTTTGGAGAACTACATGAACGCTTTGGCATTAGGTGGAACAAAAACCTTGCCTGAACTATATAAAACAGCAGGCATTGAATTTAATTTTTCGTCCGCTTATGTAAAAAAATTGATGGATTTTACCCATCTTGAATTAGAAAAATTATATTTATAGAACTTATATGTTTCTAAAATTTAAATAGACTACTATGAAAAAAATGACAACCTTACTGCTACTTACATTGATAATGGGTATTAGTTTCGCACAACAAGCACCCGCTTCTGTGAAAGGCGGAAAAAATAGTGATCCTGCCATGCCCATCTACTTAGTAAACGGAGTAGAAACGGCTTATGAAAAAGTAGTGAAAATCAATGCAGCAACGATTGAATCAATGGATGTGTACAAGGGTCCTGAAGCCATCGCCAAATTTGGATCAAAATATAAACACGGAGTGGTGCTAGTGAAATTAAAAAAGTCAAAAAAATAAACGATAGCAAATAAATAAGCCCCAAGATTGGGGCTTATTTATTATGGAGTGTTTTGTCTGTTATTCGGTTGGTTGGGGCGATTGCCTTGAGGCCTTCTTGGTCCGTTGTTATTGTTATTATTGGGTTGGTTGGGGCGATTACCTTGTGATCTACGATTAAAGTGACTATCAGGTCGATTGCTATTTTGTTGACCGACTCTTTGTTGGTCTCTGCGGCGGCGATCATTTTTCTCCAAACTTCTTAGACTGATCTGCCCCACTACATCTACAAAATTAGGTTCTACTTCTTTTACCTTGCCACTAGTAATTTCTACCGCTTCCAATTCTTCCACAACTACACCTTGTTGGTTTAATTTTTTAATCTCTTTTACTCTTTGTATTGTAAGTGGGTAGTGTTTGGTGTTATTGGGTAAGGTATACCACATTAAGTTTTTGAAAATATCTTTTTTGATTAAGAAAGCCTGCCCCATTGCAGTTTGTAAAGTGTCAGCATAATCAGGGAAGTCTTGCAAAGCATCCAAATAAGTATCTAATTCAAAATTTAAACAGCATTTTAAACGGCCACATTGTCCACTAAGTTTGGTTTGATTGATAGATAAGTTTTGGTAGCGTGCAGCTGTCGTATTTACACTCTTGAAATCATGTAACCAAGTGCTACAACAAAGTTCGCGTCCGCAACTTCCAATGCCACCCAATTTTGCAGCTTCCTGTCTAATACCAATTTGTCGCATTTCCACTTTCACTTTAAACTCGCTAGCGAAAATTCTAATGAGTTCTCTAAAGTCAACACGATCATCTGCTGTGTAAAAAAAAGTAGCTTTTTTCCCATCAGCTTGTAATTCTACTTCGCTCAACTTCATATCTAATTTTAGATGTGTAGCGTGGGTACGGCTTCTTGCTAAAATATCTGCTTCTCTACTTTTGCTTATTTGGAAAACTTCAATGTCTTTTTCATTACTAGCTCTCACTACTTTTTTCATCTCGGCACTAAACTCGTCAACTCCTCTTTTTTTCATCTGGATACGAACTAGTTCACCTGTTATAGACACTTCACCAACGTCGAATCCATTCACCCCTTCTACGGTAACGTAGTCGCCTTTTTCAAAATGTTGTAATGTAAGATTCCTATAAAATTCTTTACGACTACCTTGCTTAAAGCTTATTTCCAATACTTTGCATTGACTTTCGGCATCGTCAATAGGCAGGTCTCGTAACCAATCATGTACATTTAATCTATTACATCCGCCAGAGCTACAACCGCCATTACTTTGGCAGCCTCCTGGTTTTCCTGTTCCGCATGATCCACATCCCATATATAATTCAATTCAGACTGTTAAAAATGATAATTCTATGGCTTGCATCACCATCCACTTTCTTTCTACGTTGCTAGCCTTCTGTCAAAATTACGGTTTTGTTCTGAATGATATGATAGAACTTGATGCCCATTGCCATAAATAGCATTTTAGGATTGGCATTACGTTCAATATAATAGACCGCCCGATCTAGTTCATCAATCATAGCCTCCATTTGAGTAATACCGGCAATTTTGTTGATTCTAAGCGCAAAATCCTTCAAATCATGGTCTAAAGGAAGGTTTTCGCCCAAAATCTTAAGTCTTATACTTTGTTCCAATAAATGATTAAAATACTTTAAAAATTGCTTTTGAGGTTCTCTTCCTAATTTGCTCATTTCGTCCACCCATTTTGTTTGTGCAATGGGGCCGTTTTTAAGGATGGCATTGAGCCAGTCTCTTATCTGATTTAAGAAATCAGCGTCGGCATGTTGGATCAAGTGTAGGGCTTCTCGGTAATTGCCATCAGCCATTAATGCGACTTGTTTGGCTTTATCTGGGTCTAATTTACCTCGATTGATCAAAGCTTGTTCTATAACCTCATTGGTAAGTCTTGGCACCCTGACCATTTGGCATCTACTTAAAATTGTCGGCAAGATATTTTCTTCAGACCCAGCCACTAAAATAAAAATGGTATTGGCAGGAGGCTCTTCGATTAGTTTTAGCAATTTATTGCCCTCTTTGCCAAGATATTCAGGCATCCACATGACTAAGACCTTATAGTTACTTTCGAAGCTTTTGAAATTTAATTTCCTAATAATTTCATTGCATTCGTCTGCACTGATATTACCTTGTTTGTTTTCTGCTTTTATAAATTGTAGCCAATCAAAAACATTTCCATAGGGGTATCCATTTACAAATTCTCTCCATGCCTCGATAAAATTGGAACTTAGATTTTTCGATCCAGATTTTTCAGTAATAGAGGGAAAAGAAAAATGCAAGTCAGGATGCATGAGTTGTTTGGCTCTTTGATAAGCTGGCAGATTTGCAATTTCATCTGGTCCTATAATTGCATTGGACTCTTTGCTAGTTGGTGATGCATCGGTAGTAGCAAACATATCAGTTGTAAACATGTCTACTGCATTGTCGCCCTCTTTGGGTAGGCTAACAATGTATTGGGCAAAAGCAATGGCAAGAGGCAAAGCCCCAGCCCCTTCTGGACCGACAAATAACATGGCATGGCTCAGCCTTTGATGCTGCACCATGTCAATTAATTGTTGCTTTAATTTTTCCTGTCCAATTACTTCACTCAATAACATGTCGCGAAGATAATGGATAGTTAGTTAAGCGCCTTATTTTAAGTAATTCAAAATAGCTTCACTATCTGGTTTCACATTACTTGGGAAGTATGCAATCATTTTTCCATTTTCATCAAGCAAAAATTTATTAAAATTCCAACTAATGCTTGCATCTAAAACTCCATTTCTAGATTTTTGAGTAAGCCATTGGTAAATAGGAGCGATATGTTCTCCTTTGACATCAATTTTATCAGCTAGTGGAAAGCTCACGCCATAATTTTTTTTGCAAAAAGCAACAATTTCTTCATTGCTACCTGGTTCTTGTCCTCCAAATTGATTACAAGGGAAACCTATGATGACTAACTTGTCTTTATATTGTTCATACACTTTCTCCAGCGCTTCATATTGTGGAGTATAGCCACATTTGCTAGCAGTATTGACTACTAATATTTTTTTTCCTTTAAAATCAGCCAAAGAGATGTTTTTGCCATCGATTCCTTTTACAGTAAAACTATGAATGCTTTGCGCTTGTGTTAAGCTTATGGTTGTCATAAGTAAAATGCTTAATAATAATTTCATAAAATAAATATTAATGGGATGATCTATTGATAACGTAAATATAGATGGAATTGTTCAGATCCATTGTTAAATAGTATAGGCGGAACTAAGTACCGAAATACTATTGGGGTAGGCTTGGGCGAGGCAATTGCAGGCTGCTTCCAAAGTAGCTCCTGTTGTAATCACATCATCAATCACTAATATATTTTTTGATTGTATAATATGGTGATTTTGGATGGTAAAAATGGGCGGGTGGCTCATATTTCTTTGCCACCTCGTTTTTTTTGTTTGGGAATCAAAAGATGGATTTTTGGCTATTATATTTGTAAGTATGGGTTTATTCAATACCAGTTGAATGCCTTCACAAATAATTTCAGTTTGATTATAGCCTCTTTGTCTCATTTTTTGTTTACTCATTGGGATGGGTACAAAAAAATCGATTTGATCTTGTTTATGTGAATGTAAAAGAAAGGTGCCCATTAAAAAACCAAGCATCCTGCCCGCTTTTTTATTTTGTTTGTATTTTAATTCCGCGATAAGCAGTTGGGTAATACTGTCCTTAGTAAAAAACAATAAGGCATTCGCATATATGATAGAAGTTCTTCCCCAAAATATTTTTTCAATGGGAAGTGCACTGTGATTATCAAATGCGCAATAAGGTAGCTTTTTAATGCAGTCTTCACATAAGACAAAACTAGGATCTAATGCATCGCTGCCACATTGTAAGCAGATATGCGGAAAGCATAAGTGTACAAATGCATTCCAATACGTTTTGATTGTATTGGGCATGGCATTAGAAAAATAGTTGGTAAGCTTGGTCTACTCTTTCAATGGCAATAATTTCAATTGCGTGTTTTTTTACATCAATACCTTTTAAATTAAAGGCTGAAATAAATATTTTTTCAAAACCTAATTTTTCAGCTTCGGCAATGCGTTGTTGAATTCTATTGACCGCTCTTATCTCCCCATTCAAACCTACTTCTCCTGCAAAACAAATGCCTTGAGGCAAAGGAATATCTTCATAAGAAGAAAGCAAGGCAAGAATTACTGCAAGGTCCAAAGACGGGTCTTCAATTTTTAATCCACCAGCAATATTTACAAAAACATCTTTCATGCCAAATGCAAATCCTCCACGTTTTTCTAATACTGCCAATAAAAGTTGTAATCTTCTTAAATCAAAACCAGTCACCGTTCTTTGAGGTGTTCCATACACACTCTGTGTGACTAAAGCTTGCACTTCAATGAGCAAAGGGCGCATTCCTTCCATGCTAGCAGCAATCGCACTTCCACTTAATGATTCATTTCTTTGTGCAATTAAAAAAGCTGAGGGATTGGTTACTACTTTCATGCCTTCCCCAGTCATTTCATAAATACCTAATTCACTGGTGCCCCCGAATCTATTTTTTAAAGTACGTAACATGCGATAAGCATAATGCCTATCTCCTTCAAATTGTAAAACAGTATCCACCATATGTTCTAAAATCTTTGGCCCCGCTATAGATCCTTCTTTTGTAATATGTCCAATGAGAAAAACGGGTGTTCCTGTTTCTTTAGCGAATCTTTGAAACTCGGCCGCACATTGTTTGATTTGTGAAACAGAACCTGACCCTGCTTCGATTAAGTTGGATTCAATAGTTTGTATAGAATCCACAATTAAAACATTGGGTTTTAATTTTTTGATGGCTTTAAAAATGGCATTGGTGCGGGTTTCTGCGAGCAAGTAAAAATTTTCATTTTTTAATTGCAAACGATCTGCACGCATTTTAATTTGCTGGATACTTTCCTCTCCACTAATATACAGTACCACCTGATCTTTCATCATAAGACCTTGTTGTAAAAACAAAGTACTTTTACCAATACCCGGCTCCCCAGCTACTAGTACAATGGATCCGAGTACAATACCTCCTCCCAATACTCTATTTAATTCTGGATCAGCACTATCAATTCTTTTTTCTGCAGTACTACTTACTTGGTCAATTGCTATGAGTTCAGATCCTTTTTGTTGTTGACTATAACCCTCCCAATTGGATTCCTTTTCTTTTCCTGCATCGACTAACTCTTCGGTGAAAGTGTTCCACTCATTACACGCAGGACATTTACCTACCCATTTAGTAGATTCATAGCCACAATTATTGCAAAAAAATGCCGATTTGTTTTTACTCATAACATAAAGATAATAGCTAGAAAGCAGTTCATCCAAGTATTTGCCGAATCCACCCCAAATTTCGTAGATGCTAATAAATGCAAATATTATATAATATGAAATGCAATCGTTTGATTTTATGCACATTATTGAAAATCAAATAGTTGAATAAAAATTACAAATAATTTTAATATAAAATATTGTCTTTTTTTTCTCTGGACTGTTACCAGAAAGTTAAATTTTTCAAAAAATCTTTCTATATTTAAAGGTATGTTCTCCCCCAGGAGGGCTTTATTAACAAAAATTTACACAACAACATGAGAAAAAAACTATTATGGTGTTTGTTTGTTGCGTTTTTCTCTTTCACGGCGGCAATCGCACAGAACACTACTGTAACTGGTAAAGTGTCTGATGAAAAAGGTGCACCAGTTGAGGGTGCATTGGTTTCAGAGAAAGGATCAACCAAAAACAAAACACTTACAGACGCATCTGGTGCGTACAAGATCAGTGTTAAGACTGGTGCTGTTTTGCAAGTATCAAGCGTAGGCTTTGAGAAAAAAGAAGCTACAGCACAAGCAGTAACTAATTTTACTTTAAAATCACAAACTGGTGATTTAGGTGAAGTGGTTGTAACTGCCTTAGGTATCAAGCGTGAAAAGAAAGCATTAGGATATGCAGTATCTTCTGTTGGTAAAGAAGAATTGGAAATGCGTCCTGAAGCTGACGTAGCTAGAATCTTAAGTGGTAAAGCACCTGGTTTGAACATCTTAAACACAAGTGGTTTGAGTGGTTCGGGTACGAACATTAGCATTAGAGGTATCAGTACGATTACAGGTGGTTCTCAACCATTATTTATCGTAGATGGTGTTCCTTTTGATGCAAGTACTAACACGCAATCAGATTTTACTTATGGTACACAAACTCCTAGCCGTTTCTTAGATATCGATCCTAACACGATCGAGAACTTGAACGTATTAAAGGGTTTGAGTG
>Ga0228701_1001353_pt1 | contig 16960 bp, 15 predicted proteins | sample McNCre117_Aug_MG_2_FD_178017 | JGI IMG/M metagenome (GOLD analysis project Ga0228701, IMG submission 178017) | Freshwater microbial communities from McNutts Creek, Athens, Georgia, United States - 11-17_Aug_MG | ecosystem: Environmental > Aquatic > Freshwater > Creek | place: USA: Georgia...
GCACACGCCCAAACGGGCTGACCTGTTTGTGCAGGCCTTGCGGGTCGGTGAGCGACACCGAGACCACCTCAACGGGCAAGCCCAACTCATGAACCACAACATGGCTGGCAAAGCTGCAAGCCCCGGGTGCGATGTACAGTTTCACTGAGATGCCTCAATAAGTCATTAACTCAAGCTGCTGCTTGTGGCCGCGCCGGTGCCAGCGCCGACACGCGCTCGCCCCAACGTTCTTCGGGGAAGTAGTCCCAAATGGCCCGATGCTGCGTGGCCCAGTTGTCCCAGAACAGCAAGGTGCCGGGCTCCCAGCGCACACGCACCTGGAAATGCACACTCTTTTCGATGTGCCTGAACAGGTGCTGCAACACCGATGCACTCTCGTCGCGCGACAGCTGGGGGATGTGCGAGGTGAAGCCGCTATTGACATAGAGGAACTTGCGCCCCGTGGCGGGGTGGATGGCCACCACCGGGTGCTCGGCCGTCGGGAACGTCTTGCCCGGCTCGGGTTTGACGCCATAACCGATCGTCCATGGCAAGGCCCCGTCGTGCACAGCCGTCAGCTTTTCCAGGAAGGATTGATATGCAGGCGACAGCGACTCATAGGCCAGGATCATGTTGGTGAACGCCGTATCGCCCCCGCCCTGCTCGGGCAAGCGCGTGACGTGCAAAAACGACCCCGCGATGGGGTGCTCATCGCAACTCACATCGCTGTGCCAGCCCTCTCCCGCCGTGTACTGCGAATCCTTGTTGGTGCGCCAAGCCAGAATTTCGGGGTCATGCGCATGCTCGCCTGCCCTGAACTTGGACAAGGTGTGCTGGTGCAGAACCCCAAACCGACGGACAAAGGCCTTGTGCTGCTCGCGGCTCAAAGTCTGCCCGCGAAAGGCTACCACCAGGTTTTCATTCATGGCGCGACGCACTTCAGCGAACTGGGCATCGGACAGGTCTTGCGACAAATCGATCCCATGCACTTCGGCGCCAATCGTGGGCGTCAAGCGCCGCACGTCGATGGTTTGGTAGGGTGCTCTGGGCAGGGCATGCCAGGCTTCAATGGCCCGCTTGTCGCCGAAACTCGGGTGGGTGTGGCTCATGATTTTTCAAGTAAAGGAAGAGGCTCAAACCTTGTCGCGCGTGGCGCGCTCGGGCTGGTAGCGGTCGGCCTGGATGTCGGGCGTCACGCCGTGGGTGAACACCTCGTCGGTGATCGGGATGAACTGGGCGTTCCAGTCTTCCCACTTCTGGCGCAGGCGGGCAAAGACTTCGGGCAGCTTGTCTTTGAGGTTGGCCCGCTCCAGCGTGTCGGTGACCACATCGAACAAAAATTCGTGTTCGTTGATCTTGAGGTACTTATAGGGCCCCTCGCGCACCGCCCGCTGGGCCTGCGCCTTGTAGCGCCAGAAAAGGCTGCGCTCGCGCACCGGGGCGTGGCCCTGCAACACGGGCAAGATGTTTTCGCCGTCTGGCACGTAGTCAGGGTGGGGCTGAATTCCCGCAGCGGCCAACAAGGTCGGCAGCCAGTCCATGCTGATGCTCACTTGCTCACTCACCTGTGGCCGCACACCGGCAGGCCAGCGCAACAGCGTGGGCACGCGCAGGCCGCCTTCGAGCAGCTCGGTCTTTTGGCCGGTGAAGGGCCAGGTCTTGGCAAAGCGCTCGCCGCCGTTGTCGCTGCTGAACACCACGATGGTGTTCTCATCGAGCCCTTGGCTTTTGAGTTGACCCAGCACCTGCCCCACCGCCTTGTCGAGTGATCGCACCATGCGCGCATAGGTGGCCAGGTTGCCGCCGTCGTAATGAAACAGGTCTTTCAGGTTGCGCGAGACCTCTTCGTCTTCCGGGCCCACCCAAGGCCAATGCGGCGCGGTGAAGTGCAGCGACAAAAAGAAAGGCTTGTCGCTCGATTGCTCACCGATCCACGCGCTGGCCTCGTCGGCCAGCAGCTGGGTGTAATAGCCCACACGTTCCACCGGCACTTCGCCCTCGTAAAGGTCACGCGGCACCGCCTCGCCCACGCCCGGCTTGTGCGTGAAGTAATCGATGGCACCGCCATAGTTGCCAAAGAAACGCTGATAACCGCTCCTGAGCGGCCCGAAGCTGGGCAAGCTGCCCAGGTGCCACTTGCCGATCAGCGCGGTGTTGTAGCCCGCATCGCGCAGCAATGACGGCAGTGTGGGGTGCTCTGGGGGCAAGCCATAGCGCTGTGCCTGCCGCACCAAAGGTTCCTCCAGCCCACCGCGGAAGTGGTACTGGTAACGCCCGGTGATCAGCGCAAAGCGTGTGGCCGAGCACACCGCCGAGTTGGCATAAGCCTGCGTGAAGCGCACGCCCTCGGCGGCCATCTGGTCCAGGTTGGGCGTGGTGAAGGCGGTCTGTCCATACACGCTCAAATCGGCCCAGCCCAGGTCGTCGGCCAGGATGAAAACGATATTGGGTTGCTTGGCAGTCATGACTTCATTTCGCCTTGGCTTTGATGGCCTTACCCTGCGTGTCCAGCTCGGTCCAGAACTTCTCCAGCTTCAAGTCCTTGACGGCCTGCTGCACAAACTGCGGGGCAAACCAGTCCTTGACTGCGAAACCCTGCTTGATCAGGCCCAACTTCAGGCCCTCGTCCACCACACGCTGGTAATCGGCCACCAGGTCGTCGTCGATCAGCGGCGAGAAACGCTCTTTGAGGTTTTCACCTTCCAACTCCGAACGGATGCCCAGCTCAGGGTTGCCGCTGTGTTCGACCGACAGCTTGATGAAGGCCTCGCGGTTGGACTCTTGAGACGAAAAATGCGCCGCACGCACCAGTTGCTTGACCAGACGGGCTGTGACATCGGGGTATTTGGCAATGAAGTCTTCGGTGGCCAGCACGCCCGCGTCGATCTTGAACTCCGGGCCGCGCCCCTTGGTGCTGATGGGGATGTTCACGCCCTTGTCCTTGAGCAGGAACAGGTCCGAGCCGCCAAAGGTGGCATCGATCTCTTTGGCCACCACCGCTGTCTTGGAGCTGGGCCAATCCAGGTTGATCAGCTTCACGTCTTTTTCGGTCAAGCCTGCCGAGGCCAGCAGGTTGTCAAAAGGCCGCTGATACGCCGTGCCCTTGAGCACCGAGATCTTCTTGCCCTTCAAATCGGCCACGGTCTTGATGTCCACACCGGGCGCTGTTGCCAGGTAGCTGTTGGAGCCGCGCCCCGAGGCAAAGATGTATTTGGTAGGCAAGCCGCGTGCACGGCCAATGACCGAAGCCAGGTCGCCCAAAAACACCACGTCCAGCTGCTTGGCCGCCAGGCCTTCTGCAATGGCCGGACCTGCGCCCCGAAAGAAGTTCCATTCGACCTTGACCCCGTCTTTGGCGAACTCTTGCTCCAGCCATTTGTTCGATTGCAGCACCGTGAGCGGACCCGCACTGGCCGATGGTTTGCCTGCCGTGCCCAGGTCAGGCGAGCCAATGCGGATGACGGTGGGTGCATCAACCGCGTGCGCAGCGGCAGACCACAGAATCGCCGAACTCGCGACAGCGAACAGCGCAGATGCCACCACGCGGCGGGGAATGCGATGAATGAGGGAAGTTGTCATGTTGTGCTTTCAATCAAAAAAAGAAAATCTTGTGTAGGAGCGGCGCCCCCGCCGCGATGAGCCGGTCAAGTAACTCACTGCGCGTTGTGGACGAACCGATCGCCGCGAGGGCGCGGCTCCTACAAAAACGGGGTTACACGGCGAACTGCCAAGCATTGATGGCGGTCTGCTCAGGCTGCGGATCACGCAAAGGCGGCTCGGCCAGCTCGGCACTGGTGTGCTCGGCAAACTCGGCCAGCACGCGGTCTTTGACTTGCGCAAAGGCATAACTGGCGCGGTCGCGGGGGTGTGGCAGGTCCACCGGGATGGTGCGGCGGATGCGCCCGGGGCGCGGCTCCATCACCACCACCCGGTCGCCCAGGTACACGGCTTCTTCCACGTCGTGCGTCACCAAAATCATGGTGATGCCCTCGCTTTGCCAGATGCGCTTGAGCTCTTGCTGCAGGTGGGCGCGGGTCATGGCATCCAGTGCACCAAAGGGCTCGTCAAGCAGCAAGATCTCGGGCCGGTTGACCAGCGCACGCGCAATCGCCACGCGTTGCGACATGCCGCCTGACAGTTGGTAGGGGTAGGCCTTTTCAAAGCCCTGCAGGCCCACCAGCGCGATGTGCTCACGCACCGCCTGGCGGCGCTGGCCTTCGGTCAGGTCAGAGTTCAGCAGGCCCAAACCGATGTTTTCTTCCACAGTGAGCCAAGGGAAAAGGCGGTGCTCCTGGAACACGATGCCGCGCTGCAAGCTGGTGCCCTTGACGCGTTGTCCGTCCAGGGCAATCTGGCCGTCGTAGCCTTCTTCGAGCCCGATGATCAGACGCAGCAGCGTGCTTTTGCCGCAGCCACTGGTGCCCACAATGCTCACAAACTCACCGGGCGCGATGCTCAGGTTGATGTCTTGCAACACAGGCAGGGTCTCGCCCTTGACCTGGTAGTTTTTGTAAAGGCCTTCAATGGCCAAGGTTCCGGCGTGTGCCATGTTTATCTTTCAGTATTGGGCGATGGTCTTTTGACGCCATGCCAACAAACGTTTTTCAATCAGCGACAGTGCGTGGTTGAGCGCGTAACCCACCGCACCGATCACCAGCACACCAAACAGCACCAGATCCATCCAGAAGTGCTCGCGCCCATCGATCAGGGTGTTGCCAATGCCCTTGCCCGACACCAGCAGGTATTCGGCCCCCAGCGTGGCCAGCCAGGTGTAGATGAGTGACAGGTGAATGCCGGTGAAGATGGATGGCGCCGCCGCAGGCAAGACCACGCGCCGCCACAGTTGCAGCGGCGTGAAGGCAAACACCCGCGCCACTTCGATCAGCTCACGCGGCACGCTGCGAAAGCCTTCAAAGGTGTTGAGCACCACCGGAAAAAACGCCGCCATGGCAATGAAAGCGATCTTGGCGCTGTCGCCCAGGCCAAACCACACCGACAGAAGCGGAATCCATGCGAACAGCGAAATCTGTTTGAGCGTGTGAAAGCTCGGGCCCAGCAGCTTTTCAAACCAGCGCGAGCCGCCCAGCAGCGAGCCAAACAACAGCCCCGCCAGCGTGCCGATCACAAAGCCCTGCGCATCGCGCCACAAGCTGGCCGACAGCGCAGCCCACAGCTCGCCGCTGCTGACTTGCAGCACTGCGCGGTCCCACACCGCCACGGGCGACACCAGGATCGGCGAGGTGGACCATTGGCGGTCCACCGCCAGCCACCACAGCAGCAGCAAGGCCGCAGGCAGCACCAGGCCGCGCAGTTTGTTGAGGTGAAGAAAAGTCATTTTTCGTCCCCTTCACAAACCCGGCTTGCGCCAGCGCAGCAGGTGGGACTCGGCCGCGCCCAGCAGCTTGTCGATCAGGTAACCCAGCACACCCACCACCACCACGGCGGCCAGCACGATGTCGAGCTGGAACAACTGGCGGCCATAGACGATCATGAAACCGATGCCCTCGGACGAGGCCAGCAATTCCACCACCACCAGGGCCAGCCAGGCGTGGGTGAAGCCGTAGCGCAAGCCGTTCCAGATTTGCGCCGTGGCAGCCGGGAACACCACCTTGCTCAGCAACTGCCAGCGTGTGAAACGAAACACCTTGGCCACCTCCACATGCGCGTTGGCCACGCCCTGAATGCCCTGGCAGGTGTTGACCGCCACGGGCACCAGCGCTGCCTTGGCGATCAGCAAAAACTTGAGCGCCTCGTCAATGCCCACCAGCAGCATGAGCAGCGGCAACCAGCCAATGACCGGCACCTGGCTGATGGCCTTGAACAGCGGGAACACATAAGCGTTGAAGCTGCGCGACAAACCCAGCCCCACACCCAGCGCCAAACCCACCGACGCGCCAATGCCAAAGCCATAGAGCACACGCACCGCGCTGATCTGCAGGTTGTCCAGCAACTCGCCCGAGCGGGTCAGGTCCACCAGCGTGGTCCACACCTGCTGCGGGCTGGGCAGCACCTGCAAGGCAATCCACTCGTAATGGCTGCACACCGACCACAAGGCCAACAAGAGCAAGGGCACAACCCAAGCCAAACTCCAAGCCAGCAACCAGTCTGCGGCCCAGGACCGCAAACCCTGCCATGCCACAGCCCCAACCGCACGAGGCTGTTTGCGCGCTAGCTTGTGTGTCTGAGCCAGCTCAGGCAAGGGGGCTGCGGGTGCCGGCGAAGTCGCCGTCAGCACCAGATTCAAAACAGCAGGCATGTGTGACCCCGCTCAGCGACCGACCTGCTGGCCGTTGGCCGCATAGGCAGGCCAATAACCTTCGAGCTTGAGCTCTTTGAGTGCGGCGTTCAGGTAGCGGCTGTCGAACCAGCTGTCGATCTCGGGCTTGGCACGGGTCAGCTTCAGCTCAAAGGCCTCGTTGGCCGCGTCCTTGTAGCGCGCCACCAAAAACGGATCAAGCAGCGGCGACAGGCGCACACGCAGCGGCTGGCCAATGAAGTCTTCGCGCCAAATCTTATCGGGGTATTCGGCCTTGCCCCAGGCGTCGAACAACTCAGCGCGGCGGTTTTCGTCCGAGTATTTGTGGGCGTATTTCACGACCACCTTGACCACGCGCTCCACCGCCTTGGCATGCTTGGCTGCGAATTCATCGGTGACCAGCAAAACCGTCTGGCGGGTGTACTTGAAGTTGTCTTCGTGCGCTGACCAGATGATCTTGGCCAGACCCTTGTCACGCAGGTTGAACAGGCCCACATAGTCAAAACTGGCATCAATGTCTTTGGACGCCAGCGCCGCGGCCGACGCGGCCGGGTCCAGATTGATCAGCTTGACATCTTTTTCCTTCAGACCGTGGTCGGCCAAGGCACGTACGGCGGCAAGATGCAGGTTGGTGCCCTTGAACACCGAAACCCGCTTGCCGCGCAAATCCTCGATCCGGCGGATGTCTGAATCGGGTGACACGCCCAGATACAAGCCGTTGCGCACGCCGCTGCCCAAGATGATCTTGGTCTTGACGCCCGCAGCGCGGTGCACGATGGAAGGTAAATCGCCCTGCCAGGCCAAGTCCAGCTGCTTGTTGACCAATGCCTCGTTCACGGCAGGGCCTGCGCCCTTGAAGAAAATCCACTCGACCTTGGTGCCGTCCTTGCGGAACTCTTCTTCAATCGCCTTGTCGGCATAAGCCAGCGCAGTGCTGGTACCGCCATGGCGAATGGGGTTGCCCACGCCCCCGGTGGCCACGCCAATGCGGATCACGGCAGGCGCATCGGTCTTGACCTCTTGCGCTTGCACAAAAGCTGTTCCCAGCAGGCCCAAAGCCAAGGCCCACAGGCCAATTCGTCGGTTCATCACTCACTCCATGTCTATGCGATGGCGTGACTTTATTCATGCGGCCTTGTGATGAAAACGAATCAAATCAGATAAGAAAGTGCTTAGATGAGTTGGGAATATGGATAGATGGCAACGGGCTACGATTCAGATTTCTGCACTCAGAAAAATGTAAACGGATGACTGGATTGCAGCAGGAGCAGACATCGAGGTTGATCCGCTGGAGGGCATGCACCGGCCAGTTGCCGACATTCTCGGCCGCAGGGTGGACGACTGCACAAGACTGATTGCACCAAATCAGGCTCGGCCGATAACTGGCGGTGCTAGCCGAAACTAGGCGCGCGGACATTTACAGGCCGTATGTCGGCTGTACTTCCCTGAGCAGACAAAACCGCAGCACAGTAAGCGTGTCGGACTGCAAATAACTATTTCAGTCCATGTCGATCAGCTGAACCTGTTTAGTTTTGTGGGGCGCCTGGACATCGCTCTTACGAGTGTGGCGATATGTCGTTTACTGGAATCAGGTGTTCCACAAACATAAACATTAGGCTTGGATAGCTTTCGGCGCTTCTTTTCGCAGGTCCCCGAACATCATCGCGATGCGGACCTTAGCTGATTCGCGAACGTAGGCCCGGGCGGCTTCTTCGGCTGCCTCTGCATCATGGCGTCTGATCGCCGAGATCGTGACTTCATGCGCCCTAGCTGCCTCGAACCTTCGCTCCGGGTAAGCCGTGTACGTCGATCCATTCAGCAGTTCGACGACGCCGTCGAGAGAGTTCAGAGCCTTACTCAAGAACTCATTTCGCGCAGCCGAAACGATCGTTTCCGACAGCGTCTGGTTGAGTTCGACCGCCTCCGCAATGTCCGAGGCATTGAGCATGCGATCCACAATGTGCTGCATGCTTTGAATCTCCATCGACGACGCCTGCTCTGCAGCAGAACGAGCAGCGACGCCGACCAGCACTTCTCGAAGCGCATACAGCTCGGCAACGCGGCGCTGGGTAAGTTCGACGACGACGTAACCTCGCGGCGGAGCTGTCCGAACAAGACCGTCAGCCTCCAGCCGCTTCAGTGCCTCACGGATCGGTGTGCGACTACAAGACAGTCGCTCGGAGATTTCTGTTTCCCGTAGCCGATCGCCAGGGCGCAGTTTATGCGTCCGAATCAGGCCCCGCAGATCGTTGTAGACAAAGTCAAACAGGGACTCACCAGGTGCAGGGAACTTGGACGGTGTGGTGGTCACGGGTGATCCTTAGATGCGCCAACGCGAGTTTACGTCGACAAATGAATACTAACAGATGCAATGCAATCAAAATGAAAATATAGCAGGGAAAACCCTGTGATATACCATTGTCGACAGAGATATACTCTAAAATACTGCGAACAGATCACCTCCCCGTTTGACGCAGCACTTTCAATCAAGGATCAATCTATATGCAAAGTATTTATAACGGACCTGCAAACTGGCGTTCTGCAGATATGAAGCAGTCCGAGTGGATGATTAACCTTTCACAGTCTCAAATCGACGAATTCGACCGCGCGCTGAAGTTGTGGAAATCAAAGGGCATGCCGATTTCGGAAATGACCCAAGAGAATTTCAATCTGCCGGAATTCGCGCCGCTGGTTACCGAGCTGCGGGACCGCCTTGAGAACGGTCGTGGTGTCGTAGTGCTGCGCGGCCTCCCTGCTATGAATTACAGCCGCGAAGATCTGCGTCTACTGTATTGGGGAATTGGTAAAGCTTTGGGTACTGCTGTCTCGCAGAGCAGCAAGGGCGATTTGCTGGGCGATGTCCGGAATTTCGGGAGCGACGTGAACGGTGCGACTGGGCGCGGCTATATGTCTAAGCAGCAGTTGCCATTCCATAGCGACACATCAGACGTTGTAGCGCTTATCGTGCTGAGAAAAGCAAAGTCTGGCGGTCGCAGCATGATCTGCAGTTCGCTCGCCATTCGGAACGAAATTGCGGCTACGCGTCCTGACCTACTCGACGTGCTTTACCAGCCGTTCTATTGGAGCTGGAAGGGCCAAGAGGCCCCCGGCGAAAAGCCATATTACCTCCAACCGATTTACACCGAGCATGACGGCAAATTTGCTTCTCGCTACATCGAGCCACACATCATTGCGGCTCATGAAAATTTCCCCGAGTTGCCGCCGCTGACAGCATTGCAGCGCGAAGCATTGGACATGGTCAATCGCCTCGCAAATGACCCATCCTTCCATTTCGGAATGATGTTCGAGCCGGGCGATATTCAGCTGCTAAACAATCACGTCACCTATCACGCACGCACGGAATTCGAAGATTTCGACGAAGAAGATAGCAAGCGCCACCTGCTAAGAATGTGGCTATCGATGCCGACGACCCGAGCACTTAGCCCTGGTCTGAAAGCGATCTACCAAGATCAACGTGCAGGCGCAGTGAGAGGTGGATTCCCATCGCGCACTGGCTCCCACAGCTTCGAAACGGTCAAGGCACAGGACTAAGTCGGAGCCGGTAAGCATGAAACAGATTGAACCGATCGCATTGGAACTCGCATCTCGACTCAACACGCTGCGACTCGAAGACATGTCCTCAAAGTCGAAAAACATTGGTGTCAGCCTCATCGCCGACACAATTGGCGCAGCGCTGCTTGGTACGAGAGACGTACCACACCAAGTTCTTCGCACCGCCATGGCTGGCCAGCTTGCTCCTGGCAACGCCCTCGTGTGGGGAACGCGGCAGCGTGTGGGTACGCTAGATGCTGCGATGCTGAATGGGTTCGCTGCGCATGCTGCTGACTACGACGACATGGCGGCGTCGATGGCCGGTGGCGGGCATCCGTCGGCGCCGCTTGTGCCCGTGCTCTTCGCACTTGGCGCAGAGTTGGGTGCGACAGGCAATAACGTACTTGAAGCCTACCTTGTGGGCTTCGAGGCCGAATGTCGAATTGGACGGATTGTGCATTGGCCGCACTACGAGAAAGGTTGGCATCCAACCTCAACACTGGGTGTTTTCGGTGCGGCGGTCAGCGCAGCGCGCTTGATGAAACTCGATGTTCCACAGACAGCTGCGGCAATTTCCATCTGTGCGTCTTTGGCCTCTGGGGTAAAAGCAAATTTCGGCACGATGACGAAGCCGCTGCACGTCGGCCAGTGCGCACGCAATGGGCTTTTTGCTGCTCGGCTTGCTGCTGCTGGACACACAGCAAATCTGTCGGCAATCGAACATCCACAGGGATTTCTCGCGGCATTCAATGGGCTCGACAAAGCATTTCCCGAACGTCTGTGGGACGGGTGGGGCGAAATCCTTGAGGTGGAACGTCATGCTGTTGGGGCGAAACAGTTCCCTTGCTGTGGCAGTACTCATGCGGCAATTCGCGGAGCTATACAGTTGAGAAAGGAAGGTCTCAATGTCCGTGAAATCGAGGAAATCAAGATTACGGTGAACCGGCGCCGGCTCCCGCATACAAACAATCCCAACCCACAAACGGGTTTGGCTGGAAAGTTCTCCGCGCAGTACGTTGTGGCTCGCGCACTGTCGGAAGGAGCGGTGCGGATTGACGATTTCGATCATTTCAATCTGACGCCGCAGGTCAAAGACTTGATGGAAAAAGTTCGGCTCGACTCGTTCCCTCCTGCTGATCTTGATGATTCCGGCGATGAGGTCAATGCCTGGGCTGCAACTGTCGAAATCCGCACCCTTGATGGCGATTTGCGAAGTGCCAGTGTTCCCAGCATGCTGGGCCGTGGCGCGACCGATCCAATGTCCCCAGCTGAACAGTGGGAGAAATTCAGTGACTGCACGCGTGGCGTCCTAACGCCAATGGGGTCTTACCAGACCTTCGCACATTTGCAGAATCTTCAATCGTGCGATTCGGTTGAGGACATTTGCCTCGTTCTAGAAAACCAGTCAATCGAGCAAATTAGTGCTTGATTTAATACTAGGAGACAAACATGAAACGCGTTAACAGCGTCCGTCGCAACCTTCTTTTAGCCTCTATTGTGGGCGTTTTTACACCTCTTTCGCGTGCGCAAGGGGGTGCCTATCCGAGTAAACCCGTAAAGGTCATCGTTGGATTTCCTCCTGGATCTAGCACCGATTCAACCGCTCGACTGGTCTCACAACGGCTTGGAGCATCCCTTTCACAATCGTTCTACGTAGACAACCGCCCGGGGGCTCACGGACAACTTGCAACTGACGCTCTGAAAAGCTCACCGAAAGACGGCTACACGCTGCTTTACGCTTCGGGTGGGATGATGGTCATTGGCCCTGCCCTGCACAGAGGCAAGCTTCGCTATGACCCGCTTCGTGACTTCATCCCGATCGGCGGTGTTGATAAAGGGTCACTCCTTCTCGCAGTTCGGAGCTCCTTGCCGGTGAAGAACCTGCAGGAGATGATCGCGCTAGTCAAAAATAACCCAGGCAAGTTCACGTATGGATCTGCTGGTGTAGGCTCGACTTCCAACGTCACGATGGAGCGCCTCAAGCTCGCAGAAAAACTCGACATCACCCACGTCCCTTATCGCGGCGGTGGCCAAGTTCTTCAGGATCTGATGGGTGGGCAGTTGGACTTCACATTCGACGCCGCATCGGTGCTGCTGCCCTATAAAACTGATTCACGGATTAGGCTCATTGCAACTACTTCTAAGTCACAAATGAAGGTTGCACCGGGCCTGCAGCCGATGAGCGACATCATTCCAGGATTTGAAGCCGTTACCTTCTCGGGCCTTTTCGCCCCAGTTGGAACCCCGCCTGATGTCATCAAGATTCTCAACCAGACGATCAACGCTGAGTTGAAGAAAGGCAGTTTCTCGCCAGCCGTCGAGGACGTTGGAGCCGAGCCGAATGGGGGAACTCAGGAGGAATTCCGTCAGTTCGTCAGTCAGCAATACGACCAGTGGAAGAAGATTATTGCCGATACAGGCGTCACTCCGGAATGAGACCCACTATGAAAAAAAATTCAGACACGGTCGTAAAGGTATTGGTGCCGATCGGTGCACTCGGGATGGGCGTTGACCAAAGCGACGTCGACGCCGGTATTGCACAAGGTGCACACGTCATCGCCTGCGATGCAGGTTCGACTGACAGTGGCCCCGCCTACCTTGCTACGGGTCTTGCAAAGTATTCGCGTGATGCGGTCAAGAGCGACCTAACGATATTGATGCGAGTACAGGCAGCTGCCAAAATTCCGCTGCTTATTGGATCATGCGGAACCTCAGGGAGCGATCAAGCTCTTGATTGGACACGCGACATCGCGTTGGAGATTGCCGAAGAGTTTGGCCTTACCCCGCGCATCGCATTGCTCTATTCCGAGCAAGATCCGAAAAAAATCGCTTCGCTTGCTGAAAGCGGAGAAATTTCGCCTCTTCCCCCGCTTGAGACGAGTGAACCCGAGCTGTTCCGGAGCTGTGATCACATCGTTGCACTGATGGGGCCCGAACCGTACATTGCCGCAATCGAAGCTGGAGCGGACATTGTCCTGGGCGGGCGTACAACTGACACGGCAGTGCTTGCAGCTGTGCCGCTGATGCGAGGCGCAGGGAGCGGGCCTGCATGGCATGCCGGAAAGATAGCCGAATGCGGTGGGCTTTGTACGATCCGCACACGCGAGGGCGGGGTCATGATCAGTGTTGGTTCGGATCATTTCGACGTCGAACCTCTTCGTCATGGAAACCGATGCACCGAGAACACTGTTTCGGCGCACATGCTCTATGAGAACAGCGATCCATTCGAACTGCACGAACCGGGCGGAATACTAAAGGTCGCCGATGCCAAATACGAAAGTTTGGACGATAGGCGTGTCAGAGTCACGGGCTCGAAATTCGTAGTCCGGCCTTACACCATGAAGCTGGAGGGCGCTGTAGGCTTGGGCTTTCAGACAATCATGTTGGTCGGCATTCAGGATCGTAAAGTTTTGGCAAATGTAGACATGTTCATTGATCGCATGCACAGCGTATTGGTCGCTCGCGTAAATGCGACTATGGGCGCACGGGTCGGTCAATTCGACATTTCGCTCAGGCCATATGGCTGGAACGCAGTCTGCGGCCTCCCAGTTGAACGGGAAAATTCCCCGGCTCGTGAATTGGGCTTATTGTTTGTCGCGACCGCAAAAACGCAAGAGCTGGCTACGCAGATTGCTAAGACTTGCAACCCGTGGCTTTTCCATTTACCGGTCAGCGACACCGACGCAATGCCGAGTTACGCGTTTCCGTTCTCCCCTGCAGAGATTGAGCGCGGGCAAATCTTTGAGTTCAAGCTAAATCATGTTGTTGCAGTTTCTGACTGGCGCGATTTCGTCAGGACCACAATGCTCGACTTGGAGGTCACCTGCAATGCCTAAAGTAAACGATGTTTGCCGTTATATCCGTTCGAAAAATGCAGGCCCGTTCTGGATCACGCTGGATCTATTTTTTACCGACAAGGAGGCTTATGAGGAATTTGCATCTGCGCCACATCTGCAGCCGAAGTCCATTGCAGCGCTTTACGACGTTGACGCATCGCTAGTCAAGCATTTTCCAGTGCCGAATTTGAACGTTCTAAAAATTTCGTTTCCGCGTCATGCGCCGCAGGGTGGAGCAATGGAGCGAGATATGCACGGCGGCCAGCAATATGTCCGCTTGCTCGACGTCGAATTGTGAATCACGTCTATCTAGGACACGTCATGAAATTCAATCGAAGACACGTCCTTTGGCTTGCTGGCGCCATGCTTATGTCCGCGCATCATTCGGTATTGGCTCGAAGTTCGTATCCGAGCAAGCCGGTGAAGTTCATCGTCCCTTTTGCAGCGGGCGGTGGCTCGGATACTTACGCCCGATTTATTGCCCAGAAGCTCAATGAAAAGCATGGGTATATGGTTATCGTGGACAACCGGCCAGGCTCAGGTGGAAACCTCGGAGCTGAGTTGGCACTGCGCGAACCTGCGGACGGCTACACGTTCCTGGTGATTTCGGGAAGCTATCCGCTGAACGAGCTCTTGAACAAACCCAACTTTGATTCGATTGCCGCCATCGTACCGGTCGTGCAATTCACCCGCGAAGCCATCATGATGGCTGTAGCTTCGTCGACGCCGTACAAGAATGTGGCCGACTTTGTTGTGGACGCGAAGAAGCATCCCGAAAGGGTTTCATTTGGCTCTGCCGGCGCAGGCAGCCTATCCCACGTTGCTGGAGAGCTCTTTAATGCGCTGGCAGGCTTAAATATCGTCCACGTTCCTTACAAGGGCACAGCGGCGGCCCTGACTGACCTCGCTGCTGGTCAGGTCCAGGTGGTCACGAGCGGCAGCAGTTCATTTGGCCAGCTTGCGAAGTCTGGCAAAGTGCGGCCAATCGCGGTTGCGGCGCCCGCTCGGTTACCCTCGCATCCGAACGTGCCGACCTTCGCTGAACAGGGCTTCCCAAATTACCGTGCCGACCTATGGCACGGACTTGTCGCCTCGAAGTCAACGCCACCAGCTGTCGTCCTAAAGGTTAACGCCGACATCAATGCTGTGTTGCGGCTTCCGGAAACTCAGCAACGGTTCGCGATCGACGACGTATCTCCTGGCGGTGGAACACCGCAGCAGTTCGGAGAAGTTATTAAACAGGATATTGAGCGGTGGCGCGCGGTCATCCGCAAGTCCGACATCAAGATCAACTGAATCCTTAGCGACCCTGGACCAACGTTGGCTGCGAGTGGCGTCTTTGGACCTTGTACTTGCGATGACCATTCGTGACTCCTTCGGTACGGCTCCTATCATTTCGCATAAAAAGGGAGCAGTCGTCGGAACTGCGAGACCGCACAGCCGTAGCCCAAAGTCCGCTGTACCTCTCAAAGCAGCCATCTGAGCCGTTATTGCTCGCCAATGTAAACGTGCGCTTGATGACGGATAACGCGAGTACGCGCCAGCCACTGCTGTTTGCTCACGCTGCTTTGTCGTCACTCAAGACAGCACTGAGACCGTCGGCAATGGGTCGGATGCTGCCGTCTAGATGCCCGCAGCGATGGTCCGCCTCCAGCCTTTAGTCGACTTTGATTGCGCATGATTTTGCCCAAAACCCCAACCTATAAATCCATCAAAACCATCAAAACCATCACCCCATCACTTCACGATCCTCTCCCCCAAAAACAAAAACCCACGGCTTTCGCCGTGGGCCAAATGAACCCGCCAAGGTTCAGGAGACAACTGGTTGTGATCAGAAAGCCTGATCCGCTGTGAAGGTGATGCGATGCAGTTTGCGGTGCTGCGGAAAGTAGTCGCCTACAGCGTAGTGTTGGGTGGACCGGTTGTCCCACACGGCCAGGGTGTTGGGCTGCCAACGCAAGCGTGCTTGGTATTCGGGCACGGTGATCAGCGCATACAGCTGGGCCAGCAGCGCGTCGCTTTGCGCACGTGGCAGGCCTTTGATGTGGCTGGTGAATGTGGGGTTCACATACAAAATCTTTTTGCCGGTGACGGGGTGCACGCGCACCACGGGGTGTTCCACCGGCGGGTATTTGGCGCGGGCCTCGGCCAGTTGTTGTCCGCTGCTGTCTTTGCCCAGCAAGTATTCGGTCCAGCGACTGATCTCCCAGGTGTGCACAGCGGTGAGTGTTTCCAAATAGGCCTTGAACTCGGTAGGCAATTGCTCATAAGCGGTGGTCAGGCTCGACCAAATGGTGTCGCCGCCGCTGGCCGGGATGACTTGTGCATACAGGCTGGTGCCCACGGGCGGGTTGTCGCGCCAGGTGATGTCGGCGTGCCAGTTGTTGGCGGCGCTGGGGCGCTCGGCGGTGCTTTCCACAATCTCGATTTCGGGCTGGTTTTCAACCCGGGGGAAGAAGGCTTTGACTTCGTTCACATGGCCAAAGATGCGGGTGAACTCCACCTGTTGCGCGGGCGTGATGTTTTGGTCACGGAAGAAGATGACTTCGTAGGTGGCCAGTGCTTGCTGGAGCTCGCTTTTGGCGATGTCGCTCAGGGGCTGCGAAAGGTCAAGCCCGTGGATGGTGGCACCAATGGTGGGGGTGTAGGGCTCGGCTACAAATGTTTTGTAAACCAGTGGCAAGTCGTTGAGTTTGGACATCTCGTGTTCCTTTCTTGATGAGATGGCTCTACCTTAAAAACCATTGGCGCTCAGGTCAAAGAAGCTTTTGGCGCATGCTTATCCGGAAATCAGCGCTGCGTTTTCTCATGCCACTTGCTTCCTTGTGCAGGCGTGTTACTCGCCCAAGAATGCCAGTCCCCTCACTTCTTCGACTGGACAGACATGAGCAAAAAACAACTCCGCTTGGGCGCTTTCATCATGCCCACAGGCCACCACATTGCCGCCTGGCGGCACCCCGGCTCGCAGGCCGACTCGGGCATCAACATTGACCACTACATTGATGTCGCGCAAACCGCCGAGCGCGGCCTGTTTGACCAGGTGTTTGTGGCCGACAGTCCTGGCATTTGGCACCAGGGCGATGACGAGTCGTTCAACCGCCAGGGGCGCGTGTCGCACTTCGAGCCGGTCACGCTGTGGGCCGCGCTGTCTGCGGTGACCAAGCACATTGGCTTTGTGGCCACGGCGTCGACCACTTACGAAGACCCGTTTTTGCTGGCACGCAAATTCGCGTCGCTGGACCACATCAGCAAGGGCCGCGCCGCCTGGAACGTGGTGACCACCAGTGCCGAGGCGGTGTATGGCAACTTTGGGCTGGACGCGCACCCCGACCCGGCC